>Ga0209698_10000367_pt1 | contig 50911 bp, 36 predicted proteins | sample LitLauG_LLR_2012_FD_187203 | JGI IMG/M metagenome (GOLD analysis project Ga0209698, IMG submission 187203) | Freshwater sediment microbial communities from Pennsylvania, USA - Little Laurel Run_MetaG_LLR_2012 (SPAdes) (version 2) | ecosystem: Environmental > Aquatic > Freshwater > Creek >...
GCTATAACCCGCGCTCTTTCCCCCCAGCCGCGAGACAAATTCCTTCATGGCCAAAGAGCAGACCTTCTCGATCCTCAAGCCCGACGTGACGCGGCGCAATCTCACCGGCGCGGTCAACGCCAAGATCGAGGCGGCGGGCCTGCGCATTGTCGCGCAAAAACGCATTCACATGACGCGCGCCCAGGCCGAGAAGTTCTACGGCGTACACAAGGAGCGGCCCTTCTTTGGCGAACTGGTGGAGATGATGACCGCGGCGCCGGTCGTGGTGCAGGTGCTAGAAGCCGACAATGCGATTCAGCTTTACCGCGACGTGATGGGCGCCACCAACCCCGAGAAAGCCGCCCCCGGCACCATCCGCAAGGAATTCGCGCTGTCGATGGGCGAAAATTCCGCGCACGGCTCCGACGCCCCGGAAACCGCGGCGCTCGAGATCGCGCAATTTTTCGCGGGCAACGAAATCGTCGGATGATGGTCGCCGAACAGGTCGGCGGGCCGCGTATCCCCTGCCCTCGCCGCAGCCTCTAGCACGAGGCGCCAAGGTCGATGCGCTCTGTCAAACCCAAGCTAAATCAATAGTTTGTCATTTATATTTCGATAAACCCTGGCCATCCTTCCGATCAAGGCTATGGTTCTGCGCATGATTCCGGTAATGGTCGGTCCATGCAAAGTGGCGACGACCCGGAGAAGCCCGCTGCGTCGGACGGACTCGCGCAACACGCGGCAAGGCGGGCAGGCATTGGCGCGTGGACATACGATCGTTCGACTTGCGAATTCGTCGCCTCTACCAATGCGCGCGCGCTGTTCGGCGCGGCCGTTCCGCATCTCTCCAGAGAGACTTTCCTGAATTCGGTCCTCGACCCGGACGTTCGCAACGCCGCAAGCGGCGCTATGGACAGCGCGCTTGCCGCAGAGGCCGATCTCGACCTTCAGCTTCGCATTCTGCGCGATGGCGGCAAGCATTGGGTTCGCCTCATTGGCGAGCCGGTCATCGCCGACGGCCTCGTAGGTGGCCTGAGCGGATTCATTATCGATATCGACCAGCAAAGCAGCGTCGAAGCGAGCTTGCGAGAGCGTGACGAACACCTGCGTTCCATTCTAGAGACGGCGCCCGATGGAATGGTGGTGATTGACGAGGCCGGCATCATGCAGTCGTTCAGCCGCGCTGCCGAGAAAATGTTCGGCTATTCGCAGACGGAAGCGCTCGGCAAGAACGTCAGCCTGTTGATGGGCGAGCCAGACCGCACGCTTCATGATCGCTATCTCAAACGCTATCTCAGCACTGGTGAGCGGCGCATCATCGGAATTGGCCGGATCGTGACCGGGCAACGCAGTGACGGATCGACTTTTCCCATGCATCTCTCCGTTGGGGAGGTGAAAGCGCCAGGGCGTCGGTTGTTCACCGGCTTCGTCCACGATCTGACCGGCGAGCAGCGCACGCAGGACCGATTGCAACAGCTGCAATCAGAGCTCGCCCACATCTCGCGGCTCAGCGCGATGGGAGAAATGGGGTCCGCCCTGGCGCACGAACTCAACCAGCCGCTCTCGGCGATCAGCAATTATATGAAGGGATCGCGGCGTCTGCTCGAATCGGTGGATAGCCCTCAAACGGCCAAGATCGAAGTTGCGCTCGACAAGGCCGCCGAACAGGCCATTCGCGCCGGCCAGATCATTCGGCGCCTGCGCGAGTTTGTCTCGCGCCGGGAGGCGGAACGGCGCGTGGAGAGTCTTTCCAAGCTGATTGAGGAAGCCAGCGCGCTCGGTCTGGTCGGCGCACGCGAACAGGGCGTCCAGCTGAGGTTGGAATTCGATCCCTCGTGCGAATTCGTGTTGGCCGACCGCGTTCAACTCCAGCAGGTGATGGTCAATCTTTTTCGCAACGCTCTCGACGCGATGGCGGATTCGCCGCGCCGACTGCTCGCCGTCAAGACCCGGCGGCTGCCGAGCGATATGATCGAAATCCAAGTGTCGGACACCGGCTCGGGATTTGCGGGGAACTCAGAATCGAAACTGTTTCAGCCTTTCTACACAACCAAGGAAGCTGGTATGGGAGTCGGGCTATCGATCAGCCGAACGATCGTAGAGGCGCACGGGGGGCAGATGCGCGCGGAGACCAACGATGCAGGCGGAGCAACCTTCCGCTTCACATTGCCGCGAGCGGCGGATGCGGATCGCAGCGATGCCAGATAAGGCCGACGTCTACGTGATCGACGATGACGAAGCGATGCGCGACTCGCTCGATTTCCTGTTGGGCGCGGCCGATTTTCGCGTTCATCTGTTCGACGCGGCAAACGCTTTCCTCGCGGCGCTTCCGATTGCGCGCCCCTGCTGCATCGTGACCGATATCCGTATGCCCGGAATGGATGGAGTGGAGTTGCTCAAGCGTCTGAAGGCGAGCGGCGACGCGCCGCCTGTGATCATCATGACTGGTCACGGCGACGTGCCGCTCGCGGTGGAGGCGATGAAATCCGGCGCGGCGGATTTTGTCGAAAAGCCGTTTGACGACGAAAGACTGATCAGCGCGATCCGCGCTTCGCTCTCGGGGGCGAAACAGGCGATGGAAACCGACGCGACTGCGCAGGCCGCCGCGGCCCGCGTCGCATCTCTCAGCGGTCGCGAGCGTCAGGTGATGGAAGGATTGGTGGCGGGCCTGTCGAACAAGATCATCGCCCGCGACCATGGCATAAGCCCGCGAACGGTCGAGGTCTATCGAGCCAATGTGATGACCAAAATGCAGGCCGCAAACCTCTCGGAACTCATCCAGCTGGCGATGCGCGCCGGCATTTTGAGAAATTGAGTTTGATCAATTCCCCAGCCTATCAATTGCGCTAGTTTCGGCGTCCGCGTGCAACGACTGGGGCAAACGTGGAGATATGATTGACTCAAAGCCGACGGTCTATGTCGTCGATGACGATGCGGATGTGCTGTTGTCGCTGAAATTCTTGCTGGAGACAGAGGGGTTTAGCGTCCGCACGTTCCTTGAGGGGCAGCAGGTGCTTGAATCGGCCCCGCATGAGCGCGTTGACTGTCTGATCATAGACTACGTGATGCCGAACATGGACGGGCTCGACCTCGTGCGGCGCCTGCGCGCCCGCGACGTTCGCGCGCCAGTCATTCTTATTACCGGCCGTCAAAGCGCCGGCGTCGAGGCTCGGGCCGCGGCCTCGGGCGTTCGCCATGTCGTGCTCAAGCCGCACATCGACGAAAGCCTCCTTACCCACCTGTCGGCCGCGTTGCGTGAAGAGGACGATGTGAATGGCCTCCGTAAATGCCCTTAGGCGATAGCCCTTAGGGTGCCAATCCGGATATCGCGGCGACTATTTGCCCCCTAGCTTTTCCTCATTGATTGCCAATGAGGGAGATGGGCCGAAATGTCACATTCCAATCTCGCCATCGTCGTGCCGTTCCCCAATCGGAAGGCTCCTGGCCCTTTCGCATCGCAGATCTTCTTCCGGTCAAGCGGCGCAGCAATTGCTGCAAGCGAATTCTCGTATTCTCGCGATCAGGAAATCTACGGCGAGGGTGAACCGGCGGAATACGTCTATCAGGTCATTCATGGCGCCGTCCGGACATATAAACTGCTCAATGACGGCCGACGCCAAATCGATGCGTTCCATCTGCCCGGCGACGTATTTGGTCTCGACTCCGGCGACGCTCACCGATTGACAGCCGAGGCGATCATTGACACGAGCGTGCGCATCATGAAGCGTCGCACACTGGAGACGACGGCGAATGCCGACGTCGCCACCGCCTGCAATCTATGGAGAATGATGGCTGACGGCTTGCGCCGCGCTCAGGATCATATGTTGCTGCTGGGTCGCAAGAGCGCCGTCGAGCGAGTCGCCGCGTTCCTGCTGGAGATGGATCGTCGGCTCTCCAAAACCGGCATGGTCGCGCTGCCGATGTGCCGGCGCGACATCGGCGATTACCTCGGCTTGACCCTGGAGACCGTGTCGCGAACGCTGTCGCAACTGCATGATGACGATATATTGAGCTTTTCCGGCGCGCGTCACATTGTCTTGCACAATCGTCGGCGCCTCGAAGCGATGAACGCGTAGACTGAGCGGGCCTATCCCGGAATGAACATCATCACCGCGGCGGCGCCCATCACCGCCGTCGCGATGCAGCCGAGCGCGATGAGCGATTTTGATGCGGTATGCGGGCCCATCACCGATCGGCTTGACGCCAGAATGATCACGACGACCATCAACGGCACGGCGACGATTCCGTTGATGACAGCGCTCCAGAACAAAGCCTTCATCGGACTGATCGGCGAATATTGAATGATCAGCGACGCGAGCACGCTTACGCAAATCACCCCATAAAATCCACGCGCGTCAGCCGCTTTGCGCTCCAGTCCCCAGTTCCAATTCATGGCTTCCGCAACCGCATATGCGGCGGACCCCGCGAGCACGGGAACGCCGATCAGGCCGACGCCGAGAATGCCCAAAGCAAACAGCAGGAACGCGAAGTCGCCGGCGAGCGGGCGCAATGCGTTTGCGGCCTGAGCCGCTGTTTCAATGTCCGTCACGCCCGCAACGTGCAGCGTGACGGCTGTCGCCAGAATGATGAAATAGGCTGTGAGGTCAGAATAGAACATGCCGCTCCAGGTATCCCAGCGGATGCGTCGCAGTTCGCGACCGGCGGCGCCCGGATCTTTCAACAGCGATCCGGCGCCGCGCATGTCCTCAACTTCTTCCGACGCCTGCCAGAAGAAGAGGTAGGGACTGATGGTTGTGCCGAAAACTCCGACAACAACCGTGGCGGCGTCGGAAGTGAGGGGAACGTTCGGCCAGAACGTGCGCAGCGCCACCTCGCCCCAGGGAACATGCACCGTGAACAGCACTGCGGCATAGGCCAACAACGACAAGGTCAGCCATTTCAGGAAGAACACATAACGGTGATAGGGGACGAGCACCTGCAGCAGCAGCGTTCCCACCACAAACAACACCGTCATCGCGTGACGACTGACGCCGGTAATGAGCTCCGCGGTCTCGCCCATGGCGGCAATATCCGCAGCGATGTTCAGAGTGTTGGCGATCAGCAGCAACAGCACAACGACTCGAAGCACAACTGGCGGAAACGCCGTCTTGATGTTGGCGGCGAGCCCCTTGCCTGTAACCCGACCAATTCGGGCGCACATCGATTGCACCGCCGCCATCAGCGGATAGGCCAGCGGCATCGTCCACAGCATGTTGAGGCCAAATTGCGCACCAGCCTGCGAATAGGTGGCAATCCCGCTCGGATCGTCGTCCGCGACACCGGTAATCAGTCCAGGGCCAACCCGGGCAAGCGGATGCTCCTCAAGGCGTCCAAGAAAAGCCCTGAGGCCTCCGCGAGCTCCTGCCGTGAGTTGAGCGATGGACTGCATTCAGGCAAGGCCCTCGCTGAAGTTTCGCAACGGCAATAATTCCACTGCCTTCACCTCGCGCGACCCTGGGATCACATGAACTCCACCACCCAGTGCATCCGCCAGCCCTTTGCCGCGCAAGTTGATCTACGTCAATTCGTCTTAACGCGAGGCAACGGAAAAGACTCCGTGTGGCAGCGGCGCGGCATCGACCGCGCTCCTTGGCAGGGCGGACCGGACCATGGCGCAAGCGACGTCAATACCGAAGTCGATGACACTGGGCGAACTGGGGCTGGCGATCGTGCTGACCGTCCTCGCCTTCGCCTCGCTATATATCGCGGCCAAAGCCTACACCGCTCCCTATGCGTTCCACGCTTCGCTGTTCTGCCTGGGCAGCGCCGTTGCGGTGTTCGCGATTGCCAGTCGTTATCACTCGCGAGGGGCCGATCTCACGCCCGCCGAGATTGACGGCAAGCCTAACTATAATCTGGGCCCGGTGAAGTTCGCTTCGATCGCGGGATTATTCTGGGGGATCGCGGGATTTACGGTCGGCCTCTACATTGCTCTCGAGCTTGCCTATCCCTGGCTCAATCTCGACACCGCCTACATCAATTTCGGACGTCTGCGCCCGCTTCACACGTCCGCGGTGATCTTCGCTTTCGGCGGCAACGTGCTGATCGCAACATCGTTCTATGTCGTCCAGCGCACTTCGCGAGTGAGACTGGCTGGCGACCTCGCGCCATGGTTTGTCGTGCTCGGATACAACTTCTTCATTGTCATAGCGGGCACGGGCTATCTGCTGGGCATCACGCGCAGCCACGAGTATGCCGAACCGGAATGGTACGCGATCCTTTGGCTCGTCGCGGTCTGGCTGACCTATTTCTTTGTATTCCTCATCACGGTCGCCCGGCGCCATGAGCCCCATATCTATGTCGCCAACTGGTTCTATCTCGCCTTCATCATCACAATCGCCGTGCTGGTGCTGGGCAACAATACCGAAATTCCCGTCTCGATATTTTCGTCGAAGTCGTACCCGGTCTGGTCAGGCGTCCAGGATGCGATGATCCAGTGGTGGTACGGGCACAACGCGGTCGGATTTTTCCTTACCGCGGGCTTTCTCGCCATCATGTATTATTTCATCCCCAAACGAGCGGACCGGCCAATCTATTCCTATCGCCTGTCAATTATCCATTTTTGGGCGCTGATCTTTCTCTATATCTGGGCGGGTCCGCATCACCTTCACTACACCGCGCTACCCGACTGGGCGCAGACACTCGGCGCGACCTTCTCGATCATGCTGTGGATGCCTTCGTGGGGCGGCATGATCAACGGTCTGATGACGCTGTCGGGCGCCTGGGACAAGCTGCGCGCCGATCCGGTCCTGCGCATGCTCGTCGTCTCGGTCGCATTCTACGGCATGGCGACGTTCGAGGGGCCGCTGATGTCGATCAAGTCGGTCAACTCGCTCAGCCACTATACGGACTGGGGCATCGGCCACGTCCATTCCGGCGCGCTCGGCTGGGTCGCCTTCGTCTCGTTTGGCGCGCTGTATTGCCTTATTCCATGGCTCTACAACAAGAAGCTCTACTCGCTGAAACTCGTCGATTGGCATTTCTGGATCGCGACGATCGGCATCGTCTTTTATATCTCCGCCATGTGGGTCGCCGGCATTATGCAGGGCCTGATGTGGCGCGCCTACACGGATCAAGGCTTCCTCGAATATTCCTTCGTCGAAACGACCGAAGCCATGCATCCGATGTACGTGATTCGCGCACTGGGCGGCGCATTGTTCCTCGCCGGCGCGCTGATCATGGTTTTCAATATCTACAAGACTCTGGCGTCACAGAGCGCCGCCGAAGTGGATGCTCCGATCGGCGCTTCGCCTGCCGGTTTGGCCCCTGCCGAGTGAGGATGATCAAATGTCGCTCTCTTTGGCCAAGCATCTTCCCAGTCACAAGTTCATCGAGACACATTCGATCTGGCTTGTGATCGGCATCATTGTCGCCATCGCGATCGGCGGCATCGTCGAGATCGTGCCGCTGTTCTATCTCAAGAACACAATTGAAAAAGTCGACGGCGTGCGCCCCTATTCGCCGCTCGAACTCGCCGGCTTCAACATCTATGTCCGCGAGGGCTGCTACCTCTGCCATTCGCAGATGATCCGGCCCCTGCGCGATGAGGTTGAACGCTACGGGCATTATTCGCTCGCCGCCGAAAGCATGTACGATCATCCGTTCCAGTGGGGATCGAAGCGCAACGGGCCGGATCTGGCGCGCGTTGGCGGCAAATATTCCGATGACTGGCATCGCGACCATTTGCGCGATCCACGTTCGGTTGTGCCGACGTCGATCATGCCTGGCTATCCCTTCCTCGAGAATACGCCGCTTGATGCGGAGCGCTTCTCGGAGAATCTTGTCGCACTGTCGCGCGTTGGCGTTCCCTATACGAGCGAGATGATCGGTAAGACGGCCGAGGATCTCAAAGGGCAGACCATGCCTGACAGTCCCGAAGCAGCGGCCATGATCAAACGCTATCCCAAGGCGATTGTGCGTCCAGCAACAGGGCAGAACGGGCAGATTTCCGAGGCCGATGCCCTGATCGCCTACCTGCAACGGTTGGGAACGCAGGTGGACTTCAAGCTCTACGACGACAAGGCCAACATTCGCTGAGGAGATCGTCATGTCGACTTACGAAGCCTGGAGGGACTTCGCCGCGGGCTGGGGCTTTGCGTATTTCGCCGTTCTGTTTGCGATCGCCTGCGCTTATGCGCTTTGGCCGGCTCGGAAAAACCAGTTTGATGAAGCGGCGCGCCTGCCGTTGGAAGAGGACTGACGATGTCCGATGATCCTCAAGAGCATGATGATCCTCAAGAGCATATCGACGCCCACAGCGGCACCGCGACCACCGGCCACGAATGGGACGGCATACGCGAACTGAACACGCCGCTGCCCCGCTGGTGGCTGTGGACCTTCTACGCCTGCATCGCCTGGGCCTTCGGCTACTGGATCGCCTATCCCGCCTGGCCGCTGTTGTCGGGCGCGACCGCCGGCATCCTGGGCTGGCATTCGCGCGACGCTGTCACCGGCGACATCGCCGATCTCCAGACCTTGCGCGGCCCGATGACCGCTAAACTGACCGCGGCCTCGCTCGACGACATCGAGAAGAGGCCGGAGCTTCTGAGCTTGGCGCGCGCGGAGGGCGCCGCCGTGTTCGCCAACAATTGCGCGCCGTGCCACGGCGCCGGCGGGCAAGGCTCGAAGGGCTATCCCAACCTCAACGCCGACCGCTGGCTTTGGGGCGGCAAGCTCGACGACATTGCGCTGACGATCACGCATGGCGCGCGCTGGGATGCGGACCCCAAGACCCATGCCAGCGTCATGCCGTCATTCGGACGCGACGCGATTCTCAAGCCACAGGAAATCGACGCCACCGCCAACTTCGTTCGCAGCCTTTCAGGTTTGCCCACTGATCCGGGCGCGGACCGCGAGAAGGGCAAGAAGGTGTTTGCCGACAATTGTTCGCCTTGCCACGGCGTGGACGGCAAAGGCAACCAGGACTTCGGCGCGCCGAATCTGACGACAAAGGTCTGGCTCTACGGCTCCGACAAGAAGTCCATCGTCGAACGCATCAACATTGGCGGCGGCGGCACGATGCCAGCGTGGGAAGGTAGACTCGACCCAACTGCAATCAAGGCCGTTGCGGTCTATGTCCATACGCTGGGCGGCGGCAAATAGATGGCGGCAAGCGCTCAAATCAAGCATCAGGCCAACGTCGGGCAGGACGCGGACGAGCAGCCGCTCTATGCCCCCGCGCACAAAATCTACCCGCAGAAAATCACCGGTTTCTACCGCAGGCTCAAGTGGTCCTTGCTGATCGTCACTTTGGGTATTTATTACCTGCTGCCGTTCGCGCGCTGGTCGCGCGGACCTAACGAGCCTTCGCAGGCGGTCCTCGTCGATCTGGCGCATCGACGCTTCTACTTCTTCTTTATCGAGCTATGGCCGCAGGAGGTCTATTACTTCACTGGCCTCTTGATCCTGGCCGCGCTCATCCTGTTTTTGATGAACGCTGTCGCCGGCCGCGTCTGGTGCGGATATCTGTGCCCGCAGACAGTGTGGACCGATTTGTTCATGGCGGTCGAGCGGCTCATCGAGGGGGATCGGCGCGAGCGAATCCACAAGGATTCGGGGCCGCTGACATTGCGGCGGGTCGGCGAGAAGACGCTCAAGCATGCAATCTGGCTGATGATCGCCTGGTGGACCGGCGGCGCCTGGGTCCTGTATTTCGCCGACGCGCCGACTTTGGTTATTCAACTCGCGACGCTCAGCGCCCCACCGGTTGCGTATGCGGCGATTGGCGTTTTGACCTTCACCACCTACGCGCTCGCCGGCCACATGCGCGAGCAGGTCTGCCTCTACATGTGCCCGTGGCCGCGCATCCAGGCAGCGCTTACCGATGAAAACGCGCTCAACGTCACCTATCGTTACGACCGCGGCGAGCCGCGTCATTCGTTGAAGAAGTCGCTTGCGTTGCGCAATCTTGGCCAGGCCTCTGGCGACTGTATTGATTGCGCGCAATGCGTCGTCGTCTGCCCAACGGGCGTCGACATTCGCGACGGCGCCAACCTTGGTTGTATCCAGTGCGGACTTTGCATCGACGCCTGCGACTCGGTGATGGCGAAGATCGGTCGCCCGCCCAGGCTGATCGCCTACGACACGGACGTCAACATCAAGCGCCGCGCGTCCGGCCTGGAGCCGATCTATCGCATCGTTCGACCCCGCACGATTCTTTATGTCGCGCTGATCGTGCTAGTCGGCGCGGTCATGCTTTATGCGCTCATCGAACGAAGCTTTTATTCGATGGCGGTTATCCACGACCGCAACCCTCTCTTCGTTCGCCTCGCGGACGGCTCTATCCGCAACGCCTTCACAGTGCGGTTTGTCAACAAGCAGAGCGACACTCGCTGGTTCAAGCTGGCCGTGTCGGGAATCCCCGGCGCCGCGATCGAAATTGTTGGCGCGGGGCGCAGCGCTGACGAGAGCGTGGATGTTGGACCCGATCAGACTCGCGAAGTGCGGGTGCTGGTTTCGACCCGGCAACCGCCTTCGCTCGGATCGCAGCCCCTGACGTTCTCGGCAATCAGCGAGAACGGCGAAACGGCGGCGTCCGCCCAAGACTATTTTCACGCGCCCTGAGAGCGGAGAACGCTTATGTCGCATGCAGCGAACAGGCTTGCCGAAGACCGACGGCCGGGCGCCGCGCAGGGCCTGACGGGCGCAAAAGTGTTGGCCATTCTGCTCCTGTTCTTCGGCTCGGTGTTCAGCGTTAACGCGCTGATGGCTTATTATGCGCTTTCGACGTTTCGCGGCGAGGTCGCCGATCATCCCTATGAGGTCGGACTCGCGTTCAATAACGAAATCGCCGCGGCGCGTGCGCAGGAAGCGAGAAGGTGGCGCGTCGAGGTCGCCTTCCCCCACGACGGCGATGGCAAGCGCGTCGAGGTGTCGGCCCACGATGCGGAAGGGAGCGCGATCGTCGGCCTGAAGTTGATCGCCACGTTCAAGGCGCCTGTCGATGCGTCGCGCGATCGGGCCGTTGAATTGGTGGAACGGCGACCCGGCGTCTACGCGGCCCGCGTGCCGGTCGCGGACGGCCGATGGGACTTTGAATTCGCCGCGCAGCGCGATGGCGATACGCTGTTCCAATCGAAATCCCGCATCCTCATCCGGTAACTGGTCATGGCAACCCTCGCCGACCTCTCGGGATTTGTCAGGCAGACCGGCGACGGTGGCGCTGAGATCGATTTCGCCGTGCAGGGAGTCACTTGCGCCGCCTGCATCGGCAAGATCGAGCAGACGGTGAGCGCCATGCGGGGCGCCCCTTCGGCGCGCTTGAATTACACAACGCGCCGGCTCCGTGTCGCATGGCGCGACGAACACTTTGCGCCAGCCGATGTCGCTGGCGCGCTTGCGCCGCTCGGCTACCGCGTCCAGCCCTTCGCACTGGCGGTGGTCGAGAGCGAGGACCTGATTTACGGCCGCCGCCTCATGCGTTGTCTCGCGGTCGCCGGGTTCGCGACGATGAACGTCATGCTGCTGTCGGTGTCGATCTGGGCCGGCGCCGCCTCGTATATCGATCCATCGACCCGCGATCTCTTCCACTGGATTTCCGCACTCATCGCCCTGCCCGCCGCCGCCTTCGCGGGACAACCGTTCTTTTCCAGCGCCTTCAACGCTCTGCGCTCGAGACGCCTCAACATGGACGTGCCCATTTCCGTCGGGATCTGGCTGGCGCTCGGCATGTCGGTCGTTGAGACAATTCGCCACGGCGAGCGGGCTTATTTCGACTCGTCGCTGATGCTGATCTTCTTCCTCCTGGTGGGACGTGCGCTCGATCACACGATGCGCCAACGCATCCGCGGCGTCGTCAGCAATCTCGCCAGTCTTCGCGCGCCGAAAGCCTGCCGGGTCCTGCCAGACGGATCGCTCATCGACGTCCCCGTCAGCGCCTTGCATCCGGGCGACGTCGTCCTCGTGCGGCCTGGGGAGCATTTGCCGGTCGATGGCGCCATCGCGATTGGCGAGTCCGAGATTGACGACAGCATCATCACCGGGGAGACAGGGCGTCGCGCGGTGGCGCCGGGCGCCGAAGTCTATGCCGGTTCGCTCAACTTCTCCGGGGCCCTGAGCGTGACTGTGCGCGCAGCGGGGAGCGCAACCCTGCTCGACGAGATCGAGCGGCTGCTTGAAGCCGCGAGCGCCGCGAAATCGCGTTATGTGCGTCTTGCCGATCGCGTCGCGCGACTCTACGCCCCGGTCGTCCATCTCGCTGCGCTGTCGACCGCGATCGGTTGGCTCATTGCCGGAGCGGACTGGCGCGTGGCGCTGGAGACCGCGATCGCTGTGCTGATCATCACCTGCCCTTGCGCCTTGGCGCTCGCAGTGCCAGCGGTCAGCGTCGTCACCGGCGGAGCCTTGCTTCGCGCTGGCGTTCTGCTGCGCAATGGGGACGCGGTCGAGCGATTGGCTGAAGTGGACACGGTGGTCTTCGATAAGACGGGCACATTGACGTTGCCCGAGCCGCACATCGCCAACCGCGGGGAAATCGCCGAAGACTTGATCCGGCCTGCGGCGCGTTTGGCGCTATCAAGTCGGCATCCGTTGGCGCGCAGCCTTGCGGCCGAGGCGGCTGGACAGGCGCCATTCGACAATGTGCGCGAGGAAACCGGGCACGGCGTGAGCGCGCTTATCGACGGCGAGGACGCGCGCCTCGGCAGCGCGGCGTTCGCGGGCGTCGAGGACGAGCAGTCCACGACCACTCTGTCGAGGATCGCGTTCCGGCATGGCGCGCGCTCCGCCATGTTTGAGGTGCGCCAGGTTCTGCGCGCCGACGCGGCCGATTGCGTCGCAGCGCTGAAGCGCGCCGGCCTCTCCATCGAACTGCTCTCGGGCGATAGCGCCGGCGCCGTCGCGGAAGTCGCGAACGCCCTGGCGATCAACAATGCGCAAGGCGGTCTGAAACCCGCCGACAAAGTCGCGCGACTAGAGAAGCTGCGGGCGGAGGGGAGAAAGGTGCTGATGGTTGGCGATGGGCTCAATGACGCTCCGGCTCTGGCAAGCGCCACTGTCTCGATTTCGCCAGCGAGCGCCGCGGACCTGACTCAGACGGTGGCGGACGCCATCTTCCTCGGCGATCGCCTCGCCTCGGTCTGCGCCGCGATCACCGCGAGCCGCATGGCGCGACAGCTGATGCGCGAAAACCTCGGGCTGGCCGTCGCTTACAATCTGCTTGCTGTGCCGATGGCGATGGCCGGACACGTCACGCCGCTTGTCGCGGCGATCGCGATGTCAACCTCATCAATGCTGGTGACCGCCAACGCGTTGCGGGCCCGCCACGCCGCCAACCTCGATTGGCCGCGCCACAAGGCAAAGTCGCTGACGCCCCGGGGCGCCGCCATCTTCCCTGCCGGAGCCGCCGCGTGACGATCCTGCTTTACCTCGTGCCTATTGCTCTGGCGCTCGGCGGCGCCGGGCTCGCCGCATTCCTGTGGTCATTGCGCTCGGGACAGTATGACGATCTGGATGGCGCGGCCTTGCGCATCCTGCAGGACGACGACATCGCGGGGAACGAGTGAGTCGCGCCGGACATCTCGATTGCATCTGCGGCCCGCTCGCCGACGATTCCGCGCGAAACAGGTCTGACAGCTGGCGCTTGACTGCCGGCTTCGCATTGGCGGTGTTGGCGCAAGCGCTGACGCTGGCGGCGCTGCCTGTCGCCGGCGCGAAACTGGCGCCGCTGCCTTTGCTGGCCAACCTCCCCTACGCGCTCACAATGTCGGGAGCGGCAATCGCCAGCATTCCCGCTTCGCTGCTGCTTGATCAGTTCGGGCGCCGCGCGGCATTCGGGCTTGGCGCCAGTCTCGGCGCTGCGGGCGGCGTTCTCTGCGGTTCGGCTATTGTCACGCAGCAGTTTGGCGAACTCTGCCTCGGCGCGCTGTGGATCGGCATCGCCCAGGGTTTCGCCCTGTTTTATCGACATGCCTCCGCTTCGGCGCGCACAGGCGGCTCGCGCGCGGCGCTTACGGCGCTGGCGGGCGGCTGCGCGGCGAGCGTCTTGGCGCCAGGCGCCATCGCGCTCTGCCAGACCCTCTATGGGCCGTTCGCCGACTTCGCCCTGATGCTGGTCGTCGGAGCCGTCAGCTTCGCGGCATTGCCGCTGCTGCTAACCTTGCCGCATCGCCAGGCTGAATTCGCCACGACGGCTTTGACCAAAACGGGATTGAATTTCTGGCCGGCGACGGCGATCGCCGCAATGTCCTGGTTTGTTATGGCGCGCGCGATGGCGGGCGCGCCCGGCGCCCTGACCGGCTGCGGGCTCGGCGCAAGTGCGGTCGGCGGTCTGGTCGCATGGCATCTGATCGCGATGTACGGCCCGATCGCGATCGCCTCGCGCACCACGCCGCCGACCGTGCCGGTGATCGCTTCTGGCGCGGCGATGCTGGCGGTAGCGGCCCTCGCGCCGCGCTCCGGCCCTTATCAGATCGAGCCGCTGCTGCTCGCGGCGGGAATCGGTTGGTCGCTTGTCCAGATCGGCGTCAGCCGCTTGCTCTACGAGGCGCCCCACTCGCGGTTGGCGCTCGGCTTGCACGACACCCTGATCCTTGGCACCGCGATGAGCGGGGCGCTGAGCGCGGGCCTGTAGATGCCGACGGGTCGCCGTCAGACTGGGAACTCGGACAGCGGAACTGTGCGCTTCTGTTCGACGGAGCGATAGGCCGCCTCGACGAGCGCCATCGTTTTGAGGTTGTCGGCGCCGTTCAGAAAAGGCTCAGTTCCCGACTTCACGGCAAATTGGAGCTGTTCCATGACGCCTTTGAAGGCCTGCGGAAACCAGCGCGTCGTCCACGCCGGACTGACCCACTTTCCCGATGTCGCACGACAGCAATAGCGCAGCGTGCTCGGACTGCCCTTGGGATAGTCGGGCCAGCCGATCGTGCCCATCGCAAGCCCGTCCGTCCCTTCGACACGCCATTTGATGGCGATGTCGGATTCGAAACCCTCTTCGCGAGGTCCAGCCCAGACGTCCTCCATACTCACCGCAAGGGCGCCGGAGGGAAAGCGCAAGGTCGACACGCAAATCCCATCGCGATGCGCGAATTTCGTGCGCGGATCGGGACGCGCCGCGGTGAATATGTCGACCGGATCGCCAAACAGAAAACGCAGCACGTCAAGATGATGGATGCTCATGTTGAGCAGCGTCAGTCGGTCGTAGCCGGCCAGAAACGTCTGCCAATGCGGAATTGCCCGCATTTCGATGGTCGCCAGAACCGGCACGCCGAGATCGCCGCGGTCGAGGATCTGCCTCAGCACGCGCATCGACTGGTCGAAACGCATATTCTGGTTGACCGACAGGATTTTACCCGCCGCCTTCGCGTCGGCGACCAGAGCTTTGGCGAGTTCGAAATTCATCGCAAGCGGCTTTTGGGCAAGAATCGCCTTGATGTGTCGCTGGCGAAGCGCATGGCGGATGAGATCCGGCTGCTGATCGGGCGGAAACGCGATGTCGAGAATTTCGACTTCCGGGTCCTCGATGAGCTCCTTGGGCGTGCGATGCGCCTTGGCGATGCCCCAGCGGTCGGCGACTTCCCTGGCTTTCTCAGGGCTGCGCGACGCGATAGCGACAACCGGGAAGCCCGCTTCTTTGTAGCTGGCCAGATGCACGTCAGCCATGATGAAACCGGCGCCGATCGCGCCGATTCGAAACTCGCGACAGCGGATGGGCGGATCGGGAACGAACACAACGGCCTCGGTCATTTTCTGGCTCCATCCAGACCGTTCGGTGACGTGGCGTGTTCGACGGTTGGAGAATGCGCTCTGAAAAACCCGAACATTTCAACGGTTTGTCGTTTTTTATTTCTAAAAATACCAAACTGACGTATCCTTTTATTTCTGAGAAAAGGCGCTTCAACAATGGGCTTAACGACCTCCCTTGTGCTTCCGGCAAAACCGGCCCGGCACAACACTTTGAGGCGCGAGATCGTCGCGCTGACGTGCGAATACATTCAGATCGCCCGGTCAACGGCCGCGCTCGACGTCATGCCTTCGGCGCCACGTCCGCAAATGAAAAACGTGCGCGAAAACGCAACTATCCCACTGATATCGCTTACCCGCTCACCAAAGTGCTCACCTCCCGCCGCGGTCCTCGCGGAGCTTCTGCCAATAGTCCAGCCGCCGGCGAAGCTCTCGCTCGAAACCGCGCTCCACGGGCTCGTACAGCTTTTGCCGGCCCAGCGCCTCCGGCCAGTAGTTCTGGCCGCTGAACGCCTCCGGCGCGTCGTGATCATATGTGTAGTCCGCGCCGTAGCCTTCCTGCCGCATCAGCTTGGTCGGCGCGTTCAGGATGGTCTTGGGCGGCATCAGCGAGCCATGCGATTTGGCAAGGGCGCTCGCCGCCTTGAAGGCGACATAGGCGGCGTTCGACTTGGGGGCTGTGGCGACATAGACGACCGCCTGCGCGATGGCGAGTTCGCCTTCCGGGCTGCCGAGAAAATCGAATGCGTCCTTGGCCGCATTGGCGATGACGAGCGCCTGCGGATCGGCAAGGCCGATGTCCTCGACCGCCATCCGCACTACCCGGCGCGCAATGAACAGCGGATCCTCGCCGGCATCGAACATCCGCGCGAGATAGTAGAGCGCGGCGTCTGGGTCGGAGCCGCGTACGCACTTATGCAGCGCGGAGATGAGGTTGTAGTGGCCCTCTTGCGCCTTGTCGTAGATCGGCGCGCGGCGCTGGACGATCGCCGCCAACGCCGCCGTATCGAAAGTCTCGCCGTCCCTTGCGGCGCGCCACACCTCTTCCGCCAGCGTCAGCACGGAGCGCCCATCGCCATCGGCCATGCGAATCAGCGCGGCGCGAGCGCCAGATTCGAGCGGCAAGGCGCGGCGCTCGACCGCCTCGGCGCGCGCCAGCAATTGTTCGAGCGCCGCTTCGGCCAGCGCGCGAAATATCAGCACCCGCGCACGCGAGAGCAGCGCGGCATTGAGCTCGAACGATGGGTTCTCGGTGGTCGCGCCGATCAGGGTCACGGAGCCATCCTCCATGACGGGCAGAAACGAATCCTGCTGCGCGCGATTGAAGCGGTGGATTTCGTCAACGAACAGCAGAGTGCCCTGTCCGATCGCGCGCCGGCCTCGAGCCTCCTCGAAGATCTTTTTGAGATCGCCCACGCCGGAAAAGATTGCGGAAACCTGCACGAAAGCAAGCTTCACCTGCCGCCCGATCAGCCTCGCCACAGTCGTCTTGCCGGTGCCCGGCGGGCCCCAGAAGATCATCGAGCCCAGAGGCGGCGCGGCGATCATGCGCGTCAGCGCGCCATCGGGGCCGGTCAGGTGGGGCTGACCAGCGACCTCCGCGAGGCTCTGCGGGCGCATGCGGTCGGCCAGCGGACGCGGCGCGCTGTCTGCAAGGCCGGCGGATTCGAAGAGATCGGCCATGCCGGACATTGTCGCGCCGCGCGCGGCGTGGCAAGCAGGGCTTTCCGTTCCGTCATTCTGGGACTATCAACAGTTGTCGTGATTTGAGGCCGCGCCATGAACAAGCCAAGCGCTCCCGAGCTGGACAGTCCTGTGCAGGCCGGTCTTTCCCCCGCCCGCCTGATGCGGCTCGAGGCCGCGATGCAGCGCCAGATCGACGCCGGCCATGTTCCGGGAGTGACGATGGCGATCTCGCGGCGAGGCAAGCTCGCTTACGCCAAGAGTCTCGGCGCGCTGCGGCCCGGCGGCCCGCGCATGCGCCCGGACGGTATTTTCCGCATCTATTCGATGACCAAGCCGATCATCTCGACCGCGTTGATGATGCTCGTCGAGGAAGGCCGGGTGTTTATTTCGGAACCGCTGTCGAAGTTCCTCTCCGAATTCGCGGATGTGAAAGTCGGCGTCGAAAGCGGCGGCAAGCTCAAGCTGGTCGAGGCCGAGCGGCCGATCACGCTGCACGACCTGCTGCGCCACACGTCCGGGCTGACCTACGCCTTCACCGGCGACTCGCTGGTCCAGAAACGCTACGCCAAGGCGACGCTGTTTGGTACGTCCGCCGACAGCGCCGCGCTTGCAAGCGCGCTGGCGCGCTTGCCGCTGATCGCGCAACCCGGCACGCGCTGGGACTATGGTCATTCGACCGACGTGCTGGGCCGCGTCATCGAAGTGATCACCGGTCAGACGCTCGGAACCCATCTGCGCGAGAAGGTTTTCAATCCGCTTGGCATGCACGACACCGGATTTTTCGCGCCCGAAGCGAGCCATGATCGGCTGGCCGAACCCTTCGACAAGGATCCCGACACAGGCGCCCCTGTTGTCCTCATCGAGACCCGCGTCGAGCCACGCCTCGAGGCGGGCGGCGGCGGATTGGTCTCGACGATCAACGACTATCTGCGTTTCATGCATCTTTTCTACAACGGCGGAGCGCTGGACGGCGTGCGCCTGCTGGGGCGGCGCACAGTCACGCATATGATAAGCGATCACCTCGACTCGGACATCCCAGTCAACCGCAACCTCCTGCTCCTGCCAGGCCACGGATTCGGCCTCGGGTTCGCAGTTCGGCTCGCGACCGGAATGGCGCCGTCGGCGGGTTCGGTCGGCGAATATTTCTGGGGCGGCATTGCCGGCACGTCGTTCTGGATCGCGCCACAAGAGGAACTCGCGGCGATCATGCTAATTCAGGTCGCCCCGAGCCAGCGCGACTATTATCGCCAATTGTTCCGCAATCTGGTCTATGCCGCGCTCATGTGAGGCGTCCTACCAGACGCCGGTGTTGGCCATCGACGCCCATGGTTCCGCCGGAGCCAATGAGCCGCCCTTCTGGATCAGTTCGATCGATATATTGTCGGGTGAGCGGATAAAGGCCATATGCCCATCGCGTGGCGGGCGGTTGATCGTGACGCCCGCCTTCTGCAGTTTGGCGCATGTCTCGTAGATGTTTTCGACGGCATAAGCGAGGTGGCCGAAATTACGCCCGCCGGTATAGACTTCGGGGTCCCAGTTGTGGGTCAGTTCCAGCAAGGGCGCCTGATGCTTGCTCGCGTGTTCGACATCGCCCGGAGCGCTGAGAAACACCAATGTGAAGCGCCCCTTCTCATTGTTGATGCGGCGGGTTTCCACCAGCCCGAACTTGTCGACGAAGAACTCCAACGATGCTTTGAGGTCGGTAACGCGGATCATCGTGTGCAAATATTCCACTGGTCAACTCCCGGTTTGCTTTTCGTCGCCCCGCCGGAGCATAACCGGCAAAACTCTGCGGGTAAGCCCCCATAGTCGCTCTTTCCTCAGATCGTAAGCCTTGGTCATGCAACTCGACGCCGATCGCGCCAATGTCAGCCGGACCAAGCAGCGTGCGGCGCTCGCATCGGTCGCGGCAAGCGCCGCGTTGGCGCTCGCCAAACTGACGGCGGGCTTCCTGTCTGGATCATTAGCGCTCATCTCCGAAGGCGCGCACAACAGCCTCGACATTGGCGCGAGCGCGATAACCTTCTTTGCGATTCGCGAGGCGGACAGGCCTGCGGACGCCGAGCACCCGTTCGGCCACGCGAAGATTGAAGCCGTCGCCGCCTTGGCGGAAACAGGATTTCTTGCCGCGCTGGCGATTGTTGTGGCGATCGAGGCGCTGCGCCGAATCGGCGCCGAAGATGGCGTCGTCGATGCGAACCTGCTGGCTCTTGGCGTGATTGTCGCTTCGATTGGCATCGACCTCTATCGCTGGCGCGCGCTGAGCCGCATCGCCCGGGAAACCGGCAGCGACGCGCTTAAGGCCGACGCCCTGCACTATTCCAGCGATCTCCTTTCATCGCTGCTTGTTCTGGTCGGCCTCGGCGCAACTCGGCTTGGCTTTGACCACGCCGACGCGCTGGCGGCGGTTGGCGTCGCGCTGTTCATCGCAATCGCCTCCTGGCGACTTGGACGTCACACCATCGATGCTCTTGTCGATGCCGCGCCTAGGGGATTAGCGGATCAGGTCGGCGCGCTGGTTACAAAATCGCCCGGCGTCGCCGCGCTCGATGTCGTTCGACTGCGTCCCAGCGGCGCGCAGATTATCGGCGAGGTGGCCTTCTCTGTTTCACGCACGTTGCCGCTTGAGCGCGTTATGGCGATCAAGGCTGATGTTGCGCAACGAATCGCCGCGCGCTGGCCGACAATGAGCTTGACGCTCACCGCCTCGGCGCGCCAGCTTGACGACGAAAGCGTGATGGAGCGGGTCTATCTGATCGCGGCGCGGCGGCGGCTTGCGGTCCATCATGTGACAATTCAGGAGATCGAAGGCCGCAAGTGCGTGAGCTTCGATCTCGAAGTGAACGGTCGGATGCGACTCGGCGAGGCGCATGAAATCGCCAGCGGTCTTGAAGCGGCCATCGAGAATGAAATTGGCCCCGACGTCGAGGTCGAGACGCATATTGAGCCTATCGAAACGCGGGAAGTCCAAGGCGCCGAAGCAGATCCAACATTGGTCGAAGATGTGGCGAAGGCGCTGGCCACGTTGGCGGCGAAGGATGGGCGGCTTCGCGAAGTGCACGATGTCCGCATGCGTTTCACAGCCGAAGGAGCCTTCGTAATTTTTCACTGCCGCACCGACGCCGACTCGACGGTCGATGCTACGCATAACGCGGTCGATGCGCTGGAGCGTTCGTTGCGGAGCCAATTTCCGCGGATATCGCGCGTTGTCGGACATGCCGAGCCTGCGCCCGGAACGCCTTCGCGATGAGAACCGCGTTGTGCTTGACGCCCGACCGCGCCTTCTTCCGTCAGGCATGGTTCACAGCGGCGTCGATCCTGCGACATGACGACTCGCGCGCGCTCGATCTCTTCATCGTTTGCGAGCGAGACGACATCGCGCCCAGCGTCGAGCGGCTCGACCGCGCATTGCGCCACAAAGTCACCCTCCTCACGCAAGATTTTTCTACCTTCGATCGCGGCGTCGCGGGGCGTGGCGGGTTTTCTCGCGCGGTCTTCCGGCGGTTGTTTCTCGACCGCGCGCTGCCCGCCGAATACGAGCGGATCGTCGCGATTGATTCGGACATGCTGGTTCGCCGACCCGGCCTTGGCGTCCTTGCAACCATCGATCTGCGTGGCGCTCCGCTCGCCGCCGCTTACGACATGATCTACCTCATGGACTTACGCGGCGGCGCGCTGGCGGCCAAGTTTCTGGCGCATCGGCGCTCTCTCGGGCTTGATCCGGGGACGCCCTATTTCAACGCCGGATTGATGGTTGTCGATCGCCAGAAATGGCGCGAGGCGGAACTTGGCGATCGAGCCATCAGCGCACTCGCCAGAGATCCGCACCGCTATCCCTTCATGGAGCAGAGTGCGTTGAACGAGCTGATCGCTGGGCAATTCGCACCACTGTCGCCGCGCTATAATTTCATGGGCGATTTCTTTCTGCTGGGCCTTGAGGCCAAGCTCGATCCGATCGTGCTGCATTTCGTCAACCGGCCAAAGCCTTGGGAGCGCGGCTGGCGCGGCGAGGCGCGTTTTGCGAGCGCCTATCGCGACTGGCTCGCCGCCTCGCCCTGGCCTGACGTCGCGGCGCCTCAATCGGTCGACGAGCGCGCCCGGTCGCCGCGTCGGACGGCGGCTCGAGCCGATTTTGCCGGGCGTCTGGAGGCGTTCCTTGCGAATTGCGACTTTATTGATTCATGAGCCAAACAACCCGTTAGGGTTAAACAGAAATTAACAAATCTCGGCGAAAAGTAGCCAACGCGCCTCTTTGCGACAGGCGAGGCGCGCGCATTGGGGGCCTTTTCGATGAAGCGATCTACCGCCGCAGCGTTGCTGAGCTTGTTTCTGGCCCCGGCACCCGGGCTCGCCGCAGATTTGTTGGGGGCGATGCCACTGGCCGAACCCGCGGCGCGGGGCCCCGGCGATTTAGTCGAAGTCGGGACCAACTGGTATATCCGCGGCGATATGGGTTTTAGCTTCGACACGGCTCCGACGCTGACCTATCCCAATGTGCTCACCCCACCGCCCCCCGGTCTGGCCACGATCGCCAACCCTGCCGGCTATGGCCCAAGCAGTTCTGGACACGATTTCAACGTCGGCCTTGGCATCGGCTATCGCTACAATGACTACCTGCGCTTTGACGCCACCTACGAATATCGCACCGGCGCTGGCACTTCGCAGGTCAATGGCGGCATTGTCTGCCCTTATTATGCGGCGGGCGAAACGAGCCAGGGAGGACCCACGCCGATACTCCTCGGCTATGCCTACGAAACCAACCAGACCTGCAACTCTTACCTGACGCTCAAGCAGCACAACAATGTCGGGCTGGCCAACGCCTATGTCGACCTTGGCACCTATTGGGGCATCACCCCCTACATCGGCGCGGGCGCTGGCCTTAACGTCAATTCCGCCAGCGGCACCCTTAATTATTTCAAGACATCCGATGGCACGTCCTATCGCGCCGACCTCTCGCCGACTGGCCAATATCCCCACATCTGGGTCGACCCGTATGGCAACGCTATCAACCCGCAACCCAATATTCCGTTTGCGCCGCAAAACTGGGATCGCAAGATCAACTCGACGACTTACAGCCTCGCCATCGCGTTGATGGCCGGCGTCGGCATTCAGCTCACCCCGAACGCGACACTCGATCTCAACTATCGCTATCTCAATCTGGGCACGACCAAACTGTCGCTCAACAACGGCGCAGGGGCCGTCATCACGTCGAAGAACAATGCGCAGGATCTGCGCGTCGGCATGCGCTACCTCCTGAACTGATCCGACGCGGGGCTTTCCCGACCGAACGATTCAATCGCCCGATCCAGCGCGCCATCCCCCATGGCGCGCTGGTGTTGCATTGACGCCGCCGCGTCGCGGGCGGGCGCCATTTTCCGACACGACTCAACCATTTCAGCGGCTTGCGACGCAATTTTCCGCCGCTTCGGGGCGGGCGCCAAGCCAGATCCGGAGCGAGGTTTTGGGCAAAGGGCGCGCGGCGCGGGCGCAGCGCTAAACCCACGATAGCGGTCGAACGCGCGCACGATTTTCAGCACGCGCTCGAGGACTCGCAAGTCGTGCAACATCGAGGAACGGGCGACGCTCACCGGGTTTCGCGATTGCGCAAAGCCCGGCGGCGGAACGAGCTCGCCGCTCGCGAACATCTCCTGAACGATCCGACGCATGCGCCGCTCCGACACGCCTTCCTGGAGCGCCAGCTCGCTCATCGATGCGCCGAGGGCGAGCCGTTCGATCAGCCTGGCGCTGCGTTCCGCTTTGGCCCGCACCGACGCTGGTCGCGACCGCGGGGCGACGACGGCGGGTTTTTCGGCGGCGCCGGCGGAGGCGGGTTTTTTGGACATGATGCTTCATTCCTTCGTGAGCTTTCCAGAAATCATCATACCATCGTTCTGATATTCGGAAAGAATAAACGTTGTGTCATTGAAATCATTGGATCATTTATGCGGGATGTCGCTACGCGGATGGTGGCGCGGTCGCTGACCGCGCTATTCGGGCCCTGCGATGCATCAGGACGAGGCGCTTCGCGCCTTACGCGATCAGCGATCGCGTCTACAGCTCACGCCACGTTCGCCAGCGCCCGGCCGCCGCCGTGACCCTCCCCCACAATGAGAAGCGGATTTGCTCGGCAATCGGTGGCGAAGAATTGCGGATGTGATAAGTTTTGCAAAGGCAGTTCGCGTCTGCGTTCCTGGAAATCCAGCGTAAGCCGTAGCCGTTGGCGCGGCGGCCAGTCGGGGGAATCGCGGCAAAAGCCCGTTTCGCGCACGGGCATGCTTTTGCGTCGGGGGCTGCGATGGCGAGGGCGCGGAGAGGGTGGCGTGCGGCAAAGGCGAGGCTCAGGCTTCGCAAGCGCGTGCCGCATGCAACGACTGCGACCGCCACCTCGCGCGATCCAAGCGAACGCCGTCGCGACTCTCTCACGGAGAAAGCCGCCGATTTCGACTCCGTGCGCGCGGCGGTCGACGACGCTGCCGGCTTCGTGCGCGGGCTGTGGGTCACGTTCGTATCGCTGGCGACCTATCTCGTCATCGCCGCCGCGTCGGTGACTCACCGTCAGCTTTTCCTGGCGACGCCAATCAAGCTGCCGCTGCTTGATGTCGAATTGCCGCTTGTCGCGTTCTTCATCGTCGCGCCGCTGTTTTTTCTGGTGTTCCACTTTTACCTGCTGCTGCAACTCGTACTGCTGGCGGAAAAGGTGGCGCGCTACAATGCAATCTTGGCCGAGGTTTTTCCCGCCGGCGCCGCGCCGGATGGCGAGGCGGATCGCAATCTGCGCCTGCAATTGCCCAACGACATCCTCGTGCAATTTCTCGCCGGCCCGCGCGGCCGGAGCGAAGGCGCGGTGCGGCAGTCGCTGTGGGTCGTCGCCTGGGCGACGATGACGGCCGGTCCGCTCGTCGTGTTCATGACGATGCAATACCGGTTTCTGCCCTATCAGGACGAGGCGGTGACCTGGGTGCAACGAGGCGCCGTCATCCTCGATCTTGCGATGCTCTGGCGCCTGTGGCCTGGCATCGTCGCGGATCGCAGCGAATGGCGCCTGCGCGATTGGCGGCCACGGGCTTCGATCGGTTTCGCTGCTGCGTCGCTCGCGAGCCTCGCGCTCCTCGCCGCCTCCAGCTTCGCGCTGACTTTTCCGGGCGAGTTGATGGACGGCCTCAAGCCCGCCCGCCTGTTTCACAAGAAGATGGTCTGGCCGCTAGAGCAGGAGCAGACCGCCGCATCCGACCAAGGGCCGGCCAGCAATCCTGCGCCTGCAGCAGTCGCGGAAAAACCGGCCGATCCTTCTTCGCTGCGCGCCACGCTCCGTAGGTGGGCTGAGTAGCCGAGCACCGATCCCAATGGGGATACACGGTGGCTCACTCGCGTGCGGGACGCCCGTCGCGTCATTCCCGGGACGTTGCGGCTGGCGGGCGAATCGTTCGTCGACGAGGACAAGCTCAAGCGGATGGAAGGGCGCGGCACGGAGAACGCCCTGAATCCTTGGGAAGGAGAGAGGACCTTGCGAACCGGGCGCCGCAGCCTGGTTGCGGCCGACCTGCGCTTTGTCAATCTGAGCCGAGCCGATTTGCGCGGCGTGACGTTCGATTATGCGTCGATCGCGGGCGCGCAACTGCCTGGCGCGAGGCTGGATGGACCAGGAACCAGCCTCGCCAAGGCGTCGCTTGATGGCGCGAATCTTAAGGGCGCGTCGCTCTTTCAGGCGCAGCTTCAGGGCGCGTCGCTCGACGGCGCGCAGTTTCAGGGCGCGTCGCTCTTTCAGGCGCAGCTTCAGGGCGCGTTGCTCGACGGCGCGCAGCTTCAGGGCGCGGCACTCTTTCTGGCGCAGCTTCAGGGCGCGTCGCTCGACGGCGCGCAGCTTCAGGGCGCGTCGCTCGATCGGACGTTCGTATTTCGAACTTCAGTTACGGAGGGAACCGTCATCCAACCGGTCATCGCCGCCGTGAACGCCGACCCCGTATTTCTCTTGCTTGACATGCATGCGGATGCCCTGACCGACTCCACAATCGAGCGGTGGATCGCCGCCGCAAAAAAGTATGTCGTCAATCCGGGTCAACTGGGGCGAATCGATCGGCAGTTTACGCGGCTGAAGGACAAGAGCATCGGTAAGGACGAAGATGCGAGAAGTGCAGCTGTCTGGATGCGTCCGCCGAACCCAGATGCGTACGGCTTAGCGATCGCCCGTCTCGTTTGCGCCGCATCGCTCAACGAATTCGACGAGAACCTTCCTCCCTACCGCCTTGCGCCGCATGCCGCTCGCGGGCTGATGCACAACGGCGTTCTACAAGCGACGAAAGACGCCTTGCCTGGCATCGCCGCGCGCATGCGCTCCGGCCGCGAGAGAATTGTAAACTGCCCAGGCGTTGAAGGCTTCACAGATGCGGATTGGGCCGAACTTGACAAGCTACCGCAGCCGATTGGCGCGAACCCAAATTGAGCTGCGATGCATTCTGCTGCCCGACACTGCGAGGCGCTTCGCGCCTTACGCGATCAGCGATCGCGTCTACAGCTCACGCCACATTCGCCAGCGCGCGCGCCCTTTGCGCCCGCGCTGATTTCGGCAGCGCGACCAGCACCACCGTCCCCTCGCCCAGCGTCGAATTCACCCGCAGGCTGCCGCCATGCAGTTCGACCAGCGAATTGGCGATGGCGAGGCCGAGGCCGGAGCCTTTCATGCCGTTCGCCATGCCCCCCTGCGCCTGCTCGAACGGCCGCCCGAGGCGCGAGAGGTCGTGGCGGGCGATGCCCGGCCCGGAATCCTCGACATAAATATAGATCTGCTCGTTGAACGCCTGCGCGCCGACGCTGATCGCGCCGCCTTCGGGCGTGAATTTCACGGCGTTGCGCAACAGCGTCTGCAGGATGCGCTCGATCGCCTGTGGGTCGGCGCTCAGCGTCTCGCCGCCGCTCGCCTCGACCTCGATCGTCAGGCGCTTTTCACGCGCGATCTGCTCGACGTCACGCAGTGCGTTTCTGATCGCCGGCTCGACGCGCACCTGCGCCGGGCAAAGCCGCATCTTGCCCGCCTCAAGTCTGGACATGTCGAGCACATCGGAAAACACGCCGAGCAGATATTCGCCGCTGCGATGAATGTCGCGGCAATATTCGCCATATCTGGGCGAGCCCAGCGGCCCAAAAGTCTCCTGTTCCATAAGCTGCGAAAAGCCGATGATGGCGTTGAGCGGCGTGCGCAATTCATGGCTCATATTGGCGAGGAATTCAGCCTTGGCGCGGTTAGCCATTTCGGCGCGCGCCTTTTGTTCGAGATAGCGTTCCGCAAGATCGGCGAGTTGCTGCGCCTGGCCTTCGAGCGACTGGCGCGAGCGGCGCAACTCGGCGACGCTCGACAGCAACATCCGTTCGGAGTTCTGCAATTGCTCCTGCTGGCGTTTGAGCGCGGTGATGTCGGCGCCGACGGAGACCAGACCGCCGTCGCGCGTGCGCCGCTCGTTCACCTGCAGCCAGCGGCCGTCGGTGAGGTGCGCTTCATAGGTGCGCGCGTTGGGACGGTCGGGCGCCGTCTCACGCACCTGCAGCGCGATCTCGCCATCGACCAGCGGCGCGGCGCTGTGCCCGGCGACTTCCGAATAATGCGCGCCCGGGCGCATCGCGTCGGGCGGCAGATTGTGCAGACGCTGATATTTGGAATTGCAAAGCACCAGCCGGTTCGACGCGTCCCACAGCACGAACGCCTCGGATATCGCCTCGATCGCCTCGCGCAACCGCTGGTCGGCTGTCGCGGAGACTTCCGCCAGGTTTTTCTGCTCGGTGATGTCGACCGCGATGCCGATGAAATGCGCGCCGCCATGGGGCCGGTCGCTGACGATTTCCGCGCGCGCGCGCAGCCAGACCCAGTCGCCGCTCGCGTTGCGGATACGAAACTCGCGGTCGATCGATTCCTGCTGCGCCTCGATCGCCTGCGTGGCGAACTCGACGATATTGTCGTCGTCGGGATGCACCAGGCTTTGCAGATCGTCGATTGACATCGCAAGCGGCGAAGGAGGGTAGCCAAGCAGTTCGAACATCGACCGCGACCAGACGATGCTGCCGCGCTCCATGTCCCAATCCCACAGTCCGCAGCGGCCGCGATTGAGAGCGAGATCAACGTGGCGGCGCGCGATATTGGCGTCGATCGCCGCCGAACGGGCTCGCTTGAGCTGAATCATATAGGCCAGCGCGGCGCTGGTCATCACGACGATTGTCGAGACGAGCAGCAGGATCGTGACCAATGCCGATTCGCGCCACGGCGCGAGCAGATCGCTGGCGCGCATCGTGTAGGCAAGCTGGCCCAGCGGCGGGCGCAGATTGCGCACTGTCGCCAGCTCGTCATCGCCGCCCGCGTCCCGAATACGCAGCACGCCGGCCTTGTCGGCGAGAATCGCCAACGGTTCCGCGGTGCCGAGCAAGTCGGACATCGTTGGCGCGAGCTGCGAGTCCGCCGGCTCCTGAGCCACGATGCCGCCCGCTTCGTTGGCGAGCACGATGATCCCCGCGGGCGCATCGGTCGAGCGCGACAGGGCCGTGCGCAACAAATCCTGAGGGGTCAGATCGGGCGAAGCGCCCAGCGTCGCGTCGATGCGCTCCGCCAGCAAGCTCGCGCGCAGATCGAGTTCGCGCGCGCCCGCCTCGAAAGCGCGATGACGCTCGACGCGCAGATGCTGCGCTGTCATGAAGGCCAGCGCCGCAAGAAACAGCACCGCCGCGAAGGGCACGAAATAGACAGCGCCGGCGCCGACGGAGAACGAGCGCAAAACGGCGAACGCGTTCGACGGCAGATTTGCGGAACCGACCCGCGACGGCATGACGCCCGGGCGCACCTCTGCTTTTGCCGCGTTGACCCGCGTCATCAATATCCTCCGACAGATAAAAAAAATCGTCCGCTAAAAAAGTCTTCGCCCCCGAATCACTTCGATAAGAATCTTTGTGGGAATCTTTGTCCAGAGCTTAATTAAAGGTTGACGATAAAAATGCGGGCTCGCCCACAATGTTGACAAAAATTGCGTGTGCGGCCGCGCGCATTCCGAGTCGCACAGGGAGACGTGCACGTATCGCGCGAGGCTCTGCAGAGCGTGTGCGGCTACAGGGCTCTACGCGAGCGAGCGCACGACGATATCGCGCACGTCGTTGGAAAGCGTCGCCTGCGCGGCGATGCGCTCGAGCATCGCCTTCGCCTTCGCCTGGCGGACCGGCTCGAGCGAGCGCCAGGAGCGCATCGCGGTCAGCAGTCGCGCCGCGATCTGCGCGTTGGTCGGATCGAGGGTCGCGACGATCTCGCCCAGAAGGTCGAAACCGGCGCCATCGGCGCGATTGAATTGCGTCTGATTGGCGCTAAACCCGCCGATCAGGGACCGCACGCGGTTGGGATTGCTGATCGAGAAAGCCGGATGGCGCATCAGATCGCGCACACGTTGCAACGTGCCGGCCTCCGGAATCTGCGCCTGCAGAGCCAGCCACTTGTCGAAGATCAGCGGATCGCCGGTATAGCTGAGGGCGAAGTTGGCAAGCGCCCGCTCGCGCGCCTCGCCTGATATCATCGCGATGACCGACAAAGCGGCGAGCCGCTCGGTCATATTCGTCGCCTCGGCAAGCTGGCGCAGCGCCGCGCCCTCGCCGACGCGCTTGTCGCCAGCGGCGATCATCGCCAGCGCGACGTTGCGCAGGGCGCGACGGCCAGCGCTGGCGGCGTCCGGGCTGAACGGCGCGCTATTGGCGCTCGCGCGATAGATGTGCGTCAACACCGCGCTATGCGCGCGGCCCAGGGTCGCGCGCCAATGATCGCGGGCGGCGAAAATCGCGTCGGGGTCAACGTCCCTGGCCATTTCGCGAGCAATGTCGCCTTCGCTGGGAACAGTGAGCGCCTGAGCCGCGAAAGCCGGATCGATACGGCCGGCGCCAGCGTCCTCGAGGACCGCGCCATAGGCCTCGATATATCCCGGCGCCGCCTCGGGCGCCTCGCGCTCGCGCAGCGCGGCGGACGTGCGCAGCAGCAACCGCATTCCGAGAGTCTGCAGCGCCTGCCATCGGTTGAAATTGTCGCTGTCATGGCGCGACAACACGGCCAGATCAGCTTCGCTGAGATCGTCGTCGAGGCGCACCGGGGCGGAAAAGCCGCGCAACAGGGAGAGCGCCGGGCGCGTTTCGACATCGGTGAAGACGATGCGCCGCTCGGGGATGGCGAGCTCGAAAACGCCGCTTGCCAGTTCGTCCGCTGTGGCTTCGCGCGAGGCGAGCGGGATCTGCGCGCCGTGAAGGCCGACCAATCCCAGCGCGACGGGAATCACGAAGGGTTGCTTCAGCGGTTGCTCTGGCGTCGGCGCGCAGGACTGCGCGAGCGCCAGCGTCAGCGTGCGCGCATTCGCGTCATAGACGCCGCGCACCGTGACGAGCGGCGTGCCGGCCTGCGAATACCAGCGCTTGAACCGTGTGAGGTCGCGCCCGGAGGTTTGCTCGAAGCACGCGAGGAAGTCCTCGACCGTCGCCGCAGAGCCATCGCAGCGCTTGAAATACAAATCCATCCCAGCGCGAAAAGCCGCGGCGCCGATCAACAATTTGAGCATCCGGATGACTTCGGCGCCCTTTTGATAGACGGTGGCCGTGTAGAAATTGTTGATCTCGCGATAGGCCTCCGGCCGCACGTTATGCGCGAGCGGCCCGGCGTCTTCGGGAAATTGCGCAGAGCGCAACGCCCGAACGTCGGCGATGCGCTTGACCGGGACCGACCGTTCGTCGCCGGAAAACTCCTGATCGCGAAAGACCGTCAGACCCTCTTTCAGGCAGAGCTGGAACCAGTCGCGGCAGGTGATGCGGTTGCCGGTCCAGTTGTGAAAATACTCGTGCGCGATGACGGCCTCGATGCCGGCATAATCATCGTCAGTCGCCGTCTGCGGCGAAGCGAGGACGTATTTATCGTTGAAGACATTCAGCCCCTTGTTTTCCATCGCGCCCATATTGAAATCTGACACGGCGACGATGTTGAAAACGTCGAGATCGTATTCGCGTCCATAGGCGCGCTCATCCCAGGCCATCGCGCGCTTCAGCGAATCCATCGCGTAGCCAGCGCGATCCTGCCGCCCGTGCTCGACATAGATCGCCATCGCGACGTGCTTGCCGGAAGCGGTCACAAAATGATCGGCGATATGCGCGAGATCGCCGGCGACCAGCGCGAAAAGATAGCAGGGCTTGCGGTGCGGATCGCGCCAGACGGCGAAATGGCGCGAAGTTCCCGCGATGTCGCCGGCCGCTCCGCAATTGCCGTTAGCGAGCAGCATCGGCGCCTCGGCTCTGTCCGCCTCAAGCCGCACGACGTAAGTGGAGAGAACGTCGGGCCGGTCGATAAAATACGTGATGCGCCGAAAGCCCTCCGCCTCGCATTGCGTGCAATAGGCGGAGCCCGAGCGGTAGAGACCCATCAGCCGCGTATTGGAAGCCGGATCAAGCCGCGTCTCGATGCGCAGTTGGAAAGCGCGCTGCGGCGGATGATGCAGCGTCAGACCGGAGGGCGAAGCCTCGAATGCGGCGCTGTCGAGGGCGGCGCCGTCGAGTTCGATCCCAACCAGCGCGAGTTCGTCGCCATCGAGCGTCAGCGCGGCAGCCTTTCGCCCCAGCGGATTGGGACGGATCGACAGCGTCGAAACGACGCGCGTTGCGTTACGATCGAGCCAGAAATCGAGGTCGACAGTATCGATGAGATAGTCGGGCGGGCGATAGTCGGAGAGACGAATGGGCTGGCCAGTGCTGGTTCGCATGAGAGGCGCCTTGATGCAAAGCTCGTGTTCGAAACTGGCTTGCTCCCACCGCTCGTGAGCGTCAAGGGCCAGCGGCCATCAGATTGAACGCCGCCAGCGCTTCGCGCAGCGCCGCTCCGGGACTGCGGCCGCTGGTGAAGACTGCCACAGCGCGTTCAGCAGGCGGCCCCTCGCCGACGGGCGGACCGAGCAGCGCGTCGGCGCGCCGCGCGATTGCGGGCGCGGGATCGATGAAGACCACCGGCCACGGCGCGAGACGCTCGAACTCATCGCGCAGAAGCGGATAGTGCGTACAGGCCAACACGACGTGATCGGTGCGCCGTCCGTCCGCCTCGACAAAACACGGCGCGATTTCGGCGGCGATGGCGGCGTCGGCGATGCTGTCTCCACGCATGCGCGCCTCGGCCAGTCCGGCGAGAAGCGCCGATCCCACAAGCGTCACGGCGCAGCCCTGCGCGTGGTCGCGAACAAGCGCCGCGGTATAGTCGCGCGCCACTGTCGCGGGAGTGGCGAGCAGGCTGACGAGCCGCGAGCGCGACGCGGCGGCAGCGGGTTTGATGGCGGGCACCGTTCCGACAAACGGAGTGCCGGGGAAACGGGCGCGCAGGGGTCCAAGCACCAGCGTCGAAGCGGTGTTGCAGGCGATGACGACGAGATCAGGTGCATGAATCGCGATAAGCTTGCCTATGACTTCGAGCACTCTTGCGACGAGCGCCGCTTCGCTCATCGCGCCATAGGGAAACGCCGCGTCATCGGCGGCATAGATCAGCGCGACATCGGGCCGCGCCCTGGTGATTTCGCGATAGACGGTAAGGCCGCCGAGGCCCGAGTCGAAAACCAGCACGCGGTTGCGGCGCGGATCACGCTCCCTCATCGGCGGCAATAGATCGCGACCACCGCGCCGCGCCGCGCGGCCGCCACCTGCCCGGCGCTGAGCGAAGGCGCACCGCTGTCGGGCGGCTCCGCTCGCATCGCGAGAAAATTCAGCAACGCGTCCGCGTCGGCCACGCGATGCGCCGCAAGCGCCGCGATGCCGGCGACCTTTCTGGGTTCTGCCACGCTCTCAGCGACGATGGCGACAAGATCGCCCTTGCGGTCGAACAGCGGACTCCCGGCGCCCGATTTCGGCAACGGCGCCAACACTTGCTTGCCATTGTCGCTCGCGTCGAGCGGCGACGCAGAGGCGACAATCAGCGAGGGCGCGCCCGGCTTCGCTTGCTCATAGCTCAGCGCCACCATATCCACGCCGATCGCGCCCAACGTTGGCGCGGCGGCAGTGGCGCCAAATTCGCCGCCGATCAGGCTGAGGCCCGCCTGCTTGTCCTCGCGGAGGAACTTTGCCGGCTTGCCGCCGATCGTCGGCTCCGCGCAATCGGCGGAGCCAATCGCGGTGATCGCCTGCCCCGGCGCGACGATAAGGCCGGTGGCGGCGAGCGCCGGGCCGCTCGGCGTTGGAGAGGGAACCGGCGTTGGAACGCTCGCAACAGCAGGCGCGCCCGCGACTGGGAACGGCTCGAAGGAATCCGCTATGGCAAGAGCGATCCGATCGAACGTCGCCGATTGCGCGGCGGGATAGGTGAAGGTGAATCCTCGCAAAGCGGCGGGATCGGGCGCTGTCGCCGGCGCCTTCGCGATGCGTGTGTAGAACTTGCGGCCAGCCTCCTCGCCGGACACGACGAAAAACGCCTCCGGCTTGGACGCCTTGTAGGTGATCTTACGCATCGGCGCGTCGGCGCTGAGTTGTGCGTACAAGGTGCTTAGATTGACTTCGTTGCCGGATGGCGCGCTGAGAACCAGCGTCACGGATCCATCGCTCTTCGATAGAATGGACTCCCCGCCATTCAGGCTGCGCTTGTCGAGAATTTTCGTCGGCGCGCCGATCCGCACGCCGGTCTTCGCGTCGATAAATGTCAGAAATCCAACCGCGGCGCGCTCTTTTTGCAATTCCGCTTTTAGCGCAGTCAATTGCGCGGCGTCGACAATGCCGGTCGCCGGTGCTTTGACGCTTGTCTGCCAAGCCAGGATCGAGTCGCGCGTGCGCTTGCCGAACGCGCCGTCGACCGTCCCGACATACAGCCCGGTCCAGATCAGCGCCTCCTGAATCGCCTTGCGATCCGCCTCGCTCATCGCGTCGAACGCCGTCTTCTGCGCGGCGAGGACGGGATCAACCGGCGCGACGGCGGGTGCGGGAGGTGGCGCATTTTGTGCAATCGTGGTTCCTGACGACGCCAGCGCCACCGCGACGGAAAGCCCGACGATCACCCGCAAAGCGATTTTCGCCATGACACCCCCGCCGACGCTTTCAAAGCGACATTTTCCAGCGCTATGATAGCTTCAGCGAGCCGTGGAGTCACATGCGAGCCGGGTTCCGATTATCGTCGGGATTTCCGTTCCGCTGCTTATTGACTTACCGCCGTCAAATGAGGACCGAATGATGCGCTTGGCCGTTCGCACCCTGATCGCTTTGGTCCTCATCGGCATGGGCGCCGCCGCATACGCTGCGGAAACAAAGCCGTTCGTGCGCGATTTCCTCGCCAGCGACGCTGTGCGCCTCGCCGAAACGTTGCGCAAGGAGGCGATCGGCCTCGGCGCGCAGACGAAGGGCAAGACCGCCGACCAGCTGCGCAAGGATTCGCTGAGCGCCGCCGACGCGAGCGATTTCAAGCAGGCCGGGCTGATGGCCGACGCGGCCGTTGCCGCCAACCCCAAGGACGCCGCGAACTGGCTCAATCTGGCGAGGATCGCGGTGCGCGCGGACATCGCGCAGGCTTCCGGCCGCTGGACGCTGGTCGAGAACGGCTCGATCGCCGCTTACGCCGCCTACCAGCGCCTCCCTGCGCCAGCCGCGCAGGCCAACGCGCTGGCATTGCTCGGCGATCTGCTGGCGCGGCGCGAAATGTGGCGCCCCTCGCTCGATTCCTACCGCGCCAGCCTCGAGCGCCACGACGACGTCGATATCCGCAAAACCTACGAGGACCTGCGCGAGAAGCACGGATTCCGCATCACGGACTACAAGGTCGATAACGATTCCGCGTCGCCGCGTGTCTGTTTTCAGTTTTCCGAGCCCCTCGCGCGCAAGACGGATTTTGCCCCCTACGTCGCTGTCTCCGGCGCGACCAGCGCGGCGCTGTCGAGCGAGGACCAGCAAATCTGCGTCGAAGGGCTGAAGCACGGCGAGCGCTACGCGATCGTCTTACGCGCGGGCCTGCCGTCGAACGTGGGCGAGTCGCTGCTCAAGGCGGCCGACTATGCAATCTATGTGAAGGATCGTTCTCCGCAGGTGCATTTCACCGGAAAGAATTACGTGTTGCCGCGCGAGGGCCAGCTCGGCGCGCCGCTGGTGACGGTCAACACCGCGAAGGTGGCGCTCGACGTTTTCAGGGTCGGCGACCGCAACTTGCTTGCCACTGTGCAGCGCGATGATTTTCTCAAGCAGATCGCCTCGTCGCGCGCGGCGGAACTCGCCAACAATGACGGCGTAAAAATCTGGAGCGGCGCGATGGACGTCGCCAGCGACCTCAACAAGGACGTGACGACGGAATTTCCCGTCCTGCAGGCGGTCGGCAAGCTCGAACCTGGCGTCTACGTCATCACCGCGCGGCCATGGAAAGGCGCCGGCGACAGGCCCGCCGCGGCCGACGACGAGGGTGGCGATGCAACGCTGGCGACGCAGTGGCTCGTGGTCTCCGATCTTGGGCTGACCGCGCTTTCCGGAGCGGACGGCGTCCACGCCATCGTGCGCTCGCTCGCTTCCGCCGCGCCGCTGTCCGGCGTGGAGCTTCGCCTCGTCGCCCACAACAATGAGATCCTCGCGACCCGGACGACCGCCGCGGACGGGCGCGTCGATTTCGATCCGGGCCTGTCGCGCGGGGAAGGCGGCGCGGCACCGGGCCTGCTGATCGCCAGCGCCGGCAATGACTACGGCTTTCTCAATCTCGCCGATGCCGCGTTCGATCTGACCGATCGCGGCGTCACCGGCCGCGAAGCGCCCGCGGCGCTCGACGCGTTTATCTATACCGAGCGCGGCGTCTATCGCTCTGGCGAAACAGTGTTTGTCAGCGCCCTGCTGCGCGACGCGAAGGGCGAGGCCAAAGGCGGGCTGCCGCTGACGCTCGTCGCCAAGCGGCCGGACGGCGTCGAGTACAAGCGTGTCGTCGCGCCCGATTCCGGGCTGGGCGGCCACAGTCTCGCGCTGCCGCTGCTGCCGGGCGCGGCGCCAGGCAAGTGGCGGATCGAGGCCTATGCCGATCCCAAGGCGCCGAGCATTGGTTCGGTCGAATTCCTGTTGGAGGATTATATTCCCGAGCGGCTCGACGTGAAGCTGAAGCCGGCAACGGTGATCGCCTCGCCAGGAGAGCCGGTCGAAATCGCAGTCGACGCGAAGTTCCTCTACGGCGCTCCCGGCGGCGGGCTCGACGTCACCGGCGCCATCAAGCTGCAGGCGGTGGAGGGATCGGCAATCCCTGGCTATGCCGGATATGTCGGCGGATTGACAGACGAAGACTTCACCGCGGTCCAGAACCAGTTCGCCGACAAGATCCAGACGGACGCCAAGGGACACGCCGATCTTTCCGTCGACCTACCGGAAGGCGCTGCGAGCAAACCGCTTGAGGCGAAGATCATCGTCGACGTCGCCGAGCCGGGCGGGCGCACCGTGGAGCGCGTCGTCACCATGCCGGTCCGCGCCAAGACAACGCTAATCGGCGTCAAGAAGGACTTTGACGCGGGCCTGGGCGATGGCGATCTCGCCGAGTTCGAAGCCATCGCTGTCGCCGCGGACGGATCGCGCGTCGCGCGCAGGGGCGTCGAGTGGTCGCTCTACAAGATCGACACCGAGTACCAATGGTACAACGCCGACGGCCATTGGGATTTTGAGCCGGTCAAGTCGTCAAAACGCATCGCTGACGGCAGCGTCGACATCGCCGCCGACGCGTCGGCGAAGTTCGCCGCCAAGGTGAGCTGGGGCCGCCACCGGCTCGACATCAAATCCGCCGACGGCGATCAGACCAGCATCACCTTCGATGTCGGCTGGTCCGGCGCGGCGGGCGCCAGCACGCCGGACAATGTCGTGGTGACGCTCGACAAGCCCAATTACAAGGCGGGCGAGGAAGCCAAGCTGCGCATCGCTTCGCATTTCGCGGGGAAGGCGACGATCGCCATTGTGGGCGCAAGGATCGAGCAGTTCATCGACGCCGATCTCGTCAACGGCGACAATGTCGCGACGTTTACAATCGGCGCCGATTGGGGCGTCGGAGCGTATGCTGTCGCGCTCACGCATCGCCCGCTGGACGCGGGCGCCAAGCGCATGCCAGGCCGCGCGCTGGGCCTCGCCTGGTTCGGCATCGACGAGGCGGCGCGCCACCTCGACATTTCGCTGGGCGCTCCCGACAAAGCGCGCCCGCGGCAGGCCATGATCCTGCCGATCAAGGTCAGCGGATTGACGGCAGGCGAAGAAGCCGACGTGACCGTCGCCGCCGTCGATATCGGCATTCTCAATCTGACCGGCTTCAAGACGCCTGACCCCAAGGAGTTTTTCTTCGGCCAGCGCAAGATGGCGGTCGAAATCCGCGACCTCTACGGCCTGCTGATCAACGGCATGGAAGGCGCTGTTGGCGCCTTGCACAGCGGCGGCGACGGCAGCGGCAATCTCGAAGGCAATCTGCCGACCCAGGCGCCGCTCGCGCTCTATTCGGGCATCGTCAAACTCGACGCGAATGGCGCGGCGAACGTTTCGTTCGATCTGCCCTCGTTCAACGGCGCCGTCCGCGTGATGGCGGTCGCGTGGTCGAAGGGCAAGGTCGGCAGCGCTGAAGCCGAGGTGATCGTACGCGATCCGGTCGTCGTCTCCGGCACGCTGCCGCGCTTTTTGAATCTCGGCGACCGCTCGCAGATGCACATCGACATCGATAACGTCGAAGGCGACGCTGGCGATTATACGATCGCTCTCGACATCCACGGCCCGCTGACGGCGGAAGCCGATGAAATGAGCAAGACCGTAAAACTCGCCGCGCATCAGCGCAGCGCCGTCACGATCCCCGTCACCGCCGCCGGCCTCGGCGCCGCGAGCATCGATCTCAAGCTGACCGGGCCAAACACCGAGGCGACGCAGCATTTCGTTATCGGCGTCACTCCGGGTTCGCCCGATCTTTACCGCCGCGTGATTACGCCGCTGCCGCCCGGCGCCAGCCAGACCATATCGAGCGACCTGCTCGCCGATTTCATTCCTGGAACTGGGGCGGTGTCGGTCGCCGCGTCGCCGTTCGGCGTGATCGACGCGCCGGCGCTGCTGCAATCGCTCGACCGCTATCCCTATGGCTGCTCCGAGCAGATCGTCAGCCGCGCGATGCCGCTGCTGTACGCCAACAAGCTCGCCTCGATCGAGCATCTGGGGATCGATCCGGATCTCGACGGGCGCATCCGCGATTCCATCGACCGCGTGATGAGCCGGCAGGATTCCAACGGCGCTTTCGGATTGTGGAGCGCCGAAAACGCCACCGACGATCTGTGGCTCGACGCCTTCGTCACGGACTTTCTGACGCGAGCGCGCGAGCGATCGTTTGCCGTGCCCGAACTTGGCTTCAACCAGGCGCTCGACCGGCTGCGCAACGAAGTTGTCAACGCCGCCGACCCGAGCGAGGACGCGGGCGCCGCGCTCGCCTACGGGCTCTATGTTCTGGCGCGCAACGGCCGTCCAGTGATCGGCGATTTGCGCTATCTCGCCGACACCAAGCTCGCCATCTTCAAAACGCCGATGGCGCAGGCGCAGATCGCCGCGGCCCTGGCGATGCTGGGCGACAGGGCGCGCGCCGGCAAGGTATTTTCGGCCGCGCTCGACGCCCTCGACGCCGAGCGCGACAATGGCTATTCGCGCCCCGATTACGGCTCGCGTTTACGCGATGGCGCGGCCGTTCTCGCTCTGCTCGCCGAAGCCAATCTGGAAAAAGGCGCCATTGCAGGCGATCCGCTCGAGCGCGGCGCACGCCTCGTCGATGCCGCCCGCAGCGACCGCAAGTATACCAGCACGCAGGAAAACAACTGGCTGGTTGTCGCCGCCGAGGCGCTCGCGGAACACTCGACCAAGAGCGTGTTCACCGTCGATGGCAAGGCTGTCGACGGGGCGATCAACCGCAAATGGAGCGGCTTTGCGCTGGCGAGCAAGCTGATCACCATTGCCAACACCGGCGGTTCGACGGCTGAGATCGTCACGACGACCTCGGGCAACCCGATCGTCCAGGAGCCCGCCGCGTCGCAAGGCTACGAGCTTGAGCGCACCTTCTATAAAATGGACGGAACCAAGGTGGAGCTCAAGTCTGTCGCGCAGAACGAGCGGCTTGTCGTCGTGCTGAAGGTGACCGAGTCCGAGGCTCGATACGCACGTTTGCTGCTGGTCGACCATCTCCCGGCTGGACTTGAGATCGACAATCCCAACCTCGTCGACGGCGGCTCGGTCGAAGCGTTCGGATGGTTGAAGAAGGACGTCGATCCCGACCATACCGAATATCGCGACGACCGCTTTGTCGCCGCGTTCAATCGCGAGTCCAGCCAGTCGGCGTTCTTCAATGTCGCCTATGTCGTGCGCGCCGTCGCGCCCGGCCACTACGTCTATCCGCCCGCGACAGTCGAGGACATGTATCGTCCGGAGCGGTTTGGCCGCACCGCCTACGGCGAGTTGGAGGTGAGGCTGCGATGAGCGTTTCGCGCCGCTGGTTCGCTCTTGCCGGCGCGCTCGCGTTCGCGCTTGGCCTTGTGCTGCCGGGGGCGTGGATCTCGTTTAAGCAACGCCTGGGCCCGATCGATCTTGCCGCGGCGCGCGAGGGCTCGACGATTGTTGTCGACCGCGACGGGCGCCTGCTGCGCCCATTCACGCTGGCCGACGGACGCTGGCGGCTTCCGGTGACAACGCGCGATGTTGATCCGCGTTATCTCGCGATGCTGCTCGGCTATGAGGACGAGCGATTTTACCAGCACGACGGCGTCGACTGGCGCGCCATGCTGCGCGCCGGCGCCCAGCTAATCGCGCAGCGGCGCGTCGTATCGGGCGGCTCGACGCTGACGATGCAGGCAGCGCGCCTCATCGAGCCGCGCGACGAGCGCACCGTCGCGGCAAAACTGCGCCAGATCGCGCGCGCCTGGCAGATCGAGAGCGAGATCGGCAAGGACGGCATCCTCGATCGCTATCTCACGATGGCGCCCTTCGGTGGCAATATCGAGGGCGTGCGCGCCGCCTCGCTGGCGTATTTCGGCAAGGAGCCGCGCAAGCTGACCATCGGCGAGGCGGCCCTGCTGGTGGCATTGCCGCAATCGCCGGAGGCGCGCCGTCCCGACCGCTCGCACGAGGCGGCGCGTGCAGCGCGCGACCGCGTTCTGGCGCGCGTCGCCGCCAAGGGGATTATAACTCCGGAGGAAGCGGCGCAGGCGCGGCGCGAGAGCGTGCCGTCGTTGCGAAAACCGTTCCCGATGCTTGCCGCGCATGCGGCCGAGGAAGCCGTCGCGACCGACCCGAAAGCGCATGTGCTGCGGCTTTCGATCGACGCGCGCCTGCAAGCAAAACTCGAGGACCTGGCGCTCGACTCCGCGCGCCATCTTGGTCCACGCCTGTCGCTGGCGATGGTCGTCATCGACAATGCGAGCGGCGAGATTCGCGCCCGCATCGGCGGCCCCGACTATTTCAGCACCGAGCGCGGCGGCTCTATCGATATGTCGCGGGCGCAGCGCTCGCCTGGCTCGGCGCTGAAACCGCTGATCTACGCGATGGCGTTCGAGGATGGCCTCGCCCACCCCGAGACGATGCTGTTCGATCGCCCCGCGCGCTACGGCGCCTATGCCCCGGAAAATTTTGATCTGGGTTATCAGGGCAACATCACGGCGCGCCAGGCGCTGCAGATGTCGCTCAACCTTCCCGCCATCGAGCTTCTCGCCGATGTTGGGCCGGCAAGCTTTCTGGCGCGGCTGCATGGCGCTGGCGCGACTATCGCGCTCAGCAAGGAGGCGCCGCCGGGTCTCGCCATCGGCCTCGGTGGGTTAGGCATTTCGCTGGTCGATCTGGCACGGCTTTACGCGGGTCTGGCGCGCGGCGGCGAAGCGCCGGCGCTCATCGAGCGGCTCGACGATGCGCCGCCGATCATCGGTCCGCGCCGCGTCACCGACGCTGTCGCCGCCTGGTACGTCGCCGACATCCTGCGCGGGGTGGCGCCGCCGGCCAATTCGCTGAGCGGCCGCATCGCGTTCAAGACCGGCACATCCTACGGCTACCGCGACGCGCTGGCTGTGGGTTTCGACAGGGGAACGACGATTGCGGTCTGGGTCGGCCGGCCCGACAATGCGCCGGTTCCGGGGCTGGTTGGCCGCCAAGCCGCGGCGCCGATCCTGTTCGACGCTTTCGCGCGGCTGGGACGCGATATCGAGTTGATCCGCGCTCCCAAGGGCGTGTTGCAGGCGCCGACCACCGCCTCGCTGCCGCCGCCGCTACGGCATTTGCGCAAGGACGCGCCCAAGACTATGGCGGCCACCAATGTCGCCTCGCTCAAGATCGCCTACCCGCCTGACGGCTCCAAGGTCGATCTGGGCCTCTCGCAAGGCGCGGTCGATACGCGACTGGCGCTGAAGGCCCTGGGCGGCGCGCCGCCGCTGATGTGGTTTATCAATGGCGCCCCGCTCGGGGCCCCTGACGCGCGGCGTCAGACCGCATGGAAGCCGGACGGCGCGGGTTTTGCCCGCGTGTCGGTGATTGACGCAAAGGGGGCGACGGATTCGATTTTTGTGCGGCTGGAATAGACGGGGGGAACAATGGCGCTTGAGCTTCGACCGAATTGCGAGTGTTGTGATCGCGATCTGCCGCCGGCTTCGACGCTGGCTCGCATCTGCACGTACGAATGCACCTTTAGCGAGGATTGCGTTGCGCGCGTTCTGCACAACGTCTGCCCGAACTGCGGCGGCGGCTTCGAGCAGCGGCCAATTCGGCCGGCGAGGGAATGGCGGCCCGGACTTTCACTCGCCAAGCGGCCGGCGTCCGACAGGCGGGTCCATCTGTCCTACAGGCTCGAAGAGGTCGCGGCGCACTCGGCCGCCATCCGGCATATTCCGCCCGAGGACCGCTAGCCGAGGGAATGGCGAGGTCGGAACATGAAGAACGTCGTCGTCTGCTGCGATGGAACCGCCAACGAGTTCGCGACCGACCGGACCAACGTCGTCAAGCTCTATTATGCGCTGGAGAATGGGTCGAATGCGCAGGTCGCGTTCTATCATCCGGGCCTCGGCACGATGGAGCCGCCAGGCGCGCTGACCGACATCGGGCGGCGGGCGACGCGCCTGCTCGGCAAGGCCATCGGCTACGGACTCGAGGCGGACATTCGTGACGCCTATGTCTTCGTCCTGGAGAACTTCGAGCCCGGAGACCGGCTGTTTCTGCTCGGCTTCAGCCGCGGCGCGTACACTGCGCGCGCGGTCGCCTCGCTGCTCAAAATGTACGGCCTGCTGCCGCGCGGTAATGCGCCGCTCGCGCCATATGCGATCCGGCTCCTGAAGGGCATTCCGCACGGCGCCGACGAGGCGCATAGCAGTTTCAGGCTGGCGGATGAATTCCGCGCGACGTTCTCGCCATCTCACTGCGCGCCGCACTTTGTCGGAGTCTGGGACACCGTAAGTTCGATCGGCTGGATCTCCAACCCGCTACACCTTCCGTATACCGCCAACAATCCAGACATCGCGCATGGCCGCCACGCCGTCTCGATCGACGAGCGGCGCGCCTTCTTCCGTACCAACCTGTTCGTGCCGCACGATCCGCCGCGCCCGAGCGGCCCGCGCGATCTCAAGCAGGTGTGGTTCGCCGGCGTCCACGCCGACGTCGGCGGCGGCTATCCGGAGAGCCAAAGCGGGCTTGCAAAGCTGGCGCTCGAATGGATGCTGGAGGAGGCGCAGGCGTGCGGCCTCCTGGTGAACAAGGCGCGGGCCGATCGCGTGCTGGGACGCGGTGGCGGCGACTACGTCGCGCCGAACCCTATGGCTCCGACACATGAATCGCTGACGCTGAACTGGTTGGCGGCGGAGATCATCCCGAAGCAGGTTTACAGCAATGGCGTCACTCGCTATCGCGCCAATTTCGGCGCCCGCAGGCAGATGCCGGAAGGCGCGCTGGTCCACTGGTCGGTTTACGAACGCGGCGAGGACTATTTGCGCCGGATTCCGGCCAGCGCCATCAAAGTCGAGAGAAGCCCTTGCCCGGCGCCTGCCCCTACTCCTCCGGCTCCGTCGTGAACAGCAGCGGATAGCCCTTCGCCCGCCCCGCCTCGCTGGCGCGCGTCGCCTTGGTCTCGGCGACATCCCTGGTGAACACGGCGACGACACAGGCCCCCTTCTGATGGGCGGTCATCATGACAGCCAGCGCGCGCGCTTCGCCCATGCGGAACTCGGCCTTGAGCACGGTGACGACGAACTCGCGCGGCGTGTAATCGTCATTGATGAGAATGACCTTATGCAGCTTGGGCCGCTCGGTCTTGGTGCGCGTCTTGACGCGAGGCGCGGTGATATTGTCGCTCATCCCTCCAGCTCCCGATCGGGGCGATCAGGTATTCTCGCATTTTGACGTGCGTACGTCCATGTCGACCGAACTTTACGCGCTCCGCGCCTTCCACTATTGCTGCGCCGCGGGAGGCAGTATTATGGACGCGCGCACAGAAGCTAAGATCGGCCTGCAAGCGATCTGCTTTCTCTCCTCCGGCGCCCCGGAGGCGAATGCGGCGCGTGACAATCTTATTGCCCGCTACGGCGACTGCTCACCGGACAAGGCCGATGTGATCGTCGCCTTGGGCGGCGATGGCCTGATGCTGCAGACGCTGCATCGCTTCATGGATGCTCCCAAACCGATTTACGGCATGAACCGGGGCTCGGTCGGCTTTCTCATGAACGAATTCAGCGAGCAGAATCTTCGCGAACGCTTGCAAGCCGCCCGCGCCTCGATCATCCATCCCCTCATCATGCGCGCGGAGGACATCAAGGGGGCGGTGACGGAGGCCAGGGCGATCAATGAAGTGTCGCTGCTGCGCCAGACCTATCAGACCGCCAAGCTGCGCATCAGCGTCGATGGCGCGGTGCGGCTCGAGGAATTGATCGCGGACGGCGTGCTAGTGTCGACGCCAGCCGGCTCGACCGCCTACAACCTGTCGGCCAACGGGCCAATCCTGCCGCTGGCTGCGCCCTTGATGGCGCTAACGCCGATCTCGGCGTTCCGCCCGCGACGCTGGCGTGGAGCGCTGCTGCCCGATCACGCCAAGGTCGCCATCGAAATTCTCGAGGCCGAGAAGCGCCCCGTGGCGGCTGTCGCGGACCACGCGGAAACCCGTCGCGTCCGGCGGGTTGATGTGTCGATGGATCACAAGACAGCGCTGGTGATCCTGCACGATCCCGGCCATTCGCTCGACGAACGCATCCTGCGCGAACAATTCGTTTACTGACAAAGAGCATCGGACCGTGCAGGTACAACTCCTCGACGAAAAGCTGCTCGCCAACGGCCGTTTCCGCCTGACTCTGACCGGCGTCGAAATCGTCGCGGATAGCGGCGCGTCTCATGTGCTTCGCCACGAGATCTATCATTACGGACCAGCCGCCGCCGTGCTGCTCTATGATCCCGACCGCGGCTGTGTCCTGCTGGTGCGGCAGTTTCGCCTGGCCGGCTACCTCGGGGGCGCGGCGCAGCCGATGACTGAAGTCTGCGCCGGAATGCTCGACGGGGACGCGCCGGAGACCTGCGTCGTGCGCGAGGCGATGGAGGAAACCGGCGTCGCGATCCGCCAGGCGATCCACGCCTTCGACGCGTTCATGAGCCCCGGCGGCATGACCGAAAAAATATCCTGTTTCGTTGCGCGCTATCGCGCCGCCGACCGCACCAGCGCGGGCGGCGGGGTCGATGCGGACGAGAATATCGAGATCATCGAGCCGACCTTTGATGAGGCGCTGGCGATGATCGCTCGCGGCGAAATCTGTGACGCGAAGACCATCGCGCTGCTGTATTATGCGAAAGCGCGGGGACTGCTGGCGGCTTAAACCTCCGGCGCCGCCAACGCCCGATCTCCGGGGCTTCTCGCAACGCTCTCTTTGGTCCACTCGCGACCGCCCGCCCGCAGCCGCTCGACCCGCAGTTCGCCCTTCGGCTTGAACAGATCGTCGGAAACGACGACCACGCCGTCCTTCATCGAGAGGCCGATGATCGCATAGGCCGCCGACAGCATGCGCGCGGCGGAGCCGGTGTACCATGACCAGCCCCCCCGCCCGCCGTGGCCGTAGCCGTCATAGATGTCGGCGGGCTGCTGGATCGGCGCGAGGCCGTAGTGCGCGATCATTTCGGGGTCGGTCTTCTTCAGAGGCGAGATTTTCTCGAATATCGTGAAGGCGCGAGCAATCAAATGGACCGCCGCGTCGAGGTCGCCCGCCGCACGGGCCTGTTCCGACAGCCTGACGAAGCCGTCGACGATCCACGAAGCGCCGTGGCTGTATTGTCCGCCGTTCTCCCGCACGCCAGGGGGATAGTCGGCGATGCGTCCAGGATAGGGTCGCGTGTGCTCGAAGAACGGCTTCTCCATCAGCAGGATGCGGTTGTCGCGTTCGATGCCCTTGAGACCGCCCTCGATCGCTTCGACGCCGCGCTGGAAATTCACCGCGCCCGACCATGCGGGCCAGCCTGATGTCATCGCGTTGGGCTGATCGAGCGGACTGCCGTCGTCGGCGAAATCAAGCGCGTAATGCGTTCCGGTCCAGCCTACTTCCAGCGCGTCGCGCAGCCTTGTCCGCTCGGCCTCGCAACGATCGGCGAAGTCTGGATCGCCCTTGGCTCGCGCCAGCGGGATGAAGCCGCTGAGGACATCATAGAAGAAGAAACCCATCCAGACGCTGGTTCCCCGCCCCTCGCCGCCGAGCGCGTCGATGCCGTCATTCCAGTCGCCCGCCCCTAGCAGCGGCAGGCCGTTCGCCCCCAGATGATTGAGCGTGTAGAGAATCGCGCGCCGGCTGTGCTCATAGACATCGCCGGTTTCGCGCGACAGGCGCGGCGCGACGATCCAGGTATCCTCATGTTCGGGAACCTCGGGCGCCTCGAGATAGGCGGTGACGACGTCAAGCACGCTCTTGTCGCCGGTCTGCGCGACGTAGCGCGAGAGAACATAGGGCAGCCACAAATGCGGATCGCTCGCCTTGGTGCGCTGTCCGATGCCGGTGGCGCCATTGGGCGCGCGATGCCACCATTTCAGCACGTCTCCCTCGAGAAACTGCTGGCGCGCATGCAGCACGATCTGGGCGCGCGCCAATTGCGGCTCGATGAAGATCAGCGGCAAAACGTCCTGCAATTGATCGCGAAATCCGATCGCCCCGCCGCGCTGGTTGGGTCCGACGCGGCCAAACAGCCGCGACGCCATCACCTGGTAAGGCAGCCACGTGTTGACCAGCCGATCGAAGTCGGGCCGGTTGGTCTTCACCTCGACCTTGCCAAGGCGAGCCACCCAGTTCGCCCTCGTCGAGGCCAGCGCCGTTTCAACCGCGCCGACACTGGCGGAACGCGCCGCCGCAAGCGCTTGGGCGCGATTGGGCGCTTGGCCAAACACGATGGCGATCTTCACGCTCTGACCGGGCGCGATGGCGATTTCGCTGGCGAAGGCGGCGACCCGGCGGCCGTCGTCGTGCATCGAGGCATCGGCAGCGCCGGTTTCGACCATGACCGGCGACGTGATGTTGCGGCCTGCGGCGCCGAAGAAACGCGCGCGCAGCGTCTCGAATGATGCGCCCGCAAGGCTTGTCGCTGCGAAGGCAACGCCCCGCTCAAAATCGTTGCGCGGATTCTTGAACAGCAGGACCCCCCCCGCGCTTTCGCACTCAAGGATATCCTTGCTCTCGTTCGGACTTTCATCGAGGGCGATATCGAAGAACGGGACGACGCGCAGGCGAAGTGGCTGCGGCCCGATGTTGCTCAGAGTCAGCAGTCGCATGTCGCCGGGAAAGTCGGGCGGCGTGAAAATGCAATAGTCGGTCGCCAGAGCGCCGCGCGTCTTGGTGAGCCGCGCGACGCCAGGCTCCATTGTCATTTCATTGACGGCGTCGTCATGCTGGAATGGCGCGTAACCTGGAGCGTCGGTCTCGCCGGTGTCGAGATTCCTGATGTAAACGATCTGGCCCGGCAGCGGATTGGCGACGCTGTCGAAGCGAAACGGCGTCAGGCCGTTGTGGCGCGCATTGCCCATCGCCGAATAGATATCGCCATCGTTGGCGACGATCGTCGAGGCCCCCTGCTGATTGGCCATGACATGCGCCCAAGGCCGCGGCGTGCGGTGCGTGAGACGCAGCTGGCGCCCGTCGCTCGAAAACGCGAACGGCCAGCGAGAAGCGAGCGCGGGAGTCGGCTCGACCGCGCGCGTATGGTAGAGACGCGTTTGCAGTGCGCCCTCGGAGATCGGCGTAAACTGTAGCCGCTCGGCGATCAGATCAGCCGCCCACACCGCATTGTCGGCGCGGCCGGCGATGAATTCGACCTCCACGGTTCCGCCGGCGTCGAGATCGATGTCGAGCGAAAGGCTGGCGGCGGGATCGAAAGACCAGAGCTTGCCTTCATCGTCGAGTTTTCGCGCGCGCCCGACGCGCCCGCCAACCGGATTGGCTAATGATCCCTCGCCGATGAAGCGGGTGCGAGAATCCTCGTACCCGCTGAGCACGGCGCCCTTGGTGAGCGGGCGCGCTGCAAAGAACGCGGTCTCGCCGCGTCCGGCGCGCGCTGAACGCAGCAGCCGATTGCGAGCCAGAATCGCGCTGAGATCTCGGACGAAAATCGTCTCGACGTGCATTCCGGCAAAATCGAGATCGCGCGCATAGGCGCCAGTCTCGTGACCAGCAATTTCGGCAAAACTGACAAGTCGCAGCCGCCGCGCCCGTCCTGACTTGTTCTCGAGGCGAATGCGCCACGAGACGACGGCGCCGCGTGGGTCTGGCCCGACCTGCATCCGCCCGACGATGCCGCCAACCGTATTGGATATCGCCAAACTGTTGTGGCCGATCTCCTCGACGCGATACTCGCCGGCGCGCCGGGCGGGCTCGAAACCGATCGACCACGGAGCCTCGTCGCCTTCGCAGACGTAGAAGTACTGACCTCGCGACTGAAGGGGATCGAGCGATCGGCGGGTCAGATCGATGGCAAAGCCCGCACGCTCGGCGCCCATCACGAAGGCCGCACCGCGCCCATCGCGCATGATGTCGACGCCGACCGAGCCATTGTTGAACGAATAGGTCTGCGGAAAATCGCCGAGCCCGTCGGGCGCGCCAGCCAGCGCAGGCCCCCTGGCTCCGCGACGCTCGCGCGCCATCGCGGTGATGACCAGCGCGAGCAACGCCAATGCCGCACCGGCGACCGCATAGGCGATCGCCATGACCTGAATGGCGCCGGGCATCGGCCCGCCGACGCTTCGCAGCGTCTCGGCGCCCGTCCACGCCTTGTCCCAATCGGCGCCGCGCGGAATATAGAAGGGAATCAGCAACGGCGCCCAGGTGGCGAACCGCCTGATGCCGTCGGGAATCGCGCGCGTGCGAGCGCCATGACCGAGGTAGCGCCCGGCCGCTTCGTCGGCGCGGTCGCCGCCGAGGAAGGACAGGTTGACCAGCGTCGCCACGCGCAGACCCATATGGTCGAACCAGATGACGATGCGCAGCCAGTCATAGGCAAGCAGGCCGAGGAACATGGTCAGGCTGAAATTGCGGAAGTCCGCGCTGCTGAGGCTGAAGTCGGCGCCGATGGTGACGAGCGAGCGCACCGCGCCATCCTGATTGAACCAGCTCGGATCGGCCGACTGGCGCAGGAACGAATTGATGACCGGCGCCATCCAAAGACCCCAGCGCATCACGCGCACCGCCTGCTCCAGCAGGCCTTCGAGACCGGTGGAGCTGAACAGCCCCTTGATCGGCCGCAGGTTGCGCTCCAGCAGCGCCGCCAGCAGCACGTAGTTGATGCTGAAAAGCGGCGCGGCGATCGACCAGTTGATGACGCCGGATAGGGACTCGGCGAAGAACAGCCGCGTTCCGCCCCGCACGTCGCCGAGGTTCACGGCGCCGTATTTGTTGAACAGGGGATAGATGATGTAGTCGCCGACGGCGCGCTTGCTCACGTCATACGAAACGTCAGCATAGGCCCAGAACTTGGAGACGACGACGTTGATCTGCGCGGCGTCGAAGTACCAGCCCAACGCTCCGGCCACGAGCCCGCCCAGAATGATGCCGAGCAGATAAAGGCGCGGCGTCTGTACGGTATGGCGCTCGCCCGCGACGACCTTGGCGAAGTCGAAGGCGAAGTCGACGCCGCCATAGGCCAGCGCGCCGACCGCAAACAGCGCGAGGAAGCGCACGCCGGACGCCGCGTTGTTGAGCCCCTCGGTCAACGCCAGCGTCGCCCCGACGCCGACGACGATTCCGCGCGCATACGAGCGCGGATCGGAATAGTGCTGGCGCAAGCGGCCAAAGAACGGCGGCGTGCCATCGGCGCTGCCAACGATCGTCTGGGCCAGCGGATAAGCAAGGGCGCCGGCGAAAGGCGATACGATCAGCGCGTTGGCTTTGATGAAGTCGACGATCGAGGGGACGCGCAACGGCAACGCCAGCGTGAGCACGATGAACATGAAGATCGCGCCGTAGATCGCGCCCTTGACGAAGCCTGTCCGCCAATGGCCATAGGCGGACGCAAACCTTGGCGGCCGTCCGCCAAGCAGATCGAGCGTCAGGCCGGTCATGACGTAAACGATCGCCCACAGACCCGCCTGGGCGAGCCCGGCGAGAAAGGTGCTGAAAATGATCGCCAGCGCGGGCTGCGCGACGACTTGCGCCTCGTTGGCGAGCAACGGCGTCAGCGCCGCGAGGACGGCTCCCGTGAGCATCAGCAGGTGCGCCGGGATTTGCGCGATGACGCGGCCCGTGCCGATCAGCGAGAAGGCGATCAGCATCGCTTCGCCGCAGGCAAACATGATCAGCGCGCGGCCGACCAGCACCTGGCCCTGAAACGGCAACGCGCCAGCGCCGACCCGCGCCGCCAGTTCCTGCATGTGCCAGTCGGCGCCCATCGCCATCGCGAGATTGAACAGGAAGGGAATCGCGATCAGGCCGATCGCTTCGATCGGCGTCAATTGCCGGCGCGCGCTCAGCAGCCCCACAAGCGAGCCGGTGAGATAGACCGCGTAGGCGATCGCCGCGCCCGCGACGTTGAAATGCGGCACGTCGCTCCACGGCCCGGGCAATTGCCAAAAGCCCATCGCGTCGTTGCGCATATAGGCGAATGTCGCGAACGCCAGCGCATCGAGTCCCACGATGACGGGCGAGACGGGTCTTGACGTGACCGCGCTGCGCCACAGCGCAAGACCGCCGGCGCCGGCGATCGCGGCGACGAGCCAGGACTGCGCATTCAGCGAGGCGCCTATGGCGAGCGCGATCAGCGCCGCGCCGGCGACCACGAGCAACAATGCAAAGCTGGAATTTCGTTCCAGAGTCGAGGTCATACCGTTGTTTCCTGCCCGCCCGATAAAGGGGCTTTGCGGTCTGATTGGGACATGGCGGCCTGAGTCGCAAGCCTGCGGACCGGCGCGCCTTCGAGTTTTGGGGATAAGCGCTCGAGCCAATGCGTTTACGGGATCAAGTGAGGCGCCCGCGCCACATGCTTGCCCGGTTGGTGAATTTCCTGTCAATTGCATTGAAGCCGGATGCGGCGCACCCCGCTTTCGCAAGGCGCGGCCGTCAAGGGAGAAGCGCCAATGTCGGAACTCGAAAAGCAGACGATGGACAAGGTGACGTGGCGCCTCGTGCCATTCCTGATGCTCTGCTACTTCATCGCCTATCTCGATCGCGTCAACATCGGCTTTGCCGGCGCCGCGATGAGCAAGGATCTGGGACTGACCGCAGCGGCGTTCGGGGGCGCGGCGGGCATCTTCTTCATCGCCTATTTCTTCTTTGAAGTGCCAAGCAATCTGGCGCTCGACCGATTCGGCGCGCGCGTATGGATCGCGCGCATCATGTTGACCTGGGGGCTCATCACTGGCGCGCAGGCGTTCGTGCTGGGCGAATTCAGCCTCAACATCGTGCGGCTGCTGCTCGGCGTCGCGGAGGCTGGTTTCTTCCCCGGCATCATATTCTTTCTGACCCTGTGGTTCCCGGCGCGCTACCGCGCCCGCATCGTCGGCCTCTTCATGTTCGCCATTCCGATCTCCACCGTCATCGGCGCGCCGATCTCTGGTTTCATCCTGAATCTCGAGGGATTCCAGGGATTGCACGGTTGGCAATGGATGTTCATCATCGAGGCGCTTCCGGCGCTTCTCATGTCGGTTGTGGTGTATTTCTATCTGACCGACCGGCCCCGGGACGCGCGCTGGCTCGCGCCGGCGGAGAGCGGATGGCTGCAGGATCGGCTCGACGCGGAGCGCGCCACGCGAGAGCAGCGCGAGAGCCTGTCGTGGTTCCGCTCGATGCTGGATCCGCGCGTCATCGCGCTCGGCTTTGTCTATATGGGCTGCAACATCCCGCAGTACGGCCTCAGCTTCTTCCTGCCGCAGATCGTCAAGGCGTTCGGCGGCCTCAGCAACATCGAAATCGGCTTCATCACCGCCATGCCCTATGCCGTCGGCGCGATCGGCATGATCCTGTGGAGCCGCCATTCCGACCGGATGGGCGAGCGCAAGTGGCACGCGGTGATCCCGCTGGCGGTCATTGTCGTCGGCCTTGTGCTGGCCGCGTTGATGCCGACCGCGACGCTGAAAATGGTGTTTCTCTGCGTCGCGGGGTTTGGCTTCTTCGCGGTGCTGCCGGTGTTCTGGACGCTG
>Ga0209698_10000368_pt1 | contig 50911 bp, 42 predicted proteins | sample LitLauG_LLR_2012_FD_187203 | JGI IMG/M metagenome (GOLD analysis project Ga0209698, IMG submission 187203) | Freshwater sediment microbial communities from Pennsylvania, USA - Little Laurel Run_MetaG_LLR_2012 (SPAdes) (version 2) | ecosystem: Environmental > Aquatic > Freshwater > Creek >...
CCCCACAATATCGGCTCGCGTGATCACTCCAATCTTCCGCCGCGCGTCGTGACGATCCAGCGCCGGCGAGTAATCCAGCCCCATCCCCATCAGCGAAGGCATCGCTGCCTCCGCCGCCTGCCGGGTAAGCAGCACGCGATGTCCCCGCGCGCCCGAGGGTGACTTGTCCGACGCCACATCGACAATCGTCAATACTCCCCGGAAACTTGCCCGGTTCGGATGACCATGCACCGTAGGCATCGCAATCGCCATCGATTCCACTGACAACCCCATCTCTACTCTCCTCAGAACCTGCGATTCGCATGCCCCTGTGCGACCCTGTGTTCCCCTGTGTCCTCTGTGGTTCAAGCTTTTCGCGTCCGCCCCACCATCACAGAATCTCCGCCAGCCCCCGCGCCCGCCGCACCTCGCTAACCGTAACCACACCATTGCGCAGCAGGATCTCATCAATCTGCGCCTGCTCCATCTCATCCTGCGCATCGACGTCCGTGAATACAAACTCCAGGTCGGTCCACCCCAGCTTCTTCGCAATCGCGTCCCTTGTCAGATACTCGGCCACCAGGCGCGCCGTCGGAACAATCGCCGACCGGAACGCCATCTCCGTCATCTCCGCGGCCGTCGACCGATTCACGTCCTGCTCCAACCCCAGAAACACCGCCGGCAGATCGAATGCATCCGCGATGATCCGCATCAGAAATTCCTGCCAGGCCAGCCGCAGGTCGGCATCCGTCCCCGCCCCAAACCGCAGCACTTCCGGCTTCGACTCCGCCGAAATAATCGGCACTCGTCCCGTGCCCTCAATCTCGTCCTGCCACCACCGGATAAGCCGCTCATGATGTGCCGGCGTCAGACCTTGCAACCAAAGCGCATACTGCACCACCGAATTCGAAGCCAGCCGCCCGGCATACCGGTAGGCGCTCAGGAATGCATTGATAGTTTCAAACGCTACTTCCACCCGTCCCAGCCCGAACGGCGTATGCGTCCGCGGATTCAGCCGTATGTAGCTGAGTTCGTCATCGTTCAGGACGATCTGCCCCTCCGCCCCATACAACCCGGTAACCTGCGCATACCGCGGCGAGTCGGGACGCCCATCCCAATCCGTCATAATCCGAATCGAAGCCCCATCCACCGGCCACATCAGAAGCGGTAGCGCTCGTGTGGGGACGGGCGCCTCGCCCGTCCAAGCCGAGCGAAGATCGGCAGCGGTCGCGGCTGCCGCGAGACTCCACCCTTCCACCCGATTAATTTCGATCGCGCCAAATCCACCAACAATCACATCCTCCAGCACCTGCTCCAGCAGCGAGCGAAACGAATCGTCTGGATTCGGAGCCTCAAAATTCTCCGTTAGCACCTGCACTCGCCGCGCACCATCAGGAATCTGCTCCAGCGCCCGCCCCCGCCGCGGCTGGATCCGCCATCGCATCCCCACAATCCTGTCCTTTATAACGTTGATCGCCCGCCGCGCCACCGGCGTCTCCGCAAACCGCCGCAAATTGGCCGGAGTAGGCTTAGGCACCAGGTTGTGTGGCGCGGAAACTCCTGTCCGCGAACCGCCGCAAATCCCCGAAAAGCCAGGCGAAGAAAACGGGGCCAGGTTCGACCCCGCTCCCGCCGTTCGCCGCCCTGCAGGCCCGGCAAACAAATTGGTCGAGAACAACTCCCGCAAAGACACTTCGCCCACCCGGCGCAAAGCGCCGCGCATCCTATCTCGAATCTTCATGATCTCCCCGTCTCGTGTAGCGCGGGCACTCCTGCCCGCGAACGGCGTGCATCTAAAAGGATTGCTGACCCTAGTACAGAATCACCTGGCGACGCGCCTTTCCCTGTGTACCTCTGTGCCCCCTGTGGTGAGGATTTCCGCCCAAAACAAAACGGCACAGCTCTCAGCCGTGCCGTGCACAAAATCTCAGCCGACATCATTCCCACAATCAAACTGACGCTATCTAGAGTTTCAAACCCGCAACTCCCGCCGCACTTCGCCCGCAATCTCCGTCATCTCTCCCACCCCCCGCACCCGCACCGAATTCTGCTCCAGCATCCCAATTGCGAACCGCGTTCTCTCGTCCTGCAACGCCGTCCCCTGGTCGACCACCGCCGTCAAGGAAGCTTGCAGTTGCTCCTGCCGCATCCCCCCGTCAATCCGCGAGTAGCGATAAGCCAACGCCAGCGCCTGATCCACATTGGCCGCCATCGAGACCGCATGGAACATCCTCACCGCGTTCCCCACCCGATATGCAAAATCAATCCGGAAAGGATCTCCCGTTCCCGTGTACTGGACCACATCCAAATCCCGTTGCATCAGCTCCAGCACCCCAGTATTGGCAAATGCCTCTTTCATCGTGTGGACAATCGCCACCCGTCCCGTGCGCTGCTGAACTCGATCCCCGCGCTCCATCGGCGCCAGGTACATCGCGGTCAGTACATCCATCTCTCTAGCGGGGTCCTCCGTCAGCACCGCCTTACCCGGAGCCACATCCATCATCGCCCCGAATCTCTCGTTCACAAGCTGCAGCAAATCGTCGCGCCGCCGCAAGTTCCCCAACCTCCCGCGGATCTCGTTCTCCACCAGAGCGAACCATTCCACCTCCACATCCGGAGCCACACACTGCAGCACCCTCCAGTCGCGTGTAAAACGTACCTCGGCAAACCCGCCGTCGCTTTCCAGAAGCAGCAGTCCAACCGTTACGAAATCATCCCGCAAAGCATGCGGCAAGAATCGCAGCAGGTAAAGTTCGAGTTGTCGCTTCTCAGCCATCGAAGATCAGCCCTCAGCAATTAGCACTTAATATCTTGCGAACGGCTCGTTTCTCCTTCGTGTAACTTCGTGCCCTTGGTGGTTAAAGCTCTCGTTCTCGCCTAAGCGTCACTGCTCCACTCCGGAAACGGCCTTCGCGGCGACCCCCGAAACGCCAGAATCAGCTCCCGCACCTTCGTCTTCCTCTCAATCAGCCGCAACACCAGCGCCTCCAACTCATCCCACGACCCCCCATACCAAGCCGGAGGAATCTCTCCCGCCACCCGCCAAATCGCATCTTCATCCAGCTTCTCGATTCGCGACAACCAGGGCTCGAACGACTCCCACCCATTCACCCGCGCATAAACCTCATTCCGCGGATAAACACCGCGCAGAGGAAAATCCGGAAACGTCCATTCCCCCGCATTAAAGCAATACCCCTGATCGATAAACGCCGCCGAGTACTTCTTCTCCCGCATCTTCCGCCAGAATGCAGCCTGCCGTCCATCGGCGTTACAAGTCCATTTATCCAGCGCCAGGATTCCCGCAAACGTTCCCAGATTCCGCACCCGATCCAGCATCTCCGGAGGCAGGTAATCCAGCACCTGCCCCTCCACTGGACTCACCACATACCGCGACCCGAACTGCAACCCCGCCTCCACCTGAATCGCGTGATTTCCCAACACGATCGTCAATTCGGGCGTGTGCTCCACCAACCAAGGCTGAACCTCCACCACCTCCGCCGCCGGCACCGGCAGTCCCACCCGCTCCGCGAGCCGCGTAGCCAGAAACTCATTCGCCAATACCCGCTCATGCTGCGGATTATTCCGGAACTTCACCACGTAGTAATGCCCATCGTCGCAGCGCATCAGATGACCCTGCGCCCCACCCCGCATCCTCTTAACGTGTTGCACAGCGGCAGTAGGCATTGCGAAATGTCCGCTCTTTCTTCGTGTACCTCAGTGTCCTTGGTGGTGAAAGCTCTTCCTAAGCCTTGAAGACAAATCTTCCCCTCGCGGAGAATACAAGCTCCAATACCTCTACACGATACCCGCTGCCCACCCTCCTGCGTGTGACCGCCGCCACATCGAAAATGTTCACTTTCCCTCCAGACTCCCGAGTCCGAGTCGGCCGGCCATCCCCCGCCCAGCCTCCTCCCTCCGCACTGCCCAGGCAATCGCCATCGCTATCACGCAATCGTCATGGGTTCCCGGAGCCGCCCCGCTATTCCCGTTCGCCATCCGAACAAACGTCCGGCACTCGTTCAGCAGCCGCTCACTCCGGAACAGCCTCGGCCCCGCGATCAACGCCGACGACAGATTCTCCATCATCCTCGGACGGTTCACCGCCGTCGTTAACCATCCATCCTTCTCGTTTTGCCGGAACACGTTGTCATACTCGGGTTCCTCCAGGCATACCAGCACCGCGTGCCCATGATTGTTGCTCTCTACCGCCAGTAACGCCCGGTTGTATTCCTTCCCCAGATCCGCCAGTTTCAGCGCAAACTCCCGCGGAGACCAATGTCCATGCAATTCCGCGCACTGCCTTCCCAGCTCCCGATCGATCACCTCGCCGCACGAGTAGTCGCCATCCACCCCGCCCCCCGCCGGATCGGCTCCGATCACATACTCTCGTCCCGGCTGCGCCGGCAACCAGATCTTCACCCGCTGGTTGTCGCGCGTCTCCAGCGGCTCGATCGAACCGTTCAACGCCTCATCCACTGCCTCCAGGTCAAAGAAACATTCTCCCGACGCCCGGAAACAAGACACCGGGTCCTCGGCAAACTCCTGCACCGCCAGTCCCCGCAGTGACGCCCACTGTTTCCGCCGCCAGGCGATCTGCCCGTCACTTAGCTTCAGAGCCTTCTCTTCCTCCGTCAACGGCGAAAAATTCGCCCCCGGTTCCAGAACGTACGCCGCGTCAAACCACCAGGGAAAAAAGTGACGCGTATATCCCGTATCCTGTGCCCGCTGCCACTCCTCGTAGAAAAGTCCTCCCGCTCCGTTCGGCGTCGACTCCAGTATTATGTCCCCTCCCGGCACTACCGCTGCCCGCAGCGACGCCAGCGCCTCGTCGCCCTTCCGGCCCCAACGCGAAACCTCAGAGCAATGCAGATTCTGGATCGTACGGCCGCGTCCCGCATTCTCTTCCGCCGAAGCCAGACAGTACTCACTGTCCAAGTTCGGAAACACCAACTGCCGCGCGTTACGGTGTGACGTACGCAGAAGCCCGCTCCGCCAGTCATCCGGCAGCTTCTCCCAAAACCGCCGGACGATCCGAAAAATGTCCTCCGCCGATTCTCGATCCTGCGTCACCTGCATGCTCAGCGTGCCCCGCCGCGTGATCGTCTGGACAAAAAATCTCGCGGCGACGTATGTCGTGATGCCCACCTGACGCGCCTTCAACACGACGTTCTGTTCGGTGGACCGCCGCGAATATTCCCTCTGCGCGCGGTTCAATTGAAAATCGGTCCGATTGGTTACCTTCGTCCGGATCCTCAGCCACTGCTCGATGAAGAGATCCCGCCTGGTCGGCTTCCACAACTCCCCAAGTTCTAATCCCTCCGTCCGGTACTGCCCCTCCGGGCGGTCATCAAGGTTTTGCCCTAACCACTCCCAATCCTCGGGCCCACTTTCCGTCAAAGCGGACGTCCCCTGAAGAGTCTGACTTCAATGCGTGGCGCTGAAATTCTCCGGCACATACGAGTACGCCCCGATCTCCCATCCCGCGCCATACAAATTCTGATTGATGCCCAATAAGTCGTATTGAAACTCCGCGCCTAAGTTCGCTCCCACATCTCTCACCGGTGAATTCACCGTCGGCCTAAAATCCGCCTCGGCGCCATTCGACGGACAAACGTAATAGCTTCCGGAGACATAGCCCGTAGGCACCACATCGTTAGGCTGGCAAGCCAGCAGCAGATTCACCATCTGCGTATTCGATTCCAGCGTCGCGCCCCCCTGCACCAGAGCATCCATGAAGTTTGCCGCCTCATCCGGACGCAACTCGTTCACGTGCCAGAAGTACCCGATCGGCCTTCCCCACAGGGCATTCTTGAATACGTCCTGACGAACCCGATTCCGCACCTGCTGATAACTGAGATTCTGGTAGTTGGGAACAACCCCCTGACTTAGGATGTTAAGCACGTCATAACCCGCAGCCAACGTCGTATTGGCTCCGCAGCATGGTTTTAGGCTGCCGGTTCCACGCACCCCTGCATATCCCAGACTGGCGGCAATATTCTCGGTCATCGAATCTTCGTAGGTCCCCGGCATCACGTACACGCGTTGTGCCGGCAACCCCGTGAAGTTCAGGTTCATCCATCCCAAGGCCCAACTCATCTCCTCCGTTTCCATCTGCGTTTCGTCAAGGTCAAGACTCTGCGCCGAGCTGAAAATGTCGATCCCCGTCACATTGGCCAGAGAAACACTGCGCGCCGTGCTCTTCGCGTTCGCATCCAGGATCACGGAGAACACTCCGCGCTGTTGCAGCGTGTACAAGACTCCACCCAGTGTGTCGAGCCCGGTAGAGGCCTGCCCCGGCGCAGCGGGCGTCAAATCCCAGCTGATATCGGCTGCCGGGTCATCGGGGCTCGTTGTGACCGTCAAAGTAGCGTGGCCCGGCGTCGGGTGGGTAATGTTCAAGATCACGCTGGACGCGATGTTCCCCGTATATTGCAGGTTCTCAAACGCGTGGCACGGAACCGGAAACGGCCCGTTCGCCCCGCAACTAGCCGCCGGCGGCTGCCAATACTCATGGGATATTGAGTGCGTATTGACATCCCAACCCGCATTGATCCAGCTCTGCACCTCACTGATGATGGCCTGCGAGTAACTCCCGCCAGTAACCACCGCAATCGAAAGCGGTATCGCCTTGGATGTCATAACCGGCAGCAGCGAACTAATATACCTATCGCTGTACTCCACCAGTCCTGGATCGTCATAAGTCGCCGTCGTATAGGCCGGCCAGCGCCGCCACTCCCGTATCCACGGCGGCGTTTCGGCTGCGATGTTATGCAACCCGGCTGTCGGCCCAGGCGTTCCCGACGTGTCCACCGTCAACGCCGTCGCCAGATTGTTAGCGTACAGATGGCAGTAGTCATAACTAACCGCCCCCTGCACGTTATCCACGATCCCATACGCGCGATTCGCATATGCGCGGCAATTTGTGATCTCAAACGCGCACCCGCCGCCGCCGCATCCATCAAACCTGTAGCCCGCATAGTTCATGTTGGCATCAGTGTTGTAAAGATGGATGTCCATCGGCGTTCCCGCCGCATGCACGTAGAACCCCAGCGGCACAGCGCCGTTCTCCACTTCACTATCAGCCGACATATTCGCCAGCCAAAGATGATCGCTCGGCCCCTGCACCTGCACTCCGTACCCGTCGAACCAGTCAATTTGCAGATGTTGGATCTCCAGCCACGACACACCATTCAAATTCAGAACGCTGCCACCGCTGAGCACGATGGCTGCAATCGCAGAGTAATAAGTGGAAGGATTCCCGCCAGCGCTATAAACATACAACGCATAGTTAGTCGAGTCGTACCAGAAATCCCGGTCTTGACTTAGCCCGACCTCGCTCCCCTGCGCGTTCCCCCACACGTCGCCAAACCGCACATACTCCAGTTGCGACGGCGGCTGTGTCAGGCAGTAGAATTCCCGAATGCCGCACTGCACTACGCCCGCCTGCCCGCTCGTGGCCGAATACAACGTCGCCGACCACACGTTGCTGCCCCCCACCTGCGTCCACCATTGCCCCGCGATCGGCAGATACCCCGTCAAGTGCGGCGCTTGGCCGTTGCCGTAACTGTCAATCTTGATCAGCGACCCACTACTCCCGCTCGAAGGTGGGGTCAGAGTCTCATTCCACGTGCAGTCGCGCCGAAGGTTGATCGTATCCCCCGGCTGAAAGCTCGAAATACCAACCTGCAACAGCGTCCGCCACGCCTGCTGCACGCTTGTTCCCGGATTCCCATTCGATCCATAGTTACAATCGACGAAATAATCGGAGGCACACGCCAGCCGCGCTCCTAGGAATAGAAGCAGTAACATCTGTTTCATCATGATGGCCTTAGCGAATTAATAGACAATCAGCGCCGGAATCGACGCGCCCGAACTGAAGCTGTCGGCGGGCAGCGTGACCGTTGCCGGCAGCGCAGCGCCGCCCGTCGCCACGCTGACCTGCACATTGGCCGCCCAGGTTACCCCCGTACCCGAGGTGCCCACCAACGCAGCGCATGAAGAACCACAGTTACTCGTAAGTGCGATGTAGATTCGTCCGGCGGGGACCACAATATTCGCGGCGTTCCATGCCGCATGCTTAATGCCCGTCGAGGGCGCAAAGCTAGTCCCGCCCGTCGATGCCGTAGTAGCAATCAGCATCCCGCTTCCGCCGGAGGTCCCGGCATAAAGTCCGAGCGCATAAGTGTTAGCCGTGTTATCCGCCGTCCCCACCACATAAGCGACATTGTTAGTCACGCAAGGATAGGGATTATAAACGCCCCACACAATGGCCTTGTTGGTGCCCGCAAAAGCGTTACCCGATCCGCCTTGCGTTGGCACGGTAATCCATGAGCAGCTAGTCGCTGGCAACTGAGCCGCTGGCAGCGTTCCAGTTACTAAGTCAGTTGCGGATACAGTCACGTTCGCTGCAAGAGGGTGGCCGTTGACTGTAGTCCCTGTAGTTACATATCCCGGCACGCTAGGCGTGCCCGTAAAACTCGGTGACGCCAGTGGCGCCGCTCCGGTAATCTGCGCAACGGTGTAATCCCCGCTCGCCGCGACAACCGCTCCCGTACGCCCGAAGACGCTCGATACCGCGCCAGCGGACATGCACGAGGCACCGCTCGTCAACTGGCACTTGAACGTGTTGTCCGAGCCCACTCCCAGCGAGAAGTCCATTCCGCTCGGCACCGTCACTGTCGTTCCCGTCCATTTCTTCCCCGACCACTGTGTCGGCCCGGTCCCCGTCTGGTTGATATTCCCCGCCACATTCAGGTTCCCGCTGAGCGTCATGTCGCTGGAAAATGTCTTAGCTCCACTGACCGTCTCCACGCCGGCTAAGTGGACGACCGCTGTATCCGCCGCCGCTCCCGTCACTTGCGACACAGAGTAATCGCCGCTTCCGGCCGTCACCGCTCCAGTACGCCCGAAGACGGAAGCCACATTGCCGCCACCCAGCGACGGTTGTAAGCTGACGCGCATGCCGTTGGTTTTGCCGGCCGTCGAGTTGCTAACATCGACATAGCCGATCAACTGCGCCCCCGCCTGCAGCCCCGATCCTGTGTCATGACAGTCGCCCGCGGTGCTTGTGCTCGCCACCACAGCATCGCCAGCCGTAGTGGCATTGTCAAAAATGCAATAGGCGTAGCCGTGCCAGGCAATCACCGCGTTACCGCTCTTGCCCGCGCCCCCTTGCACCACGCCAATCACGCCGTTATTCGAAGACGTGCTGGCAAGCACGCCTTGCGACGGGCTGTTCGCATTGAACACAGCCAACTGGTTCAACAGCGTTCCCGTCGATCCGTCGTTGGGAACCTCGAAGTCGTTTCGCCCGTACAGGACCGAGTTGAACGAAGTTTTCGCAAAGATGCTCTTCGGCGAGTTTCCGCTGTCGCTGCCCAGGTTGAAAGCATTGTCCGTCCAGGGCTTCAGATTGCCCGCCGCGTCCACCACCCACTTCAACCCGCTCCCAATCCACAAGCCCAACCCGGGCGCCGACGCCGATGCCGCGTTCTCGCTTTTCACCACCGCATAGTTATCCGTAGCGTCAAAGCCCAGGGACGTCCTCTGCCAGGTGGTGTTATTCACAAAGTTGGAATAAACGCGCAGGTTCTGCGCCGCGCCTCCGTTCCGCTCCTCCAGATTATCTGAAGGGTCGCCTCCCGGGTCGGAATTGAATAGGTTAGTAAGTCCGAGCTGGACTACCTGCCCATTATTCTCGATTACTCGCGGCGTATGCGTGGCCGAATCGAACCAGAACACGCCCCAGTTGGGGATCCCCGCCGGCTGCGTCGTCTCCGACAACTGGATCACATTGGGTGTGCTGCAGTTTGCATTCCCATTCGCCGCAATGCCCGTGGCAAACGATCCGCTGCACTGCGTTGGGGCGGCTGCCAGGGCCAGGGCTGTCCCTGCCTGCCCGCTGATATTCGAACTCGTAAGCGCAACTTGCTGCGTTATCCCGCCGATATTCACTACTGGCAAGCCGGCAGCCGTATCTAATCCTATGCCGCCAGACAAAGGCGCGTAGCCGTTCCCCTGCGGCAAAACTAAGTTCCCACTTACCGTCACATTGTTCGTGAAGGTCTTCGTTCCCGCAATCGTTTCGTTCCCGGTGTTATGAACCACGGCTGCATCCGCCGCCGCTCCTGTAACTTGAGATACGGAGTAATCGCCGGTCGCCGCCACCACCGCTCCCGACCTTCCAAACACCGAGCTCACATTCCCGCCGCCCCCGCCAGAACCGCAAGCACTACCCGTGGATGCAAGCACACCCGACACTACATTGAGGCAGCCATTCGCCAGTCCGGCTAAAGTGACGCTCTGATCGAACTTTGCCGGGACGTTGAACTCTTTGACCGTCGCGGTCAACCTTTCCAGCCAGTTCGTGTGTATGCCATCGCCCGTCTGGGCGATATAATTTGTAATCGACACCGGGGCTCCAAACGCAAGTTGCCCCGCGCTCGGCCCCACGGTAGTCGGTAAGTCTGTTCCTATCCACGTATCATTGGCGCTGGCTGGCGGGCGATACCCCGAAGTTGCTTGCGTCAGCGCAGGCTGGGAATCGATCAGCGTGATGATGTGGTGCGCGTTAAGAGTCGCTGCCGCGGTAGTCAAAAAATTCAATCTCCCCTTCGTTAGAGTCATGCCATTCGACACGGCTGACCCGTCGGTCACGAGCGTGGCCGTCTGATTGGGAACACTGTTGTTAGGCGAGGTCATGCTCGCCAGGCAAGCCGTATAGCCTCCCGGCGACGCCACTCCGTAGCTCGAACACTGGTTCGCAATCTGAATCGGGTTGCCGCTCAGTCCCACTCCTACAACGGGGCCCTCTTCCACGTCTACCGTGATGCTCTTATTCACCGACACCAGCGAACCCGGCCAGAAGATTACGTTCCCGTTGTAATTGCCCTGCTTCACCGTATAGGCTGCAGTGGACGACGATCCGTTGTCCGTGTAACTGCACACCAGGCTCCCGGAGCACGCCGCTGATTGAGTTAGTCCCCTCGCCACGTATCCGCAGGTTCCACCCGCTCCGCCCGGGCATCCGCCATTGTAGGGATACACTACGCCGACTCCCACCGGCGTTGTTATGCGGATCACGTCATACGTAATGGAATCGGTTCCGTTGGCCACCCTCGGCCAACGAACCGGAATCGAGTCGCTCCCGGTGGAACTCCAGTTGAGCGCCTGCATCGGAGATGTTTGCGTACCCGTGGTCGTGTCGTTGGCCACGATGAAATAGGAGTAGGGCATGGACCCGCTTCCACCCGTCGCAAACGCCCCTTGAGTGCCGCCATTCCCCGCGATCTGAAACGTTGCTGCTCCAGTGGACACGCCGGCAATCAACCCCGCAATTCCAAGTCCGGGAAACGGAGACCGCGGCGGGTTAAGAGGATTTTGCGCCACGGTACTCTCGGAGTAAATGTTCTTAAGATAGGCTCCCTGATAATTCCCCGTGGAGTTCGATGAATACACCTGCCACGGGCCTGACGCTTGAATGACCGTGTTTTCGATGTAGATTCCATTCGAATTGTAGACCGTCACCCCATTCGCGAAGTTCGCTGTGATGATCGAGTCGCGTAGCGTAATGACGGGTGCGAGCTGGTGTCCAATGTTCGCCGCGCCTCCCGAAAAAATATAGGAGCCGATCCAGTTTGCGTTGCCGTTCAAAAGCAAGGCGTTGTTGTTGAAGTGGTCGATGGTCGTATTTTCGTCGTCCCACAGATCAAAGAAATTGTTGAACTTTCCCAGGCTTCCCACCGCATATTGAAGGTCCATCAAGTGGCTGTCGCCGCCGTTGTCCAGGATCGCTTCGTAAGCCAGCGCAACCGCGCCGGGCGTTGCTTGCGAGGCAATCGTGCCCGACCGGGCGTATCGAAAGGTGGTCGAGGCCCCCGTGCACGCCGCCGGCGTCGTACCAGAACCGCAGTCCGTAACCGTTGCGTCGCCCCAATACGCGCTGTTGTCCGTGAACAGGATCGTCACCAGATCGCCGGGGCGGAAGTTGTGCGCCGCCGACGTCGTAATGGTGGCGTAACCGCTTGCCACCGACGTGTTGCTGATGCCAACGCCGGCATACGCGGAGTTGGCGGAAACATTCGTAGGTGATCGGAACGACAGCCCTTTCACCGTATTGCTCGAATAGTTGTTGGAATTGACCAGGTCGCCGATTTGCAAACAGGGCCCGCGGCCCCCACAGTTCAGCGACGTGCCGTAGCCCGTTAGCACCGATTGGTTGGAATGAAAAAAGATGGTTCCATAAACGTTGTAATTGTTGACCGACTGGCCGGGTCCGCCGGTATAAGGGCCGTTAGCGGGGATTGTGACGTTGCATTGATCGTTGAAGTTTGGGCTGCTGCTCGTTCCGCACGCCGCATTAATCGTCTCCTGAATGCCCGACGAGGCCGAACCGACGCTGTATCCAGCCGCATAGGAGTAGAAAGGAGTAAACGTTATCGTCCCCGACGTTGCTCCGGAAGTACACCCTCCAGATGTAGCTATTACGCTGACACTTTCACTATTTCCTCCTCCCGACAGAAACACCTGATAGCCCGATCCGCTTGTCGTATCGATGCCCACCGGACATGGACTCAGCGTAACCGCTGCCTGCGATCCGCCAGTGAGAGGACTGGAGATGGTCTGGCTCCAGTTCAGCGCCGTCGTAGCGTATGTGATCCCCGCCGGCGCTCCAGCCCCACAAGATCCCCAGGTCGAGTTCCCGTTCAAGCAGGTAGTCGCGCTCGCCACCCCCGCCCCCAATTCGCCCGTCGCGACCGTCCCATTCACCAAGTCCGCTTTCGCCGATAGCCCGCTGTCCACATAATGTCGGTCGGCAGCCTGGTTGGGTGCCGCTGGATCTGCCGGCAGCGTCAAGGGCCCCGTCATGGTTCCGCCCGCGATCGCGACGTAGGCTCCCGCGCCAACGTTCGCCACGGCTGCGTCCACATACCCCTTGTTCGCCGCGTCATTGGCCCCCGCCGGCGCTGGAAGCGACGGCGGCACCGTAAACTGCTTCGTCCCGCTGATCGCTTCCGTTCCCGCCAAATGCACCACCGTCGCGTCCAGCGCCCGATTTGCCACTGCCCCTTCCACATACTGCTGTGTCGCCGCCAGATTCCCCAGCCCCGTCCCTGGTGTCGTCAGCACTGCCGCAATCGTCGTCGGCGAGGTTGCCGGGACCGCCCAATATTCCGTCCGCACCGTTCCATCGTCCAGCTGCAGGACCACTACGTAGTAGGTTCCCGCCGGAGTCGCTCCCACGTTGGGAACCAATTGCGCGACAAAAGCGCCGAGTGGTCCAATCGTCACACTCAGATTGCCCGCCGCCACCGCATCTCCCTCGGCGCTCTGGAACGTCGGCCATGAGATCAGCACCGTCCCCGCTGCGGCCGTTCCGTCCGCCCGATACACCGTGCCGCTGACCGTTGTAAGTGCCGGCCCTTGTGCCTGCAGCGTGGCCGAAAACGTCAGCGCCATCATTAGCGCCAGCAACCGGAAAATGACCACCCCCGCTGCCATCGCAAAGCTCTCGTGTTTCACCGCGTACGATCTCGGCATCTCTTGTTCTCTCCTCGTAAACCTACCCGGTCCATTCCGCCCAATAAGAAAGCCGCTCTCCTGAGCGGCGCCCCTTAGAGGTTTCCCCCATGTTCTTCCGAGCTGTGTCATCCTGAGCGAAGCGAAGGACCTATGCATTTCGTTTGCAGCGTCCAACGCCCACGCGCTGCATAAAATATGCCCGCACACCTATGCCGCGCATTCTCGGGACACCATCAGGCTGCTGAAGAAAGGGGCTTCGTATCAGGGTATCGCTTTAGCGATACCGCAAGTCCATCGAAATTAATCCCCCTTTTGGGGGCCGGCCGGCGAATCTTGACTTTTTCCGCAGCTTCTCGGCTCCCTTGCAACTCGCGACTTAAGGAACCGCCGCACGCTCTCCACATACACTTCCGCGAAGTCCACCACCGGCCTTCGCGTCTCCACCAGTTCCATCGCCGCTCCCACTTCCCACTCCATCGCGCACAGTAACGCCAGCGTCATCATCGGCGCCCGGTGCACCCCTGCGGCGCAATGAATGTAAACCCGCGCCTCTGGATCGTCCAAAGCTTCCAGCGCGAAATCGACGCCGCGTTGCAGCAAGTCCAGCGGCTTCGGCAAAAAATCGTCGTCGGTAGGGTTCCACAGCACCCGCACCCCGTAAGGCTCCGCCAGCGGCTGGTCGTCGAATTCGATCTGCATGTTGACCACGTGGGTCACCCCGGCTTGCGCCAGCTCGGCCATGTTCCGAGCGTTCCAGATGCCCCCGCCCAAAGCTACTCGTTCCGTGACCCAGCTCATGTCCATGCCGCGTTCCGTTCGCCTTCCCCGCCCAATCCGCAATCGCCCAACAATGATTCTGATTCTACGTCACCTTTCCCGCAGTTCCCCAAACAGAAAAAGGGCGCGATTTGCGTCGCGCCCTTCAGGGTCCCAACTTTTTTCGACCCTTAAGTTTAGGATATCAAATCAGAGGGGGGTGTACCGCCAACTTTTCGATATTTATTTTCCCCTTCGTTTGATCGACTTACACCGTATTTGTAGTTTTTACCCTCTTGACAACATTTCACCCCCCTAGTAGCCACCGGCAATTCCTCAAGCAAGCCACCCGCAAGTAGAGCTCGCGAGAGCTGGTCGAGCGCATCCTGCAGCAACCGCTCGACCGTTCTCTGGGTACAACCGACCAGCCGCGCGACCTCTGGGACCGTGTATTCCTCCAAGACATTCATGGCCAGCAGCTTTTTTTCCACCGCGTTTAACGTCTCAATAGCTTTCTCCATGTCGGCCACAAAGATCACCACGTCCTCAAAGTTCCTCATGGTGTACGACGTGACTCGTGACCGGAAGAACTCCCTTCCCAGCAGCGACGGCAACCTCCCTACCTCCACCGAGGCTCGAGCATATCTGCGTAGCAGCCCCATCGTGCGCCTGCGGTACGGCCACAGTTCCATCTCCGTTTCGCCGAACAGCACTGACGGCGGTTCCACTTGCCCCATCAGACGCCAGCCTCCTGCTCCCATGGTTTGTGCGCTGGTCATGCCCACACCGCCATCTCCGCCACACCCTCCAGGTGTTCAATGCTTGCCGGGTTCCGAGGTTCCTCTCTTCGAACTGCTGGTGGTTGCGCACCTGCTTTACGGTGAGAACGGGCCTTGCGAGGTGGCGCCTCGCCGGGGTTTGGCAACGCTTCTAAACAAGCGCCGCAACTCGCGCAATACACTCCGTCCGTTCCTTCCGGACGCAACCATAATCCGCCGCACCGTTCGCAATACTTCAGTTCGACGTGGACTTCCGAGCCTTCCATCCTGCCGGTAAAGTTCATGATTGCCTCTCTCTAAATTTCGATAAAAAACGCTGAGAACAACAAAAAGCCCTGGTACCGATTTCTCGGCCCAGGGCTCGTTTCTCTTGCGATGACCTGTTGTGCTATTTAGTTAGGAAAGAACGGGTTACTGTGATCCGCAGGCTTCCACGGCTGGCTGTCGAAAGTAACCCTCCTCGTAGCCGGATTTGAGCACTTGCCCGTTTTGCACAACCACGCTCAAGCGTCCGTTGAAATGAATCGCCTGCAATAATCGCTGCATGGCGGCCGAGAGCACTTCCGCCGACCGCACTTTCCGGCGAAACTCTCCAAAACTTCTTTCTTCGTTCTCGCGTAACTGTACTTCTATCATGGCTGACGACCCTTTCTGTGGTATAGATAACTTATGAGAAAAATAATGACATCAGATTATAGCTTGATAATAACTTAGTCAAGAAGTATATTCCCTTGAGGATGTTGTACTTGTATAAACAATAGCAATTGGCTATTGCGTCGTGTTATACTCCGCCGATGAAGTTCCGCATGCTTCAGGAAAATCTCCGCAGGACCCTCTGGGAGCGCATCAATGGAGGTCAACTCACTGGTTTGCGTTTGGCGGAACAGACTGGCTTCAAGCAGGCTCACATCTCCAACTTCCTGAACCGCAAGCGTGGACTTAGCCTGGAAGGCATGGACCGGGTATTAAGCGTACAACACCTTTCTGTGCTGGATCTTATCGACCCCGCCGAAGTCAGCAAACGCGCCTCGATCCTCCCCCCGAGCGACGACGAGTTCGACAACGTGGTGCTCGCTGATTCGCACGTTGCCGCCTCCGAAGCGCTGATCATGAGCATGCACGTCAAGGATATCCTGAAGTTCAAGAAGAGTTTCCTGAAGCGCTTACGGGAGGACTCAGAGGGCGACCGCAGCGACTGGGAGCGCTTTGTCGTCATCAAGGCGGACACCCAGGAAGGCATGAGCATGTATCCGCGCATCCTGCCCGGCGCTACCCTCCTGCTCGATCGTCACTATAACTCCTTGGCGGCCTACCGCAAGGGCGAGAACAATATCTATGCCGTGCGCAAAGATGGTGTTTGCACGATCAAATATGTCGAAACCGCAGACAACTGCCTAATCCTGCGTCCCCACAATCCTGCTTATCCCGTTAGGATAATTACTCTGGAACACGGACAGAAGCCCGGTGAACACATCGTGGGTAGAGTGTGCTGCGTGGAAATTGAAGTCTAGCAGGCTGCGGAAGAAGTTTCTGTCGCAACCGATTCCGGTTAGCGCAGCGGTTCACCGCTGCAACCACCAGCTTTGTTTTCATACTCTTACGGGGTCTTTGCGTGGCGCTCCAGTCCACCCCAGCCTTATCTTTTCAGTAGATCGCTTAGAGCGTAAAGGTCTTCGGGGCTACAGCGCTCACCGGTTTGCTGGCTTGGCGTGGGAACTGGAGGGACGAAGGCTAAGAGGAATCCTCCTGCTGCATCTCCTCTCCGGATGCTCATCCGTGGTTCTGATCGCCGCGGTTTGGCGGGTGCAATGGAAGTCCAAACGCATTGGCGGCAAGCCTCCGGTGTCCCGTTGGCTGCTGGAGGGACTGGCCGTGACGGTGGTGGCGATTACGGGACATTTGGGAGGTTTTCTGAGCGGGGTCAATCACCATAGCGTCGTACCTGCGACTTTTTCCGGAACTTCACTAACCAAAGCTCCGTACCTACGTCTGATCATCCATATGGGATGTGTGTCCAAGTCCCGGAGAACTGTCGCCATGCGCAAGATCTTCCTGTCTTTGTTTGTTGCCGGACTAGCCTGCACAGCCTTCGCCGCCTTCGCTGGCGCGGACGACTGGTCGAAAACCTACGACCTGACCGGCAAGCCCGAGCTGCGAGTACAGACGCACGATGCCAACCTTCGCATCGAAACCTGGGATCAAAACATGATCGAGGCTCACTTAACCACCCAAGGTTGGCACATAGGAAACGGCGGTCTTGAGATTGTGGAGCATCAACAGGGAAATACCGTCGACCTCGAACTGCGGCAGCCCCACCGGGCCCACTTCTCCATCGGAATCGACGCACGCCGGGTTGAGCTGGAGATTCGTATGCCCCGCTCTGCGAAAATCACCGTCCGTAGCGCCGACGGCAACGTCTCGGCGAAAGGGCTGGAGGGCGAATTGAATTTCACAACTGGCGACGGCAGGCTCCAACTCGAGGATGTCGAAGGCAGTCTGCGGGCTCACACCAGTGACGGGTCGGTTCGCGTGTCAGGGCGGTTCGATGTTCTCGAATTGCGCACCAGCGACGGCCGGGTTGATGTGGAAGCTCGCCCCGGTTCGCATTTGCTCGAACCTTGGGACATCCGCAGCTCGGATGGTAGCGTCACGCTCAGAATTCCCGGAGATCTGGCGGCGGACGTTGAACTGCACACCAGCGACGGTAGCATCACCACCAACATTCCCCTCGTTGTGGAAGGCAGCTTCCGAAGTCATGACATCCACGGCAAGATGAACGGCGGCGGAAACCGACTGACCATCCACACCAGCGACGGGTCGGTGACGCTGGATAAGTTGTGAACGAAGCGATACTCTCAAAGAGCAATTCGCGCCTCAACGCCCTATGAACTGGAAAATCCCCGCTCTTGTCCTGGCCGTGCTTTCGGCCGCTGTGCCTGCCTGCGCTCAACACTCCGCCGCCGAGCCCGTGCTCGACGTTTCCGCTACGGATCGGACCATCGACCCGTGCGTCGATTTCTACGCGTACTCCTGTGGCGGCTGGATCAAAAACAATCCGATTCCGCCCGATCAGTCGAATTGGGGCACTTACGGCAAGCTTCAGGATGAGAACCGCGCTCAGTTGAGGGCGATTCTGGAAGAAGCGGCGAAAGCAAACGGCACGCGGGACACGGCGACGCACGGCGCCATACATGACGTCATGCAGAAGATCGGCGACTACTACGCGTCGTGCATGGATGAGGGAGCCATTGAGAAGCTGGGAGTCACGCCTCTTTTGCCGGAACTCGAGCGCATCGCCGGTCTGAAGTCAAAGCTGGATCTGGCGAACTATGCCGCCACCGCACAATTCCCCCCTTCACTCTACGGCGGGGGCACGCTGTTCGCCTTCCGCTCCAATCAGGACTTCAAGAACTCCATGCAGGTGATCGCCGAGGCCGACCAGGGCGGTCTCGGCCTGCCGGATCGTGATTACTACCTAAAGGAGGATGCCAAGTCCGAGGAACTGCGCAAGGCTTATGTTGCGCACGTCGCAAAAATGTTCGAGTTGCTCGGGGACAAACCGTCCGACGCGGCCACCGAAGCCGCGACCGTAATGCGAATTGAAACCGCGCTTGCCAAAGGCCAGATGACCCGCGTCGAACGGCGCGATCCGCCGAAGCTCTATCACAAGATGAGCGTGGAAGAACTGCAAAAACTGGCTCCGGCTTTCGACTGGAATGCATATTTCCAAAAAAACAGCGTGGGGTCGCTGGTCTCGCTGAATGTCGTGGCACCCGGCTATTTCCACGTTATGAGTGAGGAGATCGCAAAAGAAAGTCTGCCGGAATGGAAAACCTATTTGCGCTGGCACGCGGCGCACGAGGCAGCCACAGATCTTTCCTCTACGTTCGTGAAAGAGAATTTCAGTTTCTACGGCAAGACTCTGCGCGGACGGCAGCAACTGCCGCCACGGTGGAAACGCTGCACCAATGACGTCGACAATAATCTGGGAGAAGCCCTGGGCCAAGTGTATGTGGCAAAGTACTTCAGTCCGGCGGCGAGAGATGCGGCGCTGAAGATGGTGCGAGAAATCGAAGCGGCCATGCAAAGTGAAATCCAGGCGCTGCCGTGGATGGGCGCAGCGACGAAAGAGCAGGCGCTCACCAAGCTGCACGCAATCGCCAATAAGATCGGCTACCCCGACACGTGGCGCGACTACAGCTCCCTTGAGATCGTACGCGAAGACGAATTTGGGAACTCGGAACGGGCCTCCTGGTTCGAGTTTCACCGCTGGCTTGCAAAGATTGGTAAGCCCGTCGACCGCAAAGAGTGGGATATGACGCCACCCACCGTCAATGCGGATTACGATCCGCAGAGAAACGACATCAACTTTCCGGCAGGCGTGCTGCAACCGCCCCTGTTCAGCGCGCTCTCCGACGCTGCACCCAACTACGGTGACACCGGCGCCACCATGGGCCACGAACTGACCCACGCGTTTGACGACGAGGGCAGTCAGTTCGACGCGCAGGGAAATCTGCGCAACTGGTGGACTGACGCCGACCGTAAGCAGTTTGAGCAGCGCGCCCAGTGTGTGGTCGACCAATTTTCGGGATACACGATAATCGACGACATCAAGATTAACGGCAAGCTGACCAATGGCGAGGATCTGGCCGATTTAGGCGGCACTCTGCTCGCTTATCTCGCGTGGAAAGAAGACACCAGGAACCAAAAGCTCGAGCCGCTGGATGGGCTGACACCCGAGCAGCGCTTCTTCGTCGCCTACGGGCAGAGTTGGTGCACCAACGAACGCGATGAGAATAAACGCCTGCGGGCGACCGTCGACCCGCACTCGCCGGAGAAGTATCGTGCGAATGGCGTGGTCTCGAACATGAAAGAATTTCGCGAAGCATTCCGCTGCAAGCCGGGCCAGCCCATGGTCAGGGAGAATGCCTGCCGCGTCTGGTAGTGCCCCGTCTCGGCATCGGCGCATACCTTCTCTCCGCGAAACACTTGTTGGAAGCGACCTATCCACGCTCAAACGCGTGCTTTTCCTCCAACTCTTGACGCGCTGCAGCCATCTCCGACTCGAACCTGGCGTTCTGATCCATAAGCGCGGGAAGTGCAGTGGCGTAACGTCGGGCCATAGTGAACAGTCCCTGATGGGCAAGACTGGCGGCGATTTCTTCGATGTGATCCGTGGTTGTATCAAGGTACAGTGCCTCGGTCGGATCGCCCAACCACACATCTCCGCCCACCAGACGCGTCTGCCAATACACCTTGCGCTCGATCAAGCGGGCGATCTCTTCGTCGCTGGCCTTGCCGAACACCCACTGCTTCAGTTTGAAGCTGTAGTGGCGGCTGGAGAAAGGCAGCGGAACCAGCTTGCCGGATTTCACGAATTCCGTCTGCTTGTGGTCGACCTCCTTGCGCAGAGCGTTGAGGACAGGACCTTCGGTGTCCTTCGGGTCCAGCGAAGGCAGCACCTCCCGCAGCGTGGCCGAAAGATTCACGGCCACAAGCGCCCTCAGGCCTCCGGAGTTTTCCAGGGTAATCACGGTGTGTAGAACCTCAAAATCCGCGCCCGACGTGGCGTGGCGGAAGGGCCATTCGAGCTGGAAACTGAGCGGAAGACCGGTGCGGGTTACGTAGATGGTCTTCAACGCTTGGGTTGGAGTCGCAGCGCTCATAATCGATCCTCAGCTAAATCGTCTCTGGTTTTGCAAAAATTAATTTTAACCCGCGAGATTTGTTGGTGGGTTATCTCAAACGCGCTAGCTGGCAGGCGTTCCATATGGCGGAGACGCCCAACAATCCGCACAGGCCAGCCGCGACAAACAAGCCTGGCTTGGTTTCCAGCAGATCGGCGAACACTCCGCTGACAAAGACAAAAAGGAACACGAGCAGGGTCAGGTGAAATCCCTGTCCCGGAAAATTGGGAGCGCCCAGCGCAAGCGTGAGCAAAAGGGCCGCGATTAGAAGTGGCGCGGTATTGCCGAAATAGCGTGTGCGCTTCCATGCTAAATAAGCGATCGCTGTCACGGGCAGTGCAACCATCAGCGGCGGGCTGCCAACGAAGATGGTTCGCATCGCGTTGCGATAGGAAACGGGTGTCCCAAACGCCCCTGGTTCGAAGTCGATCCAGCGCCCGCGCAGCATTCCTCGCCAGAATGGCGCAGGTTGAAAAAAGTAAGCGGCAAGCAGCAGGGCCACGGCGACTGCGATTGCCCCAATCCAAATGACAAGCACGGACCGCGGCCGGACAGGCGCGATCCAGAACATCAGTGGCAAGATCACCAGCGCCAACACGCCCAGCGAGAACTGGTTGCCAGCTGCCAGCGCCAGGGAAAGCCCCAGCAGCAGGATGCGTCGCCAGTTCCAGAACACAACTTCGCGTGGGGCATAAAGCGTGTGTGCTACAGCAACGGCGGTGAACACGGTTCCGAACGCTCCCCAAACCGCGCCCATTTCGCCCAGGCTCTCGGTTCCAGCCACGTTTACGATCATGGCAGGCGAAAAGCAATAGAGCGCGAGCGCAATGTATCCTCCAGCATTGCCGTAGAGACGGCGCGCGACGTACCACAGCGAAGCTCCGAGCATGGCACCGAAGAACAGATACGGTGTTGAAGCCACTAACGGCCCAAACGATTCCGGCAACCACGAACCGGGACGCAACAGCAGCGGCGCGGCGGCGACGAGGTAGTAGAGCGGCGAACGGTCCTGATCATAACCGTCGCGTACACGCAGATGACCAGTGCGACGTGCGGAAGGCATGCCAACTGCCGCTTCCGAACGCAACGATTTGGGAGTGCCGGCGATCGAACCGCCTTTCCATTGCTCGAGGCCTTGGAACATGCGCTGAGCCTGATCGGAGTCGGGGACCGAGGCCTGCAACGTTTGCACGCGGACCAGCCAGACGCATTGCAACAGATAGACGAGCAACAGCGCCGCGGCGACAAATTGCGGTGTGCGGAAAGCATCGGAATGAAGAAATCGCCGCAACATTTGACGCCGCAAAGCGCGACCGAGTGTTTTACCATGTTCCCGACGCCGATGGATACCAACCCACTTCCGCCCACTTCGGACTCTGCTCCGCCGGCTTTTCCGCTGCCGTCCATGTCCGAGGCCCACAGAGAATCGCCCTTTCGTGAGGTTTTCATCGGGCCCGGCGGCATGTATCCGGGGACCCGCTGGATGATTTATCTCGCCCTGGGCGGCCTCGTGCTGCTGCTCGAAGCCGTGATCATGCATTTTGTTCGTCCCCATGCGGGTGGGCCAGTGTGGTGGAGCATGGTGACCGAAACCACCATGCTGCTGGCCGCGATCTTACCTGGCTTGGTGATGGCGCTCATCGAAGGCCGGCCATTCGGCGATTTTGGGCTTCCAGCCCGCGAAGCGTTTGGCCGCAATTTCTGGGTGGGGACGCTGTGGGGAATCGGGTCGCTCACGTTTCTGATGCTGGTGTTGCGAGCGACTGGCGCGTTCGGCTTCGGGTCCCTCAATCTGCACGGAGGACGCATTGTCAAGTTCGCGTTGTATTACGCGGTGTTTTTTCTGCTCACAGGATTCTTTGAAGAGTTTCTGCTGCGCGGATATTCGCAGTGGGTACTCACCAAAGGGATGAATTTTTGGCCGGCCGCAGCCCTGCTTTCGATTTCGTTCGGCGCCATTCACGGCAGCAATGCCGGAGAAGCCAAGACGGGCCTGGTGGCGGCCGGAATGATCGGCTTTTTCTTATGTCTCACGCTGCGGCGAACGGGCGACTTGTGGTGGGCCGTCGGTTTTCACATGGCGTGGGACTGGGGCGAGAGCTACCTGTACTCCGTTCCCGACAGCGGGGCGCTTTTGCCTGGGCATCTGCTTAACTCCAGTTTGCATGGTCCCGATTGGCTAACGGGCGGCTCGGTTGGGCCGGAGGGAAGCTACCTCGTTTTCATCGTCATCGGAGTGCTTTGGATCTTGTTTGACCGGGCTTATCCGGAGGTGAAGTACGGCGCGAATCGCGGGACCCTTTCATCTTCGTCCTGAGCAGCGGTTTTGCCTTGTTTACTGCCGTTTTGGTGCCCTCTGCCCCCTGTTTTTCGTTAGTTCCGGTATGGCCTGATGGCCTGGGCGCTACAATAAGAAAGTGGTCTTCGTCCTCGATAACTACGATTCGTTCACTTACAACCTCGTCCAGTACCTGGGTGAATTGGGCGCCGAGGTTGAGGTTCGCCGCAACGACGAGGTGACGGTGGGAGAGATCGCGGCGATGCGCCCGGAGCGCATCGTGGTTTCTCCCGGACCCTGCACCCCGCAAGAAGCCGGCATCAGCATCGAACTGATCCGCCACTTTGCGGGTCGATCTCAAGAAAAAGTGCCGGTGCTCGGCGTCTGCCTTGGACACCAGGCGATTGGCGCGGCCTTCGGCGGCCAGGTAGTTCGCGCAAAGCACCTGATGCACGGCAAAACCAGTCGGGTCGAACACGACGGCAAGACCATCTTTCGCGGCCTGGCGTCGCCGATGACCGCGACCCGCTACCACTCCCTGATCGTCGCCGAAGACGGCTTGCCTAACGATCTAGAAGTTAGCGCATGGACTTCAGACAGAGATGGAGCACGTGTCATCATGGGGCTGCGACATAAGAATTTCGCGGTCGAGGGAGTGCAGTTCCATCCCGAGAGCGTGCTGACCGGCGAAGGGAAGAAATTGGTGGCGAACTTCCTGCGGAGTTGATCCCACTGGTCAAAAAAACGCACTGCTCGCGAGCCTCCCACGGAGTCACTTCGAACACAACGCCGCCTCCGGTCCCACCCTCGAAGGCGTGGCATCACTCGCTTGCCTCACATGACTTTCCTACCAGTCGTCACGGCGTGATCTCGAACGCGACCCCGCAAGAAAAATCATCCGGACACTGCAGCCCTCCGCTATTGGTCGCGCCACAAAGATTGCCAGCGCTGTCCCGAACGAGGGTGCCAGCCGGATTGCCTCCATCGTTGTAGTCGAACTTCCAAAGTGTCTTCTGCCGGTAGCTGCCTTTGCCAACTGGCGCCACGAGTTCAAAAACAGATGAGGGGACGGTAGAGAAATAGTCCGTGGCGCCGAAGATATTCCCGGATGGATCGAATACAACTCCCCCCACCGGAGCACAGCCATCTGCGCCACCCGTGAAGGAGTAAAGAACGGTTAGCGTCCATGGTCCCTTCTTCTTTCTCGGAGTCAACTTGTAAACGACTCCACAATTATCGGCGCCTCCCTCGGTGGCGGTGCCGTAGAGGTTTCCGGCCTTGTCGAGTACGGGGCCACCCTGTGGGTAGTAGCCCTGCACGTAACTTCCGAACTTGTGGAGCACTGTCGGAGTCCAACCGCCCTTGCCGTCCGGCGAGAGCTCAAACACAATTGACTGTCCGACGCCATAGACTTTTCCGGCGGCATCCAGTGTCAAGCCGGTGACCGAGAAGCCAGGGAGAGTAACGTCGTAGATCTCTTTTTCCGTCCAGCCGCCACCGGACGGGCTCAGTTCGAATACAGCCCCAGGCGCGCCCGCGGGATAGTCACACGCGTGGGTGCCGTAGAAGTTGCCTGCCGCGTCCCTGACAAGGCCGTTGAGCGGGCATCCCACAGTGTAGCTAGGGAAGCTGTAGAGGACGCTTTCCGTCCAGCCCGATCCTGACGGACTTAGCTCGAACACTGTGCCGAAGTTATTCGCCCCGCCCTCGTACGTTGTTCCGTAAAGGTTTCCCAGGCTGTCGAATATCACGTTGGAATAAAGTGGAAACGCCCCGTCCGCCCCGCCGGTGAAGCGATAGATCACATTCTCGTTCCAGCCTCCGGAACCGTTCGGCGAAAGCTCGAATACGGTTCCATAGTACCCATCGATCCCCCCGGTGTCGGTCGTTCCAAAGAAGTTGCCGTTGCCGTCGGCGGTAAGGCCGGACGGGAATTCTCCGTCGCTGCCTCCGGTGAAGTAGTGGAGCACCGTCTCGGTTTGGGCCTGCGCTGGGCGGGCAACGACCGCTAATAATCCCGCCAACAAAAAAGGAACCGCCTGGGTGAACCTTGGAAACGACATGCCTTTGTCCTCTGCGACGAAGAAGTGAACACGGTGCCAGCCTGCCTGGGTTTGGTCAACTGTAGAAATACTAAATTTGCCCTGAAGCGCTAAGCACTTTATCGTTAGTGAGATACGACCGGTTATGAAGAAGACGCGTACGAATCGAGGCCCCGCGTGTGGAGTCTGCGGGGCCTCTGTCGGTAACTCCCCTTCCAGGGGTGCGCAGGCCGCAGACAGTGAAACGTGCACTCACCGGATCGACCAGCTTGATGTGGGCTCGCGGCAATCAATCGGACCGATGTTGGTGGGCACCGCCGTACCCATGTGAGCGGGTTTAAACGCCGCCCGCAGCCACTCCTCGAATCGGCGCTGCTGACCTGTTGCGAACACCGTGCCAGCACGGCCGTATTTGGTCAACCGGAGAATGGGTGAATTCATCATGGAGCGCTAAGTGATGTTCCATCAGTAAGATGAGACCGGTTCTGAAGAAACTGTGACTCCCACTTATTAAATACAAATTGTGGTCTTTCTTGAAACCGTGCTAAGCTTTGCCCACCCTCCCTCCGTCCTGGAGAGACCGCGTGCGGCATTCCGCGAAAGACCAGCCACTCAGGCTCCGTTTTGGCCCGTTCGAATTGGATCGCGTCGAAGGGCGCCTCTATAAGCGCGGCGTCCCGCTGCACATCGAAAACCACCCTTTCCTGGTGTTGGTAGCGCTGCTCGAGCAACCCGATGAGATTGTCACGCGTGAGGAGCTCCAGCAAAAAATTTGGGGGGATGGCACCAACGTTGGTTTCGAGGATGGACTGAACACGGCCGTGCGCAAGCTGCGGTTTGCCTTGGGAGACTCCGCAGACTCGCCATTGTTCATTGAGACCGTTCCCAAAAGAGGGTATCGATTTGTGGCGCCGCTGAACGGCGGGAACGACCACTCGCAGGGGCCACACGAGGAGATCCGGCAGGTCGAAGAAGCCAGTCACGATCTTGGCCAGGATTTGAGTCAGGATCCAAGTCCCACAGGCGCGCGGAATTTTCCCAGCGTTGCGCGCCTGAGCCAGCGCCGTGGCATGGTTATAGCGGCAGCGCTGATCGCTGGAATCGGGCTTGCGGCGATTGCAATGGCGGGCCTGGTATTCCGGTGGCGCCGCTCTGAACGGCTGGCATCGAGTTATTCCCCGATACAGGCCCGCAGGCTGGAAGGCGTTCACACGCGGGAATCGGTGGCCCTTTCCCCGGACGCCCGCTACGTGGCCTACGCGCGATGGGACGGGCAAATGAGTTCCCTTCGTTTGCGCCAGGTGGCGAATGCCGGCGAAGCGGAAATCCTGCCTCCTCGTAAGACGAATTACGTCGGCCTGACGTTTTCGCCCGATGGTAACGAACTCTACTTCGTGAGTAATAACGAGGGTGATCCTCATTTCCGAAGCCTCTACCGGATGCCCGCTCTCGGAGGTCCGACACAAAAACTGATCGAGGGAATCGATTCCCCAGTCAGCTTCTCGCCGGACGGGCGGCGGTTCGCGTTCGCGCGGTTTCGCGCTGCCACCTCAACTTTGGAGGTGCTAACGGCCGATGCGGACGGGTCAAAAGAGGAGTTGTTCGCGCAGTTTTCCGGCTACGCCTGGGGCTGCTTTTTGCCCAAGGCCAAATGGTCGCCGGACGGCCGGACGATCGCTGTCGCTTTCCGGGGGACGCTCACTCCGGGCCGGTCCTCGCTCTATGCCCTCGATGTGGCCAGCCGCAGGGCGGAAGAGGTCTATTCCGGCGGCGGTTGTATTGGGCACCCGGTGTGGACGCCCAACAAAGCGCTGATTTTTTCTCGCGAAGGCGATCTGTGGATGGTGATGAATGCGGCGAATTCCAATAAGAAAGACCGGACTGACGGAGCGCGCCGCTTGGCCGGCTACGGCGGCCATTTAGGCGAGCAGCTTGATCTTTCCCGCGACGGCAACACCGCGGTTGCCACCGGGGACCAATCGAGCAAGGGTCTTTTTGTCGTACCCGGGGCTGTGCCTCTTCAGCCCGTTCCTCCCACCCGGCAAATCATTTCCGGCGATGCATCGTTGTCATCCATCGACGAACTGATGGGCGGAAGGATTCTGGTCACGAAAGACGACGGCAGTATTTGGACGACGAGGGCGGACGGCGGCGATTGGCAGCGCCTGGCAAATGTTCGAGGGGTAGCGATCGGGTGCGGGCAATTCGTTGTGGTGCAGGCGGAAGACGATTCGTTGGTTCGGTTCAGCGCGGACGGAACCGGCAGCCGAACGTTGGTCCGCGGCCTCGCGAAGACACCGACATGCTCTCTGAAGGGCGACGCGGTGTTCTATGTCGCGCCCGGTCAGCCGCAGCAGGTTATGCGCGTTCCGATCGACGGAGGCAATCCCGCCACTATAGCCAGGATTCAGGAAGGCGTCGCGGTCACCTTGAGAGTTTCTCCGGACGGAAACGCTCTGGCTTACACGTCTTATACCGGCAGCAAGACCATCACTCGGTTTTCAGTATCGGTGCTGCGCACGAGCGATGGAGGACTAATCAGCCGGATTGAGGAAGCAAAGTTTGGAGTCTGGGTTTTTCACTGGGCGCCCGATGGCAAAGCTCTTGACTATGTTTCCGCCGACGACGACTGGACTGATGTGTGGGAGAAGCCCCTTGCTGGCGGAGAACCGAGACGAATCACGCACTTCGGATCCGGCGAAACCAACGACTTCCATTGGTCTCGGGACGGCAGCAGATTGTTAGTGGTGTGGGGGCCGACCAGCGACGATGTTATCCTGCTGACGGGCTTGCAAAATTGAAATCTGGTTCTATTTGGCGTTCGTGCCCCTCGCCATTTCCACTGCCCGCAGCACTGCCCGCGCCTTGTTCTCCGTCTCTTCAAACTCGCGCTGTGAATCGGAATCGGCGACGATTCCGGCGCCAGCTTGCAAGTATGCCTTCTTGCCTTTCATGAGCAGGGTTCGGATCGCGATGCACGAATCCAGATTGCCCGCGAAATCGGCATAGAGCACGGACCCGCCATACACCCCGCGCCGCGTCGGTTCCAGTTCTTCGATGATCTGCATGGCGCGAACTTTCGGCGCGCCGCTCAGCGTACCCGCCGGAAAGCACGCGGCGAAGGCGTCCATGGCATTCAGTTCCGGGCGCAGACGCCCTTCGAGCGCCGAGACCAGGTGCATCACGTGCGAGTAGCGTTCCACGAACATCAGATTGCGAACTTTTACCGAGCCGTACTCGCTGACGCGGCCGAGGTCATTGCGGCCAAGGTCCACCAGCATCACGTGTTCGGCGCGTTCTTTCTCGTCCGCGAGCATTTTCTTTTCCAGGGCGGCGTCTTCCGTTTCGTCGCGGCCACGCGGATGCGTTCCGGCAATCGGACGGTATTCGAGCTTCTGTCCACTGGCGCGCACGAGCATTTCAGGAGATGAGCCCACCACGTGCATTGCCGTCGAACCCCTTTTTCCTCGGTTGGGGCCGGCGCCGAACCGCAGGAAATACATGTAGGGCGACGGATTCACTGTGCGTAGCGCGCGGTACAAATCGAGCGCCGCGACTCCAGGCTCGAAATCCCAGCGCTGCGAAAGCACTACCTGAAAAATGTCTCCGGCGGCGATGTACTCTTTCGCCCGCCTGACGCTTTCCAGAAACTTCGGCTTGGAAGTGCGCGCCCGCGTCTTCAACTTTGAATTCGCCAACTTTGACTTCGTGGCCAACTTCCGCCAGTGCGCCGGCTTCCATCCCGCGGCCAGTTTCTTTTCGATGCGAGCGATATCCTTCACCGCCCGCGCGTAAGCGGCTTTGGGGGCCTCCCGCCTGACGTCCGCCGACGCCACAATATGGATCTGATGCCGCAGATGATCGAAGGCGAGCACGCGGTCGAAAAACATCAGCACACAATCGGGAACGTCCAGGTCGTCAGAGGCATGCGCTCCGATATTCTCCAACTGCCGGACAATGTCATACGCGCAATAACCGACCGCGCCGGCAGTAAAGGGCGGCAGGCCTTCCATGGCCGCCGGACGATGTTGCTGCAAGAGTTCCTTGATGACGGCGAAAACGTTTCCGATGCGGCGTTCGATTTTGCCGCCGCGCCCAATCGTGATCGCGTCGCCGCGTGACTGCAACCGCAGAAACGGGCGCACGCCAAGAAACGTGTACCTCCCTATTTTTTCTCCACCTTCGACCGACTCCAGCAGAAAGGCATCGGGCTCTCCCTCGGCCACTGCAAGAAAAGCGGAAACCGGTGTCAGCAAATCGGCAGAAATCGACTTCGCCACTGGAACCAGCGTGGCGGCGCGCGACAACCGCAGGAATTCTTTGTAGTCAGGCCGGATCATTCCTGGTTTGGCTGCCGGCAATTGGCATCCTAGCCCGCGAACGCCCTTGCCGCTTCCGCCACCGTGATCATAAGCGTCATCGGGTCCATCGGGGAAGGAATGAATCCGCACTCTTCATAAAACTGTCGCGCGGAGTCTGAAATTGCGTGCACCAGGATCGCGCGGATACCGGCAATCTCCGCGGCCTGCAGCGTTCGCAATACGGCGTCGCGCAACAGACTTCGGCCGATCTTTCTCCCCTGAAAGTCTGTGTCAACAGCCAACCGTCCAATGATCATAACTGGCACCGGATCGGGCATATTGCGTCTGACGCGACCCGGCGCTTCCGCGTGCGCCACGGCACCGACCGCCAGCGCATAATAGCCGGCCACGTGCCGGCCGGCACAAACGACATAAGCCCGTGAAGCCCCGCTTGCCTCGTTTTGCAGCGCTCGCCTTCGCAGCCAATCGTTGAGCGATGGCTCTCCGCATTCGAATTCGGAGAGGTCGTGTTCCGGGCGCAGTTTCTCGGGTGCACTCAGCGGTTGGTCGCTGCGACTCATTTCTTATTCCCAGGGCGCCTTGGTCCTGAGCAGTTGCCGCAGCCTCGCGCTGCTCGTGGGAGGCTTGTCCAGCATCGACGTGAAGCGCCTGAATTCCTCGCTCGACAAAGCGAAATAGCGGCGGTCAAGCAGGACGGCTTCCGCTTCGCGGCACACCGTCTCGAGCATGAAATCCGAACGGTTGCGGCCCAGCGCGTCCGCCGCCCGGTCGATCAGCGCCTTCTGGCGCCGGCTGGCACGCAGGTTGATGGTCTCGTCGCGATTTCTTCGGGTCTTCGTTTCAGCAACCGGCATTCGCTCCTCCGTGTATACACAATCAGTGTACATTTATGTGCGCACGTTGTAAACACTTTACCTTTTCATCACTCCCTGCGCTTGCCTAGCCCGCTTGCCGGCAATATACTTTGCGAGGCTTACCCGCCGAACGGGGAGGAGCCGCGGCTATCGCAATCATCATCCGAATCATGGGGGGAACTTATGACGACAACAGCTCTGGACCTCGAGCAGGAAACTAATCCCTGGCAGGCGCAAGCCGCACGCTTCGACCTGGCCGCGCGCAAGCTGAATCTTGATCCAGGGCTGTGGAAGGTCCTGCGCAGCCCGAGCCGCGAAATCATCGTGCATATTCCGGTGCAAATGGACGATGGGCACCTCGAAGTATTCACCGGATTCCGGGTGCAGCACTCCATTGCGCGCGGGCCCGCCAAAGGCGGCCTCCGCTACGCGCCCGATGTGAACCTCGACGAGGTCCGCGCGTTGGCTAGCTGGATGACGTGGAAATGCGCGGTGGTGAACATTCCATTCGGTGGCGCCAAGGGCGGTATCATCTGCGACCCGCACAAAATGTCGCAGGGCGAGTTGGAGCGTATGACCCGCCGCTACACCGCGGAACTCTTCGAGTTCATCGGCCCGGAAAAAGACGTCCCCGCCCCCGACGTGAACACCAACGAACAGACTATGGCTTGGATCATGGACACCTTTTCCATGCACGCGCGGCAGACCGTCACCGCCGTGGTCACCGGCAAGCCCATTAACATCGGCGGATCGCGCGGGCGCCGCGAGGCGACCGGACGTGGCGTGCTCATGGTCTGCGATCAGGCCATTAAGAAACTGCGCCTGAATCGCGATACGACCCGGGTCATCGTGCAGGGTTTCGGCAACGTCGGTTCGAACGCCGCCCGCCTCATGGCGGAAGCCGGATACAAGGTCATTGGCATCCTTGAAGTGGGCGGTGGCCTCTATAAGAAGGACGGCATCGACATCGAGGCGCTGTGGGAGTTCCGCCAGCGCAATGGCACCATTCACGGCTTCACGGGCGCCGAGAAGTACGACCCGGCCGAGCTTCTGCTGGTCGATTGCGACATACTGATCCCTGCAGCGACCGAAAACGTCATCACCAGCCAAAATGCTGACCGCGTGAAATGCAAAATCCTGGCCGAAGGCGCAAACGGCCCCACGACCGCCGCTGCCGACGACATCCTCTCCGAGAAGAAAGTCTTCGTCATTCCCGACATTCTGGCGAACGCCGGCGGTGTCACTACTTCCTACTTCGAGTGGGTGCAGGACCGCCAGGGCTACTTCTGGAAGGAATCAGTGGTCAACGAGCATCTGGAAGAGATCATGGTTGCGGCCTTCGATGACGTTGTCCGATACTCCGAAACTCATGGCGTGAATAACCGCATCGCCGCCTACATGCTGGCCATCGACCGCGTGGCGTACACCATCCGCCAGCGCGGAATCTATGCCTAGCCATAGGTTTCCGGGGGCCTTCCCAGCACGAGGCCCCCTTTAGTTTCCGGTAGTTTCCGGTTGACCGCCTGTCCACCCCGATGTAATCATGCTGGGGCACTCCACACGACTTTTTTTCAGATAAGTGTTCAGGTGTAGGTGCGTAAGAAAAACGGGGCTTAATGCCTCTTAATCTATCGAGGAAAAATGAAACACTCCCAAAATAAGTTCACTCTGTGGATGGTGGCTTTTTGTTTGATGATCACGGTTGCCGTTCCGCCTGTTTTGGTGAAGGCGCAAACGAGCTCAACCGACACCAGCACGGATACCACTACCAAGAAGTCCAAGAAGAAAGCCAAGAAGGACGCTGCCGCTGCCGCGGATACGTCGGCTGCCAGCGATACGACGGCCGCGACAACCAAGAAGTCTAAGAAAAGTAAGAAGGCCGCAGAAGCAGCGGATAGCGCTCCGAAAGCCGCGTCTGCCGACACGGCCGCTGCGCCCGCCGATACCAGCACCAAGAAGAGCCGCAAGAAAGCGAAGGCCGCGGATGCAATGGCCGCGCCCGCGAGCACTACTCCTGCCACCGCTCCTGCAGCTCCGGCGAGTAAGACCAGTTCCAGCGCAGCAGCGCCGGCCGCGGCTCCGGCCCCCGCTTCGGCGCCAACTCCCGCCGCCGCTCCGGCATCCTCCACCACCATGACAGCGCCCAAGACGTCGACGAAGTCGGCGACTCCTACGGCTTCCACTCCGGAAATTGCGGCTGCGCAATCCGCCGGGAAAGTTTGGGTCAACACGGAGAGCGGTGTGTATCACAAAAGCGGACGCTGGTATGGCAAGACGAAGCAAGGAAAATTCATGACTGAAGCCGAAGCGAAAGCTGCCGGCTACAAAGCAGCTCAAAAGGAATAAAGAGAGAGACAACTATGACCAGAAACTTCATGACCAGAATTCTCATCGCACTTTTCGCGTTAAGCCTGATCAGCGGAATGGCGGTGGCGCAAGCCGCCAAGAAACCGGCCAAGGCCCCGGCTGCCGCGGCTGCCGATGCCGATCTGCTCGACATCAACTCCGCGACCAAAGAGCAGCTCGACGCTCTCCCCGGTATCGGAGCGGCCTACTCACAGAAAATCATCGACGGCCGTCCCTACGCGAAGAAGACCGACCTGACGAGGAAGAAAATTCTTCCCATGGCCACCTACAACAAGATCAAAGACAAGATCATCGCCAAACAGAAATAGGAGTTCACCGCCGAGACGCGGAGTACGCCGAAGGGGCCCCAACTATCTCTGCGTTCTCTGCGGTAAACGCTCTTGGCCGCAATCTCAAGGAGACAGTTATGGGTTTGTTCGACAATCTGGAAAACCAGGTATTAGGCAACGTGCTGGGAGGCAGTTCCAATCCGCTGGCGTCCGGCCTCTTGCAGATGATTCAGAATCAGCCCGGTGGTTTGCAGGGACTGGTGCAATCATTTCATGACAAAGGGATGGGTGGAATCGTTTCCTCATGGGTGGGTACGGGGGCGAATTCTCCGATTTCCGCCGACCAGATTCACCAGGTTCTCGGCAGCGACCAGGTGAAGGCACTCGCCGCGAAGGCGGGGATTTCTCCCGACATGGCTGGTTCCGCCATCGCCCAGTTGTTGCCAGGGTTGGTCGACAAGTTGACGCCGAATGGCTCGGTTCCCGACCACAGCAATGTTCTGGCCATGGCGTCCAGTATGCTCCAGGGCTTTCAGACGAAGGCTTCCTGAGCTGGGTGTGGATGGCACGGCGGTTGTAAGGGCGTTTCATTTTTCTTCCGTCGTGTCCCGCCAACGCTCGGTGCAAAATGACAGAAGCCGGGATACTGTCATATTGCTTTCATTCGGCACGGCCCTCGGTTCCGTTGCCTTGGCCCCTGATGTGGAGGATAATCACATTGGTCGCACCGGCCCTGGCTCCGTCATCGCGTGAATCTTCCTAACTACATCACGCTTACCCGCATCGCTGCGATCCCGCTGCTCATCTGGATTCTTTGCACGCCACGTTTAAGCGACCAGACCGGGGAAAGAGAAATCCTGGCTTCGGTGGTTTTCATCCTGGCTTCGATCACCGACGGCATCGACGGCTATCTCGCGCGCAAGCGCGGCCAGATCACCACCATGGGCATACTCCTCGATCCGCTGGCCGACAAACTTCTGATCGCCGCTGCTTTCGTCACGCTGGTGCAGTTCAATCCCGCACTCGTCCCCGCCTGGATGGCCGTGGTCATCATTGGCCGCGAGTTTCTGGTGAGCGGGTTGCGCTCTATCGCTGCTTCCGAAGGCTTCACCATTCAGGCGAGCGAACTGGGCAAGTTCAAAATGCTGGTACAGATCATTTCCGTGGTGGCCGTGATTCTCGCCCGCCGCTGGCACGAGTGGCCGGTGTATGGCATTTACATTTTCCCGGTCTATTGGATTGCCTGGCTGGCCATCTGGTTCATGGTCCTGCTTTCGCTGGTTTCCGCGCTCGATTACTTTGTTGCTTTCTGGTCGCGGATCGACCGCAAGTCGGAAAAGCGGCGGCGCCGGTCCTTCGTCCTCGCCCGACGGAGAAAACGCGATGTCCAAGCTGTCTGAAACTGAAAATACGGCCGCGCAGCAGATGGCTCTCTCCGCCCCGGCATGTGCGGAATTCTCTCCCCAGCAACGCCGGATTCTGCTCGCCATCGCACACGAGGCTGTTCTTTCTGTGGTGGAGCGACGGCCTTGTACGGAAGCACCGCGAGTTCCGCCGGGACTGGCGGAACCGCGCGGCGTGTTCACTACCCTATATTTGCGGGACGATGCGCACGGGGACGACTGGCACGGGGAGCCTCGCCGCCAACTACGCGGATGTGTCGGCTATGCCACGCCCATCGCGCCTCTTGATCGCGCCGTGGCCGAAACGGCCAGGGCTGCCGCGTTTGAAGATTCACGTTTTGTGCCGGTCACCCGGGAGGAGGCCCTGAAGCTCGAGGTTTCTCTCAGTGTTCTTTCCCCTTTGTTCCCGATTCATCCCGAGGCGGTGGAAGTCGGGCGTCACGGCCTGATGATCTCGCAGGGCGCTCACCGCGGCCTGCTGCTGCCCCAGGTTCCCGTCGAACATGGTTGGGACCGGGAAACTTTTCTGGAGCAAACCTGCCGCAAAGCGGGTCTGCCGCTGGATGCCTGGCGCAAGGCCGCAACCCTCGAGGCCTTCACCGCCGAGGTGTTTTCCGACGCCGACGTGCAAGCTGCCGGTTAGATCTGTTTTGAAAGTCCGCCTCTCATTTTGCCGCCGCCCGCTGGTGGTGGTCCTCCCCCACTTTCGTACCCTTGTTTTCCCGGCAAGAGGACGTAAGCTGAGCCCTGCGCTTGATTCTGAGAGTGGGTGTTGTTAGGGCCACCTGGTGAGGACAAAATGGAACTCGTGGTTGTGATAGTCGTGGTGGTCGTCGCTGGTGCGATGATTCCCGGGAACCCAAGAATCTATTTCTTCCGCTGAGTGAGGCGGGGGCGGATCTTAGGCACGTGTCAGGTCGTAGGTGCCAGGTTTTCAGGACCAATCAACTTCCTGAGCCCTGACACCTTTTCCTTTTATCTTTTACTGCTGCTCGTCCAGTTCCACCGTGTCGCCGGCGTACACGTCTTCCAGTGCAAAGACCACCATGGCTGACGATGCCGTCGGGGTCACGTTCAGAACGACTACTTCTCCCACGGCGCGCCGCGGCAGATCGGCCACATGAATGTTCGGCCCTTTTGTCCGGGTGAAGCGATTGGCCTCAAAAGCCGGGGGACGCATTTGCGTGTCTTCTGACATGCTCGCCTTAAAAGACAGCGAGTCCACCGGGTCATGCAAGGTGGCGCTGTAGGAACGCACTACGCGAAAATAGTCGCCTACCTTTACGCCCTGGTTCGAACCCATATTCATGTAGAGTTTCATGCCGGTGCCCAACACACCGTCGAAGTCCTTACCGAGCACGATGCGTCCGCTGAGTTTGCTATTGGGCGGCGCGAAGCGGTCGAAGCGCTCGGGCACGCGGAAGGTAATCGGAGGTTTCTCCACGAATGGCACAACCAGGTCTCCCGGATTGACGGGATCGCAACTGAATTCCACTTGGGCGATGGCGCTGTGGCTGCGCGCATCGAGGATCCGCACCCGCCCAATTTCCCCGTAAGGCTCGCCCGCGGCCGCCATCACTTTTTTTCGCCCCGGATAAATTTCGTACTCGTTGAGGTCCCGCGTTTCACGGACCACCGAATACAGTTGTCCCACCTGATAGGTGTTCCCGGCCAGGTAGACCAGTTCACCGATCCCGAACTTGGTGGAGCCCGGTGTCTGCATACCGCCGTTCACATAGTCGGCGTCGGGGACACGTTCTTTGGTAAGAAATCCGGCGCAGTAGATGTCTGCCGCCGTCGGCGTCTGAAAACGCACGAAGGGCATGTTGATCGAAGTGTTAACAATGCCGGACGCGTCGGGCGTGACCGCCGCCGTCGCCTGCTGGGCTGCCGCCAAGGTAGCCGTCAACATCAGTAGCACTAACAGTCCTGTTTTGTTCATCTTACCTCCGACTCCCAACCGCTGCGGGCTTGCCCCGGTTATCTCCCTAAGAAGAAAAGGGTTACAGCCAAAAAGTAACAACTGCACCGGCACAGGTCAAGGTTACGAGGGTGTTGAGCCCCTCTGCCCAATAGTGTTTCCTGAACCGCGCGCAATCCTAAGGGTTGCATCTGCGCTTACGCCCCTGTAATATCGCGCCGTCGTTCGAGAATAAACTGAAAACAAATGGCCTTGGCTCTCTCCTCCACTGCGCCGCGCTTTCTGCCAATGCACCTGCCCCGTGTCTGCCTGGCGTTGGGTTGCGAGACGGTTGAAGACATGCTCGCGACCGCCGAGTCTATGGCGAGGGATAACCCTTTCATCGAGTTCCGTTTGGACTATCTGAAGCAGCCGCTGGCTGCGCTTCCCAAAGTTCATCGTTTTCTGGAGACCCATCAGTACGTCACCGCCATCGGCACTTGCCGCCGCGCCGACCATGGCGGCAAGTTCAAGGGTACGCTCGCCGCGCAAATGGAAGTGCTCACCAAGGCCCACGCGGCGGGCTGTCAGTTGGTCGATCTGGAATTTCAGAGCGCGCTGAAAGCAAAGCCCGAAACGATTGCGCGCCTGCGCAGCCGCGCCGGACTCATCCTGTCGTTCCACGATTTCCGGGCCACGCGCAACCTCGATGACACGCTGGAGAAAATGCTCAAAATTCCGGCCGACTTCTACAAGGTCGTCGGCACCGCCACCACGCTCTCCGACAACGTGGCCATGATGAAGTTTCTGCAGGCGCGGAGCGGCCAGCATGCGCTGATCGGCGTGTGCATGGGAGAGCAAGGCATCATCAGCCGCGTCCTCGGCGTGCGCGCCGGCAGCGTCTTTACCTTTGGCGCGGTCGATGCCAAGGCCGGTCTCAAAACCGCGCCCGGCCAGCTCAGTGCGCGGGATCTGCGCAGTATCTACCGCATCGAGCAGGTGGACGCCGCGACCCGCATCTTTGGAGTCGCCGGCGATCCCATCGAACATTCGCTCTCGCCCGTCATCATGAACACGGCGCTACGCCGCGAGAACGTGAACGGCGTTTATCTAGCGCTCCACGCCAAAACGCTCAAGGACCTGATCCACTGCACGCGCGAGATTCCCCTGCACGGCCTGAGCATCACCATGCCGTACAAGCAGGCCATCCTTCCCTACCTCGATAACACCGATGCGCACACGGCGAAGATCGGGGCGTGCAATACGGTAGTCCGCGGACAGGAAGGCAAGCTTTACGGCTTCAATACCGACATCGCCGGAGTGATTCGTCCGCTGGAACAGCGGCTCACCCTTGAGAACGCGAAGGTTCTCGTGCTCGGCGCTGGCGGCGCGGCGCGGGCCGCGGTGTTTGGCCTTAAAGAGCGCGGCGCTGAAGTGTGGATCCTGAACCGCACAGCCGTAAAAGGCCAGAAGCTGGCGCGCCAAGCCAAAGCACGCACCATCAAACGCGCCGACCTCCGCAAGATCGCCTTCGACGTCATCATCAATGCCACTCCGGTCGGCATGGGCAACACGCGCGACTGCCCGCTCAAAGATCAGGAGATCCAGGCCCGCGTCGTCTTCGACATGGTGTACGACCCAGTCGAGACGCACCTGCTGCAGGTGGCACGCGCAAAGGGAATCACAGTCATTCCCGGAATCGAAATGTTTGTGCAACAGGCGGCGCGGCAGTTTGAAATCTGGACGGGCAAGCCGGCTCCCGCCGGTGACATGCTGCGCGCGGTCACGATTGCTCTGCAGGAGCGGGCGGCCGCTCAGAAGCAGGCAAAATCCTGAAGGGGGCGCGATCAGCCTAGGTGATGCGCAGAGGTTTCGGCGCTAACTCCCCAATTTGCCGGTGTTCCACGAGGAACACTTTGTACACTAGCAGTTGACCTAAAGTTACGGGAAGTAGATGCGCGGACAAACTCCACGCGTTGACGCGCCGCAGCTTCGCACCTAAGATGGTCGCACTCGGAGCGCGTCTTTTTCGCGGCTGGCACAACTTGGTCGGCCAAACATGATCGGTCAAACCGTCTCGCACTACCACATCGTCGAGAAACTCGGTGGCGGCGGCATGGGGGTGGTTTACAAGGCCGAAGACACGCGGCTGGGCCGTTTTGTCGCGCTCAAATTTCTGCCTAATGAACTTGCCCGCGACCCGCAGGCGCTGGCGCGTTTTCAACGGGAAGCGCAAGCTGCATCCGCCCTGAACCACCCCAACATTTGCACGATCTATGACATCGGCGAGCAGGATGGCCACGCTTTCATCGCCATGGAGTTTCTGGACGGCATGACGCTGAAGCATCGCATCGCGGGCAAGCCGCTGGAGATCGACGACCTCCTCGGATTGGCCATTGAGATTGCCGATGCCCTGGACGCCGCGCACTCGAAAGGCATCGTTCATCGCGACATCAAGCCGGCCAATATTTTTGTGACCGAGCGCGGACACGCCAAGATTCTCGATTTCGGGCTGGCGAAGGTTGCGCCAACAGGGGGCGGCTCCCGGCAGATTACGATCGACGACGAGCATCTCACCAGCCCCGGTGCGATGCTTGGCACTGTCGCCTACATGTCGCCGGAGCAGGCGCGAGCTAAAGAGCTGGACGCCCGCAGCGATTTGTTTTCATTCGGCATTGTGCTTTATGGGATGGCTACCGGTGCGCTCCCGTTTCAGGGCGGCAGCGCGGCGGAGATCTTCAAAGCGATTCTGGATACGGCGCCCATTCCTGCCCTGCGGTTGAATCCCGAAGTGCCCGCGGAGTTAGACAGGATCATCAATAAGGCGCTGGAGAAAGACCGCAATCTGCGCTACCAGCACGCGTCCGATATGCGGACGTCCTTGCAAAGGCTGAAGCGGGACACGGAATCCGGGTTCCTGGCCATGCCGCCGCCATCACCCGCCGGAAGAGATGGCAGCGGTCCGCTCCCAGTGATCTCCAAACAAGCGCCAGCCTCGGATGTCGGTTTGAACTGCCCGCTGGAGATGGCGCACGTTCTGTTCACCGACATAGTGGCCTATTCGCGGCTGCCCATGGACCAGCAGCACCAGGCACTGCGTCATTTGCAGGAAGCGATCCGCGAGACCAAGGAATTCGCGCGGGCCCAATCCGGCGATCAACTGATTCGACTGCCCACCGGCGACGGCATGGCCCTGGTCTTTCTCGGGGATGTCGAAGCCCCTGTGCGCTGCGCTTTGGAACTCGACCGCATCCTGCGGCGGTGGCCGGAAATGCGCTTGCGCATGGGAATTCATACCGGGCCGGTGTATCACGTGGAGGACATCAATGCCGCGCGTAACGTCGCCGGGGGCGGCATCAACATCGCGCAGCGGGTGATGGACTGCGGCGACGCCGGACACATCCTGATTTCGAAAACCGTCGCCGATGTGCTCGATCAGGTGAGCACGTGGAAGACGGCCTTGCACGATCTGGGAGAGATCGAGGTCAAGCATGGGCACCGCATCCATTTGTATAACCTGTACACGGAGGAAGCGGGGAATCGGGAGCTGCCGCAAAAGTTCCGCAGTGCGCAGACGACGGCCGCAACCGCACGTTCCCAGGCGAAGAGAAAGAAGCTGTCGCTGGGAGCGATGGCGATGGGGGTGCTTGTAGCGCTGGTGGTGGGCGGGTTTCTCTACTACCGGCACTGGCGGCAAGTTTCGAAACTGACCGACAAAGACACCATCGTTCTTGCCGATTTTGCCAACAGCACCGGAGACCCGATCTTCGATGACACGCTGAAGACGGCGCTTACCGTCTCCCTGCGGCAATCGCCTTTCTTGAACGTGCTCTCCGACAGCGAAGTCACGAAGACGCTGCAACAGATGACCCGCCCGGCCAGCACGAAACTCACGCCCGAGTTGGCCCGCGAGCTTTGCTTGCGGGCGGGAAGCAAAGTCTACATTGAGGCCTCCATTGGCAGCCTGGGCAGCGAATATGTGCTGGGGTTGAAGGCGGTGAATTGCCAGACCGGAGAGACATTGGCGCAGGGACAAGGGATGGCGGCGCGCAAAGAGAAGGTGCTGAACACGCTGGGCGAAGTGGCGTCCAAGCTGCGCGGCGAACTGGGCGAATCGCTGGCGACGGTGCAGAAGTTTGACGTTCCCCTCGAGCAGGCCACCACGTCTTCGCTCGAAGCGCTGAGAGGGCACAGCCTGGCACAAAGAGTTTATGCGGAGAAAGGAGCGGCCGCAGCTCTGCCTTACGATCAGCGCGCCATCCAGCTTGATCCGAATTTTGCCATGGGCTACCGGGGATTGGGTATCGAATACATCAATCTGGGCGAGCAAGCCCGGGCCAGCGAGTACTTCAGCAAGGCATTCCAGTTGCGGGAACACGCCAGCGAGCGCGAAAAACTGGCGATCACCGGCGAATACTATCGGAACGTAACCGGCGAACTGGATAAAGCGGCGCAGACGTATCAAGAGGAGATTGAGAGCTATCCGCGGGCCTACGATGCCTACAACAGTTTGGGCCTGGTGTTCTCCGCGCAGGGCCAGTATGAGAAGGCCGCGGAGGTAACTCGCCAGGCAGTCCGCCTGGCGCCGGACCGGAATTGGTATGCCAATCTTGCCAACTACGCTCTTGCCTTGCAACGCTTCGACGAAACCCGGAAGATCATTCGCGAGCAGGCGCGAAAAATGGATGATGTTACCTTCCACAATGCTCTCTACGCTCTTGCCTTTATCGGGACGGACCCGGCGGCGATGGCGGAGCAGCAACAGTGGTTTGCGGGAAAGCCAGACTATGAGAACTACGGGCTTGCGCTCGCGTCCGACGCCGAGGCCTACGTTGGTCATGTAAACAAGGCGCGGGAACTGAACCTGCGGGCGGTGGCCTCCGCCATCCGCGCTGACAATAAGGAAGGTGGCGCGATATGGCAGGCGAATGCCGCTCTGCAACAAGCGGCTTACGGCAATGCTCCGGAAGCGCGGAGGTTGGCGGCGGAGGCTTTGAAACTGGCTCCAACCAGTCCGGGAACCGAGAGTGAAGCGGCGCTTGCGTTGGCCATGGCGGGCGATACGGCGCGCGCCGAATCCTTGACGATCGACCTGAACAAACGCTTTCCACTCGACACTCAGATGCAATCGCTTTGGCTGTCGGCAATTCAGGCACAGTTGGCGTTGCATGGCGATCGAAAGGACCCGAGTCTCGCCCTGAATAGGCTGCAAGGCGCTTCCGGCATCGAGTTGGGGCAGATTTCGTTCATCAACAACCTTTCGTGCCTCTATCCGGTGTATCTGCGCGGAGAAGCATACCTGGCAGCCGGACAAGGCAGCGCTGCCGCGACCGAGTTTCAGAAGATTCTCGATCACAGCGGAGTCGTCTGGAATTGCTGGACGGGAGCGTTGGCGCATCTGGGGGTGGCTCGAGCGAACGCACTGCAGGCACGAACCTTGCAGGGAGCGGATACCGATGCTGCCCGCGCTCGGGCGCTCGCCGCCTACAGGGATTTTTTCGCGCTCTGGAAAGACGCTGATCCCGATATTCCCATATTGAAGGAAGCCAAGGCGGAGTACGCGAAGTTGCAATAAAGCCATTAACGAAGTGGGTCGGGAACTGCAAGCTGTTTGCAGATTCGGATCGCCGTAGGGTTCTTAACTTCACGGTGTCTGGGTACCGTGCTGGTGCGTTGTGCTGCGGCGTTATGGTAGACGCTGTGATGGGCGCCTTCGCGCAGCAGCGTGCATCCGTGTGCCTGCAGGTGGCGAATCAGGTCGATGCGCTTCACAAATCACGAGACAGGAACCGTGATCTTTTCGCGGGCAACTTTCTTCCCACGATGCGACTGACTGGTTAGTTCGCGATTCGCCTCCAGCAAGAGTTCGATGGCGTCGCGGAGATTCTCGCGGGCTTCCTCCAGCGTGTCGCCTTCTGAGATAGCACCCGGGAGTTCCTCCGTGTAGGCAACGTAACCGCCGCCCTCGGACTCGGGGACTTCCTCGAAGATCGCACTGAGAGTCAAACCCATGCAGCTATTTTATACGCGGAAGAGGCCGGACGCCTCGGATTCCGGTAAAGAGGAGGAACTATTTGCGCACGGGGTCAGAAGCCATGAGCCCTCAACCGGCCGTTCGTAGCAAATTGAGACAACTTGCGATGCATTTGTCTCAAGAAAGGTTGCAAATAACCAAGGCGGGCGGTAGTATGGCTGTTGGACGCGGTATTTCGCGTCCATCTTGCCACAAAAAACCAAAACTTCCAGGTAGAAACGCAGCCCTAAGCTTGAAAAAATCTAAAGGGTCCCCCAAGGCCCGGTGCTATTCGGAGAGAATGCATGTCGTGGTACGCGTACTGCCTCACGGAACACCAGACCCTAGCCAACGGTGTTCGCGCCCGTCGTCCCTACGTCTTAGATGGAATTCAAGGTGTGAATTCCGCCCCCGTCATGAGCTACCCGAGCGGAGAGTTCGCGGTGATTGTCAGTGAATATGACCGCGCTACCTCGAAACTCGATGAAAAGTCCGTGCTGGAACATGCCCGCGTGGTCAGCCAGAGCTTTCGCACCTCCACCGTGTTGCCGTTCCGCTTCGGAACGATTTTCGACACCGAGGATGCCATCCGCCAGGCGGTCCGGTCCAACCGCCGCACTTTCTGTGAGAGCGTGGCGCGGCTGCGCGGCAAGTCGGAAATGCGCATCAAGCTGACCGTCCGCGACGGCACGCTTCGCGGATCCATGGAAGAGATTGTGCTGCCCGATACGGTTGGTCGCGAGTACCTGATCAAGCTCCGCGAGAAGGCCTCGCGCGAGCGCGAACGCCAGACCAAAGCCCGCGCCCTCTCGGTTCAGGTGCACAAGCTCTTTAACCCGCTCGAAGAAGAAGTCAGCTGCAAGAAGGTCGATGCCGACGGAATGCTGCTCGATATCGCCCACCTGATCGACACCAAATCCATCGAAAAATATCAGAACCGCTACAGCACCGCCGCGAAGCAGCTCAAGAATTGTCAGATGGTGGTGACTGGGCCTTGGCCGCCCTATCATTTCCTGCCCGGCAAGGTGCGGACTGTGGCCGGCGACAGCTAGACGCTTTTAGAGATTTGAGATTTGTCGGCAGGCCCCCTTCCGAGGGGGCCTCGATTATTGAGGGAGCGACAAGACGGCAAACATGCCGAGAGGCACCGGCGAGGGCAGAACGGCGAGCGCCCGTCCCGAGGACGAGGCCCGCTTCATCTTCATCGGGCTGCTGCCAATGTGCAGGTTTGTGCAGCCAACCGCGTAGAATACGAGGGTTTGACGGCCGTCTCCCCCGTTCAGAACTCGCCCTAAAACATTGATTATGAATAGGTTTCAGAAACAAGCCGCCCTCTTTATCCCCGAGTTACCATTTTGGTTCGGCAAATGCTCAATCGGTTGGTACTGAAGAGGCCGTACCGTTGGAACAACTTCACTCTCGATGTTTGCGACAACTCACCTCTGTCCGTTCCACTCCCCGGACGGCGTCCAAATGACTTACCTCTGATTCCCGCCACTTAGCCTCTTTGAAAGGGTGGCCCCGAAAGGGGCCGCTTTTTTTGGTAGTGGCTCAGTTTCGCAATCGACGGAAAAAATTAGCACCACCTGGATCATCGATGAGATGGTTCCAGCGCTCGGTCTCAGCCAGATTGGTACTTAGCTCTAATTTCGTGATACCTCAAGAAACGGGTGAGCTGCCCATAAAATCACGTTCGTGTGTTTGAACTGTCCCAGGATTCCGAGCTGGTTCGTGATCTTTGGGTTCACAACCCCAAAGTCGCCGGACGTTGCGTACACTGTCGCCCGACAAGAGTCAGGAACTTCCGAGAAGCCGACTTCTGGCCCGGAATAACTTCCTGGTTGTCCGTCACCTTCCCGAGGATAATCCGGGGTCGCGTCAACTATGCGGGAGTCGACCCTTGGTCGGAGATGCGAACATGGAGAATTACCATCTCACCCCGCTTTAAGCCAACGCGTAGAGATACTCGACGAAGGAACGCACAGCTCCATCCATTCCCGCAACCTTGGGATTGGTGGAATCAATCAAATAGTATTCATTCGGAGCATGTGCGCCGGTCCCGTGCCCTACTCCAAAATGTCCGGCGGGAAGATTGAGGGGGTCGGAAGTAAAAATATATCCTGGCCAGGAACCGGCTGATCGAGGCCACAGTACGGGATCCAGACCGAGCTTGCGATAAGTCGCAATTTGAGCTTGGATGAGCTTGGCGTCCTGTGAGGTCTGTGTCGGATCGTATCCACCACTCATATTGACCTCTATGTCCCCAAAACCGTGTTTGGCAAGATGCTCCTTAAGAAGCGCCAGTGTTCCGGCAGCCGTCATGTCAGGCACCAGCCGCATGTCAATCTTTGCGACCGCGCGATGTGGCAAAACGGTCTTGCCGCCGGGACCTGTGTATCCTCCGACCAGCCCCTCGATGTTGATGGTGGGCTTGGACTCGAGCAGCACAAGCGAGTCAAGCCAGCTTGTGTCATGCACCCAGTGCTCAACTCCAAGCTGCTTCTTCGCCGTGCCTTCACTGCGGCGAGCGGCGACATCCTGAATCATCTTCATCTGCGCTGGGGTGAGCGGCTTGGCTTTGTCAAAGAAGCCCGCAACCGCAGGCGTGTGCCCGTCGGTCCCTATCAACGTGTTGAGCGCTTGCACAAGATGCCAGGTGGGACTGTCGACCTGTGCCTCAAGGCTGGAGTGAACGTCGTGTTTGGGGCCTCGTCCCCATCGCTCTCCACTGGAAATCAGTTCGAGCTCAACTACTCCCTTGGCGCCTAGTGATATCTGTATGCTTCCATCCGCGTCCTGGCCCGCTTCTGGGATGAACACACCCATGCATTTCTTCAACGCAGCGGTGACTTTGGGTTGGTGGACAACCTCTGGAAAGTGGGTCGAACCAATCTCCTCTTCACCTTCACAGACGAGCACAAGATTGACGGGCAGCTTTTTCCCCGCTGCCTTAAATGCATGAAGCGCGCCCAGAAACGCCGTTTCAGGCCCCTTCTGGTTCACAGCGCCGCGACCGACGCAGATCTTGCCCAACCCTTCCTTGTCCACGATCCGCCCTTCAAGCGGAGGCGAAGACCACTCCGAAGGGTCAAACTGTTTCACGTCGTACATGAAGTAGATGCCGACGGTGGTTGCCGCACCGGCATCAAGGAGGCCGAAGATCCCTGGTTTGCCCGATGTTGGCACAATCTCAACGTTCGCAAATCCGGCATCGCGAGCGAGTTGCGCCATATACTCAGGACCCTGAGGATAATTGCGGTTCTCGGCCGCGATCGAGGGCAAAGCGATCCAGTCCCGCAGCCGTTTCACGTTCTCGTCATGCATCCTTGGTATTTGGCTCAGCACCGACTGGAGGTCGGAATTGTCTGCAGAGAAAACGGAAACTGGTAAGGCGGCGAAGGCGGCTCCAGCAAGTGCGCCCTGGATGAAATCTCGACGATTGAACACGCTATGGCTCGACTCAGTCAATGCATCCTCCATTGCCCGAACAAAGATGAGTATCGGTGGTTGGCCTCAGACTCAATTCTAGAAACAGAACCATCTGCCTTTTAGCGAAGGTCATCATACCAGTTGGTTTCCTAACGGCCAGCAGTCTTTTCAAATGGAGGCCCCAGTCACCCGGAAACGGGCTTCTGGGAGATCTCTGGATGATGTCCTCGAAGCCGACTTCTGCCTCGGAATCACTCCGGTTTGCGCATCACTCACGCCGAAGTAATCGCCCCCAGCCATTTGTAAACACTAGCTGACTCCCCAGCACGGGTCAGGCAGCTCTGCGCGAGGTGTTCCGGACCTTCAGATTCCGCCTCGAACCCCTGGTAAATAAACGCCTTTGGAGTGGGCGCGACAATTCGCCTCTGCCCGCTTGAAATTTCTCGAAATTTCCTGAAATCTGTCGAATGGGCCGCGTCTCATCCGTCATACATTCAGGAGCGTACAGGGGCTCACAATTGTTCCCAAGGGGAAAAGTTGATGCAATTCGCCCTACTGATCTTCGAATCACCAGAAGCTCTTGCGGCACGGAATGCGGACGAAAATGATCCCTACCTCGGTGCGTGGCGGGCGTACTACGCCGCCGCTCTCACGGAGACGATACCAGCGGCATGAGCAACTTCACCGAGTCAGTTGTTGACGAGGCAGCCCTAGAGTGGCTTGAAGGTCTGGGCTACACCATTCTGCACGGGCCGGAGATTGCCACCGGAGAACCGTCGCCGAACGTACCGACCCAAATTACGGGGATGTAATTCTTGCGAATCGTTTGAGGGAAGCTCTCGAACGCTTAAATCCGGGACTGCCTCCCGAGGCTACCGTCGCGGATTGGCGACGAATCTGAGGCGGCTCGGCATCCCGGATACCGCAATTCAGGCGATTCTCAGGCACGAGGACGTGAGTATCACTCAGCGGTTCTACATCAAAACAGTTCGTGATGATGTCACCGCAGCCATGAAACAGCTTGAGGCCCGGATTCCATGTACAGCAGTTGTACAGCAGAAACCACCAAGCAATTTGGTAAACTAGAGAAAGCAAACTCGAAGCCGACGTAGCTCAGTTGGTAGAGCAGCCGATTCGTAATCGGCAGGTCATCAGTTCAAGTCTGATCGTCGGCTCCATCCTCTCAATCACTTACAACCATTTTCACTGCACCCGGATTTCCTTGTGACGTGAATTGTGCCGTAGATTGCGCTGATCGATGGCTTCACGGACCGAATCGACCGCCGGATGCTGGTGGCGCATTGACGTACGTACATCGTTCTCCTCGGGCAGGGCTTTTCGAGTCCACTCAACGAAGTGCTCTGGCGTGATCCGACGGACATTAGTCAGGTCAATCCTCCCGTGGCGAAGCTGAGGAATCGTGACATACGGATACCCCGTTTCTGACGGCGGGGGCGTGCGATGGTCGCAGTCAATCAAGGTGACATTAGCTTCTCGAAGCGTAAGGGTCTCCTCGCCAATCGCTGCCGTTAAAGGGCGGATTCGCCATCACCCAATCCGCTTTCAGGTCGGGGTTCCGTCATTGTGGAAAGTGTCGCCGTGCGCAATCTGGGCGTCGATGCCACGGATGGTTAGGTTCAACCGCCGGGAACAACGAAAACCCTCGACCAGTTGGTTCGTGAATGCCTGAAACGGCATTACGCGATGACCTTCAAATAGGTTCACGAAGGCGATGACTTGTTGAAATTCACTGCCGATTCTATCCTTTACCACTTAGACCGGATGGGATCGCTGATTGATACGGTGGAAGCAGTCCCGATAGACAGACCGTAATCTGGGATGAAGGCCTCGCTGGTGCTGCCGATATCGAAGTTCGAGATGCAGGCAGCGTCTATCGAGTCGCAATGCCCGGTCGTCATGGTTCCGCCACATGCCCGCCACAGTGGCCACAAAGGCTGCCATGACCTGTGAGACGCTGGAGCCGACCCGAACCCCTCCGGGTAGCCGAATCGCCGCAGAAACGGCTTCCCGTGGAGTGACGCCAGAACCAGTGGGTCGTCGTTTCAGCCTCCCATGTTCCTTGATTCCCAAGTCCCGATCTTCGTGATCCTGACTCCCGTGCTGGTGCCAAAAAAACCGAAGCACGAAGAATCTCAGCCACCGCGCCACTCGGTTCCCGGCAAACTGGTTTCATGCCGTCAACATCCCGACACGCCCATCGCCAAACACCATGAAAATCTTCTTAAAGTCGGTCGCCATGCGCGTCTGCGAATAGATGTAGCGATATGCCTCTAAGCATGAAATTCCTCCGGCGCTTATCACAACGAGCCATCGATCACCTCCAAACCTCGGTGTCTGCCTGCCAGCCTCGGCGCTGATTAGCTCAAGTAATTCACGAGTCATGTTCAAGAGTAGAAGTGGGTCTGAATCGGAATTGTGCACGAACCCAATCATTTTTGGCGCTCGCTCCGATTCGTCTGTCAAAAGTCGAATCTGGACACGATTCCCGTGAATCGTGTCTTTCTCACCTCGACCCGGCAACCCCCGCCCTAGAATAGTTTGTATTTTGTTTTCCAGTGAGGCAACGGTTTTCGATGGCAAACGGATGGGAGCGGTGATGGTCAGCAACACCGTCATGCCGTCCGGCACGCATTCGCCAAGGGTGGCTTGCAGACGTTCGATGAGTCTGGTCGCAACCTTATCGAACCTCAAACGAGGCTTGGCGTTACCTTGACCAGTGTCGCGCCGTTTGAGGGTTGTGATGTCAACACCCGTTTCCCAGCGACCATGATGTAGGCGTCGGGGGGATCACTACCCTTTTCCCACGTTGCCGAGAACCGTCTGGCGACGGCTTCGATAGCGGTTCGCTCCTGCTTCTTCAAATCCCTCATGCGTCCGTACCTCTGGCGGCTTATCCCTACCTTGCGCCAAAAGGCGAACCCGCGTCCTTCTGGCAAGCGAGTGGTTCGCAGCCTCGACGCAATCTTTCCCGGTTGCCCTCTGCATGGTGGTATTGGCTTGCGCGTGGGAAGCCGCTCTTACTATTTGTCTTTGTCGAACGAATTCAGGAACTGCTCGAACTTCGCTTGGCTGTCGACGACAGTCTTCGCGGGTCCGGTAAACTTAATGAACACATTCCCGCCCGGCCCCTCGACAATCGCGCCCAGGAGCCGATAGTTTTTCTGCACCGCCGACGCCATCGGCCCGCCCATTCCCGTATAGTCGCCCGATGCATCGATAGTCGTCACTGTCAGCCCGTGAATTGTCCGTTTCGCGATCTTCGCGTCCGATGGCTTGCCGCCCGGAGCGACCATCTGCCCCTTCCAGCGATCTAGATTCGCCTCTACGCTGCCGCCCTGTCCGGCTCCAAAGAAATAAACCACGCACTCGGCGCTCGCCGTGTCTCCGGCCGCAGGCACTATCGTATAGGTCGCCGCTCGCATGGGCTTCGCCTCTCCGGTCTTCCATCCAGCAGGCGGCGTCCATTTCAATCCGGCGACCGAATCAGCGAACAAGGAGGCGACTAGAAACAGAACAATAGAGATGATTCGCATCTGCTGAGTATAGAGGCAGCGCCTGACTACCGCTGCGCTCTGTGGAACACGAAAAAGAACACCATCACACTGAGGGAGCCAAACGCATTAGATCAGCGACGAGAAGAGCGTGACCGCAGGAACCAAGTCCCGCAGGACATTGAGAGCCGATTAAAGCGATTCCGAGAGAAATTCTCGTTGTAAATACTCTTGCAATGAAGTTCCGTACATGATGGCATCCTCACCGCTGTGAATGGACAAAACAACACTGCTGTCCAAGTCCGAGGTGCAAAGTAGGTATCGATTTCCGCAGATCGGCACCGGATTGGCTGCTATCGGAAGATCAAAACCCTGTTCCGCCATTGTGGCTGTGAGCGCGTTTCGATTTTCGCGCACTTCTTTCATCAGATGTTTGATGAGTTCTACGTCTCGTGGGTATGAGTAAACCCCAACCGATGTATGCGGCGGCTCAGGGCGATAGCCATATATATTCAGGGTCGGGAGATCGGTTCCGTTCATCGCCCGGAGAAAGGCTCGGAAATCATACGGGAACCGCACGCCAAGAGTGTTCTCGTACTCTGCAATTTTCTCCTCGGATAGCCCCGGATTCCAACGCGTGCCCTGCTGAAACTGAAACCCATAAATGTTGGGATTGATCGGTCGCTCATGCCACTTCACTTCCGTAGCTCGCTTGAATTCGGTCAAGAAATTACTACTGAGCATTGGGCCCATTCCCAGTTGGGTTCATCTCTGATCCGACTCCAAAACAAAACGCCCCAAGGCTCAAAGAGTCATGGGACGCCAGTCGAGCAGCCCTCCCCCGAAGCCCGCTCAATTACGAAGATTAACTTGTGTAGAAGAGTTAAGGAATGGCACCCCAGTGGGGGACGGAATCCTCTACCACTGAGCTACGTCGGACTGCTTTGGATTCCGTATTTCAATTCTAAGACCCGTCTGCGTTTCCTGCAATCGGGCCCGACAACCCGACGTAACGCCGCGCTACGCGGCCTGGGCCAGCGCTTTGTACTCCTCATCGGATTGCGTGGGCAACAGCACCCAAAGCGTGTAGATGCCGAGCGCCGTCCCGATCGGAACGTTCAACAGTGCGATGAAGCCCATCACCAGAGCTACCACCCGTGCCCAGCCCTCCCGCTGCAGCAAGCCCCATCCGGCGAAAAACCCGGCCGCAGCCTTCGCCAAAATCAACCATCCGATCAGGCTGAGCAAGGGCCGCAGCCAGACCGTGACCTCGGGCGGCGGGCCGTTAGGAATATGGATCCCGCCGCTCAGCCGGCCGAAGATCACTTGCGCAACAATCAGCAGAGCCAAGCCTGCCACCACATGCAAGGCCGAATACGCCATCCACAAAATGCCCACCAGCCGGACATGTTCGCGGACCCGGCTGCGCCGCAGCTCGATCAGTCCGAGCACCGTCTTGCCGCAACGTCCGCAGCGTGCATCGCCCGCTTGCAACTGCCCTCCGCATTGATCGCAAAACATCGCGTCTCCTCCCAAGCCCGGACTCTTGTCCACTGTATTGTACGGGTGCCAACACTCAACAGTTCCGAAATAAGGTCTCAGTTTCCCGTTTCTCAGATGTCAGTCGGATAACCACGTTCCGGTTTTTACTGAGAACTGAGAACCGGGAACTGAGAACTGCTCTCCAAAACGAAAAGGCCACCCGGCAACTTGGGCGGCCTTTTCTTTCAAGGGAGAATAGTCCCAACGGAGGTTTCATCCATCAGAACTTTCTGCGGGAATCTTATGAGCCTCAAAAGC
>Ga0209698_10000370_pt1 | contig 50851 bp, 48 predicted proteins | sample LitLauG_LLR_2012_FD_187203 | JGI IMG/M metagenome (GOLD analysis project Ga0209698, IMG submission 187203) | Freshwater sediment microbial communities from Pennsylvania, USA - Little Laurel Run_MetaG_LLR_2012 (SPAdes) (version 2) | ecosystem: Environmental > Aquatic > Freshwater > Creek >...
CCCGTAGTCCTTGATCATGTCGGTGCGCGGGGTGGGCTCCTGACCCCAGGCGACGCCCACCGCCCCGCCGCCGCAGACGAAGATCGGGCGAACATCCGCGCCGCCGTTGCCGACGCCGGTGAACATCGACCCGCCGCCGCTCTGGGCCGTGACGCAATAGGCGTCGATCTCGGGAATTTCCCGGTGGATCACGCCATCGTAGAGCAGATCCCCGTCCTGGAAGATCGGGTTCTTCTCCATGCCCATGCCTTCGCGGGCGCGGGCGCCGGTGTTGGCGGCGATGATCGTCGCATCGGCCTTGAGATCGCGGAACGTGCGCGCGCCGTGGAAGGCGACGAAATACTCACGCCCGTCCCCGTCCTCCACCCGGAACGGGCGGATATGCGGATCGGCCAGCTTGGCGATGCGCTTAGCCAGGCCCATCATCGGCGCCGAGGCCTTCATCGCCGCGGTGACGTTGCCCAGCGAGCTTGCGTGGTTGCCGGCCACGAGGTTGGAGTTCAGCGTGCCATAGAGCGCCCGGTCGGGGTTGTAGCTCAGCCACTGGTTCTGCTGCGCCGTCGAGGCCTGATCCCAGGGGACGGCCGTGCCCGCCTGATCCGTCACCGCCGCGCAGAAGGCATGGATGATGTCGTCGCGCAGCTTCTCCGATTCCCACACGCGCAGGGCGTCCTTCGCCGCGTCCCAAAGATTGATCTCTGTACGGAAGGTCGTCGATTTGGGCAGACGCACGCCGTTGCGGCGCCAGTCGATGGTGATCGGGCAGTTGAAGTTGGTCAGCTCTTCCTCGGCGCCATCCAGCACCTGGGCGCCGGTGATGCCGCTCGACTTCAGTCGGCCGATGAAGGGGATGTTGATGGTGCGCTTGGCTTCCTCCTCCGCCTGGAACTTGGTGAGGATGATGCCGCCCTTGTTGATGTCGGAGTTCGACATATAGGGCATGAACCGGCTGTGCCGGACGTACTCCTGGAAATACTTGGTGATCCAGACCTGCCGTTCGGAGGCTGTCGCGAGAATGGTTTCGGCCATGGCCGAGGCTCCTTATCGATTGATGGCGCTCGCGAACGCCGCGCCCGGTCCGATCGGGACGTGGGGCTGGCCGGCGCCTCCGGTTCCGGAAGCGGTGGCCAGGCTGCGGGGCGGGGCGGCGGCGGGCGCCGGTGATGGGGATCCGGCGGTGGCTTGCGCCGCCTGCCAGGCTTTGAAGGCGGCGAGGTCATCCGGCTTCACCTGCGCGAGGATCTGCTCGCGGTCATAGGCTTGCCGGATGAACTCGTAGGGGTTCTTCGACTGGAACACCTGCTGGTTGAACACGCGGTCGACATCGCATTTGGCCGCGCCCCAATCCTCGAGACGCTGGGCGAGATCCTCGCCCCGGGCCTGGACCATCAGGTCGCGGCTCATGTCGCGGCGCAGGGTGTAGACCTGCTCGAACATCTGCTGATCCAGCGGCGGAGGCTCCCGCGACGCTTGCGCCGCCGCCACCTCAGCCAGCCGCTGCTCCAGCGCCGCCGCCCGTTCCTGCGCGGCCTTGCGCTTGTCGCGCTCGTCCAGCAGGGCCGAGATCGGCGCGTGGTCGGTCGGCGCGGAGTCGGGAGCGCGGACGCCCCCGCTCGCATCGGCCGCCGGTCCAGACACGGTCTCGCCCTCGGCGGGCTCTGGCCCGTCGAGAAATTCCAGTTTGTCGCTCATCGATACCCCTCGCCCGTCCGCCGGCGTCGCGCATCGCCCGTAGCCCGGCGGCGGCCCGTGACAGTGTCCGCGTCACGAAACGGCATCGCCCGTCGGCCCAAGGGCCCCCCGGCGGCGGGATTCGATCCCAGACCGCGGGCGCTGCCGCGCCTATTCGATCCGGTGAGAAAACCTCAACAATCCAAAAACATCCACCCCAACACCCCGCTCATCCCGGAAGGACGCACAGGGCAGCGGAGCGGCCAATCCGGGATCCGGGAGCCACCACACCGACGCCCGCAACCGCGCACCGCGGCGCCACGCCCCGCTGACTGGATTCCGTATCTCCGTTCCGCTCCGCTCCACTGCGTACGGGATGAGCGGATCTGAAGGGGCGAATCCCCAAGAACCCCGCTCATCCCGGAAAGACGCGAAGCGCAGCGCAGCGGCTTGTCCGGGATCCAGGAGCCAACACACCGACGCCCGCAACCGCGCACCGCGGCGCCACGCCCCGCTGACTGGATTCCGTATCTCCGTTCCGCTCCGCTCCACTGCGTACGGGATGAACGGATCTGATGGGCAAAACACCCAAAAACCCCGCTCATCCCGGAAAGACGCGCAGCGCAGCGCAGCGGCTTGTCCGGGATCCAGGGGGCACACCTCGGGCGTCCGCGACCGCGAACCCCGACCCCTTGCCCAGTCCCCCTGGATCCCGAACCTTCACTCCGCCATGCGCGGCGTCGGCCGCCGCTAGGGTTGCGATCCCTCCCCCCACATCTCCCGCTCGGCCTGACCCTGAGCCACTTCCTGGCGACCCTGATCCAGCCCGGCCGCGAGACCCGCAGCGGCGTGATCGGCGTGAACCGCGTGGGCTTCGCTCAGTGCGTTCATCATCTGCGCCGTGCCCGCGGCGGTGTTGCGCTGGGCCTCGCTGTGGGTCTTGGCGATCTGAGCCTCGGCGTGGCGCGCCGCCGCCGCCTGCTGCTCCGCGCTCGCCTGCAGCTGAGCCGCCGCCGCCTGTTTGATCTGGTCAAGAATGGCTCGCTTGTGCGGGATCGTGCTCAATTGGATCAGCAGGCTCAGCGGCGCCTGCTGCTGATATGCCGGGCTCATTTTCACCAGGCTGATCAGCTCGCTGAACTGCTCCGAAGCGATATTCCCCGTGTCCTGTTGCACGTCGACCTCGATGTCGACGTCCATCTCGGCCACCACATTCCTGTAGCCCAGCACGCCGGGCATCAGGGTCGGCATGCCGGTTTCCGGGTGCGCGCCGATGGTCGGCGGACCGCCATGCACCGGCTGATTGAGCCCCACGAACTTCGGCGCATCCTCGTCGTCGGTGACGCGGATGAACTGCGGCACGCGCCAGAACTGCTTGGCCCGGGCCCAGCACTGCCGATAGATGCGCAGCTCCCAGTCCTCGATCGCGCCATAGAGATTGGCCAGCTCCACCAGCCCGCTCTGCTGCCGCGCCAGAAGCGCGCGGCCGCTGGCGTCTTCGCTGAGCCGGCCCAGGATCGCCGGGTTCGGCCCCATGCGCTCAATCTCGGCCTTGGCCTCGGCCATCATCTCCATATTGCCATGGAACTCGGCGACGTTCGGCGCCAGGCCCCAGCCATAGGGAATCACCCCGTCGGGCCTGGCCGCCTCCCGCCGCGCCACATCGGCGTCGACATCGATCGCGCTCGGGTCCTTCACCTCGATCCGGCTGGTGGTCAGCAGATGCACGCTCTTGGAGCGGCGCTTGTTGATCTCGTCCTGCGGGCCGATCATGTCCCACACCGCGCCATAGCGGCCGTTGTCGCGGCGCACATAGGCGCTCATCGCCTCGATCGGGCAGTCCGGCCGGCCCTTGTGATCCAGGTAGGGACTGAGGCCGAATTCAAGCACGTCGCGGCCGGTGTAGACCGCGCGGCGCCAGCCGTCGTCCCGATAATAGATCTCCACCACCAAAAGGCGCCGCTGCTTGGGATCGATCCACGCCCCGCCCGTGCCCGGACCGTTCAGGGGGCGGTCCTGGAAGCTCTGGTCAGGTATGACGCCGCCGCCCGGGCTGTTCTGCACCGCCAGCTCGATCTCGCGGCCCTTGTCCGGATAGAGCGCGGTGACGTCGTCGGCGTACATCCACTTGGCGATGCCCAGATACCGCGCATCCTTGAAATCGGGCCGGCGCGAGCGGGCGTCGTAGAAGAACTCCTCCCAGCGGATCTGGTCGATGGTGACCTGCTTGTCGCCGTCGACTCCGACCAGGGCGGCGGTTGTGCCGGGCACCAGCATGTCGCGGAAACAGTCCTGCTTGATCCGCTTGAAGCGGTTGTAGTCGGCGATATAGCGCAGCACGTCGGTAGCCGCGTCGGCCGCGTCGTCATTGCCGGGATTGCGCGGCCAGGCGCGCGGGTCGGAGCGGCCCTTTTCCGTCACCCCGATGATGCCGTTGATCGCCGGCTTGATCCGGTTGATCACGATCGCCGGCTGGCCGCGCTCCTGCAGCTTGACCAGTTCCTCGCGGGTGAACTGATCGCTGTCGTAATAGTCGATCGCCGCCAGGCTGTTCCTGCGCGCTTCCTGCGTCAGCTGCTCGGATTCGGTGAAATAGCGCTTCAGCTTGGCGAGATCGGGGGCCTGGACCGGATCGGCGTCTTCGCTCGGCGAGGCGGCCAACAGGTCGGGAAAGGATGCGCCAGCGGCCATCGTCCCTCCCATCCCGGCCCCGCTCGGCGGGATCATTTCCACGTTGCATATTGCAACATGTTCTCACCCGGGAGTCAACCATAAAGTTGCATTATGCGAAACCCTGCCCTGCCGGCGAAGCCCCAATGGCGTCAACCTAAGGCGCAGCCGCCCAAACCGCCGCCACCCCGCTCATCCGGGCGAAGGCCGGGATCCAGAGACGCAGGGTAAGGCGTTGTTTTAAATCACATATCACTGCATTCCCGCCAAACCGGACAGCGCGCGGTCTAAGCCCACCCGCGGTCCAAAACGCCACGGCGCCGATCTTCGGCTCACGAGGCGTGAGTAGATTCCGTCTCTCCCGAATATGCCGACCTCAATCTTATAGCCATAGGCAGCGGACAGCAGGCTTGTCGTCCCCCTCCTGGAAAGGTTTTGCTATGAAAATTCTTACGACTGCGCTCGCAGTGGGTTCTTTTATTGCCACCATGGGCGGAAGCTCGATGATACCGATGGCCGCAAGCGCGGCGTCGGTTGAACGAACCTATGTCGCCTGCAATCAGTACGGCGACTGCTGGCGGGTCCATCGCCGATACGCTTACGGGCCTGGCGCGCCGGTGACCTACTACAAGGCCGATTGGTATGACGCCCACCAAAGCGACGAGCACGTGCGCTGGCGCTCCGACCCGGCGAATGACCGTGGGTATTACGAGCGCGATGGCAGTTGGCACAATGATCCGGGCGCGCGCGCCTTGCAGGGCGGAATGACGGGCGCCGGTATAGGCGCGGCGATCGGGTGCCTCGTGACGCTGCCGATCGGGTGCGTTCCCGGCGCGGCGGTTGGCGCCGCCGTGGGTGGCGGCACCGGCGCCGTCGTCGGCGCGGCCACGACGCCGAACAACTGATCGAAGCCTCGCGCCGATCTGAGCGGCCGCTTCGGCGGCCGCCCACGGCGTCGCCCTGGAGGAGGTTCGGACCCGTCCGGACCTCCTTTGGCGCGTTCTCGTCCAACGGATGGCGGGATAGATTGCGTTGGGCGGGTCTATGCCGCCTACACCCCGCATTCGCCCAGAATGACCGCGCGATCACGGTGTCGATGGGCTGCACGCCATCTGCATCGTGGCGGCCTCGCTAGTTCAGCAAGTCGATACATTGCCACCCCATAAGCTCAACTGTCGGTGGCCGCGGGTTTCCCGTAGGTGAAATCGCTGTTACGTCATCACGATCGCCCGCTTCTCCCCACCCAAACCATCCCAGCCCGCACTATCTGGCTGCGGTCAGGATTAATGAGCTTAAAGTTAGGCGGTACGTCAAAATAACGTTTTGATTTGCGATTCTCGTTACCCGAAATAAACCCCGCCAAATGTCGTGCCTGGTGGATGAATGACGAGAAGGTTCGCCTTCTCCGATTTTATATTGGCGCTATTTGACACGGCGGCATCCCATGCTTCAGCCGCGGCGAAAACCGTCTCACAGAACATATCGACCCGAAGTCGGAGGAATGATTGAGTAACACCATCAACCATCGCTCCGGTGACAATTATAAAGTGTGATCCATCCGAAAAGAATTTGAAATCGTCCAACAATTTCGTGCGTTCTTCGTCAGGTGTTGCCGGTTCAGAACGGATTATGCCGCACCTCGCTCGGTACAAGTCTTCTGCGCTTAAAAGACTCCGCGCTTCTGTAGGGTAACCTACCTGGCGCGTGAAATGTGGCTCAAGCCACTTTCGACACCATTCAATATAATGCTTCTCCGACATTCCGGAGCCAGGTTTCTCCAGAGCCGCGCAAATGTCAGGCATAGTTAACGCAATCGTGAGCCCTGCATACCAGTTACTTTTTTCAATAGCCTCCCGGCCCGCCTGCGTGAATCGCTTCATCCTCATTCCCCTAGGAGCGATCTAACGCATAGCGGGACTAGGAGTCCAAAATTTGTTGGGTAACGCTGAGTGCGACACGGACCGATGTCGCGCGAACACTGTCGCGCGTGTCTGAAATGTGGCGCCCGATTTACTTCGCTGACCTATTTATTGCGTTACGCAACCATGATCCCCGGGAGCCGGCCATGCAACACTCCGACGCCCCGCCCGACGAGGAGCGCACGGCGGCTCGCCACGCGTTCGCCGGCACCCTCAGCGAACTTGCCGTTCGCGCCGCGGCCGATCCCAGAGCGCGAAAATCCTGGCGATCTGACCTTTGTCGAAGGGATTCTAGAGGCCGGTCATCCAGATGGCCGACACATCTAAGCCGTTGTCGATCAGGCGGCCTGTCGCTTCAATCGCAGCCTGAGGCGTCGGTTGCCGAGTCGTCCGATCTTCGCGTCCTGAGAAGTTGCTGATATGCCATGTTATGGTCTAGAAGAACCATCCACCACATCGGTACGCTTTGCCAATAGGTGAAATTTACGCTGACTGAAACTGAGGTCACCGTGCGCGCAATTCGACCAACCCAATCCCATTAGGCTTTTGCTGTAAAAATTTAATAATATAACGCCGTTGCCGCCTAGTTATCGACAGGCGTGGGCACGCCATAGGCGACATCGCTGACCCGCCACACGCCGTTCGACTTGGCGAGGCGTACCGTCAGCGGCGTCGACTCGCCGGATGCGAGCTTAACCATGCCCGACACCGTGGCGCCCTCGCCGTCCAGGCTGCGATTGCTCCAACTCGCCGATATCGCCTGGGTGAGCCCGAGCCGGCCGAGCTTGGTTTCGAATTCCGGTTCCGGCATCGCTCGCCTCAGCCCAGGAGCGGCTTCCGCGTAAGCCGCCGCGGGGCCCTCGCTGCCGGCCGTGATCACGAAATGGGTGGCGGCGTCCGCGGCGGGGCCGGTCAATTTGAGGATCGCGAAAAGGCCGCCGCCGACGACAGCGACGATGACCGCCCCCACGATCAGGATCCTCGCGAGCATGTCCCCCCCTCACTGGCGGCCATACGTTGCGGGTCTAGCCCGCCTCCCGGTCCTACCCCGCCCGCACCTGCAACCGCGCTCCGCCGATCAAGGCGGTGACGTGCAGCCGATCGCCGGCGGCGACTTCGCCGTCGCCGTCCAGTTCGGCCGCCCACTCCTTGCCGTCGACGAACACCCGGCCCTGCCCACCGGCGAAGTCGCCGACCGCCAGGCCCGTGCGGCCCACGAGGCGAGATTTGGGTTCATTAATGTGGCCCACGGCGTGCGTGCGTGGCTGGATGAACCGGCGTCCCAGATAGGTGCTGACCACAGTCAGGGCGGCGAACACGGCAGCCTGGCCAGGCACGGTGACATAGGGCGAGAGGGCGACGACGCCGGTCACGGCGGCCGACCCGGCCGGCCACAGCAGCCAGCCCGAGCCGGTGTGCAGCTCGGCGACCAGGAAGACGGCGCCGATGGCCAGCCAGACCAGCAGCACATGACTGGCGAGAGAGGCGAGGACCGCGTCCATCGGTCAGCCCCGCGTCGGCGGAACGCCGGTGGTCGGCGGGGGCGGAGGCGGCGATGGCGGCGCGGCGCGGCGTGGCGCGGCCGGGGGCGCTGGCCTCGGCCCCGGCCCATCGTGGCGCGCGGCATTGACCAGCTCGGTGATGCCGGCGATCGATCCGGCGATGCCGCCCAGGTCCGCCGGCACGATTACGGTGCGCTGCTGCGGCGAATCCGCCAGCTTGGCGAAGGCCTCGACATATTTCTGGGCGACGAAATAGTTGAGGGCGTTGACGCTACCCGCCTCGATCGCGTCGGAGACGCTCTTGGTGGCCGAGGCCTCGGCCTGGGCCGAACGCTCGCGCGCCTCGGCGTCGCGATAGGCCGCCTCCTTGCGGCCCTCGGCCTGCAGAATGGCCGACTGCTTGGCGCCCTCGGCCCGGGTCACCGCCGCCTGACGTTCGCCCTCGGCCTCGGTGATCACGGCGCGCTTTTCCCGCTCGGCCTTCATCTGTCGGGCCATGGCGTTGGTGATGTCGGGGGGCGGCTGCAGATCCTTGATCTCGATGCGCGCGACCTTCACGCCCCAGGGGCCGGTCGCCTCGTCGATCACCGTCAGGAGGCGGGTATTGATCTGGTCGCGCTGCGAGAGCACCTCGTCCAGCTCCATCGACCCGACCACGGTGCGCAAATTGGTCATCGTCAGCTGGCCGATGGCGAAGTTGAGATTGGCCACCTGATAGGCCGCCGCCGCGGCATCCATCACCTGGATGAAGACGATGGCGTCCACCTGCACGGTCACATTGTCCCGCGTGATCACCTCCTGGCGCGGCACGTCCAGCACCTGTTCCATCACGCTCACGCGTCGGCCGATGGCCTCCATGAACGGCGTGAGGATGGTGATCCCCGGCTTGAGGGTGCGAGTGTAGCGGCCGAACCGCTCGACCGTATATTCATAGCCCTGCGGCACGATCTTGATCGCCGAAACCGCCAGAAAGAGGCCCAGAAGCAGGGCCGCCAGAGCGAACACCCCAAAGACCATATCCGTCACTCCCCAGCCGGCTCGGTGACCGTGGCGGGCAGTCTACGCCGATCGCGCGCTCGGCGCCATCGGTCCCGGCCCAGGGGCCTTGCGCGTCGGGCGGAATGTCGCGTCAATGGACTGAACATGTACGCGGATTCGGCCAGCGGGCGCCAAGACCTGCGGCTGACCAAGGCGACGCGCGCGGAGGATGACGCCCCTGAGTCGAACCGATGGAACGAAAGGCCGCCTGCCGTCGCGCACCCTGCTCGCCTATGCCGCGCCGGGGCTGACTCAGGGCATGCTCAGCATCGCCACCACCATCTATCTTCTGCCCTTTCTCGCCAGTCATCTCGGCGTCGGCCTGACCGCCATCGGGGGCGCCTTCTTCACGGTGAGACTGATCGACGTTGGCGTCGATCCGGTTCTTGGCCAACTGATGGATCGAACGCGCACGCCGCTCGGACGGTATCGGCTATGGACCCTGATCGGAGCGCCGGTGCTGATGCTGGCCCTGTACCGTCTATTCATGGCCCCTCGCGGAATCGATCAGGCCTACATCGTCGTCTGGGTGCTGGTGCTGTACGTCGGGACCTCGATCAATATCCTGGCCCAGAACGCCTGGGGCGCCACCCTCGCGCCCGACTATCACGAACGTTCACGTGTCTTCGGCTACGCCAATATCGCCCAGGTGGTCGGCTCGGTGGTGATCTTGGCGGCGCCGATCATGGTGTCGCGGATGGGGAAGTCCGACGCCTGGGCGGTTCAGAGCATGGGCTGGCTGATCATCGTCACGACGCCGATCCTCGCGGTTGTCGCCGCCTGTTTTACGCCTGAGCACATCCGCTCGAACGCCAGGTCGCCGCGCATCGATTTTCGCGAATATTGGGTGCTGGTGGCCAAGCCGGATCTTGTTCGGCTTTTCCTCGCCCAGGCCGCTCTGACGCTTGGGCCCGGTTGGATGGGCGCGCTCTTCGTGTTTTTCTTCCGCGACGCCATGGGGTTTACGGTCGCCCAGGCGTCGCTGCTTCTGGGGGTTTATGGCGTGATCGGTTTGGTCGGTGTGCCGCTCACCGTCCCGGCCGCGGGGCGATTTGGCAAACATCGCACCCTGATGTTCACCACAACCGCCTACTCGCTAGGTCTTTGCACCGTCGCCCTCATCCCCAGGGGTTCGGTGGCTATGGCCATGATCCCGTTTGCCTGGTGCGGCGCGATGGCGGCGGGGTTCAACCTGATGGTTCAGGCCATGACGGCGGATGTCGCCGACGAGGTCCGTCTGGAGCAAGGCAAGGAACGGACCAGCTTGATCTACGCGGTCAACGCGCTGGCCGCCAAGGTCGCCTATGCCGTCTCGATCATTGTCGCCTACCCCTTGCTCAAGGCCTTTGGCTACAACCCGGCGGAAGGCGCGGTGAACACGGCCTCGGCCATTCACGGCCTGACTCTGACCTTCATCGTGGGGCCGATTGTGTTCGTCATGTTGGGTGGAGCTTGTGTCGTCGGCTGGAACCTGACCGCCGAGCGTCATGCTGACATTCGTCGGCGACTCGAAGCCATGGATGGCGGAACGTTGTGAAGCATGCGACGCGGCGGCGCGGCCGCGGCCGGCCTATGAAGGCGGGCAGGACACCGCGGCAAACGCCCTGTCAGGCCGCCATACCTGCAAGTTCAGCGCTCACGCGCCACAAGCGTTCGGCGCTTTCGGCGTTTTGAGCGTCCTTGGAGGGCGTCGTCAGCCGCCGCTTGACCCAATAGCCGCCGGTGCGGCCCGCGACGGCGTCCGAGCTGGCCAGATAGACCAGGGTGTCGGCGCCCCGCTCGGGCGTGAGCATGAAGGGCTTCGCCAGATTGAGCATCCACCTCAGAGGCCCCTTGATGTTGGAGCCGAGCCCGGTGGCCACGCCGCCTGGATGCAGGCAGTTGGCTGTGACCCCCGTCCCCTCCAGACGGCGGGCCAGCGCCCGTGTCCACAGGACGTTGCAGAGCTTGCTGCGGCCATAGACGGTCAGCCCCGAGTAGCGACGGGTGGCCTGGAGATCGTCGAAGTCCAGGGGCCCAAAGGTATGGCCGACCGAGGAGGTGCTGACGATGCGCGCGTCGGCGGCCAGGTTCGGCCGCAGGATCTCGGTGATCACGAAATAGGCCATGTGATTGACGGCGAACGTCATCTCCAGCCCGTCGGCGGTCTCTTCGCGATGCAGAAACGCCGCGCCGGCGTTGTTGGCCAGCACGTCGATCCTGGGCGCCTTCTGCGCCAGCGCCGCGCCGGCCGCTTTCATCGCCGCGATCGTCGAGAGATCCGCCTCGACCCAGTCGTGAGCGGCGTCCGGATTGAGCGCCTTCAGCCGCGCCAGCAGGGCGCGGCCCTTGTCAGGACTGCGCGCCACGAACACGATCCGCGCGCCCATCTTCGCCAGGGTTTCCGCCGCCGACTGGCCAATTCCCGAGGTCGCGCCGGTGATGACGACCGTCTTGCCCTGCATCGCGGGGTGTATCCTTCAAATCTCAGGGGCGGCCCATTGCCCGACAGGGCGCATTTGGTACCCTGGCCGCGCCGGGTCAACCGGACGGAGGACAGCAATGGCCCGGTCGGAACCCTTCGTCGTCAGCGAACAGGCGTGCGAGGTCGAGGCCTGGGCCGACGCCAGCCGCGGCGCGGTCAAGTGGCGCACGTTGCTCAGCAACGATCGGACTCCCTCTGACAGCCTCACGATGGGGGTCGCGGAGCTGACGGAGGCGGCCGACGCGCCGTTTCGCCTTCACCGTCACGCCCAGTCGGAAGCCTATTACGTCCTCGCCGGACGCGGCGTGCTCCGCATCGAGGATCGCGACCATGCGCTGGAGCCCGGCGTCGCCGTCTTCATCCCCGGCGGTCGGCTGCACGGCGCGCGCGCCGTGGGATCCGAGCCGCTCAAGATCCTCTACGTCTTCGCCGCCGACAGTTTCGACCAGATCCGCTACGATTTCCCGCCGTCCAGCTAGATCGTCAGCTGGGCGCCCAGTTCCACCGCCCGCCCAGGCGGAATGTGGAAGAAGTCGGTGGGGTTGGTCGCGTTCTTCATCAGGAACATGAACAGCTGATCCTGCCACAGCGGCATGCGCGAGCGAACGTCGGGCTTCACCGTGCGCCGGCCCATGAAAAAGCTCGCCGTCATCATGTCGAAGGGAGGCTGCACATCCTCGCACTCGGCCAGGGCTTTTGGCACGTTCGGGCTTTCCATGAAGCCATAGGTGATGGTCACGCGGGAGAAATCGGCGTTGATCGGCTCGACCTTCACGCGATCGCATTCCGGCGCCCTGGGCGTCTCGGCCGTCCGGACCGTCAGGATCAGATTGTGCTGGTGCAAGACCTTGTTGTGCTTGAGGTTGTGCATCAGAGCCACCGGCGCCACCTCCGGACTTCCCGTCAGGAACAGCGCCGTGCCCGGTGTGCGGAACGGCGGCCGGCGGGTGAGCATCTCGCAGACATCCGCCAGGGGCAGGCTGTCGTCGCGGGTCTTGGCGTTGAGGATGTCCATGCCCCGCGACCAGGTCCACATGACGATCACCAGTCCCACCCCATAGGCCGCCGGCAATAGCGCGTCCCAGGCGCCGTAGGCCACCTTCAGTAGGTTCGAGCTGAGGAAGACCAGGTCGACGGCGGCGATCGGAACCAGGGTCGCCAGCGTGCGTGGCCAGCCCCAACGCCAGGCCCGACGCGCGACGGCGAAGGCCAGCAAGGTGCTGATCAGCATCGTACCGGTCACCGCGACGCCGTAGGCCGACGCCAGATTGTGCGAAGTCTGGAAGACCGCCAGCAGGATCATCTCCGCCGCCAGCAACAGGCCGTTCACGGCCGGCATGAACACCTGGCCAGCCTGGGTCTCGGACGTGCGCTTGGCGTCGATCCGCGGCAGCACGCCGATCTGCACGGCCTGACGCGTCATCGAGAACGCGCCGGTGATGACCGCCTGGCTGGCGATCACCGCCGAGGTCGTCGCCAGGGCGAGCACCGGCCAGTAGACTTCGTGCGGCGCCATGGCGAAGAAAGGATTGGACCTGGCGTGCGGGTGGGTGAGCACCAGGGCGCCTTGGCCAAGGTAATTGAGCGCCAGACAGGGGAACACCAGCGCGAACCAGGCGGCCCGCACCGGCGATTTTCCGAACTGCCCCATGTCGGCGTAAAGCGCCTCGGCGCCCGTGACCGCCAAAAAAACGCTGCCCAGGATGACGAAGCCGACGACCCCGTTCTCCGCCAGGAACTTCACCGCCCAATAGGGGCTGATCGACTGCAGGATCTCCGCATGTCCGATTAAATTATAGACGCCCAGGGCGGCCAGGACGAGAAACCAGACCGCCGTGATCGGTCCGAACAGCGCCGCGACACGATGCGTGCCGGTGACCTGCCCCAGGAACAACGCCACCAGGATGCCGGCCGCCAGCGGCAGCGCCAAGGGTCCGAGCATGCCCCCCATACCGGGCGCGGCCTTGAGGCCCTCGACCGCCGACAGAACGGAGAACGCCGGTGTGATGATTCCATCCGCATAGAACAGCGCCACCCCCGTCACGCCCAGAAGCAGCAGGACGCCCGTGGCCCTGGCCCCGCCGCGCTGGGCCAGGGTCATCAGCGCCACCGGACCGCCCTCGCCGCGGTTGTCGGCCCGCATCAGCACGAGGATGTATTTCACCGTGACGATCAGCGTCAGGGTCCAGAGCAGCAGGGAGACCACCCCCAGCACCGCGTCATGCGCCGGCGCCCGCCTGGAATGGCCGAGCGCCTCGCGCAGGGCGTAGATCGGACTGGTGCCGATGTCGCCGAACACGACGCCGACGGCGCCCATGGTCAGGGCTGCGAACATCTTCCCGGTGGGCTTGGCCGACGGCGCGGTGGCGGGTCCTGGCGCGAGGCCGGGCTCCGCCCTGTCGGGGAGATGCGTCTCCGCCAAATGTCATCCTCCGGGGCGGCGCGCCAGCGGTCTCGCCGCGCCCGAACCTCGATCAAATCGGCGCGGCGCGTACACCTGATCCGCCGCGCTTTCAATCGTCGGCGGAAAATCGACCCCGACGCCCCGCCCGTTAGCGCGGCCGCGGCGGCGGCGGAGCGGTCGATCGCTGATACGGCGCGACAGTGTCATGCCGCACGAGGTTGATCGTCGACCCGGCCAGACCCTCGATCATCAGCTGTATCGCCATGGCCGCCAGGATGAGGCCCAGCACGCGCACCACGATCACCATGCCGACCTTGCCCAGAGCGCGGGACAACAGATTCGTGAACCAGAACGACACGATCACGACCGCGCACACCGCCGCGATGGCGATCAGCCCGGCGCCGACCCCCTTCGGACCGAACCGCCTGGCCTCTTCCGCATAGATCACCGCCGTGGAGATCGCTCCGGGACCGATCAGCAGAGGCATGCCGAACGGCACCACCAGGCTTTCAAACTGGGTCCGCGCGTAGTCCCGCGTCGACATCGTCTTGCCGGCCTCGCCGCTCGCGGCGCCGGCGAAGACACTCAGGATATCGCCCCGCGCCATGTCCAGGCCCATCAACAGCAGCAGGATGCCGCCGGCGATGCGGAACGCCGGCATGGAGATTCCGAAGAACTGAAGCACGCCCAGACCGGTCACGTAGAACAGGCCCAGGAAGAAGAAGGCGAACACCGCGATATAGATCGCCGTCAGGCGCCGCCCCGCGGGCCGGGCGCCCGCCGTCGCCGCCGCGAACAGCGGCACATTGCCGATCGGATCGATCAGCGCGAACAGCGCGACGAAGAAATTGATGGCGAACTGGGTGAGCGACATGCCCGGCTATCTACCCGAGATTCCTTCGCGGATCGACGGACCGCTCAGAAGTCGACGGCGACGCCCTTGCGCTCCCAATCGCCGTACCGCGTGGGTTCCGGGCCCTTGGGTCCGCCACGTTCCGTGCTGACCGCGAAGGTCGCCGCCTCGGCGGCCCGGCGCGCGGCGGCTTCCTCCAACGCCCGCCGCGCGGCGTCGCTGAGCGGCTTTCCTGGCGCGGCGTTCGGCGGTCGGGTCTCGTCCATGACGCCACACTATCGCCAGTCGGCCGCTATCGCCAGGATTTCAGCGGACTTGATGCAAGGGGAGGAACCGGGCAGGGGACCGGTGTGACCAGCCCCGCGAACGCCGCCAATATGACCTCCGCCCTGGTCGCCCGCCGCGAGGCGCTGCGATTGCTCCGCGCGGCCCTGGCCAAGCGCGGGGGCCTGGATGAGGCTCTGAACACCGCCGGCGAGCAGGGTCTCTCTCCCCTCGATCGCGGGTTTGCCCGGGCGGTCGTGATGGCCACGCTCCGCCACCTCGGCCCGATCGACAAGGCGCTGGACACCAAACTCCAGCGCGAACCGCCGGAGCCCGTGCGCAATCTTCTGAGGCTGGGTCTGGCCCAGGCGTTCTGGCTCGACACCCCGGCCTTCGCCGCCGTGAACACCACGGTCGAGCTCGCGCCCAAGCCCCTTCGGGGCCTGGTCAACGCGGTGATGCGCGCGGCGATGCGCGACGGCCGCCCAGGCGAGGACCCGGAGTTCCTCGCGCCGCCCTGGCTCTTCACCCGCTGGCAGGCCGCCTATGGCGACCAGGGCGCCCGCGACATCGCCGCCTGCATCGCCCTGGAGCCCGCGACCGATCTCACGTTGCGCGACCCCTCCGACGCCGAAACGATCCAGGCGCTGGAGGCCGAAATAGCGCCGGGCGGCGGGCTGCGCCTTAACCGGCGAGGGGATGTCACCCAATGGCCCGGATTCGAGGACGGGCGGTGGTGGGTCCAGGACCGCGCCGCGGCGCTGCCGGCGCGCCTCCTCGATCTGAAGCCCGACGAGACCGCCATCGATCTCTGCGCCGCGCCCGGCGGAAAGACCTTTCAGATGGCCGCTGCCGGCGCCCGCGTCACCGCGCTCGACAAGTCCGCGGCGCGTCTGCGCCGCGTGGACGCGAGTCTGACCCGCCTGGGCCTGACCGCCGAAACCGTCGCGGCGGACGCGACGGCCTGGACCGACACGCGGCAGTACGACGCGGTGCTCCTGGACGCACCGTGCTCGGCGACCGGCACCTTCCGCCGACATCCGGACGTCCTGTGGAACGCGCGGCCCAGCGACATCGCCTCGCTGGCTGAGCTGCAGGCCAGGTTCCTCGACGCCGCCGCCCGTCGCGTCGCGCCGGGCGGGAGATTGGTCTACAGCGTTTGCTCCCTGGAACCGGAGGAAGGGGAGGGTCAGGCGCGCGCCTTCCTGCGGACTCACCCTGAATTTTCGATCGCCGCGATCGAACCGGAAGAGGCCGGCTCGCCCGCCGCGAGCGCGGCGCCGGAAGGCTGGCTGCGCGTCCTGCCCCATCATGTCGACGGCGGACTGGACGGCTTTTTCGTCGCCCGCTTCGTGCGCGGCGCATCATGAGCTATGCTGACATGCGGCGACGGCATGGGGCCGGCGCCATGGAGTTTGTGGCCGTGGGCCAGGGCCGGAGCGCAGTCAGAAGCTTAGCCATGAGCCTGATCGTCGGGTTCGGCCTCGCCACGCCCGCCCTCGCCGCCGACGCGCTCGCCCCGATTACAATCGCGCCGGGCGGGCCCGGCGCGACCCTCCCGCTCCCCCCAACGGCCGCGATCGCGCTCAAGATCGACGAAAGCGAGCGGTACACCGTTCCGGTCAGGATCAATGGCCAGGGTCCCTTTCGCTTCATCATCGACACCGGCGCCGATCGTTCGGTGATTTCGGACAAGGTCGCGGCCAGGCTTGGCCTGGTGGCCAATGGCCAGGTGGCCATTCACTCGATGAGCGGCCTCAACACCGTCGGCAGCGTCACCCTGGCGACCCTGCAGCCCGCGCCGGGGGTGATCGTCCGCAACATCGAAACCCCGATTCTGTCCGAAGGCGACCTGGGCGCCGAGGGGCTGCTGGGCGTCGACAGCCTCCAGGGCCAGGAGATCGTGCTCGATTTCACCGCCAAGACCATGGAAGTGCGCCCCGCCAGCAAACGCTACGCGCCTCAACCCAAGGAAGACCATGGCGCGATCATCATCTATGCCCGGTCCCGCTTCGGCCAGCTCATCCTCGTCGATTCCGACTATCATGACCTGCCGATCCGGGTTGTCCTCGACACCGGCGGCGAGGTCAGCGTCGCCAATTCGGCTCTGAGGCGTCTCGTGCATCAGGCTGGGCATGGCTACGATGTCCAGCCCGTTTCGATCCTCAGTGTCGTCGGCAAATCCGTCCCGGCCGACTATTCCCAGCTGGACGAGATCCACATCGGCAAGATCGGCCTGGAACATACGCCGGTGGCCTTCGCCGACGTTCACCCTTTTGACCGCTTTGGCCTGACCCATCAGCCGGCGATGCTGCTGGGCATGGACATGATGCGTCTGTTCAGACGCGTGACGATCGACTTCGCCAATCGCCGCGTGAGTTTTGTCATGCGGCCGGAAACCCTGGAGGCCGCGCCGCCGTCGGGCGCCAGGAGCTACGGGTTCGGCGGGGGCTCGTAGCGATCCCGCGGGATTGACTCCGCGGTGCGACTCCCGAGACTCTAGGCTTTCCGCGTGACTGGCGATGAAGGTGGACGACCACCGGGAAGCGCGGGGACGATCCTCGTCATGCCGCACGCCTGGGCGCCCTTCTAAACCTTAGGAGAACGCCATGTCCGCACCCGCATTCCCACCCGCTCCCGACCTCGCCAAGGTCCGCCGCGCACTGATTTCGGTCTCAGACAAGGCCGGCCTCATCGAGGCGGCCCGTGACCTCGTCGATCTCGGCGTCGAGATCCTGTCCACCGGCGGCACCCGCGCCGCCATCGCCGCCGCCGGCCTGCCCGTCACCGACGTCGCCGAGGTGACCGGCTATCCGGAGATGATGGATGGCCGGGTCAAGACCCTGCACCCGGCGGTGCACGGCGCCCTGCTCGGCGTCCGCTCGGCGCCCGACCACGCCAAGGCCATGACCGATCACGGCATTGTCGGCATCGATCTGCTCTACGTGAACCTCTACCCCTTTGAGGCGACCGTCGCCGGCGGTGGCGATTTCGCGACCTGTGTTGAAAACATCGACATCGGCGGACCGGCGATGATCCGATCGGCGGCCAAGAACCACGCCTACGTCGCGGTCTGCGTCGAACCCGGCGACCTGGCCGAGGTCATCGCTGCGCTCAAGGCCGACGGCGCCACCACACTGGCCCAGCGGCGAACCCTCGCCGCGCGCGCCTACGCCCGCACCGCCGCCTACGACGGCGCCATCTCCAGCTGGTTCGCCGAACGGAACGGCGAGACCTGGCCCGCGCGAAAATCCATCTCCGGATCGCTGCGCCAGACCATGCGCTACGGGGAGAACCCCCATCAGGCGGCCGCGCTCTACACCTTCCCCAATCCGCGCGCCGGAGTCGCCACCGCCCGCCAGATCCAGGGCAAGGAGCTCAGCTACAACAACATCAACGACACCGACGCCGCCGTGGAGCTGGTCGCCGAGTTCGACCCTGCCGCGGGCGCCGCGGTGGCGATCATCAAGCACGCCAACCCCTGTGGTGTCGCCCTGGGCGCGGACCTCAAGACCGCCTATCTGCGCGCTCTGGAGTGCGACCCCGTCTCGGCTTTCGGCGGCATCATCGCCGTCAACCGCAAGCTCGATGGCGCGGCGGCCGCCGAGATGGTCAAGATTCTTACCGAGGTCGTCATCGCGCCGGACGCCGATGAGGAGGCCATCGCCGTCTTCGCCAAGAAGAAGAACCTGCGCCTGCTCTTGACCGGCGCCCTGCCGGACCCGACCGCCGGCGGCGAAACCTTCAAGAGCGTCGCCGGCGGTTTCCTCGTCCAGTCGCGCGACGCGGCACGCCTCACCAGCGCCGACCTGAAGATCGTCACCCGGCGCGCGCCCACCGAGGCCGAAATCGTCGACATGCTGTTCGCCTTCACCGTCGCCAAGCATGTGAAATCCAACGCCATCGTCTTCGCCAAGAACGGCCAGACCGCCGGCGTCGGCGCGGGTCAGATGAACCGCCGCGATTCCGCGCGCATCGCCGCCTTGCGCGCCGGCGAGGCCGCCGAAATGGCCAAGCTCCCCCATTCCCTCGCCAAGGGCTCGGCCTGCGCGTCCGACGCCTTCTTCCCGTTCCCGGACGGCCTGCTGCAGGCGGTCGAGGCCGGCGCAACCGCCGTGATCCAGCCCGGCGGCTCGATCCGCGACGACGCGGTCATCGCCGCGGCGGATGAAGCCGGCATCGCCATGGCGTTCACCGGAACGCGGGTATTCCGCCATTAGCGAAGGGGGCGAGGACCGAGGCGCCGCTGTCGCCGGGCGGGACCTCATCCTTCTGTTCACGATCGCTCTGATCGTCATCGCCGCGGCGTTTGGCGGCGCCAGCCGCGAAAACGCGCTGCGCCTCGCCGTAGTGGAGCTGTTCGCCTTGCCGCTCGGCGTCCTGGCGATCCGGCGAGCCACGCTGGATCGGGCGGCAAGACCATCCACGGCGATCCTGCTTCTCATGGCAAGCCTCATCGCCCTTCCGGCGATGCAACTCCTGCCGCTTCCCCCCGAGATATGGCGGCAGCTGCCGGGACAGGCGCCACGGGCCGACGCCCTCCTCCTGGCCGGCGTGACGCCGGGCTGGCTGCCGGTGAGCCTCAATCCGGCGATGACGTTGCGGTCGGTCCTGGCCTTGCTCCCGCCATTGGCGATGTTCGCCGCGACATACGGGCTGCGACGGGATCGTTCCCGACCACTGATCCTGCTCTGGCTCGCCTGTGGCGCCGTCGGAATCGGCCTTGGCGTCTTTCAACTGGCCTCGCCTCAAGGCGGACCGGCTTACCTATACCGCACGACAAATCTCGGCTCTCTGGTGGGCGCCTTCGCCAACCGCAACCATGAGGCGGCTTTCCTGCTCGCTCTTGTGCCGCTGGCCGCCAGCATCGTGCTGGGTCGCGGCCGTCGCGACGTCGCGGTCCGCGTTTTCGCAGGCCTCTTTATCGGTCTGGCGCTCCTGGCGCTGGCGGGGATACATTCCCGCGCCGGCGTGATCCTGGCGATCCCCACGCTCGCGGTCTGTCTGGCGGTCGCGGCCCGGTCCCAGGCCGCGCGCTGGGCCAGATCGGGCGGACTGGCGCTGGCCGCCCTCGCCATGGTCGTCGTCGGCGCGGCGATGGCGTTCGGCTCTGGGCCGGTCGAGGAGCGATTCCTCACGCCCCTTGCCCAGGATCGCCGCAGCCTCGCCTGGCCAATTATCTGGCGGGCGGCCCAGGAACACCTCCCCTTCGGCGCCGGGATCGGCGCCTTCGATCGCGTGTACCAGGCCGCCGAACCCCTCGATCTGATCGGACCGACCTACCTGAACCACGCCCACAACGATTTTCTGGAACTCTGGCTGGAGGCGGGTTGGGCGGCCGCCCTGTTGATGCTCCTTTTTTCCGCCGGCTGGGCTTGGAAGACCTGGAACGCATGGCGCGTCCGGTCCGCCACCGGCGTCGCGGCGGCGGGATCGATCCTGTTGCTGGCGGCCGCGTCGTTCTCCGACTACCCCCTGCGCACCGAAACCAACCTCGTCCTGTTCGGATTCTGCGCGGGCCTGCTGGCGTCGCGGGGGACGCGCAAACAATGACACCCCCCCAGATCAGCTGTGTGATTCCAGCCTATGAGGCGGTCGACCTTGTCGCGGCCTGCCTCGCTTCGATCGCCGATCAGCGCGGCGTCGACCTGGAGATCATTTTGACCGACGATTCCCGGTCCGCCGCCGCGCGCGCCCGTCTCGGCGACCTCTGCGCCGCCGCGCCGAACGCCCGTTACATCTCCGGCGCGCGAACCGGCAATCCGCTGGAAAACTGGAACGCCGGCCTGGCCGCGGCCCGCGCGCCCCTGGTCCTGATGATCCACCAGGACGAACGCCTGATCGATCCACACTACCTCCGGCGGGCGGTCGACCTGATGCGCCGCCCAGGTGTGGCCGCCGTCCGCGCGGGAACCCAGGTGACCGGCGTCGACCGGCCATCGCGCTTCGCCCTGGCCAGCGCCATGGTCGGGCGTCTGCCCGGCGCGGCGCGCATCCTCCCGGCTATCAACTGGATCGGGCCCACCGCCGCCTTCGTCTTTCGCGCCGGCCACCGTTTCGACCCCAGCCTTGTCCAGCTGGCCGACGTCGAGTTCTACGGCCGCGTGCTCAAGACTGGCGCCCTGGCCCGTCTGAGCGGCGTGCAGGTCGCCTCCCTCGGCCACCACGGCGACCAGATCACCGCGCGCATCGATCCCATCGCCCTCACCCGCCAGGAACTGGCCACGCTCTGCGCCAGGCGCCCGCCACGGTATGGCCGACTGGAACGGCTGGCCTGCGAGGCGGCGCTGAGGTTACGATCCCAGCGACGATGACCGACAGTGCTTGAGCCCGGCGAGCGACGCGCCTAACTCTGAGCCCATGGAATCCACTCAACAGTCCGGGGGCCTGGAAGGCATAGTCGCCGCCGCCAAGGCCCAGGCGCCCGGTCGCGGCCTGCCGCCGGTTCATCTCTGGCATCCGGCCCATTGCGGCGACATCGATATCGTCATCCGCAGAAACGGCCTCTGGTTCCACGAAGGCACGCCGATCGGCCGCGAGGCCCTCGTCCGCCTGTTCTCCACCGTGCTGCGCAAGGACCCGGACGGATTTCACCTCGTCACGCCGGTCGAGAAGTTGCGCATCGAAGTCGAGGACGCGCCTTTCATCGCCATCCGCGTCGACCAGGTTCAGGATTCAGCTGGCCGGCCGGTGCTGCGTTTTCAGACAAATGTTGGCGATGAGGTCGACGCCGGCGCCGACAACGCCATCCGCGTCGAGGCCGACCCCGAGACCGGTGAACCGCGGCCCTATCTGCATGTCCGTCGCGGCCTTGAAGCCCTGATCAACCGGCCGGTCTTCTACGAAATGTCCGAATGGGCGGAGGAACGCGACACGCCCGAAGGCCCGACCATGGGCGTCTGGTCCGCGGGCGCCTGGTTCCCGATCTCGCCGCCCGGGGCGCATCTGACATGAGGCATGACCTGCCGCCCGAGGCCATGCGCGACTGGATCGTCGACCGGTTGGACCCTCTGGAGCTGACCGGCGCGAGCGCCGCCGCCCCGCGCTCGGATTATGATCTTTCCGGCGGGAGGCCTCCGGCAGGCGCGGCGCCGCTCAAGCCGGCCGCGGTCCTGTTTGGGCTGGTCGACCGACCCTCGGGACCGTCGGTGATTTTCACCCGGCGCGCCGACACTCTGCGCAGTCACACCGGCCAGGTCGCCCTGCCCGGCGGCCGCGTCGACCCCGGGGAGACGCCGTGGCAGACCGCTCTGCGCGAGGCGGAGGAGGAGATTGGCCTGGATCCAAGCCTCGTCACCCTCGCGGGCCTGTCGACTCCCTATCAGACCGGCACCGGCTATCTGATCACGCCGGTGGTCGGTTTCGTGGCCACCCCGATCTCGTTGTCGCCCAATCCGCACGAGGTCGCCGATATCTTCGAGGCGCCTCTCACCTTCCTCATGAACCTCGACAACTATCAGCAGCAGGAAAGCCGCATGCCCAACGGCGAGCTGCGCCGGTTCTACTCGATGAACTGGGCCGACCAGCGCATTTGGGGCGCCACCGCGGGCATGGTGCGCGCCTTGCGCGATCGGCTGTTCGGAGCCGCCCTTGGCTGACACGCTGCCAGCCCAGCCGTGGATGACCGACACGGCGACCGGGCGGGTGATGGACGCCTTGGAAGCCGCGGGCGGTCCAGGCTGCGCGCGCTTCGTCGGCGGTTGTGTCCGCAACGCCCTGCTGGGCGCGCCGGTGCGCGATATCGACATCGCCACCGCCCTCACCCCGGTCGAAGTCACCGCCGCTCTCAAGGCCGCGGGTCTGAAGGTGATTCCCACCGGGATTGAGCACGGCACGGTGACCGCGGTCGCCGGCGGCAAACCTTTTGAAATCACCACCCTGCGCCGCGATGTCGAAACCGACGGCCGGCGCGCGGTGGTCGCCTTCACCAGCGACTGGACCGAGGACGCCCTGCGGCGGGACTTCCGCGTCAACGCCCTCTATGCGGATCGGGAGGGGCGCCTCTACGATCCGACGGGCGGCGGCCTCGAGGACGTCCGCGCCGGCGCGATCGTTTTTGTCGGCGACGCGGCCACGCGCATCGCCGAGGACGCCCTGCGCATCATACGCTACTTCCGCTTCCTCGCCTGGTACGGCCGAGGCGAGCCCGATCCGGCGTCATACGCCGCCTGTCGGGAGGGCCGCGCTCTGGTGGACGCGCTCTCCGCTGAGCGCATCGGCCATGAGTTGATGACCTTGCTCGCCGCGCCTGATCCCCGGCGGGCCGTCGCGATGATGGACGCGGCCGTGATCCTGGCGCGATTGGCGCCCATGGCCCGCGACCGAAAGCGGTTCGAAACCCTTGTCGAACTCCAGCGCGCGCACGGCCTCGCCGATGACGCTCTCCTGCGCCTGGGCGCCCTTTGCCCCGATGACCCGGACGCCGGACGCGATCTCGCCGGTCGACTTCGCCTCTCCAACGCCCAGCGCGATCGTCTGGTCGCCGCGCTGACGTTCGATCCGGCGATATCCGCGGACCTCGACGCGCCCGGCGCCCGCCGAGCGATCTATCGGTCGCGGGCCACGGCCTTCGCCGACCGGGTGACGCTGCGGTGGGCCGGCGTCGCCGGCGACTCGCCCCCGGCCGCGTGGCTGGCTCTGTTGAAACTCGCCGATGAGTGGCCAAGACCCCAATTCCCGCTCAACGGCCACGACGTCGCCAAGGTAGGGGTTCCCGCCGGACCCGCGACCGGCGCCCTCCTGCGCGAGATTGAGGCCTGGTGGATCGCCCAGGACTTCGCCGGCGACCGAACGACCCTCGCCCGCCAGCTTGAAACGGCCGCACGGCGTTCGCGCTAGGCGGTCACCACCGCGCCGCCTTCCACCCGCACGGGCCACGCGCGCAGCGCCTGCCCCGCGCAGGGGCCGCCGACACAGATCCCGTCGCCGGGCCGGAACAGCGCCCCGTGCGAGGCGCAGATGATGAAATCGCCCTCGCGCGTCAGGAACCGGTTAGGCGCCAGCGCCAGCGGAAACCCCGCGTGCGGACAGCGATCGACCCAGCCGCGAACCTCGCCGCCGACACGCGTTATGAAGCCCAGGAACAGGGACTCGCCGACCCGAAACGTATACCCTCTGGATCCTGGGTCGGCGATGTCGTCCAGCGCGCACAACACCGTTCCCGGGCCCGGCTGGGCCGGGTTCGACACTACAGTTCGACGCCGACGGTCCGCCGCCAGGCGGTGATCTCCACCCGCTCGAAGAGACCGGCCAGGGTGTAGGGATCGGCGGCGTTGATCGCCTTGGCCTCCGCCAGGTCCTTCGCCTCGAGGATGATCAGCGAACCGCGCATTTCACCCGTTTCGCTCAGCATGGGACCGCCCAGCCGAATCCGGTCGCCGAACTGGCCCATGTAGGCGAGATGTGTCTCGCGCGTGGCCATGCGCAGGGCCAATGCATTCGGCTTATCGACGCACGTCATCATGAAAAGACCCATCGGTCGTTCTCCCTCTTCAAGTTTCCGCGCGCAGCGGCCTGGCCAGCAGAGCGGCGATCGCCGCGTCGATGTCGCGCTCGCCGGCGAGGATCGCCGCCACGGCGTTGCAGATTGGCGTTTCGACGCCCACCTTCGCGGCCAGGGCCCGCACCGCCGGGGCGGACGCCACCCCCTCGGCCACCGAGCGCTTGCCGGCCAGGGCGCCTTCCAGCGTCTCCCCGCGGCCGAGCGCCAGGCCCAGACTCATGTTGCGCGACTGCGCCGCCGAACAGGTCAGCACCAGATCGCCGAGGCCGCAGAGCCCGGCCACCGTTTCGGCCTCGCCGCCCAGGGCCACGGCCAGTCGCGTCAGTTCGGCGAACCCGCGGGTGATCAGGGCCGCGTGAGCGCTGTGACCAAGACCCTTGCCGATCACCACGCCGCAGGCGATCGCCAGCACGTTTTTTACCGCGCCCCCGACCTCGGCGCCGATCATGTCGCCCGAGACGTACGGCCGGAATGTCGGCGAGGCGATGGCGCGGGCCAGCATCTCGGCCAGCGAGAGATCGCTCGCCGCCAGCGTCACCGCCGTGGGCAGGCCCCGCGCCACCTCGCCGGCGAAACTCGGCCCCGACAGCACCGCCGGTCGCGCCGTCGGCAGGGTCTCGGCCAGCACCTGCGTCATCAGCTTGAGCGAGCCCGCCTCCACCCCCTTGGCGCACAGTACGACCGGGGTTCCCGGCGCCAGATGCGGCGCGAAGAGTTCCAGGCACGACCGCAGAAACTGCGCCGGCGCCACCGCCAGCACCGCATCCGCGCCCGCCAGCTCGGCCGCCGCGTTTGTCACCGAGATCGACGGCTCAAGGGTGATCCCGGGCAGAAAGGGGGTGTTTTCCCGCGACGCCGCCACCGCCTCGGCCACCTCCCGCTCTCGCGCCCACAGCGTTACCTCCAGGCCGGCCCTTGCGCAGACCTGCGCCAGCGCCGTGCCCCAGGCGCCGGCGCCGATCACCCCAACGCGCCTCATGCCTTGGCTCCCTTGCGCCCCGCCACATGGGTGGGATTGAGCCGCGCGGCGGCTTCGTCGAGCGGCCAGCGTGGCCGCGCCACCACGTCCAGCGGATCGGTGAGTCCCAGCGCGAGCCGCTCGGCGCCCGCCAGGGCGATCATCGCGGCGTTGTCGGTGCAATAGGCCAGCGGCGGCGCGTCGAAACTGAACCCGGCCCGATCGGCGACATCCTTGAGCGCCGCGCGCACCGCGCCATTGGCCGCCACGCCCCCCGCGACCACCAGTCGGCGGTCCCGTCCGCCGTGGTCGGCGACATAGACGGCGATGGCCCTCTCCGTGCGCTCGGCGAGCTGGCGGGCGATGGCGGCCTGGGTCGCCGCGGCGAGATCGCGCCGATCGGCTTCACCTTTATGAGCCGCCGCCAGGCGCGCCGCCGCCGTCTTCAGGCCCGAAAACGAGAAATCGCAGCCCGCGCGCCCAAGCAGAGCCCGCGGCAGGGTGAACTTCGACGCGTCTCCCCCCGCCGCCAGCCGCTCCAGCGCCGGCCCGGCGGGATAGGGGAGGCCCAGCGCCCCGCCGATCTTGTCGAACGCCTCGCCGGCCGCGTCGTCGATGGTCGAGCCCAGGCGCCGGCAGGCCCCGATCCCCCCGACATCGATCAGCTGGCAATGCCCCCCCGACACCAGCAGCAGCAGAAACGGATAGGGAATGTCGGCCGTCAGCCGCGCCGAGACGGCATGGCCTTCCAGGTGATTGACGGCGATCAGCGGCTTGCCGAGCGCCAGGGCCATGGCCTTGCCGAACGAAAGCCCGACCATCACCCCGCCGACGAGACCCGGCCCCGCCGTCGCCGCGATTCCGTCCAGCGCGCCGGGCTCCAGTCCCGCATCGCTCAAGGCGCGCCGGGCGATCGGGCCGATGCTTTCGACGTGGGCCCGCGCGGCGATCTCCGGAACGACCCCGCCGTAGGGCGCGTGCTGTTCGATCTGGCTGAGCACCACGGATGACAGGACAACCGGGATCTGGCCCTGCGCATAGCGCAGCACCGACGCGGCGGTCTCGTCGCAGCTGGTTTCCAGCCCAAGGACGGTGAATGACGGGATTTCTTTCAAGGCGCTCGGGTCTTAGCCCACGACGCCTTCGCGGCACAGTAGGCGATTGCTGCGGCAGGCATGCTGGAGTAGGCGGGCGGCCATGACCCTTCGACACTTACGCATCGGCACGCGCGCGTCAAAGCTGGCCCTGGTCCAGGCGGGCCATATGCGCGACCGCATCGCCGCCGCCCTGCCGGACGCGGAGGTCGAGCTGATCCACATCACCACCTCCGGTGACCGCATCCAGGATCGCACCCTGACCGAGATCGGCGGCAAGGGTCTCTTCACCCAGGAGATCGAGCAGGCCATGCTCGAAGGGCGGATCGACTGCGCCGTCCATTCCCTCAAGGACATGCCCTCGCAGAACCCCGCCGGGCTGATCATCGCCGCGATCCCGGAACGTGAGGATCCCCGCGACGCCATCCTCAGCCCGGTCCATCTTTCCCTGGCCGACCTGCCACAGGGCGCGCGCCTGGGCACCGCCAGCCTGCGTCGTCAGACCCAGGCCCGTCACCACCGCCCGGACCTGACGATCGTCCCCTTGCGCGGCAACGTCGACACCCGCATCGCCAAGATGGAGCGCGGCGAGGCCGACGCCATTCTTCTGGCCGCGTCGGGCCTCAACCGTCTCGGCCTGCTGCATCTGGCCAAGGGTTTCATCGACCCGGTCCTGTGCCCCCCCGCCCCGGGCCAGGGCGCCCTGGCCATTCAGGCCCGCGAGGCCGACGCCGACGCGCCGTGGCTCGCCACCCTGAAACATCGCCCGACCACCCTTGCCGTCGCCGCCGAGCGCGGCGCCCTGGCGGCCCTGGAGGGGTCCTGCCGCACCGCCGTCGGCGCCTTCGCGCGTCTGGACGGGAACCGTCTGACCCTCATCGTCGAGGCCCTGACCCCCGACGCGAGGCGGCGTTTCCGCCAGGAGGCCGAAACCGACGTCGGCGCCGCCGATGGCGAGACCATCGCCCGCGATCTTGGCCGGCGCCTGGGCGAGGCCGTGGCCGCCGAGGGCGGCGCGGCCCTGTTCGGGTGAGGCTGGCGCCGCCGCGCGTCTGGGTCACCCGCGCCCAGCCCGGCGCGGACGAAACCGCCGACCGCGTCAGCGCGCTGGGGATCGAACCCGTCGTCGCGCCCCTGATCGAGGTTCGCCGCCTTGACGCGGGCGCGATCGACCTCACCGGCGTCGCCGCCATCGCCTTCACCAGCGCCAACGCCGTTCTCGCCTTCGCCGAGCAGTGCGCCGAGCGGACATATCCGGTCTATGCGGTCGGCGGCCGCACCGCCAACGTTGCGCGCGCCGCCGGCTTCGCCGAGGTCATATCAGCCGATGGCGATGTCGAAGCCCTGGCCCGCCTGATCGCCGCCCGCGCGCCCATGGCCGGCGCCCTGCTTCACCCCCGCGCCGCCAGGGTCGCCGGGGATCTCGCCGGCCTCCTGGCCGGATCTGGCGTCCCGGTTCGGAGCCTGCCGGTCTATGAATCTATCATCGCGCCTTCCGGCGCCGCGACCCGAGCCGCGTTCAAGAGCGCGACGACGATCCTCCTCCACTCGCCCCTGGCCGCCCGCGCATTCGCCGACTTGGCGGCCAGTCACGGCGAGGCTTGCGCCAGGATGGCCGCGCTCTGCTTCTCCCCCAACGTCGCCACGCCCCTGGCGGCGCTGCCGCTGCGCCGAGTCGAAGTCGCCGCCGCGCCCAATGAGGCGGCCCTTCTAGACCTGTTGCGCCGACAGGCTGAATAACCGACACCGCCGCGATGACCGCCCCAGATCCAGCCGCCCCCGCGCCCATCGACGACGACGGCTACAAGCCGCGCCCTGTGCTCAGCGTCACATTCTGGGTGGTGATCGCCTTCAGCGGCCTGGGCCCGCTCCTGGCCCTGGCTCTGGTCTTCTTCACGCCTCACCCACCGGCGGCGCCCGTGCATTCAGCCGCGATTGCGCAAAACCCCACCCTTGGCGTCAAGCCCAAGGAACGCTAAGAGGGCGCCCACCCCAAAAGGGCCGCCTTAGCTCAGCCGGTAGAGCATCGCATTCGTAATGCGAGGGTCGCGTGTTCGAGTCACGCAGGCGGCACCATTGGGTGGCGCGCTCGATGGCAAACACGCCGTCAAGGCGCAGGCCGTGCGACGGGTCGCGGGGTCCGCGAGGCCTGCAACTCAACCATCTAGAAATCCCTCTCAGTGGAAGCGTCGGGTTCCAAACCTGCATCGCCGCCGCAGCGCCGTTGATCCTCGCTGAATTTGCCGCTGCGCGCCTCGCCGACTCCTGGTACGAACGGACCATGAACGCCGTCGAGCTCCTGCCCATCGTCACCCTGCTGCTCGCCCTGATCGCCGCGGCGCTGGCCGTGTGGGCGATGGCCGAGCGGGGGCGGGCGGAGCGGGCCGTGCTGGAGGCGCGGATTCTGCGCGAACAGTCGAGCACCGGCGTCGAAGTGCTCCGCGTCCAGGCGGCGCAATCGGCCGGCGCGGCCGCCGACGAGGTGGTCAAGCGCGCCGCCGAGAGCTTCGCCGCGCAGGACAAGCTGGTCCAGGCGCGGCTCGAAGCCCAGCTCAAACCCGTCGCCGAAACCCTGGCCAAGTTCGAGGCGCATGTCACAGCCGCCGAAAAGGCCCGCGCCGAGGATAGCGGCGGGCTGAAGGCGCAGATCCAGCAGCTGCTGGTCGCCTCGGTCGCCACCCAGGACGAGGCCCGCAAACTGTCCGCCGCCCTGCGTCGCGGCGCCGGGGTTCAGGGCCGCTGGGGCGAGCAGATGCTGCGCAACGTGTTGGAGATGGCCGGCCTGAGGGCGGGCTTCGATTTCCAGGAACAGGTGCATGTGGACGCCGATGGCGGCGCCCATCGCCCCGACGTCATCGTGCGGCTGCCGGGCGGCGGCGAATTCGTGATCGACGCCAAATGCTCGCTCACCGCCTATATGGAGGCGCAGGACGCCACCGACGAGATCTCGCGCGAGGCGGCCTTCGTGCGTCACACCCAGAGCCTGAAGACCCACGTCCAGGGCCTCTCGGCCCGCGCCTATTGGGACAAGCTGGAGCTGTCGCCGGATTTCGTGGCCATGTTCGTGCCCGGCGACGGCTTTCTGTCGGTCGGCCTGGAGCGCGAACCGGAACTGATGACCCAGGCGATGGACAAGCGGGTGATCCTGGTCACCCCGACCACGCTCTTCGCCCTCTGCAAGGCCGTGGCCTATGGCTGGCGGGTCGAGAGCCAGTCGGTCAACGCCGCCAAGATCGCCGATCTCGGCCGCGAACTCTACAAGCGCCTGGCCGTGATGGGCGCCCACGCCCAGGCGCTCGGCAAGGCGTTGGACAGCGCGGTCGGGCGTTACAACCAGTTCGTCGGCTCATTGGAAAGCCAGGTGCTGACCCAGGCCCGCCGCTTCGAGGATCTGCAGGTGGATCACGAAGGCAAGGATATTCCCGAGCTCGTGGCCGTCGAAGGCGGCGTTCGGCCGCTGGGGAAATTGGCCGCGCCCGCCTTGACGCTCGCCGATGGGGCGCCTAACTCGGCGGCATGAGCCTTCGCCGCATCCTCACCGTCGACGCCGATCTGGCGACGCTGAAGCAGGTTTCCAAACCCGTCGCCGGCGTGGACGACGCCTTGCGCGCCCTCATGGATGACATGCTGGAGACGATGTACGACGCCCCTGGCATCGGCCTGGCCGCCATCCAGATCGGCGAGCCCATCCGGGTGATCGTCATGGACCTCTCGGGCAAGGAGGAGCCGCCGGCGCCGCGCTACTTCGTCAATCCGGAGATCCTGTGGTCTTCCGACGAGACTGGCCCCTGGGAAGAGGGCTGCCTGTCGGTGCCCGACGTCTTCGACGAGGTCGAGCGTCCGCTGAAGGTTCGCCTGCGCTACCTCGACTATCACGGCAAGGCGGTCGAGGAGGACGCCGAGGAACTCTACGCCGTCTGCATCCAGCACGAGATGGACCATCTGAACGGCGTGCTCTTCATCGATCATCTCTCGCGCCTGAAGCGCAGCCGCGCCGTCGCCAAGGTCAAGAAGGCCGCCAAAGTCGACGCCTGACGCTACAGGGTGTGATCCGGGGCTGCGCCGGTCCGAACACCGGGGACGCGCAGGCGCAAGAGTGTCAGGACGGCGGCGGCTGCGGAAGGCTTCATTCCGGCTAAGACAACCATGCCGAGAGGCGTGCTTTTATAATCTGGATTGTCTCGCTGCATCCGCGCCTCCGCGGTTCAAAAGACGATACAAACGAACAGGTTGACCGGACCACACATGCGCATCGCCTTCCTCGGCACGCCGGATTTCGCCATTCCTACCCTGGCCGCCCTCATCGAGGCCGGCCACGAGATCGCCTGCGTCTATTCCCAGCCCCCGGCCGAGCGCGGTCGGGGCAAGGCTATGCGGCCATCGCCGGTCCACGACTTCGCCGAAAGGCACGGCCTGCCGGTGAGAACGCCTGATTCGATGAAGGCCCCCGAAGAGATCGCAACCTTCGCCGCCCTTAACCTCGACGCCGCCGTGGTGGTGGCCTTCGGCCAGATCCTCACGCGGGAGGTTCTCGATGCGCCGCGCCTGGGTTGCTACAACCTGCACGGCTCGCTGCTGCCGCGCTGGCGCGGCGCGGCGCCGATCCAGCGGGCGGTGATGGCCGGTGACGCGGTCACCGGCGTTCAGGTCATGCTGATGAGCGAGGGACTGGACGAGGGCCCCGTCCTCGCCAGCGCCACCACACGCATCGATGCGCTCGACACCGCCGGCACGCTTCACGACCGGCTGGCCCAGATAGGCGCGGCCCTGATGGTCCAGGCGATGGATCAGGTGGCGCGGGGAACCGCTCACCCGGTCGCGCAATCGGAGGACGGCGCGACCTATGCGCGCAAGATCAGGACGCGGGAGAGCGCCATCCGCTGGGACCGCGCTGCCGAGGTGGCCGACCGGCAGATTCGCGGCCTCTCGCCGTTTCCGGGCGCCTGGTTCACCGCGCCGTCGTCGCGCGGGCCGGTCCGCGTCAAGGCCCTGCTGTCCTGCGTGGAAGGCGGCGATGGCGCGCCGGGCGAAGTCCTGGACGGACGCCTGCTGATCGCCTGCGCGCAGGGCGCCGTGCGCATCCTGCGCGCCCAGCGGGAGGGCCGCGCGCCGCAGGACGTCGATGATTTCCTGCGGGGGTTTCCCCTGCCCGCCGGCGAGCGGCTCAGCTGATGCCACGCTACCGCCTGACGGTGGAATATGACGGCGGTCCCTACGCCGGCTTCCAGGCCCAGGCCGATCAGCGCACCATCCAGGGTGAAATCGAACGGGCGGTTCACGCCTTTTGCGGCGAGGCCATTCGCCTGCATGCCGCCGGCCGCACCGACACCGGCGTTCACGCCTCCGGCCAGGTGGTTCATATCGATCTTACGCGAGACTGGCCGGCCCGCACCGTGATGCGCGCGCTGAACGCCCACCTCGCGCCGGCGCCGATCGCGATCCTCGCCGCGGACCAGGTGGACGAGACGTTTCACGCCCGTTTCTCGGCGACCGGCCGGCGCTATCTCTATCGTATCCTGAACCGGCCGGCGCCGCCGGCTCTGGAGCGCGGCCGCGTGTGGCACGTCCAGGCGCCGCTGGACATCGAAGCCATGGCGCGCGCGGCGGCGCACCTCATCGGGCTGCACGACTTCACCACCTTTCGCGACGCCGCCTGCCAGGCCAAATCGCCGGTGAAGACCCTGGACGAAGCTTTGATCACTCGCCGCGAAGAGGTCGTCGAGGTGACCTTCGCCGCCCGATCGTTCCTCCATCGCCAGGTGCGTTCGATGGTCGGCTCTCTGGTCGAGGTGGGCCGCGGCGCCTGGGCGCCGAGCGATCTGCAAACCGCGCTCGCCGCCCGCGATCGCGCCGCCTGCGGCGCCGTGGCGCCGGCCCGGGGCCTGTGTCTCGTGGAGGTGCGGTACGACCCCGCCACGCCGAGGCCCGCCGAGGCGCCGGCTACAGCCGACCCTGATTGACCTTGTCGATCTCGTCCAGGTGGTGCGTCAAGGGAACGAAAGCGCCCCTGGCCGGCGTCCACCGAAACACATCGCTCCAGCTTCGCGCTCCGGCGGCCGGCCTCTGGTCGCCGCCGCAACCCTCGTCGAAGTGGGTCACCGTCTCGGTCAAGGTCACGCGCACATCGGCATAGTCGGCGCCCGCCCTTGGGATCGCCGCGAAGGCCGGTGTTTCCTCGCGCTTGAAGCCGCAGAAGGCCTCGCTCAATGCGAAGACGTTCGTCAGTCTCTGGATCCGATCGTTGCGAGCGAACAGAACCTCAATCTGTTCGTAGGTCTGGTTCGAATTTGCATGGTTGCTGTTCAGGATCGCCACGCTGGTTCCGGCGGCCAGTCGCCAGGCGGGGGGATCGTCGAAGCCGCTGAACTGGTCAGTGGATTTGTCGGCCAGATCGAGCAGCCGTGGCGCCGGGCCGGGGTCGACCAGACCCACCAACGCCACCCCAACCGCGCCAATGTCCGAAGGGTCCAGCCGCGCCAGCACCAGCCAGCGACGGCGCCATTGAACCTGGATCTCGCGCACGTCGATGTCGGTTATGCGATATCTATCGGTCGTCATGTCGAGCGCCGGTGTGGCGTCGAGTGAGCGATGGCGCGTCAGGTTGCGGCCCGTCCAGCCGCCGTCCGGATCCGGATTGGCGTCGCGGAGGATCAGGCGGACGATGGAGTCCGGCGAATAGGTCGGCGCGGCGACCTCCGCTCGCGTTGCTTGGGCAAACGCCAGACAGGCAACGATCAGGGCGAATATGCAGGTAGGCGTCGCGCGCATGGATGGGATCATAGAGAGTCCTCGCACGACGTGACATGGACAACTCGCCCGGCGCCTGGGAACCTGGCGGCCTCGATCTCGTTAATGACCGGGGCCGGGCCAGCTCGGCGCGGGTCTTGCGGTTGGCGGAGGGGATAATGACCGGAGTGTCCGCGAGCGAACTTGCCCTTCGTCTGGCCACGCTCAAGGCGCGGGCGGCCGATGGCAAACGGCCCACCGACAAGGCCAATGGCCGCTGGCTCGGAGATTTGCTCGACCGCGACACGCCGACGGGTCTGCTGCCGGCCGAATTGCAACTGTTGATCGACTGCGCCGCGGGCGAGATGTCCGACGGCGGCGGCGGCTGGGCTCAACCGCCCGAATCGCTCGTACTCGGGTCGGACGGCACGGCGCCTTGCACCATTCGCGCCAAGTTCCTGCGATTTCTCGTGTTGGGCGGGGACGCCGACACCCCGATCCACGAGTCGGGCCTGCGGGTGCACAGGGCCCATATCAAGGACGCTCTGGACGTGCGCGGCGCCAAGTGCGTCACCTATCTGTCGTTCACCTCCTGTTGCTTTGACGCCAACTTCGACCTCGCCGGCGCCGACCTCGGCACGATCATCCTGAGTGGCAGTCGCGTAAATGGTTTCCGCGCCGATGGCGCCACCTTCACCGGAGGTCTCTGGCTCGACCGGAGATTCATTTCCAAGGGCAAGGTCAGCCTGGTCCGCACGCGAATCGCGTTGGATCTGGACTTCAGCGGGGCGATGCTGGACGCGGGGCCTTTACCTGACGATCTGCAGCGAGCCCTCGACGCAACCGCGGTGATGGTGGGCGGAGATGTCAATCTCAGGGATAACTGCGTTGAGCAGCCCAACGACCCCATTCCATTCAAAGCGAGCGGGCGTGTCTGGCTCAGGGGCGCCCAGGTTGGCGGCAATGTGGATTGCACTGGGGGCGAATTCAAAAATCCGGACGGTTGGACGCTCGACATCAGCGGGGCGCGCGTGGCCGGAGACGTGCGGTTGTGCCAGTACGTCGAGCGGGCGTCGACGACCCAGGGGCAGGGCGGCCCGCGGTTTACCGCTCAGGGCCTTGTCAATCTCTATGGGAGTGATCTCGGCGGCCACCTCGATTGCCAGGGTGGCCGGTTCGACGCGATCGACGCCACGATTATCAAGGTCGGGCGGTGCGTATACCTATGCGGAGCCGGCTCGCCCAATTCGCTGAAGGGGGGGAACCTTCAGCCCTTCGAATCTCACGGCGAGGTTCGCCTGCAAGCCGCTTCAGTCGGATTGCAGGTCAATTGCCTTGGCGGCCAGTTCACCAACGATACGGAGGACCAGGGCGGCGGACGCGTCGCTGGAAACGCGCTCAATCTCAACGAGGCGCAGATCGGCCTGGGATTGCTGCTGGGACCAAATCTCGGCGATGAGGCGCTGCCCGCCGTCGTCAAGGGCTCGATCAACCTGTCTGGGGCGAAGGCCGGCTCGCTTGAGGACAACAAATTCCTGGTTGACGGTGACTGGAGGCAGTTCCCGCGCACGGTTCACGACGGTGTCTCCGGCGATCTCAAGTGCGTGCTGGTCCTCGATGGCTTCACCTATCAGCATCTTGATCCCGCCGCGGAGTTGGGCTGGCGCCGCCGCCTCGATTGGATAGAGCGCCAGCCGCCCGAAGCCACCGACGGCAAGTTCCTCGACCAGCCGTTCAACCAGTTGGCCTCGGTGCTCGTCGCGATGGGACGCACAGAGGACGCGCGCCGCCTGCGCATCGCCAAGGAAGACCGGCTGACCCTGCAAATGACGGTCGCGAGCCCTTCCCTGAATCTCGGCGCGCTCCGAGGCCTGGGCGATATGTACCTGAAGTGCGTCATTCTGGGCGTCGCCGTGGTCGTCTTCCTGCTGCTGTGGTGCGGCGCGCCCTGGCCGGCGGCCGCGCTCGGACTCACGGTGCTGATTTCCGTGCCCGGCGCCGTGGCCTGGCTGTGGCGAGCCTTGTTTGGCGCGACGGTGCGCTATGGATACGCACCCCAGTGGGGGTTGGCGATCGCCCTGGCCACAGCGCTCCTGGGCGGATTGTACTACGAAGGCGCCTGGTCCCATTGCGCTCTGCAACACAAGGTTGAAACCCACGCGGCAAAGGGCTCGGACGCCAAGCCACATCCAATCTCCTGCGCGGCGAGCCAGACCGACGCGGCGTTCTACCCCTACATCTATTCGCTCGATGTGATGCTGCCGGTGGTGAAGCTCGGCCAGGCCGACGCCTGGGTTCCCACCGACCAGAAACTGTTCGATCGACGGGGTGGAGGCGGGTCGGGATGGCTGTTCAACCCAACGGTCGTCCAGAAGATCATCTGGCTCGAAACCGTGTTCGGCTGGCTGGCGGGCGGCATCCTGGCGACGATGGCGTCCGGCCTGATCAAGCGCGGCGGCGATAGCGGCTCAGGCTGAACGCCTGGCCCCCTTAGGCGAAATAGGCCTTAAGCGCCCGCTCATAGATCGCCGACAGCGCGTGGATATCGGCGACAGGGGCGGCCTCGTTGACCTGATGCATCGTCGTTCCGACCAGGCCGAACTCCACCACGGGGCACAGGGCGCGGATAAAGCGCGCGTCCGAAGTTCCACCTGTTGTCGAAAGCTCCGGCTCGCGACCGGTGACCGTCCGCGCCGCATTTGCGACCAGATCGGTGAAGGGGCCGCGCGCGGTGAGAAACGCCTCGCCGTTGATGCGCGTTTCCACCGCCACGGTTCCCCGGAAGCCGGCGCCGACCGCGCGCGCCTCGCCTTCGATCCAGTCGATCAGCGAGGCGCCGGTGTGGCTTGGGTTGAAGCGGATGTTCAGCCGCGCCTCGGCCCGGGCCGGGATCACGTTCGTGGCCGAATTGCCTACGTCCACCGTCGTGATCTCGAGGTTGGAGGGTTGAAACGCCTCATAGCCCTCGTCGAGCCGCCGCCCCTTCAGTCGGCCAAGGAGATCGACGAGCACCGGGATCGGATTGGCGGCGCGGTCGGGATAGGCCACGTGGCCTTGAACCCCTTCGACCGCAAGAACCACCCCCAGACTTCCGCGCCGACCGATCTTGATCATGTCGCCCAGCACCGCGCTGGAGGTCGGCTCGCCGACCAGACAATGGTCGATGATCTCGCCCTCCGCCGCGAGGGCGGCGACCACGGCCTTGGTGCCGTGTTCCGCCAGGCCCTCCTCGTCTCCGGTGATCAGCAGCGAGATCGAGCCCTTGCGCGATCCCTCGTCCTGAGCGCGCGCGACGGCCGCGACAAAGGCGGCGATGGCGCTTTTCATGTCCACCGACCCGCGCCCGGCCAGCATCCCCGCCGCGACGCCGGCCTCGAAAGGCGGCGCGGACCACGCCGTTTCATCGCCGACGGGCACGACGTCGGTGTGGCCGGCGAAGCAGAAGTTCGGCCGCGCCGTTCCCAGGCGGGCGTAGAGGTTTTCGATGTCGCCGAAGGGCATCGAGCGGCAGACAAACCCCAGGGATTCCAAGGCCGCGCGCAGCACCGCCATGGCCCCCGCGTCCGCCGGGGTCACCGAAGGGCGGCGGATCAAGGCGCGGGCGAGGGGGATCGGGTCGGCGAGATCGGCGGCGGTCATCCTCGCTCCTTTACCGGGCCCGATGCGCCGCGCAATGGCGGCGACAAATCCGTCTTGGCTTACGTTAAGGTAAACCTTTAGACGACACCCCATATCCTCATGCCGTCAACCTAGCCCCATTCCTGGAGACCTTTCCTCATGGCTGAAGCCTTTATCGTCGCCGCGACCCGCACCGCCGGAGGCCGCAAGGGCGGCAAGCTCGCCGGCTGGCACCCCGCCGACCTCGCCGGCCACGTGCTGAATGACCTGCTCGACCGCACCGGCGCCGATCCGGCCCTGGTCGAGGATGTGATCATGGGTTGCGTCGGCCAGGCCGGCGAACAGGGCAACAATATCGCGCGCGGCGCGGTTCTGGCCTCCCGCATGCCCGAGAGCGTGCCGGCCACCAGCGTCGATCGCCAGTGCGGCTCTTCGCAGCAGGCCCTGCACTTCGCCGCCCAGGCCGTGATGAGCGGCACGCAGGACATCGTCATAGCCGCCGGCGTGGAAAGCATGACCCGCGTGCCCATGGGCACTTCGGTGATCCTGCCCCTGAAGGCGGGCCTTGGCCATCCGATGAGCCCGGCGCAGCAGAAGCGCTATCCCAACATCCAGTTCAGCCAGTTCATGGGCGCCGAAATGGTCGCCGCGAAATATGGCCTGACCCGCGACCAGCTCGATGAATACGGCTTCCGCAGCCAGCAACGCGCCGCCGCCGCCACCAAGGCCGGCGCCTTCAAGGACGAAATCGTCGCCGTCGAGGTCACCGACGCGGAAGGGAACACCTCCCTGCACACCGCCGATGAAGGCATCCGCTATGACGCGAGCCTGGAAGCCGTCAAAGGCGTGAAGCTTCTGAGCGAGAACGGCAAGCTCACCGCCGCCACCTCCAGCCAGATCTGCGACGGCGCCTCGGGCGTCATGGTCGTCAACGAGCGCGGCCTCAAGACACTGGGCCTGGAGCCCATGGCCCGCATCCATCACCTCACCCTGGTGGGCGGCGATCCGGTGATCATGCTCGAAGCCCCGATCCCGGCCACCAAGCGCGCCCTGGAGCGCGCCGGCATGAAGATCGACGATATCGACCTCTTCGAAGTTAACGAAGCCTTCGCCTCGGTCCCGGTGGCCTGGCTGAAGGAAACCGGCGCCGACCCGGATCGTCTGAACGTCAACGGCGGCGCCATCGCGCTCGGCCACCCCCTGGGCGGTTCGGGAACCAAGCTGATGGCCACCCTGCTTCATGCGCTCAAGGCGCGCGGCAAGCGTTATGGCCTGCAGACGATGTGCGAAGGCGGCGGCCTGGCCAATGTGACCATCGTCGAGCGACTGTAGAGCGCGCTCCGAAAGCGGGCAGATGGGATCCGCGCGCCCGGCGCGGATCCCAATCGGCCTTCAGTTCACCGGATTGTATTTGTCCAGAAACGCCGCGGTCGCCTGAAGCATCTTCAGGCGGGTCGGGCCTTGCGACAGCCAGTGATCCTCCTTGTCCAAGGTCACCAGTTGCACATCCTTGCCGGCGGCGTGCAGGGCGTCGAACATCATCTGGCTTTGCTCATAGGGCACCACCGTGTCGTCCTTGCCATGGATAAGCAGGACGGGAATCGTCACCCGATCGATCAACTTGACCGGGGATACAGTGTCCACCCCCTCTTTTGGGCCCATGTAGCGAAACCACCATCGCTCGGCCTCAACGCCTTGACTGCCCTGACGCTCACTGGCCCAGGCGACAAATCGGCCAAGATTGGACAGCCCCGCCACGGAGACGGCGCACCGATAGACGCCGGAGTCGAGGGTGGCTCCCGCCAGCGCGGCGTAACCGCCGTAGCTGCCGCCGACGATGCACACCCGTTTTGGATCGATCATGCCCTGGGCGGACAGATAACGCACGCCATCGGAGAGATCGGTCTGCATCTTGCGGCCCCATTGGCCAAAGCCGGCGGACTGAAAGGACCAGCCAAATCCTTGTGACCCGCGGTAGTTGACCTGCAGCACGGCATACCCACGCGAGGCGATCGCCTGGGCCCACCAGTCGAAACCCGGCAAATCACGCGCGCCAGGCCCGCCGTGCGGCAGCACCACAAGCGGTAGGCCCTTGGCCGTCTTGCCGGGCGGCAAGGTCAGATAGCCCGTCAGATCCGTCCCATCCTTCGCCTTGAAGGCCAGCGCCTGTTTTGCCCCGATATCCTCGGGTTTCAGATCGGGATATTCAGGCGCGATCCAGTGCCCGCGGCCCGTGGCGATATCGACGAAAGCGTAGGCTGGACCATCGGTGGGCGAATCCACTTTCACAACGAAGCGCTTATGGTCGTCGCTCATCCCAGCCAGAGATACGCGGCTGCCCGCATAGGCCTTGGTGATCCCCCGCCAGATCGCCTGATCGTGCGGATCGTAAAGGCTGACCTTGGAGTCGTCCCCCTCCAGGTTGATCTCCCCGATCAGCCTATGGGTCGCCGGGTCGTGGATCAGTTCATCGGGCGCCGGCCGCTCGTCGCTCCATGTACGGCCATCGGCCGAGAGGTCGCGAAGCACTTCGCCACTGTCACGGTGAAACGAGACGAGAACGGACTTGCCGTCACGGCCGAGGCCTTCAAGTGATGGCGTGTCCTGTGGGAGGGTCTCGTGATCGACGGCGTGCCAGGCCCCGTCCTTGAACACCCTCAGCACCCAGCGGGCGCTTCTTGCCTCATATTCGGACTCCGCGGCCGGTTTGCCGTCCTCGCCCACGACGTAGGCCTCAGTCATCGGGTGACCTTCGTCCACGACCGTGACGCCGTCGTGGTGATCCAGGTCCACCTTCAGCAGACCCAATTGACCCTTGTCCTCGACGAACAGCGTACCGCTGACGAATGCAAATGGATGGCCGCCGATCTCGCGTATCGACGGCTGGCCATCGATCACATTCAGACTACCCCCGACCTTGTCGATCAAGGGAGACTGAACATGCGTGCGGATGTTGTAGTCGAGCGCAAGGGCCCATTCCGCCTTGGACGCGTCGGTAAACATGATGCTGGAAGCGACGGTCGTGGTTACAATCAAATGGTCAGGGCCCGCCCAATTGATCCAGCGAACCTTCCTGTCGCCCGCCCGTAGGGCCGCGATATTCGCGTCGGTATCAGCGTTCTTCACCAACACCGTCCGCTTCTCGCCATCAGTGACAATATAGGCGATGGATTTTCCGTCAGGGGAGAGCGCGATATCCTCGATCAGGGGAAGTCGACCAAACGCCTCAAGGTCCGCCGCGCCGGCCGACGCGCCAACACCGCACCAACACAAACAACACACCGACGCGACTATTACTCGACGCACGCAACCCCCCGACACTGATAATCTGAACTCAAACTATCCAATACACTACGCATCGACACGTCGAACGCAATCAGAATTTCGCCATGACTCATCAACACGCTCGGCGCCAATCCCTTGTGAAGCTGACCGCGCCATTCAAGCGCGGTTCGGGCTGAGACCTTTAGGTCTTGGTCAACAAAAGTCCTCGCCAGCCCTGGGAGCGGCGGCGATCGCATTGTGTGAGCCGAAGGACCTGGCCGACCTTACGCCACGAACCGCTCTGAGCCTGATCTTGGCCTCATCGGCGCCACGGACGCCCGAGGGCGTGGCGGCGGCCTAGCGAATGTGACCATCGTCGAGCGGCTGTAGCCGGGCGAGGTTGGCGCGGGCCGCGGCCGTTTGCGCGGCCTGGCCGACCAGGCGATCATATCAAGTATCGGTCTGCGCGGCTAACCCCGCGAAATGGTAGCTCGCGCCAATCCACCGTTCTAGCCAGTCCGTGGAACGAACCAGGCGCCATTCCGCTCCGGCAGTCCGGATATCGAAAGGCGCGCCGGGTCCTTCCGAGATGACCGCCACCGCCGAACTCGGCTCGGCCGCTTCCAGGATTGGCGTTGGCAGGCGAATGGCCCAGCCCATCGTGCCGATGGCGAGTGCGAAGACGACGCCGGTCAGTGGATGCACGAGGGCTGGGCGAGCCCAGAACACCCAGCGGCAGCGCTGCGGCAGGGAGTCGTCCGCGCTCCACAACGCCTTTATGAGTTCGGGATGGGCGCCGAGACTAAACCAAGGATTGGCGACGGAGTCCCACGACTGGCTCATCGGCGGCTCCGAGGGTTCCGGTCGGTCGCGCACGCGGCGCTCAAGGGCGTCGATGTCAGCCTCAATCGCTTCGGGCGATTTGTGGCTGACCGCTGTGAGTCGAGCGCGGATTTCGGCGCGGGTCGGTACGCGTGGGCGGAAGTGTGAGATGGGGCCGGCGTTGCGCGGATCCTCGATGGCGACGCCACGATGTTGAGTCGGGGATTCCATTCTGGCCTTCCGGTCTGGTCGATGCGCCTATGATGGCTCAGCACTGGGTTTGCCGCGAGGGCCATGCCTATGTGGACCTGACCTTTGCGCGGCTTAAGTCTAATGTCGTGGCCGATGCCCTATGTCGCCACCGTCCTGACCATGTTCCCCGAGGCCTTCCCCGGCCCTCTCGGCGTGTCGCTGATCGGGACCGCCTGGCGGGAACGCAACCTGTGGTCGCTGGAAACCCTGGACATCCGCGCCTTTTCCAAGGATAAGCGCGGCTTCCTCGACGATACCCCCTCTGGGGGAGGTCCGGGACAGGTGATGCGGGCGGACGTGATCGCCTCGGCGCTGGACAGCGTGGAGGTTGGCCAGCGTCCGCTTTTGTATTTGAGCGCCCGGGGTCGGCCCCTGACCCAGGCGCGGGTAAGGACCTGGGCCCAGGCGCCCGGTCTGGTCGTCCTTTGCGGACGGTTCGAGGGGGTGGACCAGCGCGTCATTGACGCGCGCGGGTTCGAGGAGGTCTCGGTCGGAGACGCCGTTCTGGCCGGTGGCGAGGCGGCGGCGATGGTGTTGATCGAAGCCTGTGTGCGGCTGCTGCCCGGCGTATTGGGCGAGGCGGCCAGTTTGAGTGAAGAGAGTTTCGAGGACGGACTTCTCGAGCACCCGCAGTTCACCAGACCGCGGACGTTCGAGGACCAGACGATCCCCGAGATCCTGTTGTCGGGCGATCACGCAAGGATCGCGCGCTGGCGGCGGGAACAGAGGGAAATTGCTACGCGGGATCGCCGGCCAGACCTCTGGGCGGCGCATCTGGCCAATCAACAGGTAAAGGGCGATCAAGCCCAGTAAATCGAAAAGGACGTGTTATGGCTGTCAACGTGATTGCGGAACTTGAGAAACAAGAATCCGCCCGCCTGCTCGAAGGCAAGAAGATCCCCTATTTTCAGGCTGGCGACACGGTCCGCGTGAACGTGCGGATCAAGGAAGGCGATCGTGAGCGCGTACAGGCCTATGAAGGCGTGTGCATCGCCCGTTCCGGCGGCGGCCTTCAGGAGAATTTCACCGTCCGCAAGATCAGCTTCGGCGAAGGCGTCGAGCGGGTCTTCCCGCTGCTGTCGCCGATGGTGGAATCCATCGAGGTCAAGCGCCGCGGCGCCGTTCGCCGGGCCAAGCTCTATTACCTGCGCGATCGCCGCGGGAAATCCGCTCGTATCGCCGAACGCACGTCCGGCAATATGGGCAAGGAAGAGCCGGACGACACCGAGGCCTGACCGGCCAACGGGCCTTAGGGACTCGCCGGCGCCCCGCCGGCGCTTCCGCCCGATCCGACGGCGCCGAGACCGGCAATGCCGGCCTCCGGCAGGGCCCCCAATAGCGAACCGCCCTCGGTCAAGGCTGGCAGAGCGGCCAGTGGAACGAAACATTCCTTCTTGCATTGGGCGATGAAGGCGTCGTGCGTTTGACCCGCGGTGGCGTGGCGCGCCAGCAGGAGACGCCAACGCTGCTCGCAATCGTCAGGCGCCCGATATGACCGCTCGGTGTGGGTCTTGGCCTTCGGCGGCGGGCAGTCTGAAGGTGTCTTGCCCACTTGGGGCGCGGCCACCGCGGCGCCGGCGAGGGCCAGAGCCAAGGCGGTTGCGGCGAATCGTGACAGGCTCATGCGGTGAGACATTTCGTCGAGATGGCGCTTGCGGCGCGCTGGCGCGCCAGGCCGCAGCCCGGTTGTCAATTTGGCGCCGAGTGTGCGTCAACAGGCGTTAAGCCGCAATGAAGTCGATGCCAACGACCTCGACCCTTTTCAGGCTTGGCGCGCGCGCTGGCGCTGTCACCGGGGTCTATCTCGTCGCGGCCCTTACGGTCCTGGCCACCGTGATCTGGCTGCGCCGCGCGATTGCCCCGGAGGCCCTGCGCGGGTTCCTGGGTCTGGTGGTGTTCGCCACCCTCACCTCGGGCCTCGAGCCGGCGACGGCGAAGGCCGACGCCCTCCGTGGCGGCGCGGCGACCGATCTGCGCTCCATTCTCGCGGTGAGCGCGCTCAAGGCCTTGATCGCCTCGCCGCTGTTGGCGCTGGTCTGGCGATATGGCGACCCGGACCTTGGCTGGACAGCGCTGGCGTGGACGCCGGCGATGACAGTGGCCGGATTCTGCGCCACGGACGCCCGGGTCCGGCTGGATCTCACCGGGCGCCACACCCTGGCCGTCGGCCTCAAGCAGGGCAGTCTGGCGGGCGGCCTGGTGTTGGCTGGCGCCCTGCTGGCTTTGGGTTGGAGCCTTCCCTGGGCGATCGGCCTCTCGACCCTCGTCCGTCTGACCCTTGTGGGCGTCCTGCTGCTGGTCGAACGGCCCACCGGCGGGACGCCCCCGGCGGGCGACACGCGCAAACTCTGGTCGGACCGTCGCTGGTTCGACATGGCCGCGGTTTCGGTGATCGCGGCGGTCAGCGGATCGGCCGATCGCGTATTCGGTCTTAGGTTCCTCCCCGCGGCCGCCTATGGGGCCTACTATGTAGCCTACGAGGTGATCAGCAAGTTCTGGCTGATTCCCTATGTGCTGACGCCGATCCTGTTCGCTCGCCAGGCGTCGGGGGCCGACAATCGACGTTTTTCACGCGTCGCCTGGGGGCTCACCGCCCTGGCGGGCGCGGCCTTCCTGGCGGCGCTGACGACGATGGCCCTGATCTGGCCAAGCCTCGCCATCCCGCTCACCGGCGCGCCGCTCGATGGCCCGACCTGCGCCTTCGCCCTGGCCATTGTCCTGGGGGCTTTCACCCAGCTCCGCATCGCCGAGCTGCAGGGCCAGGGCGCTTCACGCCGCGCCCTTGTGGTCTCATTGCTGAGCGCGGCGATGGCCATGGCGGCCTTTTACGTCGGCGCCAGTCGGTTCGGCCTGACGGGGCTCTTTCTGGCCTGGCCGCTCAAGGCGGCCTTCGAGCTTGCCCTCGCCCTCATGCCGGCCACCGCGAGCCCTGAGGCCGCCCTAGCTGACGACTCCGCGGTCTCTTAGCGCCGCCACGATTTCGTCGGCCGCCTGCTCCGCGCTGGCCTTGGCCGTATCGATGCGAATTTCCGGCGCCTCCGGCGCTTCATAGGGGCTGTCGATGCCGGTGAAGTTCTTCAGGGCGCCTTCCCGCGCCTTTTTGTAGAGCCCCTTCACGTCACGGCGCTCGGCTTCGGCCAGACTCGTGTCGACGAACACCTCGATGAACTCGCCTTCAGGCATCAGCTTGCGCGCCATCTCCCGCTCGGCGCGGAACGGCGAGATGAATGAGACGATCACGATCAGACCGGCGTCGGCCATCAGCCGCACCACCTCGGCCACGCGGCGGATGTTCTCCACCCTGTCGGCGTCGGTGAACCCCAGGTCCTTGTTCAACCCATGGCGCACGTTGTCGCCGTCCAGGATGTAGGTGCGTCGGCCCTCGGCGAAGAGCTTCTTTTCCAACACATTGGCGATGGTCGATTTGCCCGCGCCGCTGAGGCCCGTGAACCACAGCACCGCCGGCTTCTGGCCCATGGCCTGGGCGCGGGATTCACGGCTGACGTCCAGGGCCTGCCAATGAATATTGTGCGAGCGGCGCAGGGCGAAATGGATCGTACCGGCGGCCACCGTGGCGTTGGTCATTCTGTCGATCAGAATGAACCCGCCCAGATCCTTGTCCTCGCCATAGGGATCGAAGGCGATCGGCTGGTCCGTACCCAGGTTCACCACCGCGATCTCGTTGAGGCCGAGGGTCTTGGCCGCCAGGTGCTCAAGCGTATTGACGTTGATCTTGTGTTTGATGTCGCTGATCTGCGCCGACACCAGCTTGGCGCCCAGCTTCAGCCAATAGGGCCGGCCGGGCAGCATCGGCTCGTCGGCCATCCACACCAGCGTGGTCTCGAACTGATCGGCGACCTCACAGGGCGCGTCGGCGGCCGCCAGAACATCGCCGCGCGAGGCGTCGATCTCGTCGGCCAAGGTCAGCGTTACGGACTGACCGGCGCTGGCTATCGCCAGGTCGCCATCCTTGGTGACGATGCGGGCGATGGTCGAGGTTCGACCAGATGGCAGGGAGCGAATCTTGTCACCCGGCCTCACGACCCCCGAGGCGATCAGACCGCTGAAGCCGCGGAAATCCAGGTTGGGCCGGTTGACCCATTGCACAGGCATACGGAACGGCCTCTGGCGCAGGTGATCCTCGTCCAGCGCCACCGTCTCCAGGTGGTCCATCAGCACCGGACCGTTGTACCAGGGGCTGTTCCCACTCCGCGAGGCGATGTTGTCGCCCTTCAGTCCACTGATCGGGATGGCGGTGATGTCCTTCAGCCCGATCTGGTCGGCGAAGGCGCGGTAGTCGCTCAGGATCGCGTCGAACCGCTCTTGCGACCAGTCGACCAGGTCCATCTTGTTGATCGCCAGCACCACGTGCTCGATGCCGATCAGCGAAACCAGGAAACTGTGCCGCCGCGTCTGTGTAAGCACCCCTTTGCGCGCGTCGATCAGGATGACCGCCAGATCGGCGGTCGAGGCGCCGGTGACCATATTGCGGGTGTACTGTTCATGGCCGGGCGTGTCGGCGACGATGAACTTCCGCTTGTCCGTCGAAAAGAACCGGTAGGCGACATCGATGGTGATGCCCTGTTCGCGCTCCGCCGCCAGGCCGTCGACCAGCAGGGCGAAATCGATCTCCTGGCCCTGGGTCCCGACCTTCTTGGAATCCGCCTCCAGCGCGGCCAGCTGATCCTCGAAAATCATCTTGGAATCGTAGAGCAGTCGGCCGATCAGGGTGGACTTGCCGTCATCCACCGACCCGCAGGTGATGAACCGCAGCAGCGACTTGTGCTGGTGCTGCACAAGATAGGCGTCGATATCGGTCTCGATGAGATCGGATATGTGGGCCATCAGAAGTAGCCCTCCTGCTTTTTCTTTTCCATCGACGCGGCCTGATCGTGGTCGATCATCCGCCCCTGCCGTTCCGAGGTGGTGGTCAACAGCATTTCCTGGATGACCTGCGGCAGGGTCTCGGCGTCGCTCTCCACAGCGCCCGACAGCGGATAGCAGCCAAGCGTGCGGAATCGGACCTTCTTCATCGTCGGCGTCTCACCCGGAAGAAGGCGCATGCGCTCGTCATCGACCATGATCAGCGTGCCGTCGCGATCGACCACCGGCCGTTCGGCGGCGAAATAGAGCGGCACGATCGGGATGTTCTCAAGGTGAATATATTGCCAGATGTCCAGCTCGGTCCAGTTCGAGATCGGGAACACTCGGATCGATTCACCCTTGTTTTTCTTGGCGTTATAGAGCCGCCAGAGTTCCGGGCGCTGACTTTTCGGGTCCCAGCGGTGGTTGGCCGAGCGGAATGAGAAAATCCGCTCCTTGGCCCGGCTCTTCTCCTCGTCGCGCCGGGCGCCGCCAAAGGCGGCGTCGAAGCCGTGCAGGTCCAGCGCCTGCTTCAACCCTTGCGTCTTCCAGATGTCGGTGTGCACCGCCGAGCCGTGGTCGAATGGGTTGATGTTCTTCTCGATGGCCTCGGGGTTCTTGTAGACCAGCAGCTCGAAACCCAGCTCGGCGGCCATGCGCTCGCGCATCTCGTACATGGCCTTGAACTTCCAGGTCGTGTCGACGTGCAGCAACGGAAACGGCGGCGGTGACGGATAGAAGGCCTTGGCCGCCAGATGCAGCATCACCGCGGAATCCTTGCCGATCGAATAGAGCATCACCGGCTTGTCGGTCTCGGCCGCAACCTCGCGCATGATGTGGATCGACTCGGCCTCCAGACGTTGAAGGTGAGTCAGTCGTTGGGGGGCCACGGCCAGGGTTTGCTGCACGAACGGGTCTCGGAAGTCTGGCCCGCCGCGGGAACGCGGGCGTCTTAAATCGCGGCGGACCCATGCCGGAAGGAAGGTCGCTCGTCACGCCAGAAAAACTCGGAACGCCCGCACGACGTCTCACGCAAGCGCGGGGCGTCACCGCCCTGTTGCGAATTGGCCTCACATCGGCGCCAATGCCACAAACCCATCCCGACTGGCGGAGACCGCGAAATGAAACTCTATTGGATCAAGGCGCAGGCGCCCCTTCGCGTACTGGCGCTGGTCAAACATCTCGGGTTCGAGGTGGACACCATCGAGGTCGATCTGGTGGGCGGCGGATTGAAGACCCCACAGTACGCCGCCATGAATCCCAATATGAAGGCGCCGACGCTGGTCGATGGCGATGAGGTTCTATGGGAATCCTCGGCCATCATGGCCCATCTGTGCATCAAGGCGGGCTCGGACATGTGGCCGGCGCACAATCCGGCCGAGCAGGTCGAGGTGCTGCGCTGGCTGTCGTGGTGCGACAGTCACTGGTCGCCGGCCGTGGCCCCGTTCTATTTCGAGCACATCGTCAAGACGACCTTCGGGTTCGCCGAACCCGACCTCGCCTCCCTGCCCGCCCACGTGCCGGAGCTGCGGCGCTGGGCGGAGGTGCTCGACGCCCATCTCGCCGGCAAGAGCTGGGTCGCCTGCGGCCGCCTGACGATCGCCGACTTTCAGATGGCTTCGATGGCGACCTATTGGCGGCAATCCGAAATGCCGCTTGCCGACTATCCGAACATTGTCCGCTGGCTCGACGGCCTGGCCAAACTGCCGGCGTGGGCCAATCCCTGGCCCAAATGACCGCTGGTGCGCCTAGAAAGGGTTGAACGGGCCCGAAGCAACGAACCATGGGTTGGCGAAATCGGCGTCGCCGGCCTGGTCGCGCTTGCCGTAGGCGAGTGGCGATCCGTCCAGTGTTCGCACCGCGCCGCCCGCGGCGCGCAGGACCGCGTCACCCGCCGCGGTGTCCCATTCCATCGTGCGGCCCATACGGGGGTAGAGGTCCGCCTCGCCGCCCGCGACCCGGCAGAACTTCAGCGACGAGCCCGCCGCGATCAGTTGGGCGACCTTGAACCGATCGATGAAGTCCTTGGTTTCCGGGCTCATGTGCGATCGGCTGGCGACCACGTTCAGGCCATCGGCCGGCGCCGAACGGACGCGCAGATCCGACCACGGCCCGGGTCGGCCGGAGTGCAGCTTTGTGCGTCGCGCGCCCTTGTTCTTTTCCCCCGCGAACACCTCGCCGTAAGCCGGCGCGAACACAACGCCCGACACGGGGACGCCATCCTCGATCAAGGCGATGTTCACCGTGAAGTCGCCGTTGCGGTTCAGAAACTCCTTGGTGCCATCCAGCGGATCGACCAGGAAGAACCGCGCGCCGATTGCCGGAATCCGGCCGGCGGAAACGGATTCCTCGGCGATGACGGGGATGTCCGGCGCAATCCGCGCGAGCGCGGCCAGGATGATTTCTTCGGCCTTGCCGTCGGCCTCGGTCACCGGTGAGCCGTCGCTCTTGGCCCGCTCGCCGAAATCCTCGCGGGCGTAAATCGTCATGATCGCGTCGCCAGCCGTCAACGCGGCGTCAATGATGTCGTCAAGCATGGCCGGGTCCGATCCGTGAGGCGCCCGCGTTTGACCGCCTTCCCCTGTGCGCGTCAATCGACCCGGGCCCTCAGCCGCCACAAACCTTGCGGCGCAGCGCCAGCCGATCGATCTTGCCCATGCCGTCGCCGGCCGTTCTGGGAAAGGCGGTCAGCCAGGCGAAGCGGACATGCTCGAAGGCCGCGAATTCCTTGGCGATCGCGTTCAGTCGATCGCGCGGCGGCTCCTGGGCGGCTTCGATGGCCATCACCAGCTCGTCCCGCCCATGCCCGTCGACGCCGTTGAACAGGCATACCGTGTCGACCCCCAGAAAAGCCCGCACCGTCTCCTCAAGCGGGCCGACCGCCACCTTGTCGCCCTGGGCCATGAGCACGTCCGCAGCGCGGCCCAGCACCCGGATTCGACCGTCGGCGCGGCGCACACCCAGGTCGCCGGGATAGAACCAGCCGTCGCGGAAATGCGCGGCCGTGGCGGCGGGATCGTCGAGGTATTCCGTGGGATCGCAGTCCAACAGTCGGATGCGCACCTCGCCACTCAGGTCGGCCGCGCGGGGGGCGCCCAGGTCGTCGACGATCTCGATCAGGCGATCCGCGGAAGGCTCCAGCCAATAGAGGTCGTCCTTGTCGCGAACGGCCGCCGAGGCGATGTTGGGCGTTTCGGTGGCGGCGTAGGCGACCCGCACACGCGGCGAGATCACGCGGGTAAGCTGGCCATAAAGGTCCCACGATAGAAAACCGCCGCTGATTTCCACCGCCAACCGGGGATCTGGCCTCGGCGCCGCCGCGTGCGCGCCGACCAAGGTCTTGAGGACGGAAGGCGAAAGAATCGCACGGTTTGGCGCACGATCGAAGAACCGGTCGAAGCGGCTCTGGCGCTGATCGAGGATCACCGTGCCGCCAAAGGCCCACACGGCCGAGGGATGATTGAAACCGACAACCGTCGATTGCGCATAGTTCAGCGCATGCGAAACCGAGTCGCGGTCCACGCCGCGATACCGGGCCGTCCGCGCCAGCTGCGCGCCTTCATGCCGGGCGTCCCAGAACACCTTCTTGAACGCGCCGGTCGTGCCCGACGAAAACAGGATATGGCCGCCCTGCGGGCCGGTCGGCGCCGCCGGCGGGGGCGCTGGCGCGCGCACCGAGGCGAAAACGGTCGATGGGATCAGCACCATCCGCGCGCCCAGGAAGGGTCCGGGCCTGAACCCAAGCGTCGCGGGCGCCCGATCCGGCGCCACCAGCCAGGCCGGGTCGCCAATGGCCAGGGTTTGCGCCTGCTCCAGCGACGTCACGCAGATCGTGTGCATGCCCAGCGCCCGGAGCGCCAGGACGTAGGTCCAGGCCTCGTCCAGCGGACCGCACAGGACGATGGCGGTGCGGCCGGCGGGCGGGCCCAGCGATGCGAGGTGCCCGCGGGCCAGCTCGATGCCGCGCGCGAACACGGCATAGGAAATTTCGACGTCGTTATGGATCAGGGCGGCTTTGTTGGGGTGGAATCGCGCCCACTCGAAGATACGCTCGACAATCATCCGGCGATCGCCCCCAGAGGCGATCTAATGCCCGTCCGCTCCTTGATAGACGCCAGGCGCCGCCGGCGCCGCATGATCATGCGCCAGCACGAACCGCCGATCGCAATAGGGACATTCGACGGTTGCCGCGGCGCCCATCTCCAGCCACACCCTTGGGTGCCCGAGCGCGCCGCCGACCCCATCGCAAGCCAGGCGATGGCTGGTGACCATGACGACTTCGGGTTCGTCGGGATTGGGGTTGGTGGGCTCGGAACTGGGCACGGGCTGGGTATCCTGACCTTGTGGCGGGTGACGCTTGGCGTTCGCGGCGGGCGCGGCTAGGTAGAGTGACACAGACCGCGCCGTCAATTGGCGCGATGACACGGATCCCGATGACCCTGCCCGACAACGCCATCGAAGCGCGTGGATTGGTCAAGACCTATCCCGCCACCAAGACCACGCCCGAGATGCGCGCGTTGAAGGGCATTGACCTGACCGTGCCGCGCGGCTCGATCTTCGGCCTGCTGGGTCCCAACGGCGCCGGCAAGTCGACGTTCATCAACATCCTGGCGGGGCTCACGAAGAAATCCGCCGGCCAGGTCTCCATCTGGGGCCGCGATATCGATACGCGCACCCGTGACGCCCGGGCCGCCATCGGCGTCGTGCCGCAGGAGATCGCCGCCGACGTCTTCTTCACCCCGCGCGAATCCCTCGACGTGCAGGCGGGCCTCTATGGCGTGCCCAAGCGCGAGCGTCGCACCGACGAACTGCTCGCCGCCATGGGCCTCTCCGACAAGGCCGACGCCTATGTGCGCCAGCTCTCCGGCGGCATGAAGCGCCGCCTGATGGTGGCCAAGGCCATGGTGCACAATCCGCCGGTTCTGGTGCTCGACGAGCCCACCGCCGGCGTGGACGTGGAACTGCGT
>Ga0209698_10000371_pt1 | contig 50835 bp, 36 predicted proteins | sample LitLauG_LLR_2012_FD_187203 | JGI IMG/M metagenome (GOLD analysis project Ga0209698, IMG submission 187203) | Freshwater sediment microbial communities from Pennsylvania, USA - Little Laurel Run_MetaG_LLR_2012 (SPAdes) (version 2) | ecosystem: Environmental > Aquatic > Freshwater > Creek >...
CCGGTGGGGGGGCCGGGGGGCCGAGAGGCATAGGCGTTGAGATAACGCCCTTGCGACGCGTGATCCGGTCTTGGGGTCCGGGTTGGTGGGACCCTTCCCGAAGGCCGTTTCGGGTCAATCTCAGCATAGGGGACAAAACGGCCATGTCGGTGCAGCGAGTGGCTATTGCCAAAACCTGATCGCCGCTTGCGCTTGATCATGAATGCCTGGAGACGAGCCGGCTCACGTCCGTGAATTTCCTCGAGCTCCCTCATTGGCGTGGCGAGAAGAGATCGCTCACGTCCACGCTGAACGACTCCTATCGCCCGGGAGCGTGGCTAGAATTGCGTGTGCTCGCGCTTCCAGTTTCTTCCCCTCTTCCTTTCGGCCGGTTTGGCGCAGCACCCAACCATAGTTCACAAGAACGCCTGCCACTTCCTGGTCATTGGCTCCGCGAACCCGCTGGAACACGTCGAGCGCCCGCCGATACAGTGACTCCGCCTCGCCAGGCAATCGCTGGTGAAACCTGACCGCACCGAGCTTCGCCATGGTGGATGCCGCCTCCGCACTGTTCTCGCCGAGAGCGCCCAGTTGAATTTCGAGTGCCGGTTGGAGGAGTTCGCCCGCTTCTGGATATCGCCCCAGATGCGCCAGCACAATTGCGCGATTAATCATGCGCTGTGCCGTGACGAGATGCCCGTCCCCGTATGTCTTGCGCGCAATAGCGTAGGCTCGTCCGGTCAGTTCGAGCGCATCGCCGAACCGGCGGCGCCGGAGATATGAGGAGGTCAGATTGTCCAGAGCGGGCACCAGCCTGCCGTCCTCCGGGCCTAGCGCCTCCTCCTGGATCGTCAAGGCACGGCGGCACAATCGTTCCGCTTCCGCGTATCGCTTTTGGCCCGCATAGACGGCCGCCAGACTGTTCAAGGTCTGCGCGGTTGCGGGATCATTCGCGCCGAGCACGTCTTCACGAATCTTCAAGGCGCGGTGGAATTGAAGGGCGGCTTCATCCAGTTTTCCTGCCGCGTAATCCAGGATAGCCAGGTTGTGCAAGATGCCGGCATACTCGGAACTGCCCGGGCCGCGCGCTTTCTCTATTAACGCGAGGGCTCGCTGGTACTGTGGACGGGCTTCGACAAGATTCCCGAGAACGCGGTTTATCATTGCCAGGTTATTCCACATGGTCGCTTGGACTCCTGGGTCTGCAGGCATATCCTCGCCACGCAGCGCGAGTTGATAGACGGCTTTTGCTTCCTGATAGCGGCCGGCCTGAACCAGACGATCGCCTTCCTGCGTATGCTTTTCCCAGCCCGCCTGCTGGCCGAATGCAATCCCGACAGTCCAGAACAGGCACGCGCCTCTCATGGTTGACTCCTTCTCCGACAGCGCTCAGGTTCAATTGCCATTTCCGGCCACAGTGGCGATCGCCCGCCTGACCAAACCTTCCGGAAGCGCCCGTAATTGCACGCCACGGATTTGCGAACTCCGGCTCTAATGACGTCCATGAAAATGGTCCCGGTTCCCGGCGGTCCACTACAATGGCCTCGACCGCAGGAAGGCTGGGGCCGATGTTGGTCCATGCGCCGCTATTCTGCTGGCCCGTCAGAAGGGATGGCGAAAGAAGCACACCGATAACGGTAGTTTTCAGATCTTCTCCCTATTACGTTTCCATGACGAGGCGCTTCGGAGCGGCAGCCGGTCGGCCGCAGCACGGCTCAGAAGTGACCGCGGACGGCCCTCTACTGAGAGCCATCCGAACTGGCCCACGCAATGAATTTCTGGACGACCGCTTTGCCCAGCGCCACTCCGGCCAGGTTATCGATCGGATAATGTATCCCTGCCCAGATGCGTGAATCTCCGGCCTCCTTACCCACTCCACGGACGAAATCGGCTCGCTGCGGAAAAAGATAAGCCAGCATCTCGGATCTGGTGGCTGAGAACGTGGAATGGTTCGAAGGATAGCTCGGGAAATTGGGGACGGGAAACAGCGGAACAATTGCCGGCTCCAATTGAGGCGGCCGGATGTACCAGTAAGCAAATTTTCCGTCCTGGCTGGCGATGAAGGCGTCAAAAAGCGAAACCGCAATCAAGGCATACGCCCGCGCCCACCGAGGCGCGTCTTGCTCCAGCTTGTCCTCGAACATCCATTTATTGGCGTCCACATACGGCCATGAGTTTAGTCCTTCGGGGCTCTGCCAGTACATGGCTCGCTGATTGGTCGCAAATGCCGCGGGCGAGCGAGGGAAGTTCTTCACATCGGCGACTTCCGCCACCATCTGTGCCGAATCGCAAGCGGGAGGCACTGGAGGCCGAAACTCACTGGGGGACGAGAGCAGGAATGGCTTCCAAGTGGCCGCACTCACGTTGCCCGGATTGGCCCCCACCCACATGCACTTACCGGTGGGAACGGTGCCCGTCCAAACTGCATCGGAGCCGTCCAGTTTGGCAACCTCGATGACGCGGGCGGCCACTTTCTTGCCCAAATCCAACCCGGCGTAATAGTCCGTCGGAAACTGCAGACCGGCGTAGAGCTGCGATTTGCCGGCTTGTTCAGCCAGGCTCTGGAATGACGCCGCCTCGTTCGGGAAGAAGTAGGCAAGCACGCCGGCCGCCGCTGCCGCGGTTGCCGCATGTTCCGACGGATAGCTGGGGCTGCGCGGAGTCGGCAGCCAGGTTTTCAGTGTTGGGTCGAGTTCACTGGGCCGTGGCCGGTTGTAGGCGTATTTCGAGTCCCACGCCGCGATGGTTGCGTCATACATCGCTAACGCGACATAGGTATATACCCGATGTCCATATGGTGTAAGCGGCGCGCCGGTCAGGGCCCGATTATTGATGAGCTCCATCCACTGGTAGGCCGGTGCACCGGCGCTCCAGAACCTGACCGAATCGCCAATGCTTGGATTGGGCTCGGCGACAGCGTCGTGAAGCCATCGCAATTCTCCGGCAGTGGTGCCCGCATCGGGCGGTGGGGGCACGCGGAAATCCTTGCCGGAGGAGATGGTCCACGTCTTCCACGTGCCGGCTTTGGGTTCGATCGATTGTCCGAGAACAGGTAGGGTGCCGGCGAAAATGACCATGCCGACTGATAGATAGCGCGTTTTCATCCTTATCCTCCTATGCAATTGCGACTAGAAACCGTGTAAGAAGCGGACCGGCTCTGGTTGAACGGGGACTGACACCGGAATCTAACCGGCTGCTTGTGGACTCCCAATTTGCCGGGCAAGAACACGATGATCCTGCAGGCGATAGAGCGCCCATCCTCGTCTCCGGCAGCAGCTTCATGCGCGGGATCCGCGCCGACGCCAAACGTATTGCCGAGTCCGCTTCCAAATTCCGCCCTTCGTCCGACAGGCGGATTGACTCCGCAACCAATGCCGCCACCCTTTCTTCCCTTCCGGATTGAGCTGCCGAGCTCACGACGGCCTTCAACACGGCCAAAATCGATTGAGCCCGGCGTCGGTTCGAGGTTCTGGGGTCCGTCCGCCTTCGTCTGTTGAATCAGCGCCGCGGCAGGACCGTCTTCGTAAAGAGAGAGAAGAGGCCGGGAGAGTTCGGCTCTGCGTCCAGCATCCCAGCGGCCACGACTGCGCCTCCATTGGATACCAGGATCGTAGCTTCTCCGGCCTTCTGTTCCCCGCGGCACCAGGTAGTCGATTCCCGTGGGAGACGCCTGGAGCACGGTTGCACGGCGTTCGGCACAGTGAAGGTTCGATGCCAGTCGCTTCGTCAACTCCTTGCTGAACCGCGAGCGCTCGACGAGGCTCGGATGTGAGTTCCGCGTCGTGTCAACCACGAAGCCGTGATCCTCGTTGGAAGCTACGATCCTCCCCAGCGCATCGATAAGCGTCGAGGGTGGAACCGCTATCCTGACAAGCGTGAATACCGCGACAGCGTCACAGAACAGTTCGAGTTCCCGAACGCGGCGCCAATCATGTCTGTTGCGGGCGTCTTCGTATTCCTCCCAGACGTAGACATGGCCAATCTCGTGGGTTACGATCGCCTGAAGTTGGCTCGGCGTCAGTAGCCGAAGGGCGGCGTCCGTAATCAGCACCACGAAACGGGCGTGAATGGCTACCCGCGCCTGCGGCGATTCCACTACTTTGAAGAGGTAATCCGTATCCGGCCCGTGCATGTTCACAACCCGCGCGACCGACTCGAGCTTCTTGCGGTATTCCACACTCAGTGACTTCGCCTCACCCTCCCTCGGGAGAGAGGCGATCACTTGCTGTTTAATGACAGGATCGATCCGCGGAAGCGGACCGAGGTGCTCAAGCCGCTCCACTAAGTCGGCAGGCTCGGCAGCGCTGCACGGACGCGTTAGACAGGCAAACGCGGCCAAATATACAATGGTGTGGGTCGACAGCATGACGCCATGCTGCCCGCCGGGACGGAAGGATGTCCTTTGCGGGTCCCTCGCTGTGCTTAGGAAGTTCGAAGAATTCCTTTAGCGAAATGTTAGAGGAGTGGAATCAATGTGTTACGAGTTTGGCACCTGCAGTCTGGACACGGAAAAACGACTGCTGAGACGGGATGGAGAGCCCGTCACACTGGCACCCAAGACCTTCGACCTGCTTGTCGTTCTGGTTGAAAGCGGGGGCCGGGCGCTGTCGAAGGCCGAGCTAATGCGATTTCTCTGGCCCGACACGTTTGTCGAAGAAGCGAACCTGTCCTTCCAGATCTCGACGCTTCGAAAGACGCTTGGGGAGGACGGGCCGAAGTGGATCGAGACCGTCCCCAAGCATGGGTACCGGTTCGCGGTTACGGTTGTCGCGGTCGCTCAAGAGAAGCCGGCCCGGGCACTGGCTGCGAAGCGTAGACGCCATCGCTGGGTGGCAGCATCGGCGATGACGGCAGCCGCAGCCGTTGCTTTTGTTCTGTTGACCAAGGGACGCCCTGATCGCGAGCGAAGGGCGCCGCCGCCAGCAACTCCGCTTACGGCCTATACGGGGGTCCAGGCCCAGCCCAGCCTCTCGCCCGACGGCAGCCAAGTCGCATTTTCCTGGAATGGCCCTAACGAAGACAACTACGACATATATATGAAGCTCGTCGGTCCCGGTGAGCCGGTGCGTTTGACGACGGCTCCCGAGCGAGATGATGCACCCTCCTGGTCGCCCGACGGACGGCAAATCGCCTTTCTAAGATATACCGCGCGCCAGCGTGCCAGCGTCATCGTCATCCCGGCGCTCGGGGGCGGTGTCGAACACAAGATTGCCGACCTCTTCTTACCCCTTTTTGTCCGTCATGACTCCAGCCTCTCATGGAGTGCGGATTCGAAACAGATCGCGGTTTCAGGCAGGTTTCGCGAAGACGAGCCGTTCGGCATCTGGCTCGCCCGACTCGACGGCGGCCCGCCTCGGCGACTCACGACAGTTGGCTCAGATGCGTCCTACGATGCCGAACCTACGCTCTCACCGGACCGTAAGATGCTGGCCTTCATTCGGGCAACGTCACCCACGCGGACTACGATATACATTCTGCCATTGACGAAGGATCTTCAGCCGTCCGGCAGGCCGGCATCCGTGACCGACGGCAAGGTTGCCGTCCATGCAATCGCGTGGATGGACAGCCGGCGAATCGCTTTTTGCGTGGGCTACCTTGCCCAGCGACGCCTGGGAATGCTTGACCTCGATTCCGGCCGTACGACGGGAGTAACAGGTTTTGGCGAGGGCGCCACGTCCCTTAGCATTGCCCCGAATGGAACGCTGGTGTACGCGCGCGAATCCGCTGAGGTGAACCTCTGGCGATTCGATCTGTCTCAGGCAGATGTTGCGCCAGAGCGGCTCGCCGCATCGACGTATCAGACCTGGACACCGGCATACTCGCATGACGGCAGGCGCATCGCCTTTGCATCGACGCGCAGCGGACTGGAGGAGGTGTGGGTGGCTAATGCAGACGGCACCCATCCAATTCAGCTCACGCACATGAATTCCGGCCACACGTCGAACCCGCGCTGGTCTCTGGATGACCGCACAAATCTGTTCAACTCCTGGACTCCGCGCTCGAATCTCTACACTGTCGCGGCGAGCGATGGCTCCATGACGTGGCTTGCAGATGGACAGGTGGGCAACAGCGTCGAGCCGACCTGGTCGCGAGACGGAAAGTGGATCTACTTCGGCAACGACAAGACCGGGCGGCTTGAGGTTTACCGCATTCCAGCCGGTGGCGGCGCGGCAACGCAGATCACCAGTAAGGGCGGGTTGCATGCGGAGGAGTCGACTGACCAGAAGTGGGTCTACTATTCCAAAAATGCAGAGTGGCCCAGCTCGATATGGAGGGTTCCTCGCGATGGCGGCGAGGAGACACTGGTGATCGACGGATTGAGCTATTCCACAAACTTCATGCCGGCAGAGAAGGGGATCTATTTCATTTCCTCTGAGCGCGGGCTCGATGGCCCTGCAACGATTGAGTTCTACGATTTTGCCACCTCCACGCGGAAAAAGCTGGTCGCCGTACTGAAACCTCTTAGCTGGGGGCTAGCGTTGTCCCCCGACGGGAGGTGGCTGGTGCATGGCATGGTGGATCATGTGTCCGGCAATCTGATGCTAATTGAAGGTTTTCACTAAAGTCGTATTTAGGTTTGGCCGGGTGTTGTCTGAGTTCAACGTCTGTGGCCAATTCTTAGGGCAGATCGGCGCCGTCGTTCTGAACGAGTGACGCGCACCAAGCGGAACTTGCGCGGCGGCGGTCAAGTTGACGGGAAACTCGCCGAGTGCCCGCCGACTCGGGCCAGGAGGCCGCGTTCTAGGAAGTTTGACCGAACTTGGCCCGAGGCGGGATCGCGCGAGCCGAGATCACCTTCGATAGCGCCTTATTTTAACGCCTATGGGCGCGGGAGGTGAGGGCCTTTGCCGGCGTTGAGAAGTGCTCTCTGCCCGGAGCGTCTTGTCAGCACGACGGCTGAGGCCCCAGGTTTTGGCGCCACTGCTAAACTGAAATCGAATGAACCAGCCGCTAGTAGGCATGGACCTCGCCGACCTGCGCGAGGCTCTGGGACCCAGCCTGCCAGGATATCGCGCCAGACAGCTCTACCAGGCCATTTATCGCGGGCAGGCGTCCGGTTTCGTACAGATCACGACGCTGCCGGTTCACCTGCGCGAAGATCTCGCCCAACGCCACGCCTTGGGCCTGCCGGAAGTGGCGCAGATTTATCGGTCGGCCGACGGCACACTGCGGTACCTGCTGCGGCTGGACGATGGCCGCACCGTGGAAACCGTGCTCATGCCCGAAGGCGAGCGCGACACGATCTGCATCTCCAGCCAGGTGGGCTGCCCGGTGGATTGCAAGTTCTGCATGACGGCGCTGATGGGCTTGGAACGAAGCCTGACCGCGGGCGAAATCGTGGGCCAGGTGCTGCTGGTGGCCGGTGAGAATCGGCTACGCCAGGATGGGGGCCGCCTCAATATCGTGATGATGGGCCAGGGCGAGCCGCTGCTCAACCTGGCCAACGTGGTGAAGGCCACGCGCATTCTGCTCGACCCCGGCGGATTTGCGCTTTCGGCGCGGCGAATCACGGTTTCCACGGCCGGCATCATCCCCAAGATCGAGGAACTGGGGCGCGAGCCAGTGCGGCCGAAGCTGGCCATATCCTTGAACGCGTCCACGGAAGAGTCGCGCCAGGAACTGATGCCCATCACGCGGAAGTACCATCTTAAGGACCTGATGGAGGCGTGCCGGGCCTATCCATTGCGGCCTTGGGAGAAGTTGACCTTCGAATACGTGCTGCTGCGGGGCGTCAACGACACCGATGGCGACGCGCGGCGCGTCCTGCGATTGCTCTCCAACCTCAACGCCAAGGTCAATCTGATCGCGCTCAATCCCGGGCCGGGCATTCCCTTCGAGACGCCGGACGCGGAGCGCGTGGAAGGCTTCCAGCAGATCGTGCGGCGCGGGCTCCCCTGCTTCGTCCGCAAGCCCCGCGGCGTGGATATTTACGCGGCGTGCGGGCAGCTTAAGCGCCAGACGTCAGGCCTGCCGTCGGCGGCGCCGGATTGAACAGGGTGTGACTTCCGCGGCTTGGGGATGGTGGACGGCGGCCAGTGGCCGGTGGCCAGTGTAGTGTCAGCCCTGCCGTCGGCGGCGCCGGATTGAACAGGGTGTGACTTCCGCGGCTTGGGGATGGTGGACGGCGGCCAGTGGCCGGTGGCCGGTGTAGTGTCAGCCCTGCCGTCGGCGGCGCCGGATTGAGCAGGGTGTGACTTCCGAGGCTTGGGGATGGTGGCCGGTGGCCGGTGTAGTGAGGCGCGCGCCGTGCGGGCAACTCGCCTGACTCCTCAATACCGGATAATAGAATTATGCGCGCTCACGCGGTCCGTCTCTTTCTGCTCTCCGTAGCGATCCTGCCCGCCCAGGATGTGCGGCCCAAGGACGTTCGCGAAATCGGCAAGGGCGGCTCCGCGGCCCTGCCGAGGTTGGAGGAATTTCTCAAGAACCCGAGCACCGACATCCGCGTCGAAGCCGTCAAGCAGATTACCGACATCGGGACCTTGCGCTGCCTGGAACCGTTGATCGAGGCCACGCGCGACAACGAGCCGGAAGTCCAGATCCGCGCTACCGATGGCTTGGTAAACTTCTTCCTGCCGGGCTACGTACAGACGGGTTTCGCATCGTCGATCAAGCGGGTAGGAACCAGCATCAAGGGCAAATTCACCGACACCAACGACCAGGTGGTCGACGCCTTCATCGTGGTGCGGCCAGACGTAATCGCCGCGATCGGCAGCCTGGTTCGCAGCGGCGGCGCGATGGAGGTGAGGGCCAATGCCGCCCGCGCGTTGGGTATTCTGCGCGGCAAGGCGGCTGTCCCCGACCTGGTGCAGGCCTTGCGCTCGAAAGACACCGACGTACTTTACGAATCGCTGGTGGCGTTGCAAAAGATCCGCGACGAATCGGCCGGGCCGCAGATCATGTTCCTGCTCCACGATCTCAACCAGAAAGTGCAGGTCGCCGCCATCGAAACCACGGGCCTGTTGCGCAACAAGGATGCCCTGCCCGACTTGACCGAGACGCTCAACCGCGCCAAGGATGTCAAGGTGCGGCGCGCGGCACTCACGGCGATGGCCATGCTGCCCTCGGAGAAGAGCCGCCCGGTCTATACGCAATACCTGCAGGACAAAGACGAAAAGCTGCGCGGCGCCGCCGCCGAAGGCTTCGCGCGGCTGCGCAACCCGGCCGACTTGCCCATGCTGGAGAAGGCTTGGCAGGACGAAGGTAAGACCGTTCCGCGGCTTTCCCTGGCCTTCGCCCAAGTGATGCTGGGCAAGACCGAGATCAGCGAGTTCAGCCCGCTGCGTTACCTGATCAACAACCTGAACTCAGCCGCGTATAAAGGAGAGGCCTTGCCGTTCCTGGTGGAACTGGCGCGCGACCAGACTGTGCGCGAGGCTGTCCACAGTGCGTTGCCGGGCGCCACGAAAGACGAGAAGATCGGCCTGGCGCGCGTGCTGGCCCGCAGTGGGGACAGGAGCAGCGTTCCGCTGCTTGAAAAGCTCAGCAACGACACCGATACCGAGGTGGCTCAGGAAGGATTGCGGGCCTTGAGAAGCCTGCGGGCGAGACTGTAGGGCGGGAGGGTCCCTGGCCCGCCCGAATCGCTACGGGTTTCGCGTGATCGGCTGCTTGCGCTGCCCCCAGGTCGGCGGCGGCGGTTCCGTGCCCAGCCGCTTCACCGGCTTTTCCTTCAGCATCCGCAGACCCTCCTCGACCGCCCGCTCCAACTGCGCATCATGTCCGGCGATCGCATCCCTGGGCCAGTTCTCCACGTCCACATCGGGCGTGGTGCCTTCGTTCTCCACGGCCCACTTGCCTTCACGCGAAAAGAAGCCGCCGCGCGGCGCGATCATGGAACCACCATCGATGAAGACGGGCGTATCGGCCGTGTGCACCAGACCGCCCCAGGTCCGTTTGCCCACCAGCAGGCCGATCTTGCGATACTTGAACATCCAGGGCATCAGATCGCCGCCCGAGCCGGCCATTTCATTGACGATCATCACCTTCGGCCCCCAGATGCCCGCCGACGGGCTGGTAAACGGATACCGTTCGCCGGCCACGTTGTTGAAGTAGCCGTCGAAATCGCGTTGCAACACGTCGATGATGTAATCCGCGGCCGAGCCGCCGCCGTTGTAGCGCTCATCGATGATCGCGCCTTGTTTGTCCTGCTGCGAGAAGTAGTAGCGGTTGAAGCTGGCGTAGCCCGGTTGCCCGGTGTTTGGCAGATAGACGTAGGCAAGTTGCCCGCCCGAGAGTTTCTCCACCAGCCGCCGGTTGGACTCCACCCAGGCGCGCGTGCGCAGCGCCTGATCGTTGGCGACCGGGACCACCGTCACCTGCCGCGCCCCCTCCATGGCCGGCCGGCTGTTGACGGTCAGCACCGTCTGCCGATTGGCTGTGCCGTCGAGCAGTCGGTGGATGTTGTCTGGCGACTTCAACTCCACGCCATCGATAGCAAGCACGTAGTCGCCCACGGACACATCGGCGCCTGGTTCGGCCAGAGGCGCGCGCAGGTCGGGGTTCCAGCTTTCGTTATCGTAGATGCGGGTGATCCGGTAGCGCCCGCTATCGATGGCGAAGTCCGCGCCGAGCAGGCCGCCGGGGGAACTGGGCAGCGTGGGCATGTCACCGCCGCGCACGTAGGAGTGGCCGATGGAGATCTCCGAGCCCATGATGTCCAGCAGGTAGTTCAGGTCGGCGCGATGATTCACGTACGGCAGCAACTGTCCGTACATTTCCTTCATCTTGGGCCAATCGGCCCCGTGCATGTTGGGCACATAGAGGTAATCGCGCTGGTTTCGCCAGCCTTCGTAGAAAATCTGCTTGAACTCCTCCTTGGGCTCCAGGTACATGCGCAGCGTGGCGGTGAGGCGGCCCTGTCCGGCCGCGGGAGGCTGGCGGTCGGCATCCACCAGGAAAAGCGAAGGCGCGGGAGGCGGACCGGCCGCTGCGCCACGGCCGCCGCGGCCTCCTCCACCGCCACCGCTGCGATAAACCAGCTTGTGGCCGTCAGCGCTGACGGCGTAGGCGGCCACTCCGCTAACGAACGTCGCGGCGCGCCGGTCGCTGAGCCGGTACCGCACCAAGGTACTCCCGCCGGTGGCGCCCGCCGCCGGATCTTCGCCGCGGCCACCGCGCCCGCCGGCCGCTGCCTCCAGGTAGTAGACCGAGCCCGCGACGCCGGCGTGCAATTGGGAATACGGGCGCTCCGCCACCGCCGAGACCGCGACGATCCGCTGCTGCAGGCCGTCGAAATCGACTTGCACGTTGACCGGCGTGCGCGGCGCAGGGGCGGGCGTCTCGCCCTGTGCGCTATCGGCCGAAGCCGCGGCAGCGCCACCGCGGCCACCACGGCCACCACCGGCCCCGCCACCGCCAGCAGCGGGCACGCTGCCGACGCCCTTGTCCTCATCGCTCTCCGGCAACAGCGGACTGGCCTCGCCCTTCTTGAGAATGGCGAAATATAAGCCGAAGTTCTCGTCGTGGTCGTACGAGGTCATATCGAGCCACTGCGATTTCAGCCCGAAGTCGGTCGAGGCCAGAAACCACAGATACTTGCCGCTGGCATCCCAGGCCGGCCAGACCGAATCGGCCAAACCGTCGGTCACTTGTCTGGTTTCGCCGGTCTCGACGTTGCTGACGAAGATGGCGTGGTACAGCGACTTCAGATGGCTGGCGTATGCCACCCATTTCGAATCGGGACTCCACACTGGGTTCACGGTGCGCGTTGGCACCATCCACGGATCGCTGCCAATCACCTTCGTTTTCCCGGTGGCGACGTCGAGCACCCAAACTTTCAGGTTCGTATCGGTGTACACGATCTTCTTCGAATCTGGCGACCAGGAGGGCGTGTAGTAATGGGTGGGATTCGGCAGCGCGATTTCGCGCGGCGGCGTCAGGCCGTCCTGGGCTTCGATCACCAACTTGTATTCGCCGCTCTTGTCGCTGAAATACGAAATGAACTTGCCGTCGGGAGACCAGGCCGGGTCGCGCTCCGCCGAGCCCGCGGAATGGCTCAGGTTGCGCACGTCGCCTTTTTCCGCGGGTAGGGTGAAGATCTCACCGCGCGCTTCCACCACCACGCGCTTGCCGGTGGGCGACAGCGCCATGTTGGTCATGCGGCTAGTCACGTCCTCCCAGCGCGGCATCATCCAAGGAAAATCGCCCGCGGCCGTGATGTTCACCACGTGCTCCTTGCCGCTCTTCGGATCCAGTTCGTGGATGTAACCGGCTTGCTCGAAGACCACCGCGCCCGCCCCGGCATCCAGCGTCTTCACGTCGAAATCGGTGAACCGCGTCGCCTGCGCCAGGCGTTTCGACCTGGTGTCGTACGACCATACGTTCGCCACGCCATCGCGGTCGGAAATGAAATAGACGGTGTCGCCCACCCAGGCGGGGTCCATGTCCTTCGAGTCCGTCCACGGCGGCGAGACCAGGTCGTAGGTCTTCAGGTCGACAATCCAGATCGGACGGTTCTGGCCGCCGCGATAATTGCGGCGTTCCTCGTCCCATGAATTGTTCATGCGGTATGCGATGCGCTTGCCGTCCGGAGAGATCTTGCCCTGGTAGCCGCGAGGCAGGGCCATCGGCTCTTCCACTCCGCCTTCGGCGGGAACCGTCCAGAAGCGGGGCGCGGCACTGGGCGCCCACGTCGCACGCGCTGAAGTGAAAACCACCGAGGTGCCGTCGGGCGTCCATCCCTGCACCGAATCGTTGCCCGGATGCCAGGTGAGCCGCTTCGGCTCGCCGCCTTCGGACGCTACCACGTACACATCGGTATTGCCGGCGTACTCGGCGCTGAATGCGACCCATTTGCCGTCCGGCGAGAAATGCGGGTTCGTCGTCTGGCCGTGAAAACTGGTGAGCCGCCGCGCCGTGCCGCCGCCGCGCTCCACAATCCAGAGGTTGTTCGCGTAGGCAAACGCGATCCGGGTCGCGCTCACCGTAGGCATACGTAACAGCCGAGTGCCCGGTCCGGTGGCGCCGCTCACTTTGGTCTGCATGGTCGCGAAGACGAGAATCGCGATTGCGAAACCGCCAGCCAGGAGACTCCGTTTCCACATGAAAGTACCCCCAACACTGGAACTTTTTGCAGCCAGTATAGCAGGTGGGGTAGGCGTCCTCGGTCTGATCCTCGGTCTGCCCACCCCGCTTGGGCCGCTTGGGGGCGGACATCATTGACGCCGAGCCGCGAAGGCGCGGAACAAGGCGCGGAGACCAGGGTTTACTCAGGGGTCAGCGGGCTGCGGCGACATTCGGCGTGCCGGAGCGGAGGTGGCTCAGGAAGGATTGCGGGCCTTGAGAAGCCTGCGGGCGAGACTGTAGGGCGGGAGGAGTGTCCGGCCCTACAGTTTGAATCGAACCTACTTGGCCTTCTTCTGCTTCTGCTGACCGACGCGGACTTTGACGTGCAGCGTCTTGGATTCCTGGAACGCCTTGTGATCGTGTCGCGATACGGCGTCCGTCAGGTACTTGTCAATGTCCGTTTCCCGCGGCAGCACGGCCATCAAAGTGAAATTGTCATTGCAGGTCGGGCAAAAAGGCCGGAACCGCTTTACATTTGGAATTGCCATAACTCTTGCTAGTTTAGCACGGCGGTTGCGGGGGGGCAGGCTCTATGTGCGCCATCCCGAACTCGTTTGGTACGCTGGATCTGATTGCGCCCGCCGAACCGCAGACACGGGATCTCCGATTCCTTACTGGGCCGGCGCGTGGCGCTGGCCGGCATCGTGGCCAGCGGCGTCCTGGCGGCCGGCAACATTGCCGTCGGATTGGCCGCCGGTTCCACCGCCGTATTCGCGGCGGGAGTCGAGTTCGCCGGTGACGTCATCGCCTCCACCTTTGTATTGGTCGGATTGGCGCTGGCCGCGCGCCCGGCAGACGAGGACCATCCCTATGGCCACGGCCGGATCGAAATCCTGGCGGGCCTGACGGTCGGGGTGATCCTGGCGGCGGGCGGCGCCGGCATCTGCTACCTCTCCGTGAAGAGGGCCAGTGCGGCCCACGCGGCACCCGCTGCGTACGCGTTCTGGCCTCTGTTTGGCGCCATCGCGGTCCGCGGCATTATGTCGAATCTGAAGTTCCGCGTAGGAAGGCGGATTGGCAGCATCTCCCTCATCGCCGACGCGTGGAATGACACGGTCGATATTCTATCCGCCAGCGCGGCCCTCTGCGCGCTGGGTTTGACTTTGCACGATCCGGCGCGCTTTCACGCTGCCGACGAGTTCGGAGGCTGCGCTGTCGGGCTGTTCGTGATTTACACCGGCCTGCGGGTGCTGCGTGACGCTTCGCTCGACCTGATCGACACCATGCCGGATCCCGAGATCATTGAATCCATCCGGCATGCCGCTCTCGAAGTCGGAGGCGTGATGGGCATCGAGAAGTGCTACGCGCGCAAGACCGGCTTGCAGCACCACGTCGAAATCCATGTGGAGGTCGACCCCGCGATGACGGTAGCCCAATCGCACGATATTGCCACCGACGTGCGCCGCCATGTGACGGCCACCCTTTCTTCGGTAGCCGACGTGCTGGTGCATATCGAGCCATTCGGCATGGCGTGAGCCACCGACGCCAGCGCGACTCAGCTTTTCGGCCTGGTCAACCGGCGGTAGGCGGCATAGCCCGCCAGGCCAAGGAGCGCACCCGCCACGGCTCCGAACCCGATGACCAGGCCGGCCGATAGTCCGGTGACCGTGCCTTGAGCGGCGAGTTCCAGAACGCCAACCGAGGCGCCGCCGACGCCCCCTACGCCCGCACCGACACCCGCGACGGCTGTCGCGGTGGCTTTCTCTTTTTCCGTTTCCGTCATGACAGGACCTATCAGACTACACAATCCTAATTTTATCCGAGTCGACAGCGCCTGTGCCAGCCCGCCCGACGTGGCACTATGCTGGAGATGAAACGCTGCCGTCCTGGAGATTGCATGAAGCCGATTCGTATCCTGCTTGCCGACGATCATACGGTGGTCCGAAAAGGTTTGCGGCTGCTTTTGGAAAGCCATGAGGACTTCCAGGTCGTTTCCGATGCCGCCGATGGGCGGGAGGCGATTGTGCTTGCCGAGCAGCATCGGCCCGATGTCGTGGTGATGGACGTGGCCATGCCGATTCTCAATGGTATCGAAGCCGCCAGACAGATCTGCGCCAGCCTGCCGCAGACCGCGATCGTGATTCTCAGCATGCATTCCGATGAGGCCTACGTGTTGAAGGCGCTTAAGGCGGGCGCGCGAGCATACCTGCTGAAAGATTCCGCGGAGAACGACCTGATCAGCGCGGTGAAGGCGGTCAGCGAGGGGAAAGCCTTCTTCAGTCCAGCGATCAGCAAGATGCTGGTGGAAGACTACGTGCGGCAGATGCAGGAACAGAAGGTCGAAGACAGTTTCGAGCTATTGACCACGCGGGAACGGGAGGTGCTGCAACTGTTGGGGGAAGGGCGGAGCAACAAGGAAGCGGCGAACATCTTGAATCTGAGCCTCCATACGGTGGAGACGCACCGGGCCAACATCTTCCAGAAACTGAATCTGCACAACGGCGCGGAGTTGATTCTCTACGCGATTCGCAAGGGCGTGATCAGTTGACGCCCGCCGGCTAGTGTCGCGCGCGCCAGGGGGGGCGAGACACGTCAGACGGAGGCACTCTGCCCGTTGCGCGCGGGCGAGGATTCGCCACCATTCGCCTGGCGGCGCAGCCGTTCGAGCAATTCCGGATCGATACTATCGTGAAGATCGGCTTTGACGCACTTCTGCAAATCTCGAGTGGAGCGTTGTTGGACGCCGACTGGCATAAATTTGACCCCCAGGGGCTCCTCGCTTTCGCCGACCCGGTCTTCAGAGTGTGGTACGATTTCCCGCTCCGCCATTGGATCCACCTCTGTTATCATGATACACCGGATCGCCCGATCCGACTTATCTATCTGCCCACTCCAGGCACTTCGTCTTTGAACCCGCCAAGGATGAAACTCGCGGTTTCGCGCATCATGGCAAACAGTTCGATTTGATAGCGATCCTGCCTTTCGCCGAAGCGGGTCCAGAAAGGCACAGGATAATTCGAGGTGGCCGCGACTATCCCTATCGGTAGCCAGCTTGGTTGGTCCATCACCGGCAGAGCCAGTATGGAACGCCAGTCCCTGCGTTCAGAACGCCAGAGCCTCTTCATTTCCGGGTTGAAGTTTCGATCAATAGCCCGTTCGTCATCCAAGATAGTCAGGTGCCTCGCCGATGCAAATGCGATCCCGGCGAGTCCCTGTTCGTTGCCATTCGCGATAGACAGTTTCCTCAAACGTGCGTGTGTCTCGGCTTCCGTTCCACTTCGTTGTTGCCGCGAGGTGCAGATTTGGCATAGGCTCGCCTGGGGGGCGCCGTCGAGCTGGAGCGGCACAAATAGCGAGAATCCGACCACCTCCTCGGATGGCAAGGCGAAGAATCTGCGCACGCGGTCGGACAATAGTTGCAGCGCGCAGTAGGCCACTTTCTGAAATTCATCCTTCAGCAGGACCTCGGTCTCGATATGGCTCTTAAGCTGCGCGAGAGCCCTGTCGATCCACTTCGGAGCCTGACAGCGCTCACAGGTTCCGTATTGTACGTCGCGAAGCAGCCCCGCGATCTCGTCGTGTTCTCTTACGAACAGCAACTTGACGCCGAGGCGCTCCCAATGGCCCTTCACATAATCGTCGAGCAGGGCATCCTGCTTTTTGAGAATCGCCCAGATCCCAGCCCGCTCCGATAAAACGTTCCGGCCCAGAAAATAAAACAGCCTTCGGAGATTGGGATCACCGAGGCTCATGCCGATGATGAGCGTGGCGCCCCCCTCCAGCACGCGACTCAACTCGACATTTGCCGTAGCCTCCAGATTCTGGGTAAGTTCCTGGTATTGGGACTCTCTGAGGATTACCGATCCGCCAGTTTTTCCTCCGGGATCGACCCACCCATGCAGATGGACGATCGGATTCCCCTTTCCCGGGTCGCGGCTAAACAACCCTTCGGGCTGCCGATAATGGCGCCAGAGTCTATCCCCACTTTCCAGGTCGACTCCATCTACGGCAGCAACGGCCATCTCCAGTAAGGGATCGAAGTTTGTGGTGTAGACGGCAGCTTTATCCCGCATGGCTGCAATCTGGTAATGACTCGATTGAATCGGCAGATCGAGGCTGCGATCGCCATAGAGCGACTGCGCCAGCAACTCATTGAAATCGAAACCGAGCTTTTCGGCGTTGTGGAACACCAAATCCGCCACGGCGTCGCGCCCGAGCGTATCACAGAGTTTCCTGGAGAGTTCATCCACCGTCTGCCGGGGCTGCCGCTGCTCCTTCAGGAGATAGTTCTTTACCAATCGGAGAGTCAGTTCATCCCAGCCAGGAAAGCCCGATTGGATCGACGGCCCGGCGCCCACCAGCAAGCGGAGTTTGTTGGCCGCAAAAGCCTCTGTTAAGATGCCTATGTCCTCGGTCGTCATTTTGAGCGGACAGTATATCACGTCATAAGAGAGCCATTCGACCTACTTGAATTGAAAAATGGCGTCTAATAGCCGTAAGCCTCTCAAGCAGACGCGCTCGCTTAGTGGATTGCCTTCAGGGCACTCCGCCTTGTAACGAGGGTGACCCGCTGGGCCTGGTAGTCGCAGCGGGTCTGAGCCTACACGGTGTAACGGCCTGCCTCGATCGCGTAGCGCGCGATCGCGCGGCCGAGTGCGATGGTGTCGGCCGGTTCGTGCTTCGAGAGCCTCCGCAGGATGGCCATCTGGGTGCGCAGCATGTCGCCCTCGGCCACGGCGGCGATCACCTTGCGCGCTGAGAGTTCCACCGTTTGCGTGGCCTTGGCGGTGTAGTATCGGGTCATCGCGATGGCCTGCCTGGCCGCCGATTCGCCCCGGCTGGCGCGCAGTTTCTCGGCGCGCAAAATGGCCGATTCGATAGCGTAGACTTCGGTAATGCAGTCAGCCAGCGCGCCCATGATCTCCTGCTGGTCGGCCAGCGCCTGCATGTACTTCTGGGAAGCGGCGCCGGCGGCAAACATGGCGAGCTTCTTGGCATTGGCCAGCAGCTTGTGCTCATCCGCCAGCGGCCCTTCCCGGTCCTCGGCAGCGGCCGGGCCGGCCATGACCTCGTCCATGAGCTGCTTGATGGCCTGCAGGAGCGGTAACTGGCCGGACATGGCCCGCTTCATGAGCCAACCGGTGATGATCAAGCGGTTGATCTCGTTGGTGCCTTCGAAGATGCGGTTGATGCGCGAGTCGCGGTAGGCGCGCTCGGCAGGGTACTCTTCCACGTAACCGTACCCCGCGTAGATCTGCACCACGTGGTCCACCACCGTGTCGAGCATCTCCGATCCCCAGACTTTGAGAATGGAGCACTCGACGGCGTACTCTTCGATGCGCTTCTGGATTTCGCGCGCGGCGCCCTCGGCCTGGGTATCGACATCGGCCAGCGCGGCGTCGATCGCCCCGATGGTTCGGTACGCCATCGACTCGCCCACATAGACTCCGGTGGCGGACTCCGCCAGTTTTTCCTGGATCAGCCCGAACTCGCAGATGGACTTGCCAAAAGCCTTGCGCTCCTTGGCGTACTGAATGGCGTGCTGCAGGCTGTTGCGCGCTCCGCCGACACAGGCTGCGCCCAGCTTGAAACGGCCGATGTTCAGAATGTTGAACGCGATGTGGTGACCCTTGCCCACCTCGCCCAACAGGTTCTCCACCGGCACCTGGCAATCGGCCAGAATCAACGGGCAAGTGGACGAACCGCGAATGCCCAGTTTGTGCTCTTCCGCGCCTACCGAAAAACCGGGCGTGCCGCGGTCGATAATGAATGCCGAGAACTTCTCGCCATCAATCTTGGCAAACACCGTAAAGACGTCGGCGAAGCCGCTGTTGGTGATCCACATCTTCTCGCCGTTGAGCACGTAGTGGCGGCCGTCGGCGGAGAGCACAGCGCGCGTGCGGCAGTTCATGGCGTCGGACGCCGAGGACGATTCGGAGAGCGCATACGCGCCGATCCATTCGCCGGTGGCCAGCTTGGGCAGGTACTTCTGCTTTTGCGCGGGAGTGCCGTACCACACGATCGGCAGCGTGCCGATTCCGGTGTGCGCGCTGAAGGCCACCGAAAAGCTGGCGAGCTGGCTCATGCTCTCGGCAACGAGGGCCGACGTCACCTTGTCCATCTCCATTCCGCCATAGGCTTCGGGAACGTCGACGCTCATCAAGCCGAGTTCCCCAGCCTTGCGCAGCAGGCCTCTGGTTACGTCGAAGTTCTTGGCTTCGATCTGGTCGGCCGCCGGCATCACCTCGTTGGTGGTGAATTCGACGACGGTTTTGGCGATCTGCCGGTGTTCGTCGGAGAAATCCTCCGGCGTGAAAATGTCATCGGGCCGGCGTTCCTCGATGAGGAAACTGCCGCCCTTCACTCGCTTTGCGAGCATCTGCGTGGTAGCTGCCATTCCTGTACCCTCCCCCGCCGCGACCGGAGGCCGCGGCTACTTTCTAATTCAGATTCTCGAAAACGCCGGCGGCGCCCATACCGCCGCCGACACACATCGTAACCATGCCGTACCTGGCGTTACGGCGCTTCAATTCCTGCAGCAGGCTGGCGGTCAGTTTGGCCCCGGTACACCCGAGCGGGTGTCCCAAGGCGATGGCACCGCCATTCACGTTGACGCGTGCCAGATCCAACCCCAGCGCTTTGATCACGGACAGCGATTGAACCGCGAAGGCCTCGTTCAACTCGATAACCTCGATCTGGTCGAGCGTCAGGCCCGCGAGTTTGAGAGCCTTTGGGATGGCGTAGACGGGTCCGACCCCCATCTCTTCGGGCAGGCATCCGGCATACGCAAAGGCGACAAAACGGGCCAGCGGCCGGATTCCCAGCGCGCGCGCGCGTTCATCGGACAGGACTACTGCGGCGGCCGCCCCATCAGACATTTGCGACGAATTCCCTGCAGTTACGGTGCCTTTGGCATGGAAAGCCGCCTTCAGCTTGGCCAAGGCTTCGAGCGAGGTGTCGGCGCGCGGGCCTTCATCCACCCGGAAATCGACCTCTGTCTTCTTCGGTCTGGACCTGGCATCGGGCGCCGTGAACGTGACCGTGACCGGCACGATCTCCCGCTCGAACTTGCCCGCGGCTTGCGCTGCCAGCGCCTTCTGGTGGCTACAGTATGCGAACTGGTCGGCCTCTTCCCGGCTGATGCCGTAGCGTCGCGCCAGCCGCTCCGCGGTCAGGCCCATCGAGAGGTAGGAATCGGGATACTGTTCCAGCAGCCGAGGGTTGATCGAAATCTTGTTACCGCCCATGGGCACGAACGACATGGACTCGGTGCCGCCGGCGACGATGACCTCGGCGCCGCCGCCGCGGATGCGTTCGGCCGCCAAGGCAATCGACTGCAGCCCGGAGGCGCAAAAGCGGTTGATCGTCATGGCGGCCGATTCGATGGGCAGGCCCGCGCGCAGCGCACAGGTCCGGGCCACGTTCATGCCCTGTTCCGCTTCAGGCATGGCACAGCCGACGATTACGTCCTCCACCTCGCGGGGGTCGAGCGCGGGCACCCGGTCGAGGGCGCCTTTAATCGCGGCGGCGCCCAGGTCGTCGGGACGCGTGGCCCGGAGCGTTCCTTTGGGGGCTTTCCCCACTGCCGTGCGAACGGCGCTAACGATGACTGCGTCTCTCATACGAAACTCCTAACCCGGCGTAGCCGGCACTAGACAGGCTGTGGCGCAAGAAGGCAGAAGGCAGCTCAGCCTCCGGCGGCGCCGGATGGAACGGGGGTGTGACTTCCGCGGCAGCCGGGCATGGTGGCCGGTGGTCAGTGCCCGGTGGCCGGTGTTGTGTGTTCTTCCGCACAGCGGCAAGATTTGAAGCCATAGTACTAAACCAACACAGTCCTGGAGGCCTGTGCCACTTTAATTCCTGAGGGGCTTGCCGGTCTTCAGGGTGAAGGCAATGCGCTCCTGCGTTTTCTTTTCGCCGCAGAGGGAGAGGAAGGCCTCCCGCTCCAGATCCAACAGGTATTGCTCGCTGACGAGCGTTCCGGGGGTAATCTTGCCGCCGCACAACACGTGGGCTACCCAGTTGGCCACTTTCAGGTCGTGGTCGCTGATATATTCGCCCTGCCGCATCATGTAGGCGCCGAGTTGCAGCGTGGCCAGCACGTTCTCGCCGGGCGCTGGAATGTCCGCGCGCGGTACGGGCGGGGCGTAACCGGCATCGGCAACGGCGCGCGCCAGATGCTTGGCGTCCAGCAGCAGGCGCTCCCGGTTCATGGTGATGCGATCGCCCGGCGCCACGAAGCCGAGCCGGCGCGCCTCCACGGCCGAGGTGGAAACCTTGGCCATGGCGATGGTTTCGAAGTGGCGCTTCAGGGCCTCCAACTGTTCGACGTGGCCGGGCGCATCCATGGCGTGCAAGGTCATTTCCTTGCAACCGCCGCCGGCGGGCAGGATTCCCACGCCGGTCTCGACGAGCCCCATGTAAAGCTCGGCGTGCACCTGGCGGCGCACCGAGGCGAGCGAGATTTCGCAGCCGCCGCCCAGGCAAAAACCGTAGGGCGCGGCGATCACCGGGCGCGGGCAGAACTTGATGTGGGAGGTCATGCGCTGGAACGCCCGCACCATCAGATCCACGTCGTCCCACTCCTCCTCCTGCACGCTCAGCAGAAGCTGCATGATGTTAGCGCCCACCGAAAACTGGGTGGAATCGCTCGCGATCACGAAGGCCTCGAAGTTACGCACGGCGTCGCTATCGGCGCGCAGAGTTTCGGTGACCAGGCGAACGATATCCTCGCCGATGGCGTCCTTCTTCGAATGCAGTTCGAGGCAGGCGACGCCATCCTTCAGATCGATCAGCGAGGCGCCCGGGTTCTGTTTGACGACGCCGTTGGATGCACGGAACGTGGCCACGCGGGCGATCCCGGGGGTTGCCGCGATCGGCTGGTAGGCGCCGGACTCCGGGTGGAAGCACTCGCGTCCGTGATTCCGATACCACGACTGCGCGCCTGCCGCCAGCAGCTTTTGGACTGTTGGGCTGGCGGTTTCCATACGAGCCACTGTCGCCGCCACGCCGGCAGCGTCCCAAAGCTCGAAGGGACCCATCTCCCAGTTGAAACCGGCGCGCATGGCGCGGTCGACGCTGGCGGCATCGTCCGCGATCTCGGGCAGGCAATCGGCCGCATAGTTCCAGAGGGCACTCAGGAGCCGCCAGTGGAAGCGCGCGGCTTTGTCCTTCTTGACGTCGCCGGCCAGCAGTTGCATCAGGCGGTCGGGCAGGCGCTCGGCGTTCTTGGCCATTTCGAGCGAGGGAAGCTTCGGTTTCGATGCCGGCTGGTATGCGAGCGTCCTCCAGTCGAGCACCAGGCGGACCTCCTTGCCGGCGGCGTCTCTCTCCTTCTTGTAGAAGCCCTGTTTGGTCTTGTCGCCGAGCCAGCGCCGTTCGAGCATCGCCTGGACGAATGGCGGCACTCTCATCTGCCCGGCTGCCTCGGGCCGCATTCGGGCGAAATTGGAGGCCACGTGCACCATCACGTCCAGCCCGACCAGGTCGGCCAGCCGGAACGTGCCGGTGCGCGGCCAGCCGATGGCGGTTCCGGTGAGCGCATCCACCTCTTCGATGGTGAGATCTTCGCTCAGCATCAGCCGGACCGCCTCCAGCATGATGAAGATGCCGATCCGGTTGGCGATGAAATTGGGCGTATCGCGCGCGAATACCACCTCTTTACCGAGGTGCAGATCGGCAAAGCAGGCCACCGCCTGGACGGCTGCCGGATCGGCCTCCGGGGTTGGGATGATTTCGACCAACCGCATGTATCGCGGCGGATTAAAGAAATGCGTGCCGAAGCAGCGGCGGCGGAGTTGCCCGGGCAATCTGGCCACAATGGAAGCGATGGGCAGACCGCTGGTGTTGGTGGTCAAAATCACGCCGGGCTTGAGGTGCGGCGCGATCTTTTCGATCAACGCCTGCTTGATGGCCAGATTCTCCGTCACGGCTTCGATGACCCAGTCGCAACCGGTCAGCAGCGCCAGGTCGTTGTCGAAATTGCCGGTGGTGATCCGCGATGCCAGGGAGACATCGAACAGCGCCGCCGGCTTGCTCTTCCTAAGGCCTTCCAGCGCCGGCGCCGCCAGGGACGGCAGGTCGAGCAGGACTACCTGCAGGCCGGCATTGGCCAGGTGGGCCGCGATGCGCGCGCCCATGGTGCCGGCGCCCAGGACGGCGGCCTTGCGAATGAGCGGCGTAGCAGCGGCGTCCTGACCTGTGTTGGGTTTTGCACTGGTCGTGGCAATTTCAGCGATCATGGGTAGACTCCTTGTTGGTGTTGCTCCGCGCCCTTTTTGCCGCCAGACCGTAGGTCAAGGTCCGCGCAAATTGTGTGGCGATTTCCTTCGCCGAGAGGCGGCCCTTCGGCTCGTACCAAATGCAGATCCAGTTGAGCGCGCCTGCGATGGAAAACGCGGCAATCTTGGGATCGCACGGCGTGATCGACCCATCGGCGATTCCCTCCTCAATGAAGGATCGCAGCCGGCCGTCGATTTTGCGCTTGTACCCGCGCACCTCGGTGAATGCGGCTTGGGAGAGGTCGCCTTCATCCATCCGCATCACGCACCTCCCGAAGTTGACGGTCATGACGTTGGCGTACGAATAGATGAACGCCGCCACCTTTTCGAGCCCGGTTCCGCAATGCGACGCGATATTGTTGAGGGTTTCCTCAATCATGGCGCTACCCAAGCGGTAGCATTCGAGGAGAATTTCCTCTTTGTTGGCAAAATAGTGATACAGCGCGGGTTTGGTGATGTGGAGCCGCTCGGCGACATCGTTCATCGACGTTCGGCTGTAGCTTTTTTCCAAGAAGAGATGTGCGGCAGTTTGCAACACCGCTTCGCGCTTAGTTTCGGGATCGCGGCGCCGGTCGGCAAAAGCTTTACGGTGCGGTGCGGTGACTACGGCGTCTTTTGGCATGGCGCGTTTGCTTCCCGGTTGACAACTCGGTCAGATAGCGATATCTTACCCAAGGGTAAGTTAAAACGCAAGTGGCACGTGCATCCTCGCCTGTGCCGCTTGGTTCTGCCGACCCAGCCAGGCAAAGTGAGCGAGTCATGGGGATCACGCAAGACGATCTGCCGCTCCAATTCATCTACCGATGGGAGCGCGAGCGGGCGGATCGAGTTTTCCTGACACAGCCGTTTGGCGGTGGACGGGTGCGCCACTGGACGTGGGCGCAAGCGGTTAGCGAGGCACGCCGCATGGCGGCGTACCTGAAGGCGCAGCATTGGGAACCGGGCGCGAAGGTCGCCATACTCTCCAAGAACTGCGCCTGGTGGGTGATGGCCGATATGGCCATCTGGATGGCCGGCCACGTGAGCGTGCCGATTTATCCCTCGCTGCGAGCGCAGTCGGTGCGGCAAATCCTGGAGCATTCGGGCGCACGCGCCTGCTTCGTGGGCCCCACCGACGAACGGGAAACCGGAGTATGCGGTCTCCCTGGCATGGCTTGGATCGCCTTCCCCAACGCGAGCGATGGCGCCGAACTCGGCTGGGAATCCCTGGTGGAGTCCAACCTCCCGATGGCGGGCACCCCGACCCGCTCCGAGGACGACCTGGCAACCATCATTTATACTTCGGGCACCACCGGCACGCCGAAGGGCGTAATGCACCGCTTCGGGGCCCTGGCCTTTGACGCCAGGATCCTCAGCGAAATGCTGAAGCTGAATCGGGAGCAGCGGTTGCTATCGTACCTGCCGCTGGCGCATATCGTCGAGCGCATCGGCGTAGAGGCCATGGGTTACCGGCTGGCCACGCACCTCTTTTTCACCGAGGGTATCGAGACGTTTATCGAGGACCTGCATCGCGCGCGTCCCACCGTCTTCCTATCCGTGCCGCGGCTGCTGTTGAAGTTTCAGCAGGGAGTCTTCGACAAAGTCCCTAAGGAGAAACTGGACCGGCTGCTGCGCATCCCGGCTGTGAACCTGTTCGTGAAGCGCCGGATTCTGCGCCAGCTAGGGTTGAACACGGTTCAACTCGCGGCTTGTGGAGCCGCTCCGCTGCCCACCGAGATCCTGCTGTGGTACCGCAGCCTGGGCCTGCAACTGGCGGAAGGTTACGGCATGACCGAGACCATGATCACCCACCTCCCGCAGCCCCACGCGGTGCGGCCCGGCTACGTGGGATGTGCGCTGGAAGGCGTGGAAACCAAGGTGAGCAGCGAGGGCGAACTGCTGGTCCGAAGCCCGATGAACATGTCGGGATACTACCGCGAGGAAAAGATGACCCGCGACGCATTTACGGAAGACGGATTCTTCCGCACCGGCGATGTGGTCGCGATCGAAAGCGATGGCCAAGTCAAGATCATCGGGCGGATCAAGGAACAGTTCAAGACCAGCAAGGGCAAGTACGTCGCCCCGGCGCCCATTGAAGGCAGGCTGATGGAGCATCCCACGGTGGAAGCCTGCTGCCTGATGGGCGCGGGGCAGCCCAGCCCCTTCGCCATCGTCGTGCTCTCCACCGCCGCGCGCGAGCGATGCGTCGATCCGCAGGTCCGCAAAGACATGGAGGAATCCTTGCGCGCACGGATGGAAGCGATCAACGGCGAACTGGACCCGTTCGAGCGCTTGTCCATGATCGTGATTGCCGATGGCCCTTGGAGCATCGCCAACGGCCTGATGACCCCCACGCTCAAGATCCGCCGCGGCGCGCTGGAGGGCTACTACGAGCAGTTGATCGAAGAGTGGAAAGCGCAAGGCCCGCCCGTGGTCTGGGAGTCGATTCCGGAACTGGCGGGCAGGCCGTATGTTGCCAGCGCCGCGGCGGAGACGGCAGCCCGGCCGAAGTAGGGGGTCAGGCGACCGTTTCCAGTTCTACGAAGTCCACATCGCTGGTGGGAACCGGAATGGGTTCCCCGACTTCCTGCATCGCTTGAGGTGCAATTCGATCGCTTCGCGAATGTTGCGCTTGGTCTCCTGCAAGGTGGAGCTGCTGGTGATGCAGCCGGGCAGGCCGGGAACACAGGCAGCCCAATTCGATTCGGCCTTCTCAAAGACCACTGCAAAATAGTGTCTCATGGTTGATCCCATCCCGCCTTTCTGAGAATCGACCTCAACGGACCCACAGGAAGATCGTCGTTCCAGTGACCCGGCACTGTGACTACCAGAGGCTTTTCCGGGTGCTTGAACGCGCGATGACTGCCTCGCTGGGCATTCTTCTACCTTCCGCAGATCAGGCGGTCCAAAACACAAATCGGGCCCGAGCGATGGCGGCGCGGGCGTTCTGCTGTGTCGCCACGGCGGATACCCTGGAATTCATTCCGACGGTGAGGCAGGCCAGGAGGCCGTCCCTACCAGTTCGTGATCGAGCCGTCGGGGCGGTAATAAAGCTGGCGATTGCTGATGGGCTGCGTGATTTCCGCCACCTGCTTCAGCTTCGACATATCGAGTTCAACGCCCAGTCCGGGACGGTCGTTCGGGTATAACTTGCCGTTTTTGAAATCCAGGCAGACCGGCAGGTGCGGTAGGGTGCGGCCCTGATAGTTGTACTCCATCAGGACCGGTCCCGAGAACGTGCCCAGACAATTCACCAGCGCGGCGGTGGCGATGGGGCCGGTGAAGTGCGGCACGATACCGACGAAATGCGTCTCGCAGATTGCCGCCACCTTCAGCATCTCGGTGATGCCGCCCACGTTGGGCAGGGTGGCGCGGACGAAATCGATGTCGTGCGCCTCCACCAGCTTGTTGAAGTCCCAGCGGTTGCCCCACTCTTCGCCAGCGGCGATCGGCACTTTGACGGCCCGGCGGAGGATCGGCAGGTCCTCGGCGAAGGCCTCGGTGCGGACCGGATCTTCCACGAAGAACGGCGCCAGGTCTTTGATCAGGTCGCAGCCGCGGATGGCTTCGTGCAGATCGAAGCGTTGGTGGAAGTCGATGCAGAAATCGCCGTTCTTGCCCACGCCCTCGCGCACCTGGACGCAATCGTCGTAGATCTGGTTGAGCCGCTCGCGGGTGTTGAAGGTGCTGCCGGCGCGCACGTCGCCAGCACCCATGCGGAAGGCGCGGTACCCGGCTTCGATGCTGATGCGCGCGCGGTCCTTGAGGCCCATACCCTGCTGGATTCCGGGGATGATGCCGGCGGTGTTATAGCACTCGCAGTAGTTGCGCACGGTGCCGCCCAGCAGCGCGTGAACCGGCTGCTTGAACACCTTCCCCTTGATGTCCCACAGGGCCAGGTCGAGCGCGCCCAAGGCGTGTTCCTTCTCGCGGCCGGGCGGGTAGAAGAAGGAGCGGGACATGTCCTGCCAGAGGTGTTCGATGTACTGCGGGTCCTGGCCGATGAGCCGGCCGGCGCACTGTTCGATGGTGTCTTTGGCGCCGCCTTCGCCGACGCCCGTGATGCCGGCATCGGTCTCGACGGTCACCACCATGTCGCTCTGATTGAAGAGCGTGTTCAGGGTGGGCGGCGACCAGGCCCGGATCCGAGTGATCTTCATCTTAGGCAGCGACGCGCGAGCCGGCGTAGTGGCGGCGAGGCCCAGGCTGGAGCCTGCGGCCAGGGAACGGAAGAAGGATCTGCGATTCATGAGGTGCTCCTTTACCTGAACACAAGAAGAACAGCGCCAGGAATGGCTGTGCCACGTAGCCGGGCTTGTCCCAGAGCGGGCCGCCGGATTTGGGAACCTCGATAGGCACGCCGGAGGTGGCCTGCATCTCGATCAGCTTGCGGGCGCCCCGAGGCGAGCTGATTCGATTCATGGCAACGGCTACTGTATCAAATCGCGGCCCGGAGGGTCGCAGGCGTTACCATAGCCTTATGCGTTTGTCTGTGTGGTTGTTGGGCGCGATGGCGCTTTCTCCGCTTCTGTTCGCGCAGGATACGGATCCCGGCAAGGTGGTTTTCGAGTCTCGTTGCGCGCGCTGCCACGGAAACGATGGCCGAGGCGGGGAAATGGGTCCGGCGATTGGCGGCAGGTTGGCGGCGCTCGACGAGCCGCAACTGGTTTCCCTGATCCGGCAAGGGCGGCCGGGGCAGGGCATGCCGGCGATCCAGGTGGCCGATGAGGAGATGGGGCCACTGACCAAGTTCCTGCGCACGCTGCAGGCGCCGGCGGGGCGCGAGCGGCCGGTGGTGCGCGAGAAGGTCACGACCGTCGACGGCAAGACGCTCGACGGCGAAGTGCTCAATGAGGGGTTCGCCGATATGCAGTTGGGCACAGGCGACAAGCGGGTCCACCTGCTGCGCCGGATGGGCGACAAGTTCCGCGAAGTTACCTCGAACATGGATTGGCCCGGCTACAACGGGGACCCGGGCGGCAATCGCTACACCACGATGTCGCAGATCGGCAAGGCTAACATCGCGAGGCTGGCGCCCCTGTGGATGTTCACGATGACCAACGCGGCCCGGCTGCAAGTCACACCGGTAGTGGCGGGCGGCCTGATGTACGTTTCGGCGGCCAACGAATGTTACGCGCTGGACGCGGGCTCGGGCCGCGAAGTCTGGCACTACCGGCGTCCGCTCACGCCCGGTACGGCGGCGGGAGGCACCAATCGCGGGGTGGCGGCGGCGGGCGACCGCGTGTTCATGGAAACGGACAACGCCCACATGATCGCGCTCAACCGGCTCACCGGGGAGTTGCTGTGGGACACGGAACTGGCGGATTCGCGGCAGAGTTACTTTGCCACGTCGGCGCCGCTGGCAGTGGGGAACCTGGTGATCGGGGGGACTGGCGGCGGCGAGCACGGCACCCGCGGATTTGTCGCGGCTCTGGATCAGGCAACAGGCAAGGAAGCGTGGCGGTTCTGGACGGTGCCTCTCGTGGGGGAGCCCGGGGCGGAAACCTGGGAAGGCAAAGGCATTGCGCACGGCGGCGCGCCCACCTGGTTCACCGGCACGTACGACGCCGAGACCGACACGGTGTTCTGGCCGACGGGCAATCCCGCCGCCGAGTACAACGGCGATGACCGCAAGGGCGACAACCTGTACTCCGACTGCATCCTGGCGCTCGACGCCAAGACCGGCAAGCTCAAGTGGCACTATCAGGGCACGCCGCACGATCTTTGGGACTGGGACGCCACCGAGACGCCAGTGGTGATCGATGCGCGGTGGCAGGGACAGCCGCGAAAACTGCTGCTGCACGCCAACCGCAACGGGTTCTTCTACGTCTTCGACCGGACCAACGGCAAGCTGCTGCTGGCCAAACCGTTCGTGCGCCACCTGACCTGGGCCAAGGGCGTCGGGGAGGACGGACGCCCGATCAAGAATCCCGACCAGGAGCCGACCCCGGGCGGAACTCGGGTCTGCCCGTCGCAGGATGGGGCCACTAACTGGTACTCGCCGTCCTACAACCCGGTGACGGGGCTCTACTACATCCAGACGCTCGAGAAATGCAGCGTGTACACCAAGACGGAGCCGGGGACTTGGACGGCGGGCAAGGAATACCTCGGCGGGTCGGAGCATACGGCGCGGGACGAGAAGCCGCTGCGGTTGCTGAAAGCCATCGATATCCAGACCGGAAAGATCGCCTGGGAGCTGCCGCAGCCGGGGCCGGCGGAATCGTGGGGCGGCACCCTGAGCACGGCCACGGGGCTGGTGATCTTCGGCGAGGAGGGTGGTGCGCTGATGGCGGCCGATGCGGTAAGCGGCAAGCCGCTCTGGAGTTTCGCCACCAACCAGCTTTGGAAGGCATCACCGATGACCTACATGTTCGACGGAAAACAGTATGTGGCGGTAGCGGAGGGGTCGAACATTATTGCCTTTGGAATCCCATGACGCTTGGGCGTGGTACCGCAAGTGACATATTTCACGGACTGGCAGCCGCGCTTGAAAGTCTGTGATTTCAGGTACCGATGCCACTTTGGCTACGCACACGGGCCATGCGAAGTTCCTGAGTGTCTGTAAACCAGGCTTGACGCGTTTCGGACCCCATGATATTGTTCCCGTGGCGTTCCCTGACCTCAACGCTTTCTGGGTCTCATGAGCGTATCTGTCATTGGGACACGACGTTGAGGTGTTCCCCTGTGGGAGCATGAAGGAGGTTAGTATGAAATTGCACAGAGCCGTGCCCTACCTAGCCCTGGTTTTCATGGCTACAACCATCCGGCCGGTTGCCTACGCTCAACTTACCGGACAGATCACCGGGACCATCACGGATCCTACGGGCGCCCTGGTTCCGAACGCGGACGTTACCGTCACCAGCGAGGCTACAGGACTCAAGCGGGATGTAAAGACGAACCAAGCCGGCATCTACATCGTGCCACTGCTGCAACCGGACCAATATCGCATCAGCGTGCAGGTATCCGGGTTCAAGGGCGTAAGCCGCAGTGGAATTCAACTGCTAGTGGCGCAGACGGCCACACTGGATTTCCAACTCGAGGTTGGCGCGACTTCGGAATCGGTCCAGGTAACCGATACCGCGCCACTGCTGGACACAGGCGCCAACGCCATCGGCGGCATCGTAACCCCGGAACGAGTCGAGGACCTGCCGATGCTCGGCCGAAACTCGAACGCGCTCGTCACCCTTGTGCCGGGCGTGCGCGCCACCCGGCAGACCACCGTCAACCCGGTGCTCGAAAGCCATTATCAGTTTTTCTCGATCAACGGCTCCCGTCCCAACCAGAGTCAGTTCATGCTGGATGGCGGCAACAACACCAACCTTACGTTCAACGGCCCCGAATACAGCCCGCAGGTCGAAGAGGTGCAGGAGTTCAAGATCCAGACCAGCAGCTTCAGCGCGGAGTATGCGAACTCCGGCGGCGGGGTAATCAACGTAGTCTCGAAAGGCGGTACCAACCAGTTCCACGGAAGCTTGTTTGACTACTTCCGAAACGACGCGCTCGCGGCCAACGACTTTTTCTCGAACTCCGCGGGGAGAGCGCGCCCGATGCTGCGCTACAACCAGTTCGGCGGCACTATCGGCGGTCCGATCATCAAGAACCGCACCTTTTTCTTCTTCTCGTACGAGGGCTTGCGTGAAAAGATTCCGACCGTTGTGACCACCAGCGTTCCTACTGACTTGCAGAGAGCGGGCAACTTCTCGCAGACACGCGCCGCCAACGGCCAGCTCGTAGTCATCTACGATCCGAAGACTACCCGTGCCGATCCGAACACTCCGGGGCAGTACATCCGGTCGCCTTTCGCGGGCAACATCATCCCCGCGGACCGGATTGATCCGGTGGCCAGCAATATTCAGAAATACTTTCCGGCGGCTACGTCGACCGGCACTGCGGTCACGGGGCTGAATAACTTCTTTTTCTCGGGCCCGTCGCTGCGCGATACGGCCAACTATTCGGGCCGCGTGGACCATCAGTTCAACAGCAGCACCTTCCTGATGGCCCGGGTTTCCCGCGCGAATCTACCGACCTGGCAGAATCCCGCGACCTTCGGCGACGGTAATATCGCAAGCCCCGGGTACGTCACGAAGCCGCAGCACCATCCATACGCCCTAGGCAAGGTCATCAAGACCTTCTCGCCGACACTGTTCGGCGAATTCGTCGTGTCGTGGGCGCGCTGGTACTACGAGAGTTTCGGCCTGTCGAACGGCTTTGACCCGACAAAACTCGGTTTCCCGTCGTACCTGGCGTCGCATAGCATCTCTCTCGGTTTTCCGTCGATCAGCCCCGGCGAAATGTCAGGCCTGGGGGCCTATTACAACGAACATGATGTATCCGACCGGTATGAAGGCAAGGCGAACATGTCGAAAGTCGCCGGCAAGCACACGCTCAAGTTCGGCGGCATGTATGGATCCGGCAAGTACAGCACCAAACTCGCCGATAACAACACCGGATCGTACTCTTCGAGCGCGGCATTCACCCAAGGGCCGAATCCCCTGGTCAGCAGCACCACTGCCGGCTTCGGCTATGCATCCTTCCTGCTGGGCACCATGTCGAGCGGCACCCACAACGTCACCGAGTTACACGGCGATTACTCGGTTCCGTATTTCGGCTTCTATATCCAGGATGATTTCAAGGTCACTTCGCGGCTGACTCTCAACCTGGGGCTCCGCTGGGAGTATGAATCGCCGCGCGTCGAAGGTAACAACCAGGTTTCGAACTTCGACTTCACCAGCACGGCGCCGCTCTCAAACGGAACAGTCGTTCGCGGCGGGCTGGCATTCCCGGGCGTGAACGGCCTTCCAACGGGGAACTGGGATCCACAGAAGAAGAACTTCGCGCCGCGCTTCGGTTTCGCTTACAACATGCACGACGAAACCGTTATCCGCGGCGGCTACGGGATCTTTTACAGCAATAGCTGGGGCAACGGGCGGAACAACAACGCCATGCCGCAGACCGGCTTCATCTGTTCGACTCCGGTTGCAACGTCGCTGGACAACGGCCTGACGCCGTACGCGATACTGTCGGATCCGTTCCCGAGCGGATTCTGCACCGCCACGGGAAGCAAGGCGGGTTTGCTGACAAACCTCGGCCAAAGCCTGTTCATTCTGGATCGCAACGCCAAGCAACCCTATGTGCAGACCTGGAACTTCGGCATCCAGCGCAAGCTGCCCTGGAAGACCATAGGCGAGGTGTCTTATTCCGGGTCCCACGGCGTGCACCTGATGGGAATTCAGGAATGGGACCAGCTCGCGCCGCAGTATCTGAGTCTCGGCGCCCGGTTGAACAACCCGGTTGCGAATCCGTACTTCGGCGTAATCACGCAGGGAACGCTGTCCACGCAAACCATCACGCTTGGCCAATCGCTGCGTCCTTACCCGCAGTTCCTGGGCGTTTCGAGCAGGAACGCGAATTACGGGAATTCGAACTACCACGCGCTGTTGGTCCGGGTGGAGCACCGGCTTTCCCAGGGCATGAGCTTCGCGGCCGCTTACACCGCCTCGAAGGAGATTGACGACATGATTCCCAGCGTCAACGGATTCCCGGGCGAATCGTTTGCGTCCGCCACTCCGCAGAATTTCTACAATCTGCGCGGCGAACGTGCGTTGGCCTCGTGGGACACGCCGCAAACGCTGGTGCTCAGTTACGTTTACGAACTGCCGTTCGGCCCTGGGAAGGCACTCGTCAACCAGAAGGGCGTCCTTGGCAAAGTGATCGGCGGCTGGCAAATCAATGGGAATACGACTTTCCAGAGTGGATTTCCGCTGTACATCAACGGCGGGAACTCAAGCGGCACCTTCGCCGGGTCGCAGCGTCCCAACTGGAGCGGCGCAAACGCGACGTTGAGCGGCCCGGTTCAGCAGCGATTGCTGCGTTACTTCGACACGTCTCAATTCACTTTCAACGCGCCGTTCACGTTCGGCAACGCGCCTCGTTTGATGCCAAATCTGCGGTGCCCGGGCATCAACAACTGGGATCTCTCGTTGTTCAAGAATACGAACGTGACCGAGCGCGTAAGGGTGCAGTTCCGGGCTGAAGCTTTCAACGCCTTCAACCGGGTTCAGTTCGGCGTGCCGAACGTCAGCATCAACTCGTCGGCATTCGGCGTGATCAGCAGCCAGCAGAATCTGCCGAGAAGCCTGCAGTTAGGGTTGCGGCTCTTGTTTTAAAACCGGCACAAATTGGAATGGGCGACGAACCTCGATTTGCGGGGTTCGTGGCCTTACCATGGAGGATTGAGGAATAGTCATGAGCAACTCAGACGATGCGCCCGGCACCGGCCGCCGCGGCTTTTTGAAGACGGTCGCGCTGGCCGCGGGCGGCGCCGCGCAATCCGAAACCGAGGCAGCGCAGGCCCAGGCCGCTGCGCAGCCGGAGGCCAAATCGGCTGGCCCGGCCCGCGGGTCGGCGCCCACTCATGCCGCCTTCGAGTACCCAAGGACATACCGGGGCCGGCAGCTCAGTATGGTCGCGTTTCCGCTCGGCGGCGTGGGCGCGGGAGCCGTGAGCCTGGGCGGGCGCGGGCAATTGCGCGATTGGGAGATTTTCAACCGCCCGGATAAGGGCAGGTCGGTGAACTACGCGTTCCCAAGCATTTGGGCGCAAGTCGGGAAAAGCAAGCCAGTGGTCCGCGTTCTGGAAGCCCGCAACATCCCGCCGTATGGCGCGACACGCGGCTTGAATCCGGCCCAGGTATCCGGCCTCACGCGACTCCAGGATGCGACATTTATCGGCGAATACCCGCTGGCGAAGATCGCCTTTCACGATCTCGAGCTACCGCTGAGAGTAACCCTCGAAGCGTTCACTCCGATTATTCCGCTCGATGCCGACGAGTCTGGCCTGCCGGTGGCCATTTTGCGCTATCGACTGGCGAATCCCACCACTGAGGCGGCGAAGGCTTCGGTGGCATTTTCGCTCGAGAACCCGGTGGGAGTGGATTGGCGCACCCCGATGCGAGGCCGCCCGGTCACCATGAAGCGAACCAACGGTTATCGGCAGGGGAAGAGCGTGAAGGGTTTACTCATGACGAACCCGGAGACGCCGAATAACGCCCCGCTCGCCGGTTCGTTCGCACTCACGTTTCTCGATCCCGGGGAGGACGACTTCACTTACCTGACCGGGTGGCCGCAGGCGAAGTGGTGGGCTAGCCCGCTGCTGTTCTGGGACGACTTCTCAGAAGATGGGAAGCTCGGGCCGGAACCCGCGGAGCGCAATACGGTCGGTTCCATCTGTCTGCGACGCACGATCGCGCCAGGCGCGCACGCCGATTACACCGTGCTGCTGGCCTGGCATTTTCCCAACCGGACCCCGGCCTGGTGCGGCTGGGGGAACGCCGGCAACACCGCCACGAGCATCAGTGACGCCGACCCGAACGAGATCGTCGGCAATTACTATTCGACGCGGTTCCGCGACGCATGGGAAGCGGCCGAATACACCGCTGCCAACCTTCCATCGCTCGAGAAACGCATGCGCCAGTTCCTGACTGCGATGCGCGAGTCCACGATCCCGGCCCCGGTGAAGGAGGCGGCCATGGCGAACGTCTCCACGCTCATCACACCGACCTGTTTCCGCACGGCCGACGGCAAGTTCCGCGGCTTCGAGGGCATCGACGACGATCGCGGCTGCTGCCACGGCAACTGCACGCACGTCTGGAACTACGAGACCACGACGCAATACCTGTTCCCAGCTCTCGCACGTTCGATGCGGGAGTCTGCGTTCGACCTCGCCGAGCGACTGGATGGTATGTTGCCGATCCGCATGTCGCTGCCGGAAGGAAAGCAGACGGGCGGGATCACCGCGGCGGACGGCACCATGGGCCAGATCATCAAGACCTATGTGGACTGGCAGCTATCGGGCGACCGTGCCTGGCTGGACAAGATCTACCCGAAGGTGAAGAAGGCCCTGGAATTCGGGTGGATCGAAGGCGGTTGGGACGGGGATCGCGACGGTGTGATGGAAGGCGTCCAGCACAATACATACGACGTCGAATTCTACGGGCCGAACCCGATGTGCGGCGTGTATTATTTGGGTGCGCTACGGGCAGCTGAGGAGATGGCGCGGACTACCGGCGATACGCAGTTCGCCGACGACTGCCGCCACCTATTTACGAGCGGCAGTGAGTGGATCGATCAGAACCTGTTCAACGGCGAACACTACGTTCAGAAGATTCGCGGCATTCCGGTGGACAAGATAGCCAAACCGCTGCGTTCGCGCGGCGGAGCGGAGGATCCCGAACATCCGGATTTCCAACTCGGCGAAGGCTGCCTGACGGATCAACTTATTGGACAGTATCTGGCGGACGTTGCCGGGCTGGGGCCGCTGTTAAAACCGGCTAATATCCGCAAGGCCATCGCGACCATTTACAAATACAATCACCGCGGCAACCTCTTGCATCACGACTCGGTGGAGCGCATATATGCGCTGAACGATGAAGCCGCGACGCTGATCTGCGACTACGCGCAGGGCAAGCGGCCCAAGATTCCGTTCCCGTATTCCTCCGAGGCTTGGACCGGAATCGAATACCTATTTGCCACCCAACTCATCTACGCCGGCATGGTGCGCGAGGGCGTGCAGTCGTACGAGGACGTGAGGCGGCGGTTCGACGGCGAGCGGAGAAATCCGTGGGACGAGCCAGAGTGCGGTCATCACTACGCGCGAGCCATGTCGGCGTGGTCGGGCCTGGTGGCGTTCAGCGGCTTCCGGTACCGCGGCGCGGAGAAGGGGGTGATTGCCGTACCGGCGGTTCATTCCGGCCGCTTCGCATCGTTCTGGTCCACCGGGACCGGGTGGGGTACTTTTTCACAATCCGTTGAGGAAGGCCGGACACATTTCTCTTTGGCGGTGCTGCACGGTAAGCTCCCTTGCGCCTCGGTGGTATTGGCGGCGGAACCCGCCGCTGGCTCCAAGTCGACGGCGGCGATCGGCGTCAAAGCGATCTCGCACGAATTCAAAGCCGCGCAGAAGCAGGTGACGTTCGTGTTCCGAGACAGCGTGGAACTTGTAGCAGGCGACCGGCTGGTGCTTGGGGTCTAGCGCTGGTCTAGCATCTAGCGCTGATATGCTAGATTCATACCTATGCGCGAACGCCCCGAGGCCGCCAATCTCGCCGGGGAGGCATACGTCACGATCCGGGAAAGAATTCTGCGGGGTGAAGTGGCGCTGGGCCACGTCATCTCCCGCCGCAAGGTCGCCGCCGAATTGGGAATGAGCTTTCTCCCCGTCTCCGAAGCGTTTTTGAGGCTGGAACTGGAAGGTTTGCTGGAAAGCCGGCCGCGCGCGGGCACGCGCGTGCGCGTCCCCAGCCGGGAGGACGTTCGCGGCCACTACCTGGTTCGAGAAGCCCTGGAAGGCGAGGCCGCCCGGCTATTCGTTGACACGGCGACCGCCGAGGAACGGGCCGAACTGCTCAAACTCGCCGCCCGCGTCGATGCCATGTCGGTGCAGGCCGAGACCAACCGTTTCCACTATCTGAACCTGCACGAGAAGCTGCACCGCCGGATCGCCGAGTGTGCTCGCTGCCAGGCGCTCTGCGACGCCATCGAAAAGACGCGAGCGCTGTCGTCTACCTGGCTGTGCGTGGCCCGCACCTTTTCCAACGGACAAGCGCCGAGCCGCCACCAGGAGCTCCTGCAGGTCCTGGTGAGTGGCGACCGCGATGCCGCCGCCGCCGCCATGCGCGAACACGTGTCGTCGAGCATGCTTCGCGCGCTGGACCGACTGGAACCATATTTCCGGGCCGCCAACGTGCACGGCAAGGCCTACTCGCGCAATCCGAAGAAACAATTCTCCGTCGATTTGCCCACCGGCCAAACGAACGGCCACGCCGCGGCGGAAAACTCACCGGTGAAAGCTGACGGCTGACCGGCGAGATCTAAACTCTAACCTTAATGCCGTTCCGATTTGTTCTGAAAGGCGCGGTTGGTCCGGTCGGGCGGAGCCACGTAGGTGTAGCCGCTGCCATCGGGCGGTAACATCTGGCGCTGAAGGTCCTTCGACAAGGGCGGCGAGGTCCGTTTAGCCCGCTGGTATTCCCACTTAATGAGTAAACCGAGGCTCGCAAGCACTAAAACGAACAGGCCGATGATCACGGGGTTTGGCACGCTTTAGAGTGGACTCGATGCCGCTTGCATTTCAAGTAGACATTAGAGAATCTACCGCGGTCAGCGTGCGATTCCTCCCGCGCGACTACCAGGAAGTTAGGGCCGGATCAGCACCGAAGAGGCGAGCATGACGAAACCCAAAAACAACAGGATGTCGTACTTTTTGGACGCGATGGCTCGGAGGTATCGCATAGTCTTTTCCCCTCTCATAACACTACCCGCTTGTGCGCCAACCAACAAGTAGACTTAGGTTAGCATCGGACCGTGGAACTAGCGACGAGGACCACGGAGGCGCCGCCCCGTCCCCGTGGCCGGCCCCGTTTGCGGGGAATATTCGTTTGAATTCCGGCGCGGTTTGTGCGTGAATAGAGGTCGGAAGGAGTTCCCCATGAAGCGGAGATTCGGCCAATTTTTATCGCTAACGACCCTGGCTTCCCTGGCAGCCGCCGGCCTCTGTGGGCCCGCGGCGGTGGCGCAGACGGCGCAGGACGCCAAGATGAAGTGGTTTCGCGAGGCCAAGTTCGGCTTATTCATTCACTGGGGGCTCTATTGCATCCCTGCCGGGGAGTGGAAAGGGCAGCCGATCGCCGGCATCGGAGAATGGATTATGAACCGCGCCCGGATCCCGGTGGCCGAATACGAACAACTCGCCAAGCAGTTCAACCCCGTGAAGTTTAACGCCGAGGAATGGGTCAAAATGGCGGAGGACGCCGGGCAGAAGTATATCGTGATCACTAGTAAGCACCACGACGGCTTTGCCATGTACCAATCCGCGGTGAGCAAGTACAACATCTTCGACGCCACCCCGTTCCATCGCGATCCGCTGAAGGAACTGGCGGCGGCTTGCGCGCGCCATGGCATCAAGTTTGGCTTCTACTATTCGCAGGCGCAGGACTGGCACGAGAAGAACGGCGCGGGTAACACCTGGGATTTCGGACCCGACGACAAGAAAGACTTCGACGAGTACCTGCGCGGCAAGGCCGAGCCGCAGGTGAAAGAGTTGCTCACCAACTACGGTCCGATTTGCCTGATCTGGTTTGACACCCCGCGCATGATGAACACGGGCGGCCGCGCACAGCGCTTCATCGACATCGTGCACAATCTCCAGCCGGCCACCCTGATCGACGGCCGCCTGGGTGAGAAGGGCGACTACGTGTCGATGGGGGACAACCGGATTCCGGATGCGGTGGTGCAGGGCGACTGGGAAGTTCCGGCGACGCTCAACAAGACCTGGGGCTTCAAGAAGGACGACACCGATTGGAAGACGCCCGAGGATCTCACCTTCAAACTGGTGGACATCGTGAGCAAAGGCGGCAATTACCTTCTCAACGTTGGGCCCACCTCGGAGGGCCTGATCCCGCAGGCCAGCCAGGACAACCTGCGCGCGGTGGGCCGCTGGCTCAAGGTGAACGGCGAAGCCATCTACGGCGCCGGTCCGACGCCCTTTGGCGACGAGTTGGGCGCGCCCGATCCGAGCCGGCAGGACAAAAACGGCAGGCCGGCGTTCACGCCGGCCACCGATTGGCGCTGCACCACCAAGCCGGGCAAGCTATACATCCATTTCTTCAAGTGGCCCAAGGGCGCGTTTGAACTTTCGAAGGTAGCGGGCAAGGTCAACAAAGCTTACCTTCTTGCCGATGCCAAACACGCAGCGCTGAAAGTGAGCCAGAGGGGAGACAAGGTGACCGTATCGTTACCGGCCGCCGCGCCCGGACAGATCGCGTCCGTGCTGGTCATGGAAACGGCGAAGTGACCGCCCGCCCCCCTACTTCCCCAGCGGCAGCTTGATCGCCCGCCCCTGCTGGATCGATTGTTTGGCGGCTTCGATGATCTCTACCACCCCGACATTGATATCCAGCGCGGTGATGCCTTCGATCGGCTTGTTGTTCTTGACGGCGTTGACCATGAACGCGATCGGGTCGGCCTGCTCGGGCGGTAACGGAGTCAACGGCAGCTCTTTGGTTTCCGGGCCATTGCGCAATTCCACCTTCTGCTGCGTCATGTAAATGCTGCCGCGATTGAGGCGGCCGTCGGGCCCGGTGGTCGAACCGAAAACCTCCAGGTCCTGGAAACTGCGCGGCAGATCCCAACTGCCTTCGAAGACGTTGATGCCGTTCTTGTAGTGCAGCGCCAGCAGGGCGGAGTCCTCCACCTTGGGAAATGTCTCGGGGCGAAGATGAATGGCCTCGGCGTATACCGATTCGGGTTTGCCCATGTACCAGAGCGACCACAGAGCGTTGTAGCAGCCGAAATCGACGAGCGCGCCCGCGCCGTTCTTGACCGGGTCGGTGAGCCAGTCGAAGAAGTATTTTCCGGCGCCGGTGGAGCCCGGACCGCCATGGCCGACGATGCCGTGCAGCCGCCACGGTTTGCCGATGGTTCCCTTGTCCACCTCCTGCTTGGCCAGAGTGTTGGCCGGCCACCAGGCCATCTGGTAGTTGCACATCACCTTGACGTTGTACTTCCTGCTCAGTTCCACCATCGCCAGCGCGTCTTTGTAGGTGGAGGCCAGCGGTTTCTCGAACATCACGTGGATGTGACGCGGCGCGACCTCCTTGAGGATCTCCAGGTGGCGGTTGTTTTCGACGAAAGCCCACACGATGTCGGGCCTGGCCTCGTCGAGCATTTTCTTGTAGTCATCAAAGAAAGGCGTGTCCTTGGCGCCGCGGCTCCTGGCTTCGGCTACCAGTTCGGGAATGGTTTCGGCGATGCCTACCAGCTTCACCTGCTGGCTGCGCGCCATGCGTGGCAATTGGCCGCCGTAGTGCGAGTGCACCAGTCCGATAATGGCAATCTTGTAGGGTTGTGCCAGGGCCGGCAGCGCGGCGATGGCCATCCAGGTAAACCCGCGTAAACAGGACTTCCGCATGGCCACATGCTAACACCAGGTGCATCCAAAATCGCCCGCAAGCGAACTGGCAGGCCGGGAGGCCTGCCCCACCAACCTCATCCACGGCAGGCATTGCGGATAGCCACTTCCCGCCGCAACATGCCGATCAGTCTGCGCACGCCGCGCTGCCAATCCGGGAACAGGTCGAGGTACTGCAATTCGTTTTGGATGGATCGCGGCACGAGGCAATCGTTGAGCCGCACGGGCACCACGAAAATCTCATCGAGCGGCACCCGCCGGGCGCAATCAAGCGCGTAGCGGATTTCGGCCTGGAAGCCGCCCTTCTTGCGGACGGAGTTCGTGGAGAAACAGGCGATGAAGAAGTCCGAGTTCTCGATGGCACTCTCAATGGCGCGCGGCCAGTTCTGGCCGGGCAGCAGTTTGCGAATGTCCATCCAGGCGCAGAAGCCGGCTGCGTTCAGAGCGTTGTAGAGCTGCTCGGCGTCCGCGATGTCTTCTTTGCCGTAGGCGACGAAAACCTGGGGGAAGTCACGCGGCTCGAATTGCAGCCCGCGGACCGCGTCGAGATAAAAAACGCCCAGTCCATCGATCTCCACCGTGTTGCCGGCCTTGATTCCGCGGATCACGATCTGCGACAGTTGTTGGGTGACGGAAGGATCAACCACGGCGGGAACCCTCTTCAGGCTCGAAAGACACCCTGCCGTCGGCTCCGTGAACAAAGCGGCCCAACCCCGGGAGCGCTGCCGGCATGCCTTTCCGCAGATCGGCCAGGATTTCGTGAATCACACGGTCCAGGCGGTCCGCTGCCTCGGCCTGGGTCACACCACTTCGCCGGGCAATCCGTTTCGCAATTTCAGGCTTCTTCATGCCGATTCCACTGTAGCAAGGCGGCTTTGGGAACCGGTTCCTCCCGAGCCCGCGCAATACGGTGTAAGTACCTAAAAATCAATTACTTGGCAACGGTGAGAAAACCTGAAAATCCTTGTGACTGGCACATGAACCTATTTTAATTGGGCATTAAGAGACCTTTCATGTGAGGTCCGTTATGATAGCCGCAGACGAGAAAAATCGTCAATCTACAAGGAGACCCGCACCAATGAAGAAACTCGCAACGCTGATGCTCGCCCTGGCGTTCACGTTCGGCACCGTGGCCGTGACGTTCGCCCAGGATGCCCCGAAGAAGGAAGAGACCAAGAAGGGTAAGAAGAAGGGTGGCAAGAAGAAGGAAGACGCCCCCAAGAAGGAAGGCGGCACCCGCTAGAGCGGCTGCTTCCAGTAGCAATTTGCTGGTGAGCCGCGTAGCGTCTAGAACCCTGCGCGGCATTCCAGCTTTCCATTCCCCCCAGCCAGTAGTTCCCTTCTCTTAGATCCTCCTCTATCCCTTTGGTCCAATTGAGCACGTAACCTTACGGAAGCGCCCTTCGCCCTCTCGATATCAGACTACTGCCTTGGGACCAAGGGGAGACGAATGAAGGCTTTCGACATGCTCGTTTTAGCCGCAGCGATCGCGTTGTGCGGCAGTGTTTCCGCGCGTGCCCAGCAGCCGGGGGCAGCTCCGCGCAGCCAGATCGCCGGTACGGTTACGTCCGTGGATGCTCCCAACAACCAGATTGCTCTGCGAACCGACAAGGGCGAAGATGTGGCCATCGCCACCACCGAGAAGACGTTGGTTCTGCACATGCCGCCGGGCGAGACCGATCCCAGGAAGGGAAGCAAGATGGCGCTTTCGAGCCTCGCCCCCGGCGACCGCGTGGTGGCCATTATCCGCCAGACCGCGCCCGATCAGAAGAACCCGCAGGCCAGTTCGCTGATTGTCCGTACCAAGGCCGACATCGGCGAGATGCAGCAGAAGGATCAGGAGGACTGGAAGAAGCGTGGCACGACCGGCACGGTGACGGCCCTCGACGCGGCCGCCAGGACGGCCACCATCAAGGTTGGACAGCGAACCCTGACGGTCCAGCCTTCCGAAACGACCGTATACCACCGATATTCGCTCGATTCGGCGCGGTTCGCCGATGCCAAGCCCAGCAATTTTGGCGAGATCGCCGTGGGCGACCAAATGCGCGTTCTCGGCAACAAGAACGAAGACGGCAGCGAAATCAAGGCCGAGAAGATCGTCTCCGGATCCTTCCGACAGATCGCGGCGACTGTCACTTCTATCGACGCTTCCACCAACGAGATCAAGGTGAAAGACCTGGCCACCAAGAAGCCCTTAACTATCCGCATAACCCCCGATTCCGCCATGAAGAAGCTGCCGGATCAACTGGCGGCGATGTTAGCGCGCCGCTATGGGCAGGCCGCACAGGCGCCCGGCGGTGGTGCGCCCGGCCGGGGGTTCGGCGGCGGCGCGCCCGGCGGCGGTGGGCAAGGCGGACCAGGTAGAGGTATGGGAGGACCAGGTAGAGCCATGGGCGGAGGGCGTGGCGGCGATATCGGACAGTTGCTCGACTCGCTGCCACCGATGACGTTGGCGGATCTGAAAAACGGCGATGCGATCATGGTTTCCACTACGCAGGGCACCGACCCCGGCCGGGTCACAGCCATCACGCTGCTGGCCGGCGTGGAGCCCCTGCTGACCGCGTCTCCCAACTCAACCCGCGACATTATGAGCGGGTGGAATTTAGGCGGTGGCGGCGACACCGGCGGCCAGTAGTTAAAACGCCATTTGCATTCCATGAAGATTCTCAGTCGAAACGAACCGAGGACATATGTTTAACTTGCGCAGGGTACATCTGGTCTTCCTGGCGGTCGCGCTGCTCTCCTTGACCGCCATTGCCCAACAGCAGACATTCGGGACGTTGCGGGGCACCATGACCGACGATTCCGGCGCCGTCATTCCGGCGGCTAGAGTTACCTTGACCGGCAATGGCGGTACCAGGACAGCGCAGACGCAAGCCGATGGCGCCTATACGTTTCAGGCCCTGGCGCCCGGCCAATACATCGTCCATGTCACGTTCCCCGGCTTCGCACCGGTCAATAAGCCGGTCACCATCGCCGCTGGCGCCAGCCTGGTGATGCCGATTCAGATGAAATTGAGCGCGGAGAAGCAGGAGGTGACGGTCACGGGCGAGCCCGGTCCCAGCGTCAGCGTGGAACCGGACAACAACGCCACCGCGCTGGTGCTACGGGGCGAAGATCTGGCAGCGCTGCCGGACGATCCCGACGACCTGTCCGATGCGTTGCAGGCCTTGGCCGGACCCGGCGCAGGCCCCAACGGCGGATCCATCTACATCGATGGCTTCAGCGGCGGCCAGTTGCCCCCCAAGGAATCCATTCGCGAGATCCGCATCAATCAGAACCCGTTCTCGGCCGAGTACGATCGATTGGGATTCGGCCGCATCGAAATCCTTACCAAGCCGGGCACCGACCGCTTCCGTGGCAGCGCCAACTTCAACGACAGCGATGGCATCTTCAACTCGCGCAACCCGTTCTCCACCAACAAACCGGATTTCTCCAACCGCAATTTCGGCGGCAACATAGGCGGCCCGTTGAGCAAGAAATCGTCCTTTTTCATCGATTTCAACCGGCGCCAGATCACAGACAACTCGATTATCTACGCGCCGTGGCTCAACCCCACCACATTGCAGCAGTCGCTGATCTCCGAGGCGGTGGTGACGCCCAACACCCGAACCGGCATCGATGGACGGATCGATTACGCGCTTAGCACGAACAATACCCTGGTGGCGCGTTTCGAAGAGGGGTGGAACGCGCGTCCCATTCAAGGCATCGGCGGACGCACTTTGCCGCCGCCGTACGGCAACACCGAGTACAGTTCTTCCGGGAACCAGCAAAACCTGATGCTCACGGAGACCTCGATTCTCAGCCCTAAAGTAGTGAACGAAACCCGTTTTCAGTACACCAGGAACTACACGAACTCCCTGGGCAATCTGCTACCCAGTATCGGCGTGTCCGGCGCTTTCAACTCGGGCGGCGCCAATTGGGGCGCCAACTACGACACGCGATCGCACGACGAACTGCAAAACAACACCTCGATTGGCCACGGCGTACACACATTCCGGTTTGGCGTCCGCGCGCGCCGCGAATCCGATCGCAGCATGTCTCCCAACGGGTTCGGCGGCCAGTTCCTCTTCGATGGTGGCCTGGCGCCAGTGCTGGACGCCAACAACCAGATCGTTCCCGGGCAAACCACAACGATTCTCGCCATCGAGCAATACCGCCGGACCTTGTTGTTTCAACAGATGGGCTTCACGCCGGCCCAGATCCGGCAGTATGGCGGCGGCGCGTCGCAATTTGTGATTGACGCCGGCAACCCCTACGCCAGCATCCGGCAGTATGATGTTGGCCTGTTCGCCCAGGATGACTGGCGATTGAGGCCAAACCTGACGATCAGCTATGGAATCCGCTACGAGACCCAGACCAACATCTCCGACCACCGGGATTTCGCGCCCCGTCTCGGATTTGCCTGGGCGCCCGGCAACGCCAAAAATGGCCGGCAGAAAACGGTGTTCCGGGGTGGTTTCGGAATCTTCTACGACCGCACCAACGAGAGCCTTATCGAACGGGCGAATATCCTCAACGGCACGTACCAGTTGGCCTACACGGTGACGAATCCGGATACCTTCCCCAACGCCCCCTCGATCGCCGGACTGACGCCCGCACAGAACAGCATTTACGCGCTCGACGCGAGGCTTCGCCCGGATTACATGATGCAGAGCGCGGCCGGTGTGGAGCGGCAGTTGCCGCACGCCACCACGGTGGCATTCACATACACCAATACGCGGGGGCTTCATTTGCAGCAAACCGTGCCGATCAACACTCCGTTACCGGGCACCTATATCATCGGCCAGCCCAACAGCGGGGTACGGCCCTACGGTTTATCCGGAGGCAACCTGTTCGAATACGAATCGGGCGGACTGCTGAAGCAGAACATCCTGATGGCCAATTTCAACACCCGCTTCAACAACAAGGTGTCTCTGTTCGGCAACTATAGCTACAACACCGCCCATGACCTGCCGGGAAGCCCCTCGAATCCGTACAACTTTTTGCAGGATTGGGGCCGGTCGACGCTCGACCGCAAACACCGCTTTCAGTTGGTCGGTTCGGTGCTGGCGCCGAAAAATATCCGTCTCAGCCCGTTTGTGACGCTGCAGTCCGGCGCGCCCTATGACGTCACCCTGGGGCGCGACATCTTGGGCGACACCCTGAAGAACGCCCGTCCGGCGTTCGCGACCAGTTCCTGCCTGGTGCCGGAACAAACCCTGCTGGGGGATTTCTGCACCGATCCGATTGCAGGCGGGGCGGCCAACCTGGTACCGCGCGACTACCTGACCAGCGCCGGAATGATCTCGGTCAATCTGCGCCTGGCGCGGACCTTCGGCTTCGGTCCCCCACGCCGCGGCGCTGCCATGACCGGTCCCGGCGATATGGGCGGTGGCGGCGGTGATATGGGTGGTGGTGGCCGCGGTGGCATGGGTGGCGGCCCGGGCGGTGGGGGACGCGGCGGCATGGGCGGCGGCCCCGGCGGTGGTGGTCCTCGCGGCGGCGGCGGTGGGATGCGGATGGGCGCCCCCGGTGGTGGAGGACGCGGCGGCCGAGGCGGCGGTGGCGCCGATCTGACCGAGCACCGCTACAACGTGACGCTATCGGTGATGGTCAACAACATCCTGAACCACCTCAACCCCGGCGGCTACACGGGCAATCTGAACTCGCCCCAGTTTGGCCAGCCTTCCAGCGTGAACACAGGGTTCGGCGGCGGCGGCGGTCCGGGCGGCGGAGGTCCCGGTGGCAGCGTGGCCAACAATCGCCGTGTGGATTTATCGTTGCGGTTGGCTTTCTGAGCGGTGGCAGGGATTACCTGTGGCGCCTACAACCCGTGCCCCGTTCCGCAGACGCTGACTTCGAGCCCCATCCCGCGGAACATGGCGGCTTTGGCCGCCATCGCCAGGTTGGCGGCCTCGGCATCCGGCCCGTAAGCCACCTGCACGTGGTTGGACTTGTGCCGCGCCATCAACTGGTCGCGCGTGATGCCGTATAGCACGGTGTGCATGATGGGCCACTGCGGCGTGGTAATGTTCCAGCGCCGCTCGGTTTCCTCCGGAGGCAACGCGATCGCTTGGGCGCGTCCGATATCCGCCTTCAGTTTGCCGCCCTCCACGAAGATGCGGCTCCACACGATCTCGCCCGGCTTGCTGACACCCTTCAGGCTGCCGCCGCCCAGGCGGAAGTACATGGGCGGCTGCCGCTCGCTCACCGCACCGGCATATCCGCCGATCAAGTGTGCCGGTGGTACTGCGCCTGAAATTTCGAAGACCCACACGAACTCCTGCCGTCCGTTGACCTCGTAAGCTTCTCCGTAGCGCACATCGTGGAGCGTGGTTTCCGGATCGTAGCCGAGAGCGGTCCAGACGCGGTTGGTGACCAGCGCGTCCAGACCGGCGCACTCGTCCACCTCGTTGAAATGGGTCAGGGCCCGGCCTTCGTACAGCACGCGCCCGTTGCCGCGCGCGGTCACGGGGGGCCGATCCGCGTTGTTCAACAGTCCCTCGGCCAAGTCCGACGCCGGCGCCAGGTCCTTCAGGCCCTGCTGGTATTGGATGCCAATGGTGTCGCAGCCGAAATCGTCGGCGATCCGCAGCGCCGCCGTGTACATCTTGCACTGGTCGAGAATCTGGCCGTCGGTCAAATCGGTTTCGGGATTCAGTCCGGTCTTGAACTTCATTCCCTTCCGGTCCAGCCAAAGGCGCACCGCGCACGCCTCGGCGTTGCTGACCTGCTGCATCTCGGCGAACAGCGCCGACTGGCTCAGCCGCTCTTTGAAAACGCCGGTCGGGTGGAGCAGTTCGTCCGGGATGATGGCGTTGTACATCCCCATGCATCCCTCGTCGAAGATACCCATGATGGCCTTGCCGCGCCGTAGTTCCTGTGCCAGACGTGTGCCCACTTCCTCGGCTTTGGCCGGCAGTTGAAATTCGCCCAATGGATGCACGTGGCTCAGGTCGTGCTGCACGGTCTCACCGGCTAACCAGCGGCGCAAACCAACCAGAAACGCGTCGTCGGTGAAGTCGTCGCTCCACAGCGTGCTATAGTTCACGCCCGCCTTGGTCAGCGAGGCGTTCAGGTTGAGCATTCCCACCAGGCCCGGCCACTGACCGCTCCAGTTGGCCACGGTCAGGATCGGTCCCTGGTGAGTATAAAGACCGTGCAGAACATGATGACTGTATTGCCAGACGGCTTCGACTACAACCAGTGGCGCATCGGGCGGCAGGTTGCGGAAGACTTGCATGCCGTACTTCTGGCTGTCGATAAAGCCGTGGCCTTTCTGAGGGTCGAATGGGTGTCCCCGGCGGACGTCGCGGCCTTCGCCGCGGATGGCATTCGTGACGGCTTCCTCGGCGCCGGCCTGAGCGGGCCAACACTTCTGGTTGGCGGAGAGGCGCAGGTCCCCGTTCGCAATCATGATTACGGTATCGGGCATGTTCGCATTGTGACACGGGGCGCGCCCCCGCGTCCAGGCCCGCGGGCAGATTCCACCTGATTTTAACGATAAAAGCGCTTGGCTTAACCTACGCCCGCGTGGCTGTGGCCAGCCTTTCGCCAGGGCTGGCACCGCCGGGAAGAAAAAGGTCCCCGGCAAGTTTGTGAGACTCCTGACACCGCAATTCGTGCCTGCCGCACCGTTGCCGCCGGAGCATGCGACACTGGGACCGTGCCGGTATGCCGTCTTAGCCTATCCCCGGGCGAGGACCCGTTTGCGGGGCGCGGTCGGCCATGCCAGGGCTTACTCCGGACGACTCCGTGCCGAATCGTCGCGCTTGGGCTGGTTGCTCTTTCGGCCTCGGCCCAGGTTGCGGTTCTGACCTACCAATACGATAACTCCCGCGCCGGCTCGAACCTCAACGAAGCCATTCTGGCTCCCGCCAACGTGAACCCCACCCAGTTCGGAAAGCTTTTTTCGTACCCGGTGGACGGTTACGTGTACGCACAGCCGCTATACGTCCCCAATGTGGCCATGCCCGGCAAGGGGACCCACAATGTAGTTTTCGTGGCTACCGAACACGACAGCGTGTACGCCTTCGACGCAGACAGCAACGCCGGAACCAACAGCGCTCCACTCTGGCATACCAGCTTCCTCAATTCCGCCGCTGGTGTAACGACGTTCCCGGCGGGCGACACGGGCTGCGACCAGATCGTCCCGGAGATTGGAATTACGGGCACGCCGGTGATCGATCCCCAAACCGGCACGCTCTACGCCGTTGGCATGACCAAGGAGACGGCTGGCAGTGGAGCCTCCTACGTGGCACGCCTGCACGCACTGGATATCGCCAGCGGGGCGGAGAAACCGGCGGGTCCGGCGGTGATTGGCGCGTCCGTGCCGGGCACGGGAGAGGGCGGCACGACGGTGACGTTTCAGGCCAGAAATTACAAACAACGGCCCGGGCTGCTGTTTTTGAATGGTGTGGTCTATACCGCATGGTCTTCGCACTGCGATATCGGGCAGTACCATGGCTGGCTGATCGGATACGACGCGCAAACGCTCAGCCGGGTGGCAGTCTACAACAACACGCCGAATGGAAACGAGGGATCGTTTTGGGCTGGGGGAGCGGCGCCCGCCGCCGATTCCGCAGGGAATATCTACCTGGTGGCCGGCAATGGCTCGTTTGATTACGCCAGCGGGGGGCCGAACCTGGGCGAGAGTTACATCAAGCTTTCCAGCGCCGGCGGCCTGGCGGTGGCCGACTATTTCACGCCTTTCAATTACGCCGACCTGAACGGCCGCGACCTGGATGTCGGCTCCGCGGGCGTTTCCCTGCTGCCGGACGAAGCAGGATCGGCCCTCCATCCGCACCTGATGGTGGGCGCCGGAAAGGAAGGCCGGATCTATCTGCTGGACCGCAGTGCGTTGGGCGGACTTCACTCCGGATCGGATTCGCAGATTGCGCAATCGATTCCCTCCGCGATTGGCGGACTGTTCGGCAATCCCGCATACTACGGCAAGAACATTTATTTCTGCGGAGCGAATGACCGGCTTAAGGCGTTTGCCGTCATAAATGGGGAGATGACCGTGACGCCCGGATCGCAGTCGGCCGCGACTATGGCATACCCCGGGTGCGTGCCCACTATTTCCGCGAATGGCCCATCCGGCGGCATCGTCTGGATCGTCGATCCATCCGGCCTGCTGCGCGCGTACGATGCGGCCGGGCTCGCCAACGAACTCTACAACTCGAACCAGAACCGGGCTCGCGACAGCCTGGGCGCGGCGGTGAAGTTCTCGGTCCCTACCGTCGCGAACGGAAAAGTCTACGCCGGCACCCAGAATTCGCTGGCAGTGTATGGACCGCTGTCTCCGCCGTCTCGCATCGCGATTGCCAACGCCGCTAGTGGCGACACCAGCGCGATTGCGCCCGGTTCGCTGTTTTCGATCTATGGCAGCGAATTGGCAGGGACGACGGCGACAAGCGGATTCCCTCTCCCGGCGCTGTTGGCGGACGTTTCGGTCGCGGTCAACGGCTCGGTTGCGCCGCTGCTTTACGTGAGCCCGGGCCAGGTGAACGCGCAGGCGCCTTACGCGGTAGCGTCCGGGTCGGCAGTGGTTACGCTGATGAGGGGCGGATTAGTGGTCGCTACTTCCAGCGTCGCGATCCAGCCGGCCGCCCCCGGGCTGTTCCTTCTGACGGGCGGCCATGCCGCTGTGTTGAACCCGGACAATTCAATTAATACGCCGAGCCGGCCGGCGGCGGCGGGCAGCATCGTTTCGGCTTATCTGACTGGTCTCGGCGCGGTACAGCCTGCGCTCGCGGAGGGGATAGCGGCTCCCGTAAGCCCTCTGTCGAGGGTAAGCCGGAATGTCACTGCTTCAATTAACGGCGTTGACGCACCGGTTCAGTTTGCGGGACTGGCTCCGGGATACGCCGGGTTGTACCAAGTCAATGTCCAGACGCCGCAGTTGGCTCCAGGCGATTACCCTCTAGCGATCTCGCTCGGCGGCGTCATCAGCAATGCGGCGCCGGTGAGCATTCGCTGACCGGATCCTTTCCGCCAGTTGCCGAGGCAGCTGATTATCGAACCACCTTCACCCTCACGAAGCCTTCCGCTACCGTCGGCCGCACCAGCTTCGCGGCCATCCTGGTCAGCGCCTCGGCGGGCACCACCCGCGCCCGCCGTCTATTTCTGGCGCGGCACACCTCGATTGGCACGTCGAAGAACACCGCTTCCACTATGCAATTGCGCAGCCTGCCGATCCGCAGATACGGGCGCCGCTCTTGTGGCGTGAGGTTGGTCGCGTCGATATATGTTACCGGCCGCCCGATCGCGATCCTTTGGTAAAGCAGGAACCGCAGCGTGCGGAACACCACGGGGTGAATCGTCTGGTCGGTCTCGTCGTCCGCGAGCAACTTTCGAATGGCGTCCGACGACAAGCCGCTGGCGCCAATCTTTTCCAGGTAGGTGGACTTGCCGGAACCCGGCAAGCCCACTAGCACCACGATTCGCATCAGGGACAACGTAACACAGGAGACTAGTCCGTCAGCGGGAACCGCCATCAGGCACCCCGCCCCGCCCGCCCCCGTCGCCCGGCGCGCGACCGGCGACGAGCCGGGCCACGCCCGACTCGATCGGCGCGAACGGCAGCGGGATGCCGATCAGCCCGGTGCTGCAGACCAGCACGTCGTCCGGCGCGCAGCCG
>Ga0209698_10000372_pt1 | contig 50720 bp, 37 predicted proteins | sample LitLauG_LLR_2012_FD_187203 | JGI IMG/M metagenome (GOLD analysis project Ga0209698, IMG submission 187203) | Freshwater sediment microbial communities from Pennsylvania, USA - Little Laurel Run_MetaG_LLR_2012 (SPAdes) (version 2) | ecosystem: Environmental > Aquatic > Freshwater > Creek >...
CGTGCACAGCGACTACGAAACTGTGAAGGCGATGGCGGATGGCGGGGCGCGGCTCTTTATCGTGGGCTTCGAATCGGGCGATGCGCAAATTTTGAAGAACATCAAGAAGGGCGCCACGGTGGAAATGGGGCGCAACTTTATGAAGAATTGCCGCAAGGTCGGGATCAAGGTCCACGGCGACTTCATCATCGGCTTGCCGGGCGAGACCAAAGAAACGATTCAAAAGACCATCGAGTACGCGAAAGAACTAGACTGCGAGACGATTCAGGTTTCGCTGGCGCACGCCATGCCAGGAACGGAACTGCACGAAACGATGGCGCAGCAAGGCTTCTTGAAGGTCGAAGCGCTGGCGGATTCCGGTGGGCATCAGTTGCCACACATCGAGTACCCGCATTTGTCCAAGGCGGAGATGATGTCGGGCGTGAACCGCTTCTACGACGAGTATTATTTCCGGCCCAAGGTGGTTTGGCGCATTGTGAAGGAAGCGCTGTGGGACAGCCACGAGCGCAAGCGCTTGTACCATGAAGCGACGGAATTTCTGGCACTGCGAGCCGAGCGCCTGAAGTGGGTGCGCAAGGGCGGCGATTTTGACAAGACCATCGTTTCCGTGCCCGGAACCTCTCCGGCTTCCGGAAACGACTAACCCCTAAAAAATGGCAAGCGAAAGAAGACTGCGAATCAAGACGCTGGTCATGGTCTTGGCGATGGTGGTGTGCGCCAACGCCGGAGACTTGATGCTGAAGCGTGGCATGTCGCAAATCGGGGCGGTACAACTGACGGCTTCGGGAATCGCGCAGGCGTTTCGGATGACCGTAACCAGCGGGACTATTTGGATTGGGGTTTTCTTTCTGAGCGGTTTCATGCTCAGCTACATGACCGTGCTCAGCTGGGCGGACTACAGTTACGTGATGCCGGCGGGCGCTTTTGGATATGCTTTGCTCACGTTGCTGGCGGTTGTTTTTTTGCATGAATCGGTTTCGCCGCGGCGCTGGTTTGGTGTTGTACTAATCTGCGTGGGTGTACTTTTGGTGGGGCAAACGAAGCCGCGGACGACGGCGGTGGCCGGCGAGGCCGCGGCCTGATGCGCGTCATTCTGGCGCTTGCTGTTCTGATTCTAGGAAGCACCGGCGGCGAAATCGCCATCACGTACGGAATGAAAGCCACTGGTGAACCCGCTCGATTGCGGCCACTCGAGTTACTGCGTTTCCTCGGGCGTGCAGTACGCAATGGGTGGTTCTGGGCTGGCGTGCCCCTGATGGCCCTGTCCTTTTATTCGCTCTTGATATTGCTCTCCTGGGAGCCGATTAGCTTGGTGATTCCCGCATCGGCGCTCAGCTACGTAGTCGGCACTCTCGGCGCCAAGTACATCCTGCGCGAACAGATCAGCATCGCGCGGTGGGCCGGTGTGCTGTTGGTTTGCGCCGGCGTAGCACTGGTTGCGGCTGGTTGAGCGCAAGGCCGTCTCTATAAATTCATCCATAAAGTTCAATGAAGTGGTATTGTCCAGGAAACGGATTGTGCGCCGCGCAGGGTCCAGGTCTTCCGCGGCAACCAATCAAAACGGGCCAGCATCTGAATCGGAAAGTCAGTTTGTAAGTTTAGATTCCTGTTTGACGGACAGGATCCCCTCGCATCGGTTTTCGCGATGCCGCGGGGGACTTGGGGCAACTGGATGCTGTTACATATTTTCTATTGGATCGCGCTTGCCTTGGCGATGGCGCCGCTGGTTTATTTCGTTCTGTCGATCTGCAGCGTTTTTGGCTATTTCAGAGAGTTGCGAAAATCGCCTCCTTCTAAATCGCGGTATGCGCCGCCTGCGAGTATTCTCAAGCCCGTACGTGGAGTGGACTGCGAAGCTTACGAAAATTTTGCCAGTTTTTGCCGGCTGGATTACCCTGAATACGAAGTCATTTTTGCCGTGGCCGAGTCGGACGACCCTGTTGTGCCCGTGATTGAAAAACTGCAGGCGGATTTTCCGCGATGCTCCATCCGGCTAATTAAAAGCGTGGCGCACACGGGAGCAAACCGCAAGATAAACAGCCTCTGCCGGCTCGTGCAAGAAGCGAGATACGACGTCGTAGTGATGAGCGACAGCGATGTGCGCGTCGCCGCGGACTACTTGCGAGTGGTTGTGCCGCCATTTGCCGATTCCCAGGTTGGCGTGGTGACCGGCTTTTGCCGATGCATGACCGCGGGCAGCATCGCAGCGGATTTGCAGACATTGGGCATGTACGTGGACTCCGCTCCGGGGGCGTTGGTAGCCAGAATGCTGGAAGGTAGGATCCACTTCGCTTTCGGCTGGACGATGGCGACAACCAAGCGGCACCTCGCGGAGATTGGTGGCTGGGAAGCCATGGCAAATTATCATTCCGATGACTTTGAACTGGGAGACCGAATCGCGCGCCGCGGGTATCGCGTGGAATTGATGCGCGAGCCGGTGTGGATGGTGTTTCCACAAGAGACGATTGGGCAGTATTTTCGCCACGAACTGCGCTGGTCGATCGGTTTGAAGAACGTGCGGCCCACAGCGTACCCGTGGCTAATATTGACCCACGGGTTGCCTTGGGCGCTGCTGGCGGCAGCACTCGCCGCCGCCGCTGGGTGGGGCGTAATTGCGGCCACGCATCTCCTGGCGTACCTGGGGCTGCGTCTCGGGCTGGCCTGGACAACAGGGACTTGGGGCTTGGGCGACACTGGGGTATGGAAGAAACTTTGGCTCCTTCCTTTGCGCGACGCCATCGGGTTTATTGCTTGGGTGGGAGGCTTCTTTTCAGAACGGATCTTGTGGCGCGGTTTTGCCTATCGCGTGAAAAATGGTCAACTTTTCCCGATGGTAAGCGCAAGCCTTAAGAAGTAGCGCCCCCAACGAGGGTTGAGTGCGAGTCTGACGAATGATGCGAATATGAATTAAGAAAGGATGGATTTGCGCGGGCGCTGGCAATCCGCGGTGCGTCTTATTCGAAAAAACCAGGCAGTTGATCGAAGTTCCCCCTCCCATCTCGTTGGATCACGAGAATCCCCATTCAATTTCACATTATTGGACAACCTGCTAGAGTGGCCTCAGATGTGTTTGAGGTGTGAACTTTTGCCGACGGCGAGTGGACGCACGTGATAGTGGCCTCTGCGGTGTGGCGCGTTGCCGTGCTGGTGGTGGCGACGGCTCCGCTGGTTTACTACGTGCTCGCGACAGTGGCGGCTTTGCGTTTTTTCAGGCGGGAACGCGCACGAACTTTCTCGGACTATACTCCCCCCGTAAGCATTCTCAAGCCTGTGCGTGGCGTGGATTTTGGGTCGTACGAAAACTACTCCAGTTTTTGCGGGCAGGATTACCCGGACTACGAGATTTTGTTTGCGGTGAACGATGATGCCGACCCTGCGGTTCCGTTGATTCGGCGCGTCATCGCGGAATTCCCGGAGCGGAAGATCCGTTTGTTTGTGGGGGCGGAGCAACTCGGCGCAAACCGCAAGGTCAATAAGCTGGCGCGGCTCGCGCGGGAAGCACAGAACGAAGTTCTGGTGCTTACAGATGGCGACGTGCGCGTTGGGCCGCGTTTTTTGTGCGAAGTGGTCGCCCCGCTTGTGGATCTCAAGAAAGGCGCGGTGACTTCCTTCTATCGCGGCATGGCGGAGAACAATCTCGGCGCGGAGATCGAAGCCGTGGGCGTTTCCAGCGATTTTTTCGCGGGCGTGCTGATGGCCGAATGGATGGAAGGAATCACGTTTGCGCTTGGAGCTTCCATCGCTACGACCAAGGAATGGCTCGGGAGGATGGGCGGCTTTGAAGCTATCGCCGGAACGCTTGCCGACGACTATGAACTTGGCAATCGCATCGCGAAGGCTGGTGGCCAAGTCCTTCTTTCGCGCGAAACCGTGTGGACGATGTATCCGGCACAAACTTTTCGCGGTTTTTGGGACCATCAATTGCGCTGGGCGAGGACGGTGCGTTTGTGCAGGCCGCTGTCTTATGTCGGGCTTCTGTTTACGCAGGGGCTCCCGTGGGTTGTGCTTGCCGCACTCGTCGCTCCAGTGAACTGGATTGCAGGTACGTATCTGCTCGCGTACTTGATCCTCCGTTTTGCGATGGCGTGGACAGTAGGGATTTGGGGCGTCAATGACGAAGTGCTGCGCCGAAAGATCTGGCTGGTGCCGCTGCGGGACGCTATCCATTTCGTCATCTGGTTAGCGAGTTTTGGGTCAAATCGCATCCGCTGGGGCAACGTAGATTACGCGATTCGCCAGGGGCAAATGGTGCCGATTGCTGGCAGCGAGAGCGCGCCGCCAAAACCCGCCGAAAAAGTACGCCAACCATAAAGCTGGAGCTTCTTTTCGCCTGGTGCGGTTGACGAGTGCTTGAAAGCCGATTAAATTAGATAGGTAGAATCGTGGCTGCCCCGATCAGCGGGAACCGGCTGCGGTTCGTTTTTTTCCTCGTATCGGGTGGGAGATCGTCCAACGGTAGGACTCCAGATTCTGGATCTGGCTATCTAGGTTCGAATCCTAGTCTCCCAGCCAATTTCCCGTCATGGCACTCAGCTTCACTCGTGAGCTAAACTGGATGTCTCCGGTGGCGCAGGCATTTTAGCGAAAGAAACGGCAACGATGCCAATGGCTGCGACGACGCAATTCAATTCGAACGCTAGGGTGAAGCTGTGAAAGATGTCGAAAATCTTGCCGCCGAGAAACCCCGCGGGCGAGCAAAAAATCGCCCCCAATTGAAGTTGCCTGCCGTTTAGTTTCGGAAACGCCGCCGGACCATAAAAGTGCCCTGTTATCGTGTTCAGGCAAATGAAAGTCCAGCCAAAAGCAACCCCGTACGAAATCGCCGCGATGTAGGCGATCCAAAGCGCATCAGGAGAAACTCGAACCGCGAAAAACGAGCCGAGGAAATACAGGCACAAGCCAAGCATGAACGCCAAGCGCGCCACGATGCGGTCCATCAACCAACCGCCAATCAACCGGCCGAAGACCGCGCCCAGCGTGAACAAACCCATGGCCCAGGCAGCGTCCGCTGTGCTGATCCCAGCGCTTTTCAAATGCGGAAACCCGTGGGCGGTGAAAAAGAAAAATGGGAATTGGCAAGCAATGCCGCCGATCAGAATCATCCAGAACGGGACTGTCCTATAGGCTTGCCGGGGCTCCCAAGGGTATGTAGTAACCAGAGCGCGTGCCGACGTGACTGCCGCAGCGTGTGCCGCCTCTGGCCCGCCGTCCACAGATTGGCCTAGGTCCTCGGGACGCTCTCGGACAAAAACAAATGCCACGACTGCTGAAAGTACGGAAACGCCCGCCACAATCGTCCACGCTTGCCGCCAATTTCCTCCGTTCCCAGCAAGCAACCGGTTGAATAGCGGGGAAACGAAGAAGCCTGCGAAACCCGATGCTGATAAGGTGATAGCCATCGTTCGTCCGCGATAGCGGTTAAACCATCGCGTGATCGCCGTGGCTGCGGGGACGATTGTGCCGAAGCTGATTCCCGTCGCCGTTAGTACTCCGAAACCCAATAAGTAATGCCACGGCCGTGAAGCGATCAACGATAGCCATAGGGCGCCAATAAGGATCACCGCCGAACCGATACCGAACGTCTTGCGAATTCCCCAGCGAACAATCGACGCAGCAACGAGCATTGAGGGGATGCCCACAAAGAGATTCAGAATCGTATATCCCCAGCCGAAGGTGCTGTGGCTCATTGGAATTTCTTTCAACATGTAGTTGTTGATGATGTTTCCGGCGTAAAGCGGAAATCCCATGTTCATGAAATCCAGAAGCCAAAGGAAAAAAACCAGTTTCCAACCGTAAAAGCCGCGTTCCGAGGTCATATCCGTTTTGTCCGTGGCCCAATCTGAGCGCAAAGCTCAAATGCCATTGCAATCAAGAAAGAGCTTGGAGGATATCAGGTTCTTGAGAAATCAGAAAAAATGCCCCGTCGACGTGAAGGGGATCTTTGTTTTCGCAGGGCGGCGCCGCTTGCGAGAGGCGTGGACAAGATTCCGAGCCTTGGCGTCCTACAGGCTACACAAAAGCAAGAGAGAAACTCATTCGAATCGACGGTTTCACAATGTGAAACTAAGTTTCATATTGACTTCGCAGCGATTCTAACTACAATGGCCGGCGCAAACGAATTCTCCCCATTCGAAATACGCGAGAGGGAATAACTTGCCAGCAGCACTGCGGCGACCTAGAAGACTGAGTTCACGGCGTGGCAGCGACGTGGGTTCCAGCAAATCCCTGCAGAAAGCCCTTCGGCTCCTGCTCCATCTCGGCGAATGCGGGCCCGAGATGAGCATGACGCAGCTTGCCGGCGACCTTGGCTTGAACAAGACCACCGTCTTCCGCCTCTTGAACGCCATGCAGAAATTCGAACTCATCGAAAAAAATCCCGCCAATGAGAGATACCGCCTTGGTTTGCGGTTGCACGAATTGGGATGCCGCGCCCTGGAATCCAGGCCGCTTCGCAATGAAGCGCACAGTTTCCTGGTGGAATTGGCGCGCCTCGCGAATGAAAGTGTGAGCATCGCCGTGCCCGAAGCGGGCGGTATCGTCTGCCTCGACCGCGTCGATTGTCGAGACTCGATCATCACCGCGCGCACGCCAGTTGGAGCACGTTTTCATGCGCACTGCACTGCCGCAGGCAAAGCGATTCTCGCCTGGCTTCCCGATGAAGAAATCCGCGCCATCATCAAACGCAATGGGATGCCCAGCTTCACTTCTAACACGCACACCAAATTCGATAACCTGATGAACGATCTCGCCCTGATCCGCCATCGGGGTTATGCAACGGACAATAACGAACTGGAGAAAGGACTCAGTGGCATAGCCGCGCCGGTTTTCGTGCGTGGCAGCGATCTTGTTGCCGCTCTTGGTATCGCCGGCCCCAGCGGGCGATTTCAGCTCGAAGAATTTGAGAAGAAGGTCGCTCTGCTTAAAGATTTCGCCATACGGCTTTCCATCGCGTTGGGAAGGCACTCATCGGAGTTGCCCGTGGCCCGCAGCAGTTCGTTTTATGATCCGTTTTCATAAATTCATTGGAGGTACAAAGGAATGGCTGCACTTTACCGAGCCGACCATGTAGGAAGTTTTCTCCGGCCCTCGGAATTATTAGAAGCCCGCAACAATGCCGCAAAGGATCCGCTGCGTTTGCGCACTCTCGAAGACCTTCATATCCAACGCATCCTGGCCAAGCAGCAGGAACTTGGTTTTGAACTTGCCACCGATGGCGAACTGCGCCGCCGGAATTTCATGAGCGATTTCACCGATGCGGTGGAAGGCTTCGACCTGGGCGACGCCGTGGCGAGAGATTGGAAAGCTGGCGAAGCAAAAGCGGCGCCGGTCAGCAGCGTGACGGGCATCGTGGCCAAGAAACTGCGCCAGACCCGGCCGCTCACCGGACACGAATTGCCTTTTTTGAAAGCGAACTGCAAAGTGGCGATCAAGATGACACTGCCCAGCGCCACGCAATTTCCCGCCATTGCGTTCAAGGCAGGAATTACCGATACGGTCTACAAAGACCATTCCGCGCTGCTATGGGACATCGTGGAGATCATGAAGAGCGATCTTGCTAGACTTTCCTCCGATGGCGTGAAGTACATTCAAATTGATGCGCCGCGATACAGCTACTACATGGATCCCAAGTGGCGCGAATGGATTCGCACGGAATTGAAGATGGATCCGGACGCTGCGCTGGACGAGGCCATCAAAGCCGACAACGCTTGCTTCAAAGCCGCGCGGTGCCCCGGCGTGACTCTTGCGATCCACCTTTGCCGTGGCAACAATCGCAGCCACTGGTACGCCGAAGGAGGCTACGACGCCATCGCCGACAAAATGTTCGGCACGCTCGATGTGGACCGCTTTCTGCTGGAGTACGACGACGAACGCTCCGGAACGTTTGCGCCGTTGCGTTTTGTCCCCAAAGGCAAGACTGTGGTTCTGGGGCTGGTCAGTTCCAAACTTCCGGAGATGGAAGACTCTAACGTGTTGGTGAAGCGCATCGAGGAAGCATCGCAGCACGTTCCCATGGAAAACCTGGCACTCAGTCCGCAATGCGGATTCGCTTCGACCGCCGAGGGAAACCTCATCACCGAGGACCGGCAATGGGCCAAGCTGAAACTCGTCGTGGACACGGCCCGACGAGTATGGGGCGGAGCGGCCGGCGCGGGCGCTTGACATTCCCCAACTACTGGCGAAAAATCCGCATTCAGTCACGCGCGCGCGTGCGATTAACGTTCGAATCGCGTTGCGCAAATTTCACCTGCTGACTAGCTTTTCCGCGAACTGAATCATGTGAGGAAATCATGTTCTCAACGCCATACATAGCTGGAAAAGCGATTGATGTACCGCCCTCCGCCCTCTCGGACGTCGTCAATCCCGCGAACCAACGTCCGTTCGCACGGATCTTTATGGCCAAGGCAGAGCACATGCGCGCGGCGATTGACGCTGCCGAGGCGGCGAAAGCATCGTGGGCTGCCACGCCGCCGGCCGGACGTGAACGAATTCTCCATCGTGCCGCGGATGAATTGGAGAAAGCTACGCCGGAGTTGGTGGAACTGTTGATCGACGAAGCGGGGTCGACGTTTGGCAAGGCTCATTTTGAGGTTCCGTTTGCCGCGAACATGGTGCGTTCGATTGCGGGAGAGGCGCGGCGCATCCATGGTGACGTGATGTCTTCCGACGTGCCCGGACTGCTGTCGCTCGCGATTCGGAGGCCGCTTGGCGTGGTGGCTGGAATTTCCCCATTCAATTTTCCCATCGTGCTTTCGTTGAAAAAAGTGGCGTTTGCACTGGCGGCTGGAAATACCTTCGTGCTCAAGCCGTCCGAAGAGACTTCGTTGATCGGTCTAAAACTCGCGGAAGTTTTTGAACGGTCGGGAGTACCGGCGGGAGTATTCAACGTTGTGCCCGGCGACGGGTCAACCATGGCGCAAGTACTTTACGAAGATCCGCGAGTGAAGCTGATTTCTTTTACTGGCTCGACCAGGGTGGGGAGAATCATCGCGACCGAGTGTGCCAAGCGCGGGAAGCGAGTCGTGCTGGAAATGGGGGGCAAGAGCCCGCTGGTCATTTTGCGCGACGCCGATCTCGACTATGCCGTTGACACAGCTTGTTTCGGACTCTTCATTCACCAGGGCCAGATTTGCATGGCGGGCTCGCGCATCATCGTGGAAGCACCGGTCTACGAGGAATTCCTGAAAAAATTCGCAGCTAAGGCACAGAAGCTGCAGGTCGGAGATCCGCGCGATCCCCATACGGTGATTGGGCCGCTGATCCGCTCGTCGCAGTGTCCGATGATTGACAGGAAAGTAAAAGACGCGGTTGCTGCCGGCGCGCGGCTACTCTGTGGCGGCAAGTTCGAAGGAAATTTCTATTACCCGACTGTCGTTGCGGATGTTACGCCGGAGATGGCCGCGTTCCGCGACGAACTATTTGGCCCGGTGGCCGCGGTCAGCAAGGCGAATGATGCTGACCATGCTCTCGTTTTGGCCAACAGTTCCACCTACGGTCTTTCTTCTGCCGTTCTGACCAACAATATGCAACTCGCCATGAAGTTTGCTCTCGAACTGGAAGCAGGCATGGTGCACCTGAACGGACCCACAGTACACGATGAGGCTACGGTGCCTTTTGGCGGAGTGAAAGACTCCGGCATGGGCCGCGAAGGTGGCCGCTGGTCCATTGAAGAAATGACCGAAGTGAAGTGGGTTACCATCCAGCTCGGCAAGCGGCCCTACCCCTTCTGAGCAAGAAGTCGGCTCCCGCGGGGCCGCACTTTTCTCATTCTCAGCAATCGAAGAAAACCGTTTCGTCAGCGCCTTGCAAAATGACATTCCATTCGAGCGTGCCCGCAACGGCGTTCTTTCTCGCAATCAATGTGCCGCGCCGCTCAGGTTCAACCAGATTCAGGACGTAATCATCCGCGTTCGCCGCTTCCTCTGGCAAATAAATCCGCGTCACCAGCCGCAGCAGCAATCCACGGGCGAACACAGACACGGCAATGTGCGGCGCCTGCATCTTTCCATCTGGTCCCGGAACCGTACCCGGCTTCACGGTCCTGAATGAGAATCCGCCATTCTCATCGACGCCGACTCGCCCATAACCTTGAAAACCGGCCTCGAGTGGTTTGTTCTGAGCGTCTTCGGGATGCGCGTACTTCCCGTGGCTGTTTGCCTGCCAGATTTCAAGCATGGCGTCGGGTACCGGCTTGCCCTCGCCGTCAATCACGCGGCCAGAAATGGTTATCTTTTCCCCTGACACTCCTGATCCAACGAGGTCGGCTTTTCTCAGCCGCGTGAGCCCGATGGAAAAGTAGGGGCCCACAGTTTGGGATGTAGTTGCGTGGAAGCTCATCTTATTTCTCCATCGGAGTGGCTTCGCGGCCATTCAGAACGATGTCGAAGCGGTAGCCCAGTGCCTGGTCGGGGATCGTCGTGGCCCAATCAAAAACGGAAATGAGCCGGTTGCGAGCCTGCTCATCCGCGGTGCAATTGAAAATGGGATCGTAGGGGATCAGCGCATCACCTTGAAAGTACATTTGCGTGACAAGCCGAGTGGCAAACGCCGGCCCGAAGATTGAAAAATGAATATGCGCGGGACGCCACGCGTTGTAATGGTTCCGCCAGGGATATGCGCCCGGCCGAACAGTGACGAAGCGATAGCGGCCTTCGTCGTCCGTCAGGGCGTGCCCGCACCCGGTAAAACTCGGATCCAATGGAGCATCGTGCTGGTCAACTTTATGCAAGTAACGCCCAGCGGCATTCGCCTGCCACACTTCGACGAGCGTGCGTGCAACTGGCCGTGCGTCTTCGTCCAGCACACGCCCGCTGACAATGATTCGTTCGCCGAGAGGCTCACCGCTGTGCTGCCGTGTAAGATCGCACGCTTTCACATCGACGGCTTCTGTTCCGAATAAGGGACCGGTCACCTCCGTAAGCGTGTGTGGCATATGCACCAGGGGTTTCGACGGAGCACGTGTGGTGGAGGATACATACGGCGGATGAAGATGCGTTGGCTGCGTACCAGGCGCCGGCCGCCGATATCCCAAGATGTTGTTCATGCGATGGCTCTCCTCACACTTTCGTCTGGCCAGATCACTGCGCCCGCAGCATGCTACATTCGAACGCATTATTGCGGAAGAGGCACGATCTCTCCTAGTAGAAAGGCTGAGCCTCGCACCCACGGAAATGGGGAACATGGTCATGTCCCCGCTCGATTCGAATGTCCTCACGATTTAGGTGCTCACTGCGTGCATTCCGCGCCCAACGCAATTTATGCGTTCGAAAGCCTGGCGTCAAGGCGATTATCGAAATCCTGTGCGTCTATCGGCCAATTTCGTGTATGCTCTCTCCCGTTCGAATGAAGCAGCACAGGGAGATGCATATGCCAGGGGCCGGTTCGAGTCTCAGCGTCAGAAAACAGTCGCGCACACAGCCTGCGTCTGCCGGATTGCTGGAGGCTGCGCCTTCGCCCTCGCTGCAAGGCGCGTGTGGTGATCCCAACTTCATGACTTCGCTCGCCAGGGGCTTGGCCGTGATTCAGGCTTTCTCTCAGTCGAAGCGCCAGCAAACCATCTCACAAATCAGCAGCAAGACAGGATTTTCGCGCGCAGCTGTGCGGCGCTGCCTCTACACACTGGCGAAGCTGGGCTTCGCGGGCTCAGACGATAATCGCCATTTTCATCTTCGACCGCGCGTCTTGACCCTGGGGCATTCCTACATTTCTTCGATGCCCCTTGCTGTGGCGGCCCAGCCGGTTCTTGAGCATGTCAGCCATGTCTTGCATGAGTCCTGCTCGATTGCCACGCTCGATGGTCCGGAAATCGTTTATATCGCGCGCGCCAACGTTACGCGCATCATGTCGATCGATCTCGGGGTTGGCAGCCGCTTGCCCGCTTTTTGCACTTCGATGGGGCGAATTCTGCTCGCGGACCTGCCTCCGGACAAACTGGAAGAACTGCTTGCGAACGTCGAGTTTAAGCGCTACACGGAGCGCACCGTGGCCAACGCGGAAAGGCTTCGGCAGATTCTGCGCCTGGTGCAACGCAACGGGTACTCCTTCGTCGACCAGGAATTGGAGCATGGATTGCGATCGTTGGCCGTCCCGATTCGAAATCCAACCGGAAAGGTTGTTGCGGCGCTGAACGTCGGTGCGCACGCGCAGAGGATTTCCCTCCAGGATCTGTTGACGCGCTTCTTGCCTCATCTGAAAGCAGCGGCCCAGGAACTTTGTATGTTCTTGAAATAGGCAATCACTACCGCAAAACAAAGGCTGGCAGAGCGCGGCATTCGAATCAGCGAATCGGAAGCTCAATCTAGGGGGGATTCGGGAAACGAATGGACACCTCAAAGAAATACGAGAGCACCCTGGTTGCGATCCTCTTTTTCTCCTGGGGCACGCTATTTCTTGACCGGACCTCGCTGCACTCTCTGGCTCCCTACTTCGTTCCTGAATTTCACTTGAGTCACCAGCAGGTCGGCATGCTGGGATCGGTGCTAGCGATTACCTGGGCGTTGTCGGCGCTTTTTTTCGGCGCGCTGTCGGACCGTGTGGGGCGAAAGTCTATCCTCATTCCGATGGTGTTCATTTTTTCGCTGATGTCTTGGGCCTCGGGGATGGTGCACAGTTACCAGCAACTTCTGCTAGTTCGAGCATTGTTGGGACTTGCGGGAGGACCGGCTTGGTCCATCATGACGGCGATGATTGAAGAATCGTCGCTTCCGACGCGGCGGGGTCGGAATATTGGGATCGTGGTGAGCGCAGCCGCGCTCGTGGGATTGGCGGTCGCTCCGGTGCTTTCTACGCAGATGGCCGCTCTCGTCGGCTGGCGATGGGCATTTTTTGTTTCCGGAATGCCGGGGCTTTTACTGGGGCTGTTGATTTGGAAATTCGTTAAAGAGCCGGAGAGGGAAAATCGTACGGGACCTCACGGCCAACCGGTGAAGATTGGAGATTTTTTTTCCGTTTTGCGTTATCGCAATATGTGGCTATGCTGCGCGGGAGCAGCGGGTTTCCTCTCGTGGCTATTCCTCCACAATATTTTCGCGCCGCTGTATATCACCGAAGTGGCGCATCAAACGCCCACAACTGCGGGATTCTTGATGGGCGCGAGCGGCCTGGGAAGTTTCTTCTTGGCACTTTACTTTCCGCGATTGTCAGACCGCATCGGGCGCAAACCCGTTCTGTTAGTGATGGCGGCGATGTGCACGGTCGTGCCGCTGGCGATGCTGATTACGCCACTCTATGCCTACCCGTGGGCTCTTGCGGCTATCGTCTGCCTGGCAAATGCCGGGCAGGGAATCGGCGCGCTGATCCTGGTTCTCGTACCCACGGAAAGCGTACCGCCGCAATTTGCTGCTACGGCGATCGGACTGGCTACTTTGGCTGCCGAGAGTATTGGGGCGACACTCGCACCAATTCTGGCGGGGCCGGTGGTGCAATCCCACGGACTGGGCGCGGCGATGTGGATGTCGGCAGGAGGGGCTGTCCTGGTTTTCCTAGTTGCGTTGTTTTTGAAAGAGACGCATCTGGCACGAGCGGGTTCCCCTGTTTTGCAAGAGGCGCCCGCGAACTGACTGAGAAAAAGGCGATGTGTGTCCACCTGCAGAGAGATGGCACTGAGGAAGCTAGCTGCGCGTCGTGCCATGGCGTGCGCGATGCTTCTTTCCCCATGCGGACATCAGCCGGAGAATTGGCCGAAGGCTCTCACCATGCTTTGTGAGCGAATACTCAACGCGCGGCGGCACTTGGGCGTAGACCTTGCGGTGGATGACCTCGTCACGCTCCAGTTCGCGCAACTGCTGGGTAAGCATCTTTTTAGTGGGACCCGAAAGGAGTCGCTGCAATTCGCTGAAACGGCGGACGTGTCCCTGAAGGTAGTAGAGGATGGAAGGCTTCCACTTTCCACCGATGATGTGGGTGGTAACAGTGACGGGGCAATTGAATGGATCCACGGGGAGTCACTCCTGTACCTAGGTACCAAAAAGGTGCCTACTAGCAAAAAAGAACCTTTAGCCTAATATCGTCCGGCTGTTACGCACAAGAAGATTCTCAAGCCACCGCCGGACGATAGGGGAGGGCGACGATCATGAGTAAAAGGCCCGTAGTGATCTATGGCGCCAGCGGGTTCTCGGGACGCCTCATCGCAGAGTTTCTTCGCGAATTCAACGTTCCTTTCATCGCCGCGGGCCGCAACCGCGCCAAGATTCAGGAAGTACTGAACCACGTCCCCGGGATCGAGACGGCGGACTATGAAATCGCTGAAGTCGCTGGGGCTGTTGATGAACTCGCGAAACTTTTCACTGGTGCCAAGGTGGTCTGTAACACAGTTGGCCCGCTCATCTATTACGGGCCGACAGTGATTGAAGCTAGCTTGCGCGCCGGATGTCACTACATGGATATCAGCGGCGAGCAGGCGTGGGTCCGCCAAGTGGCAGAGAAGTGGGGCTCGAAGTTTGCAGAGAAGGGATTGCTCGCAGCCCCAGCCACCGCTTACATGTCAACGGCCAGTGATATTGCCTCTCGCCTCTGCCTGGAAGCAGGCGGTATCGACACGCTGGAAATTCTCTCGATGTTCAAAGGCATGCCCACGTTTGGCTCCACGCAAACTATTTTTGCAGTGATTCCGACGGAAGCCTGCTACCTGGAGCAGAACCAATACAAACCATGGCCGCGCGCGAAAGCTTACGAAGTAATCGCTCCCGGCTGCATCCAGACGCAGCTTGCCCTGCCCTGGGGCGGTTTCCCGCATCCTGTTTGGTTCAAGGATCATCCTCAAATCGCGAACGTGAAAACCGTTGGTGGATTGCTCGACCGCCAAATCATGGAAACGGTCGCGGCAACCGAAAAGCATTTCGAAGACAACATCCGTCCACTACCCAAGCAGGAGCAAGAACGACAGTTGGCCGAAATGGCGAATTCGGTACAGGCGGGAACGCCGCCTCGTGAAAACACGCGAGTGCATCGCACCATAGATGTCGTTCTCGGGCGCGGCAGTATGAACTCCGTTCAGTGCACGATGTTCGGAACATGTGCTTATCGGCAAACGGGGCTCGTGCAGGCGTTTGCCGCGCATCATCTTTCGCTGGCCGCGCCACGCAAAGTCGGATTTGCTTCGCCCTGCGAAGCTTTTGGACACCGGGAGCTCCTGCAGTCTCTCGAAAACTTTGGTCTTTCAAAAGCGAAACTCAGCTCCTAAAGGATTCGGCGAAATGCGCGCAATCGATTACTTCGACAAGGGAGCAGAAGCGTTTCCCGGCAGAATCGCGATCCTCGATCGCAACACGCAATATTCCTATCTTGAAGCGCAGCAGGCCAGCCAGCGCATTGCGAAAGCCATGTGGGCCCGCGGATTGCGAGGTGAAGAGCGCGTGGCGATTTTCTCGCCCAACGACGCTCGCGTCTTGCTTTGCATGCTTGGTCTGATGCGCGCCGGCGGCGTCTGGGTCCCCATCAATTACCGCAACGCCCTCGACGCCAACGTCCAATTCCTGAACTATTCGCAAACTTCCTGGCTCTTCTACCACAGCAGCTTTCTCGAGCAAGTACGCCAGATCAAATCACTCGTGCCAACGCTGCGCCACCTCGTCTGCATTGACCAAGAGACCGACGGTGATCCCTCGCTTGAGACTTTCATGCAATCGGGAGAGGGCGCAGAAGATCTCGACTGGGGCGACGCGCAAGGCAATTTGCAGCGCCTCGCTGGCCTCGTCCCGACCGGCGGCACCACCGGCCCCGCAAAGGGCGTGATGGTAACCAATCTTTCCTGGGGCACGATGACAGAGATGGCGCATCAAAATCTGCGCTCCGATGACCTCGATCCCGTGTGCCTCAGCACTGCTCCGCTTTCTCATGCCGCGGGAGTCGTAGCCTTCGCGATGTTCTCCCTTGGCGCCACCAACGTGGTGCTTCCCGCCTTCGAGGCTCTGGAAGTCCTTCAGAGCATCGAGCGCCATCGCGTCACGCATGTCTTCCTTCCCCCGACCGCCTACTATGCAATGCTTGCGCATCCCCAGCTTGGCGACTTCAACTATTCGAGCCTGCGCCGTCTCTTGATTGCCGCCGCGCCCGTCTCGCCCGACAGATTCAAGAAAGGCATTGAAGTCTTCGGCCCATGCCTGTGCCAGTCCTATGGGCAGACCGAAGCGCCCATGTACATGACATTCCTCGATCCCAAGACCGTGGCCGCCGCCGCCGCGGGCGACCACCCGGAACGGCTAAAGAGTTGCGGCAAACCGACGCTGGCGGTCCGGCTCACGATCATGGACGACGACGGGAAAATTCTTCCACCGCACAAAACCGGTGAAATCGTCGCCCGCGGCGCGCTCGTGGGCGATGGTTATTACAACTTGCCGGAAGCCACCGCGGAAATCCGCACCTACGGTTGGCATCACACAGGTGACGTCGGTTACAGAGACGAACACGGCTTTTTCTATATCGTCGACCGTAAAAAGGACATGATCATCACCGGCGGCTTTAACGTCTACGGCGCGGAAGTCGAATCCTGCGTGATGGAGTTGCCGCAAGTCCGTGAATGCGCGGTCGTTGGCGTGCCCGATGAAAAATGGGGCGAAGCCGTGAAAGCGATCGTTGTTCTCCGCGAAGGTGAAAAATTAAACGAAGCAGCGATCATCACGCACTGCAAAACCAGGCTGGGTGGAGTGAAATCGCCAAAGTCCGTTGAATTCTGGAGCGAAATTCCGAAAACCTCGGCAGTAAAAACGGACAAGAAAGCCATCCGCAAACGTTTTTGGCAGGGAGCCGACCGCGCCGTGCATTGAGTTCGAAGGAAAGTGCGGATTGCCAGAAGATCCGCAATCCGATTCAGGAGGGCCATCATCATTACGATTCTGCGAGTTCCAAAGTCTGGCGGCATTCCGACTACGAAAGTGCGGGTGGTGCGCTGGTTCAAAAAGGAAGGCAGCAAGGTGAAACAAGGCGAGCCGGTAGTAGAACTGGAGACTGACAAGGTGAATTACGAACTCGATTCGCCCGCCGCAGGTGTGTTGCTCAAGATTGTTGCCGCGGTCGACACCGAAGTTCCAGTCGGCGATCCGCTCGGTTGCATCGGTCAACCGGGGGAAACTCTTCCCGAGTTATAGAACAAGGACTTGAAGCAAGGAGATTGCAGCCATGGCAAAGAAGAAAGCGCTCACAAAAGACTGGCTGGTGTGGATGTACAAGCAGATGGTGCGCATCCGCGAGTTTGAAGAACGCGTCAAGCGCACGTTCGTCGAGCATCCGGGGGTGATTCGCGGGCACACGCATCTTGGCGACGGAGCGGAAGCCACCATCGTCGGCACGCTAGCGACCCGCGAGGAAAACGATCTGGCGATGCCCAGTTACCGTTGCCATGGCTACCCGCTCGTGCTCGGTACTTCGCCACGCAAAATGATGGCGGAAATCTACGGCCGCAAGGACGGTCTATGTGGCGGTTTTGGCGGCTCCATGCATCTGGCTGATCCCCAACATCATTTTCCCGGCACCTCCGGAATCATCGGGCAGGCGATCACGCACGCGACCGGGGCAGCGTTGACCGCGCAGGTGAAAGACACCGGCCAGGTCATTCACTGTTTCTTTGGTGATGGCTCGACGAAGCAGGGCGCCTTCTTTGAATCTTTGAACCTGGCGGCGGTGTGGAAGCTGCCCATCGTTTACATCCTGGAGAACAACCACTACCAGGCTTACACGCACATCAGCCTCGAGGATGCCAACTACATCGCGGGAGATCCGCTCTCGCAAAAAGCGAAGGCTTTCAGCATTCCCGGCGTGACCGTGGACGGCACCGATCCCCTTAAAGTCTATGCCGCCGTTCAGAAAGCCGCCGATCGCGCTCGCAGTGGAAAAGGTCCGAGCTTGATTGAAGCCAAGTTCTATCGCTTGAGCGCTCACGGCAACGCCATCACGGTTCCCCCAGTCCCGACTCAGTTTCCGGAGCACGAAGCCGTGGAAGTCTACGGAAAGAAGGCAGAGTTTGCCGCCGCGAAGAAAAACGATCCGATCCCGCGTTTCCGCGCTTCGCTCCTTCGCAAGGGCGCAATGCGCATTGCGGACGCCAAGCGCATTGAAGCTGAAGCACAAACAGAAATGGAAGACGCCGTGCAATTCGCATTGGCCAGCCCGCATCCGGCGCCCACGGAAGCTGTCAAGTACGTGTACGCGTAAGGAGGAGCGATGACGCGCGAAATGATGTACGGCGAAGCGATCGGCACGGCGATGATCGAAGAAATGCAACGTGACGAAAGCGTGGTCTTGTATGGCCAGAACCTGGCCATGACGGAGCGCGACCCCATGCTGCGAAAGTTCGGCAAGAAACGGGTCCGCATCGCGCCTATCTCCGAGACTGCGGAAATGGGTGTCGCTGTTGGCGCGGCGCTCACCGGGCTCCGTCCCATCGTCGAGCTGTGGATGAGCGAGTTCATGCTGGTGGCTTTCGACGAGTTGATCAACGAAGCGCCGCGGTTGCGCTACATGTCCGGCGGACAAGTCCAAGTGCCGCTCGTTTTCAAAGCGGGTTACGGTTTCGCGGCGGGCTGGGCCGGGCAGCATTCGAATTGCGTTTATCACACCATGATGGGGATTCCTGGGCTGAAGATCGCGCTACCTTCGGATGCCGCGGACGCTAAAGGGCTAATGGCCGCGGCGATTCGCGACGACAATCCCGTCGTTTATCTTCACCACTACATGCTGACCCTCGATAAGGGACCGGTGCCCGAAGGCGAATACGTGATTCCGTTTGGCGTCGCAGACGTCAAGCGTGAAGGTTCCGATGCCACTATCGTGGCCACGGGATGGATGGTGAAAAAATCCCTGGCCGCAGCGGAGCTTTTGTCGCAGCAGGGCATCAGTGTGGAAGTGGTCGATCCACGCACTCTGGCGCCACTCGATGTCGACACCATCCTCAAGTCCGTGAAGAAAACGGGCCGGCTTGTTTTGGTGGACCAGGCGACGCGCCATGCTTCCGCAGCAGCGATCATCGCGGCGGAAGTCGCCGAACACGGCAGCAAGTTGCTGAAAGCGCCGCTAAAAATGGTCACGGCCTTGGATACATCGATTCCTTTCAGCGAGCCGCTGGAAAATTTCGTGCTGCCTAACGAAGAAAAAATAGTGGCGGCGGTGAGATCGGTCGTTGGGCAGAAAGCGGCTGGCGTGTGACGAAAGACTCTTTTAGCAGTTGAGGTGCAGGCGCGCGCGTGGTTTGTGAACCATGATTGTGCAACTCAACCATCTGCAACGGAAGCCTGCTGCGAGCACCACGCAGGAAGTGGTGGACACTCTCTATTCGCTGTTGGAAGAGGGGCACATCGAGCAGGAGCAGTTTGCGCGGCTGCGCGTGCAGTTGGATTGGATTCAGTACCGCCAGAATTTTCGTGAATGCGTTATGGCTACCAGGGCGACGAGTGACCGGCTGGAGGAGTTTCCGCCGCTCGAAGTGCACATCGATACGCGCCAGGTGACGCCGGGATGCCTGCGCGAAGCCATTCTCCGCGCTATGGGGAGCGCTGCTGATTTGCCATCACCCGATGCGCGTCCTACTCCGGACGGCGTGATCCTGGAAGACTTCCGGTCGTTTCGGGAAAGCATCGCTTGGGGATTCAACCGGCTCTATTGGCATCGCCTCGCGGATTGGGAACAGTTCACCGGAAGAGGCTACGAACTGGCGCTGCCGGGTGGGAAGTCGGACGCCAACCATCCAGCCGCGGTCGCCGATTGTGTCGCGGATTTCTGGACCCTGCTCCGGGATTTGGAAGACCGCAAGCAACTGCCGGAAGAAATTTTTGTCATGGAGATCGGCGTAGGCATGGGAACTCGTTCTGGCCTTTGGCTGGATCGGTTTCATGCCCTCGACCGGGAACGCGGAACGAACTATTACCCGCGGCTGAAGTTTCTTCTCGGTGACTATTCAGTCGCAACGCTAGAGCGTTCCCGCCCTGCCGTCAAGGGGCATCTCGATCTCTGCAGCTTCGTGGTTCTGGATGCGCTCAATCCGCTGAAGAATCTTGCTTTTCTGCGCCACAAAATTCTCCACATTCATTTGACCAACGTCTACGACAACCTGCCGGATGAGGAATTCGCGCGCAGGGATGGACGCCTCTACGCGGTTCAGGTGCGCGCCTACATTCCAGCGGCGGACGCGCAGCGCATCAGCAAAGAACTTGATATTTCCGTTGCGGAAATTCCACGCACGGTAAACCGATTGCTCGAAGGTGGTCCGGACTACCTCTCGGATCGCCGTCGCGGCGTGGCTTTCTGGCAGGAGACTTGGCAAGCGATGCGTCTGGAAGAGCGGCTCGTCAGCTTGGACGATTTGCCCGACCTCACGATTCCCGGTGATTTGCGGACTTCTCAGCTTGAGGAAGTGCTGGAAAAAGCTCCCAGCGACGTCCGGTTTCACTTGAGTTCCGGCGCGCTCGAAAGCTTTCACAATACGCTTCCTCTCCTTCATCCACGTGGTTTTCTGCAGGTGCAGGATATTTTCGTCACCAATTTCAATGAATACCGATTGGGATTTCATGGTCCTGGAAAATTGGACGGCTCTATCGTGAATTGGGTAAATGGCGCGCTGCTCCGGGAAGTCGGCGAACGCGCCGGATATGACGTGCACTTCGCACCGTTTCAATATCGCAAGGGCTCGAAAACGTCGATTCTCTACACAACGCAACGGGAGTAATGCTGATGACTCTTCCCATTCTTCCGACAACCGTGGTTGGCAGCTACTCGATGCCGGGCTGGCTGGAGCGGCTGAAGACCGAATTCTATGCGCGGCGCATCAGTCGGCGCGACTTGGACGAAATTCACGACACGGCCGTCAAAGCTGCCATCAAGGATCAGGAAGTGGCTGGCCTCGACATCATCACGGATGGAGAGTTGCGGCGCGACAATATGATCGACTATTTCGCCGAGCGGCTTCCCGGCGTGCAAATTGACCATGCCTCCAAGAAGTTTCACTACGATTTCTACGACAGTAAGGTGCTCGGCAAGCTTCCCACGGCTCCGCTTGGCCTCGCGGATGACTTCAAGTTTCTACGCTCGTTCACAGAGCGGGAAACCAAATTCTGTGTCACCGGCCCGCATTCTCTCTCGAAGCGCATCCGCAACGAACACTATCCAACCGAGGAAGAATTTGCGATGGACCTCGCCCGTGTGATGAATCCTGAGCTTAAGGCCATCGCCAAGGCCGGCGCTCATTTCATCCAGATTGACGAACCCAACTATTCGGGATTTCCCGAGGATTTGCCGTGGGCTGTAAAGGCCCTGAATGCACTGGTGGAGGGAGTCGAAGCGAGAATCGCTGTGCACATTTGTTATGGAAACCGCTACGGCAAGCCTTCTTGGGAAGGGAGTTACCGCTACCTTCTGCCGGGAATTCTGGGGGCCAACGTGCATCAGCTCACCCTGGAATTCGCGCGGCGGGGAGGCGAGGACCTGGAGCTTTTCCGTGAACTGCCGGCGCGATTCGAATTAGGCGTTGGGGTCATCGACGTAAAGACGCAAGCCATTGAGACTCCGGATTTGGTCGCCGACCGAATTCGCAGGGCACTCAACGTGATTCCGGCCGAGCGGATTTTTGTTTTGCCCGATTGCGGCTGCTTGCACCTGCCCCGCGATGTCGCCTTCGCAAAACTCAGCGCCATGGTGGAAGGAACTCGTTTGGTCCGCAAGGAGTTCAAACACTGACGTGGCTGCGCCGAACCCATTGCGCGAGTCTTTGACCGCTGGCCAATTCTGCTACGTCGTGGAATTGGTTGCCAGCCGGCTGACGCGCGAAGCTCGCCTGCTCGAAGTCGCCTCCAAGCTAGCCCAAGTGCCTGGCGTGGTTGCCGGGAGCATCACCAGCTATGCAGGCGGCGCTCTCGGTCACGATCCCGTTCGAGTGGGAACCGCTGCGCGCGCTCGCGGGCTTACTCCAAGTATTCACCTCACCTGTGTCGGACGCGAACGCACCGCTGTTTGGAAAACGCTCGAGGATCTGAACGCGCTTGGTATCGAAAATGTTCTGGCCCTCACCGGGGACTATCCCAAGACCGCGGGAATCCAGCCTCCCGAGAATCTATTCGATTTGGATTCCGTACAACTCGTTCATCTCATCAACGAAGCGCGTCAGAGTGGGATGAAGTTCTGGATTTCCGTGGCTGTATCTCCTTTCAAGTACACGGAAGCTGATTGTGCCTACCAGTATCTGAAACTGGAGAAGAAAATTGCCGCAGGGGCAGACTGCGTCATCACGCAGCTTGGCTATGACACGCGCAAGTTCCGCGAATTGAAACGTTATCTCGATCAAAAATCGATTCGCGTGCCGGTCTTGGGAAATGTTTATGTCCTGAGTGGTAAGGCGGCGGAAAAAATGTCCAAATGCGAGCCGCCGGGATGTTGGGTTGCTCCCGAATTATTGGAGAAGATTCGCGCTGAGATTCAAGTGCCTGACGCCGGTTTGGCCGCTCGGCTTGAAAGAGCAGCCCGCATGGTTGCCGTTCTTCGTGGCCTCGGCTACGCAGGAGCCTATTTGGGTGGGGACCATCAGGCCGACCGCGTCCGATGGATCATCAAGCGGTCGGAAACGCTGGCCCAGCGCTGGGAAGAATTCGCGGAAGAGTTAAACTATGCACCAAAGAGCGCGTTTTATTTTTTCGATTCGCCGAAAGCGCCGCCAAAAAAACGCGGCTTTGTTCCGCGGCTTCTAGACACTCTTGGTGGAATGTTTCCCGTCAACAAGGAAGGCAACCTGCGCAACGTCTTGGTGAATCTGTTCCGCTGGGTGGACAAGAAACCCGCTGTCTCCCGGGGAGTGGAAAGATTCGAATTCGCCATCAAGTCCCCGCTATTTGGTTGTCAGACCTGCGGAAACTGTGTCTTGGGACAAATGGAATACGTTTGTCCGCAGACCTGCCCGAAAAATATGCGCAACGGTCCCTGCGGCGGAACAAATAACGGCCAGTGCGAAGTAGTCGACAAGCCCTGTATCTGGACGGCCATACTCGAACGCGCTAAATCCGCCGGTCGAGTGGGTGATCTGAAAGTTTACATTCCTCCACCAACCCGTGCGTTGAAAGGAACAAGTTCCTGGGTCAATTTTTTTCTCGGCCGCGACAGCCGCCCCGGAAATATTTCGCGCCTGCCTGTCCCGATCGATTCGAATGCTCAGCATAAATTCAGTGGAGCGGAAACCAGCAACTCATCCCCGACGAGAATTCCCGAGACCGGTTCGGAGGCGCCCCTTGGCAAAATCGATGCCCATCGCCATTAGTAGTGCGAAAATTTTCGCGAGCACGCCGCGTCAACTGAATTTCCGCGAGCCGGTTAGCCGATATTCGAACGTTTGCTCGATTAAAGGCTTGACAAGCTGGCGGGGCAGGCGGTAGACCTGCTGCTCAGGCGGGGTGTATTTGGATTTTTGTTGCGACGAATCGGCGGTTCGAATCGCCCGTCAGAGGGGTGATTTGTTACGACGAGTCGTCGATTCGAATCGTTGGTCTAAGGGGTGATTTATGAGGCTACGTTTAGGGTTATTGGCCGTCCTTGGGATCGTAATTCTCACAGGTGTGGTGACGCCGTCGTTTGCACAAGTTGGCGGGAGCGCGGCCCAGTTGAACGGGTCAGTGCGCGACGAGAGCGGGGGCAGCGTCGCAAAAGCCACCATCACGTTGCGGGAGACGGAGACCAACCGGACCTACACGGCTCTTTCGAATGACAACGGATTGTATGTGCTGGCCAGCGTTCCCCCTGGGCGATACGAATTGACAACAGAAGCCTCCGGGTTTGCCAAGTCCACGCAGACCGGTATAGTCCTGACAGTGGGACAAGTGGCGACGATTGACGTCACGGTGAAGGTTGCTGCCACGGCGGAGAAAGTCACAGTAACGACGGAGACGCCGCCCGTTGAGCCGACCCGCACGGAAGTCAGCCAAGTGATCAGCGCCAACCAGATTGAATCCTTGCCGATCAGCGGGCGGTTGTTCACGGATTTTGCGCTCTTAACCCCGGGAGTAACGACGGGCCGCACTAGCCTGCAGTCCACCATCACAGAGGCGGAAGTCACGCGAATCTCGTTTGGAGGAATGCGGGATTTGAGCAACATGGTCACGGTGGATGGGGCGGACACCGTCAACACGGCGACGGGGTCGCAGCGTGGCACGCCGTCGCAAGAAGCGGTTAGTGAATTTCGGGTGGTCAACAACGGGTTTGGCGCGGAGCAGGGCCGGGCGATGGGCGGGATCGTCAACATCATTACGAAATCTGGGACGAACGACATGCACGGGTCGCTTTACGACTACATGGAGAACGACGCGGTCAACGCGCGCACTCTCCTGCAGCCCGCGGCGACGGCGACAACTCCCGCGGCACCCAAGACCCTACGGCAAAACCAGTTCGGCGGCACGTTTGGAGGACCGGTTAAGAAGGACAAAACGTTTTTCTTCATGAACTACGAAGGGCAGCGGCGAGCGGAAGCTCCAACGCAATCCCCGGAATTGACGAATAATCTAGCGTTAATTGATGCGGCGAAAACGATTCTGTTGGGGCCAGGCTTCAGCGAGAACATTGGTGCGCTGAAGACGCAAGACAGCGACAAGGGACTCATTAAACTAGACCATCAGATCAACACGAACAATCGCTTGTCACTCCGCTACAACATCGAGGATGGCCGAAGTCTCGGCGTGCTGGTAGGAGATACACTCGACGGCGGGGGTATAGGTGCCCCAAGCAGCGGCCATAATAACTATTTGCGCGATCAATCCCTGGTCGGATCCTTGTCCACGCAGCTGAGTCCCAGCATCGTGAACACCGCTCTTGCACAATATGCAAGGCGGCACTCGACCTTTCCTGGCGCAAGCGGACAACCCAATCTAGACCTTCCGAACTCTCTTTTGATGGGGCACAACTTCGGCGTGTTCGACGCCACGTATGAAAGCCGTGGTCAGTTCGCGGATTCCGTTTATTGGGTCAAGGGAGCGCATCTGGCAAAATTCGGCGTGGATTACAACCGCCTAAACGACCACATCATTTGGCCTGGATTTTCTCCCATGCGCATTGTGTTGCCAGGGATCAATTGCCTGGTGGACTTTGCAAACTATGTGGACCAGAAGAAGGGCACGCCACTGCCTTACTTGACCTCGAATTTTGCGGAGGGACCGTGTCCACTTGCACTGGGTCCCCAGAACGCGACGCTTCCCCCATTCCCGGTCACTCCAGGACCCAATCCGGCGGACGCGCAAAATGGAACGCCGGTGGTTTTCTGGCCAGATCCGCTGGGATCAGCCAACAACTCCGTCGTTGACGGCACCATTCCGCCGCCCGTCAACACCAACTGGCAAAGCGCTTATCCCGCTTCCGCGACATCCAGCTACTTCTCGGATATCAATCACGGCTACGTCGGACTCTTTGTCCAGGATCAATGGCGCCTCAGCACGAAGCTGACGCTGAACTACGGCCTGAGGTGGGACCTCGAGACAGGGCTGGGACAGGAAATTAATACGAGATATACGGGATTTCAGCCGCGTGTTGGATTCGCGTATTCACCGGACAAGCATACGGTGATTCGAGCCGGCTTCGGGATCTTCGATGACCGCTACAACCTCTCCTTTTTTTTCGTGACGCATCCGCAGCGAGCAGTAACCTTCTGCGAGAATGCTGCCTGTTCGCAGACGTACCCATTCCCGGGTATTCGCCAGGGTGGGCTAAACGGAAGTTACTCGTTGAACCAGCTACCGTTCATTCCGAATTCTCCTTTTGGCATCGAACCGGCGGATGCAGCCGCGAATCTGATCCGGTTTGGAACGTATCAACCAGTTCAGATGATCACCAACCTTTTTCTTGGTGCGAACTCAACGGTTTCCCCCGTGGGTGACGGCACGGTGGAACGAAACAGCAAGATTCCTTATTCCGAGCAAGGGAGCCTGGAGATTGACCGCGAAATTGGCCATGGACTGGTGGTGAACATCGGATACTTGTTTGTATCCGCGCATCACCAAGTGAGAGCGGAAAACCTGAATGTTTGTCCGCCGGGAGGCAGTACCGGTGCAAATAGCGGAGGAATCGGGTGCGCGCCGGCTGGACCGCCGTTGCCGGGATTTGCGGCAGGCAAAGACAATTTCAGCGGCGTGCTTCTTCCCGTCGGATTGATCTATTACACTGACAACAGCGGCAACAGCGTGTATCACGGAGCGACGCTCTCGGTTACGGAACACGCGGGGCAATATTTCCGACTCAACGCCAACTACACTTTCTCGAAAACGCTGGATGACGGGACGTTCACGACGTTCGTGAGCACGCCACAGGACTTGTATAAGAGAAGCCAGGAGCGTGCCAATTCGAATCAGGACGTTCGAAACCGCTTCATCGCCAACTTCACTGCTTCGGGGCCGAAGCAGACGTTTCTGCGGAATACCGAACTGAGCGGCATCATCACACTCCAGGGCGCTCGTCCCTTCACGGAGTTCGTGGGATTTGATGCCAATGGAGACACCAACCCGGTGACCGATCGCGTGGGGCTGGCGGCGAGGAACACCTACTGGGGCGACAAACTGCAGTCGTTCGATCTGCGGCTTTCCCAGGCCTTCAAGTTCCGCGAGAAGCAGAAGATCGACGTGGCGCTGGACGTATTCAACGCTTTGAACCGGCCGAACGTGAACGAGGTCACTTCGGTATATGGCACGTACAACTTCTGTGGCGGCAAGGTACCCGTTCGATATAAGGACGCCGTTTCACAAGCGATTGAGGGGAACCCCCCGTCGTTTATCGGCACGTGCCCGGCAGCAGGCCCACCATTTCCGAATCCCGCTTTCGGCGCACCGAGAACGATGTTCAACCCGCGGCAACTGCAATTGTCGGTCAAGTATTCGTTCTAAATTTGCAAAGTGCAGGGCGGCGGGCAAGTCTTGATTTGTCCGCCGCTTTTGTGTTTGAGCATATTCTGTCATGGCCCAAGCCCTGACCTACAACCAAGAATTGCACTTCAATCCCGGAACGGTTTTTGAGGAGATTTCGCGCGCCGGTTAGGTATCCTAAATATAAGGATGCCCAAGCGGCGTTTAACGTGATTCCATCGGCAAGAGGGACGTGAATTATGGGGACCGGAATCAACGGGCTTTTTATGGCCTACCAGGACGTCTGGCTACTCGATGGCGTCAGAACACCATTCGTGGACTACAACGGAGCGCTGGGCCTCGTTTCCCCGATCGATCTTGGCATCAAAGTGGCACGCGCCTTATTTGAACGCACAAAAATCGCTCCCTCGGATGTGGGTTCGGTGATCGCGGGAAGCGTGGCGCAGACAAGCTTCGACGCATACGTCTTGCCTCGCCACATTGGCATCTATTCCGGAGTTCCGATCGACCGGCCAGCGCTGCTAGTGCAGCGCGTGTGCGGCACGGGCATTGAAGCGATCGGCCAGGCCGCCGATGCTATCATGCTGGAAAAAATAGAGCTTGGTCTCTGTGTTGGCGCGGAATCCATGAGCCGCAATCCCGTTGTCGCATTCACTCATCGCAGCGGCTTTCGCATGGGCCAGGTGGAGTTCAAGGATTTCTTGTGGGAAGCGTTGCTGGACCCGGCTCCGGGCGTCACGATGGGAGAAACCGCGGAGACTGTTGCGAAGACGTATAAGATCACGCGCGAGGATGCGGACCGCTTCGCGGAATTGAGTTTTTCACGGGCGGTCGCTGCGCAAAAGAGTTGTTTTCTGTCGGAGGAGATAGTTCCGCTTGTCAGTGAAACGTTTGAGTTGAGCGGCTACAAGTCGCGTGGCATTCGACTGTCCAAAGAGGTGGAGAGTGTTACTGCGGATGCGCACATACGCCCTTCGACTTTCGAAGCGCTCTCGAAGATACGGCCTGCATTTGGCGGTGTGCAGACGGGAGGAAACAGCTCCGCAATAGTGGATGGCGCGGCAGGGGTGCTGGTGGCCTCGGGCACGTACGCAAAGTCAAAGCGTATGAAGCCGCTGGCGCGCATCGTGGCTGTCGCCACTGTGGGCTTGCGCCCCGAAATCATGAGCATGGGGCCAGCGCCTGCGATTCGCAGACTGCTAGAAGGCTCGGGGCTGACCTTGGATCTGATCGATCGTTTCGAGATCAATGAGGCGTTTGCTGCGCAGCTTATTGCTGTGGAGCGCGAGTTGGGGCTCGATCGGAACAAACTCAATGTAAATGGCGGTGCGATTGCGATCGGGCATCCGCTGGCGGCAACGGGCATCCGGCTGGCTTTGACGCTTTCGCGTGAATTGCGGCGCTCGAAGCTACGCTACGGAATCGCCTCGGCCTGTATTGGCGGCGGACAGGGAATTGCCCTACTGCTGGAGAATTCAAATTGATCATTCGAAAGCGCAACGCGTGAAACTCTCGCGTTCGGCCCTCACATTGTCTCCCCGCAGTTCGCGCAAGGCATAGGTGACGAATTCGGCCGTCACTCTTTTGCGCCAGGTCATGTCGAAATCCGTGTTGTCCAGCGGCTTGGCGATTCGGGCTGCGAGTGAGGCGGCTTCTTCGATATTTTGCTGATTCAGTGGGCGGCCCAACAGCAATTTTGCCGCCTCCGTAGCGGCCAGGGGGCGGCAAGCGGCGGAGCCGACGACGATGCGGGCATCCTCGACGACGTTCTCTTTGGAGAGTCGAGCCGCTGCTGCGACAGACAGCACGGGGAAATCGAACGCGCCGCGGCCGCGAAGCTTCCAGTAAGTGCTCTTCCACCCATGCAAAGAATCCAGCAACACTTCCGACAGGAGTTCATCCGGCCTTCGTTTGATGTAATCGATCCCATCGTTATTGTACAGATCGGAGAGAAGGACTTCGCGCTCTCCGGAACGCGACACTAGCCGGACTCGCGCCCCGAGCGCCATCAGTGCCGGGCCTGTGTCCGTCGAGGAGACCGCCATGCACTTGGAACTCCCGGGCGCGACCCAACAAGTCGTGCCGTCTTTCTTCAAGCAGAAATTGATGGCCTTTCTCCACTCATAGCTTTGATCGTAGTAGTTGCACCGCGTATCCAGGCAGATATTTCCGCCGAGCGTCGCCATGTTGCGGATTTGCGGAGTAGCCACCAAAGAAGCGGCTTGAGCCAAAGCCGTCAATCCATTGTGGAAGCGCGGGTCTGCCGCGATTTCGGAGAGCGTGAGGCAAGCGCCCAGCTGTGAATGGGACTCGCTCAACGCAACGCGGGCCAAACTTTCAATGTGACGGAGGCTCATCAGCGTGCGTGGAACCTGTTGCCGACGTTTCATGTTGGGCAGAAGGTCCGTACCGCCCGCGAGCGGCATCGCATTGGCTCTCTCGCCGTCCAGGATGCGTGCGGCTTCTTCGAGTGAGCGCGGCGCGCGGAATTCGAATAGAGGCAGACGCATCATGGTGCGAGCACACTTTCTTTCTCGCGGCGCGGTTTTTCGCGGTGTGGAACGTCATTCACGGCGTTACCGTCGCCGCCTTCCCATGGTGGAGGTACGCGCAGTGCCTCGGGCCAATTGACGTGTGGAAAGTGGGTTGGTCCATAGCGTGGGTCACGTCCCGCCTTCTTTTCGGCGAGCGCCTTCATGATTTTTTCGGGCGTGACGGGGATTTCATCGATACGCACTCCGACGGCGTCATATACAGCGTTGGCAACCGCGGGCATGATCGGGAGTAGCGGGCCTTGGCCAACTTCTTTCGCGCCAAACGGGCCGCGGGGATCGGGCTCTTCAATCAACTCGGTGATTACTTCGGGCATGTCGAGCGAAGTTGGGCTCTTGTATTCGAGGATGGAAGGGAACTTGTGCACCAGGGCGTGGGAAAGTTTCTTGGGGAGACGGCGGAACTCCTGCTCTTCCATCAGGGCTTCGCCGAGACCCATATAGACGCAGCCTTCGACTTGGCCGCGCGCCAGCGTCGGATTCAGAGCACGGCCGATGTCATGCGCGATCCAAATTCTTGGGACGGTGACCCAGCCTGTAACCTGGTTTACTTCGACCTCGACGACGGCTGCGGAATAAGAGTAAGTGGGAGACGGACCGACACCGCCGCCTTTGTAAAGTGCGGGAGACTTCTGTGGAGTGTAGGAACCTACCGTGCCGATCGTGCCGAAGCGAGCTTCGGCGAGGCAGACGGCTTCCTGAAACGTGAGTCCCTTTTCTGGTGTGGCAGAATCGAAGACTCGCCTGCTGGCAAAGCGCAGCCGTTCTTTCGGGACTTCCAGTTTTTCGGCAACGGCGTCGGCAATGATTGATTTTCCGCGCTCCGCGGCTTGGAGTGCTGCGTTTCCGGCCATCAGTGTGACGCGGCTCGAATAAGAGCCGAGATCCACGGGGCCGAGGTCGGTGTCTCCTGTGAAAAGCCGAATGTCGAATGTATCGATACCTAGAACTTCGGCAACGATTCCGGCGAGAACATCGTCGGAGCCCTGTCCAATTTCTGTCGCACCGCAAAAAATACTGACGCCGCCGCTGCGATCGAATTTTAGTTGAACGCCGGAATGGGGCATCTTGTTCCAGTAGATGGGGAGGCCGGCGCCGGTGAGATACGCAGAGCAAGCCAAGCCCACACCGCGGCCCTCGGGGAGTTTGCGGAATTTGTCCTTCCAGCCGGATCTCTTGACGATACGGCGAATGCATTCGGCAAGATTGACGGTGCCGAGGCGGAAGAAATTTGCCGTGACGGAATTTGAGGATTCGACGATGCGGAGACGCAGATCCGCCGGGTCAATCTTGAGTTTCTCGGCGATCTTATCGAGTTGGACCTCCTGGCCGAAGCGCGGCTGGGGAGTGCCGTGACCGCGCTTGGGGCCGCAGGGAGGCTTGTTGGTGAAGGTGCGGCAGCCTTGGTAGCGATAGCGTGGGATGCGGTAAGTGGTGGTTTGCAATGCGCCGGCGTAAAACGTGCTGGCGACTCCGTACGAGCCGTACGCGCCACCGTCAATCAACGTCTGAAGATGCATGCCGGTGATGGCGCCATCCTTCTTGACGCCGGTCTTGAATTTCATCAGGACCGGATGGCGGCCGCGGTGACAATAAAAAACTTCTTCACGCGTCAGACAGATTTTGACAGGTCGGTCGAGCCTGAGAGCGGCCTTGGCTACAACGATTTCGTGATTGAACGGATCGCTCTTTCCCCCGAAGCCTCCGCCATTGGGTGTGGCGATTACACGAATGTGCGCTGGCGGCATTTCGAGGACCTTGGCAAGAGCGCGATGGAGGTAGTGCGGAGTTTGTGTGCTGGACCAGATCGTCAGCTTTCCATCGGGATCCTTGATGGCGACAGAAGCATGTTGCTCGATGGGAAGATGGGTGTTTCCTTGGAAGAAGAAAGTGTCTTCGAAGACTTCATCGGCCTCGGCAAAGCCCTCTTCCACATTGCCGAATTCGAGCGCCACTAATTTATGAATGTTTCCTTCTTCGCCGTATTCGTGGATGCGCGGTTCAGGAGTTGTGAGAGCCTCCTCGGGATCGGAGATCGTAGTTAGGATTTCGTATTCGACATCGATCAAGTCGAGCGCCTCGAAGGCCGTAAGTTCCTCGCGCGCAATGACAGCTGCGACGGGATCTCCGACGTGGCGCACTCGATCGACACAAAGAGCCTGTTCGTCCTGGCTGACGGGAAGAATTCCATACTGGATGGGGACGTCTTTGCCTGTGAGTGCGAGATACACTCCGGGGCGGGCCGCCGCGCGCGTCGTGTCGATTTTTCTTATGCGAGCATGGGGATGAGGAGAACGCAGCAGCTTGCAGTACGCCATACGCGGCAGGAAAATATCGTCGGCGAAGCGTGTTTGTCCGGTTACTTTTGCGCGGGCGTCGACTCTGCGGCGAGGGACGCCGATCACGCGAAGATCATCTCCGTTCGCTTTTAATGCGTTGGCAGCTGCCTTTCGTGAATCCTTTTCGTCTGGCATGCGCCCTTCTTCTGAAACCCCACTATGGATTCGGCACGGCAATTACGTTGTAGAATTCTTCTGGCCCGCAATTTTTAACATGGCGGCTTGGACGGCTTCGAAAATCTGGAGATAGCCGGTGCATCGGCACAAGTTTCCAGAGATCGATTCGCGAATCTGATCGCGAGTAGGATGAGGATTGTGATCCAGCAAAGCTTTCGCGGTCACCAGTATTGCCGGCGTGCAATAGCCGCACTGCGCCGCGCCGAGATCGGCGAAGGCGTCCTGCAAGGGATGGAGATTTCCGTCTTCGCCCATGCCTTCGACCGTTAGAACTTGTTTTCCACCACACTCGAGTGCCAGGACGAGGCAGGATAGGACGGGCTTGCCTTCCAGAAGAATGGCGCATGCTCCACACTCTCCAAGTTCACAGCCGTGCTTTGTGCCGGTGTGGCCGAGATCCTCGCGCAGGACCTCAAGCAACGTCTTGTAGGGGGCAAAAGAGACATCGGTCTCTTCACCGTTCAGCGTGAATCGTACCTGTGCTGTTTTTTGCGATTCGATAGGCAGTGTGGTCACGATCAATCACCTCGCGGAAAACTACCGCGCCGATATGCGTGCATTCTTGCCTCGCTGAATGGGGGCATGGACGGAGCGACGCGGTTCGCGCTCTAACCCGAACCGCTCGCGAGCATGCGGTTCGGCCAGCAATCCCCGGATCAAATAGTCTGCAAAGTTCTCTGCGATTTCTCCGGCGGTTAGCGGACCTTCCTGGCTGAACCACTGAACGCTCCAGTTCAAGCTGCCGAGGATGGCGCGTACAGCCAGCGCTGGGTCGCAGGGGGCGAATTCCCCCGAGCGCATGCCTGCAACGATTAAATGTCGCACGCCATTTTCATACCTGTCACGTTTTGCGACCAGAAAGCGTTGCTGGCGGGGTGGCAGGGCCGTCGCCAGGAGATGCGCGGCGGATCCTTCGACTTCGTCGAGTACGCAACGCAAGTGGGACACGATGACCATGCGCAACTTGATGGCGGCGCTCGATTTCATGCGGCGAACCTTGTCGAGTGCGGCGATCATGCGGTCCAGGGAATTGTCCTGGCAAAAGAAGAGAAGGTCGTGCTTGCCTTTGAAGTAGTTGTACAGGTTTGCGGGAGAGAGAGATGCGGCGGCGGCAATATCGCGCATGCCCGTCTCTGCATAGCCGCGGACGCGGAATTCTCTTCCTGCGGCGCGCAGGATCTCCAGCCGCCGCGCGAGATAGCGCCGCCTGACATGGCCACTGCGATCGTTGTTTGCGCGCCTGTTTGGTAGTTTCATTTCTCAATACCGGAGCGGTAGGAAATCCTGGGGTTGCCCAGCACTCCCTGCCGGCTGGCTTCAGACCGATTATATCAAAGAATTCTGAACAAATGTTCATAAAATGAACGGTTGTTCATCAAGTCGACGTAGATAAAGTGAGATGCCCCAGGCGGCTATGGCTACCCGTCTATCTTGGTTGCTATTGCGAAGTGCTATCGAAGCGCCGGAAGCGGCGGGCTTTCATCTCGAAATGGACGAGGGTGCCCGGTTTTGCCACTTTGACCGTGGGGCGCAGCGAGAGTGCGTGGTAGATGGCTTGCTCGACGTGGGTTCGCACGTGTTCGCTATCATTGCCGGAGAGGACTTCGATCTCGACTTCGAGTTGGTGCATTTCGTGCGCGGTAGTCACTGTAACCTGGAACTCGTCCACGCTTCCGAACTGACGAATCACATTTTCGATCGCCGTGGGATAGACGTTAACGCCTCGGATGGTTACCATGTCGTCGCTACGGCCGAGCAGCCCTCCGTCAAAGCGGGCGAAAGTTCGACCGCAGGCGCAAGGAGATAGGTTCAGCCTTACCATATCTCCTGTGCGATACCGGATTACCGGAAACCCCGGACGGCCTAGATTTGTAATGACCAGTTCGCCAGTTTCTCCGGAGGCTGCCTCCTGGCCAGTCTCGGGATTGATCACTTCGGCGATGAACTCACTTTCAATGATATGAATTCCGCCAGGCTGGAGTTCGCATTCAAAACTGTGTGCGCCCACTTCGGAGGCGCCGGCGTGATCGAAGCATTTGGCGCCCCACGCCGTTTCGATTCGCGCTTTCGTGCGCGCCACATTTGCTCCAGGCTCTCCAGCATGGATCAAGGTGCGTACGGAAAGCGACCGCATGTCGAAATGTTCTTCGCGAGCGACTTCCGCCAGCCGCAAAGCGTAAGTGGGGGTACAGCACACCACCGTTGCTCCAAGATCGCGCATCATGTGTAGGCGCTGGATGGAATCCCACCCGCCCCCGGGAATCATCATTGCGCCGACCCGCTGCGCACCCTCGACCGCGGCCCAAAAACCGATAAAGGGACCGAACGAGAATGGCAAAAACACGCGATCCGCAGCGGTTACCTCCGCGCCTCTCAAGACATGCCCCCAGCAGTGGCCCCACCAGTCCCAACTTTCGGGAGTGTCCAGCACACGCATGGGAGTGCCCGTAGTGCCGGAAGTCTGGTGGATGCGCGTGTAGGCGTCCAGAGAGAAAGTTGCGTTCGTTCCAAACGGCGGCGCCTCTTCTTGCGCACGTACGAGTTCAGATTTGTACGTGAACGGAAGTTTCTGAAAATCGGCTAGCGACCGAATGTCACTCGGGAGCACCCCTGCGTCGTTCCATTTCCGGGTGTAGAAGCGATTGAGGCCAAAAATATCGTGAAGGAGTTTTTGAAACTTCTCAACTTGGAGCGTTTGCAATTGCTCTCGGCGCGCCGTTTCGTTGACTTGGTCGAAGAAGGGCATCGGTTTTCAGTTACTGAAAAACTCTACAGAGTTCATATTATGAAGCAAAGGAAACAATCACTCAGCGCGGGAACAGCCGCGCCGCATTCTCGTACAGAATTTTACGCTTTGCCTTTGGCCCAATAGGTAGCGCGTTAAACTTCTCAATGTTTCCCCTGATTTCCGGCACGCCGGGGCCAGGCCAGTCGGTGCCCCACAAAACCTTGTCCGCGATATCTTCGATTCGCGGAAAATATTCCATCAGTTTTTGTGGCGGGATCCCGGAAATATCCATGTACATATTTTTGTGACGGCGAACCAGGAAAAACGCTTCGTTCATCCACAGCGGCCTGCCGCCATGTGCAAGAATGACCACCAGATTCGGATAATCAATGCTTACATCGTCGCAGAGCATTGGCTGCGCATGCAGATTTCGCGCGCCGGGGAAAATCGAAGTCCCCGTATGAATCATGATGGGCATGCCGTTTGCTTGAGCTCGTTCGTAAACTGCAGCCAGGCCGCGATTGCCGTCCATGTAATCATTTGGCGAAAGAACCTGGTGAGAGGGATGCATCTTGATGGCACGAATGCCGAGCTTGGCGAGGCGGTCCACTTCAGCGCCCGGATCGGGAACCGTCCCGGGGAGCACCCCACCAAATGCGATGAGGCGATCCGGCGCCGCGCTACAATACTTTGCGCTCCAATCATTCACTTCCGGCGTGAAGCCGATGATTTTTGGAGCGACGTAGTTGATCAGCCCTGCACGCTCTACTCCTAGGGAGTCCAGAAATGCTAGAAACGCCTTCGGATCATTGCAATATCGTTCCACCTCAGCATAGTCTTTGCGGCCATGTTTGATCAATTCCAACGCCGACGGCTTCACCATGTTGTACGGCATGATGTGAACGTGAATGTCTATGATTGGTTGCAGAGTTCACCGCCCCATGCAGAAGCTGGCCTCGTCAGTCAGTTATACTAATTGAACCGGACGTATTCATAGTTCAAAGCTTGATTGTTGATTCCGCGTGCGGGCGGGGCAATCCAATTGGCAAACTTGCCCAGTTCCACAACCCGTCCACTCATGAGTGACTGGACATGCGCAAAATCACCGGGATTCGGCAGCCATTCGAACTCGTGGTTCTTCCATGACTCTTCACTCAAAACTTCGCCATCGGGGCTTACAAAATGCCCGGCGAAATTTCCGATCGCGCGATGAAAGCCTTTGTGGGGCAAGGTCAACCGGAACGGAATACCCGCATTATCGATCACTCGCTGCCAGCGGCCAACTCCATCGGCAATCTCCTGAATATAGTCATCACGCAAGCGCTCGTTTAGCGCCGTCAAGGCCAGAACATTCTTGGTGATGATTTTTCCGCCCACCACTTCGGAGACCGGGTATTCTGCTTCCGCCAGCACGTGATCGTCCTCCAGCTTGGTTTCGCGGAAACGCCCTTTCAGTCCGCTGGTGTAATAATTTGCAGCGTTCGAAGAAACATCCGAGCCGTAGAGGTCGAGTGTCACACTATAGTGAAAATTCAAGTACTTTTGGATGGTCTGTAAGTCAATCACACCCAGCGCGCGTACATCCGAAGGACTATCGACTTTGTGTTCCTTCATCACTTCACAAGTCCGTTGAATGATGCGGCCAACTCCGGTCTCGCCGACAAACATGTGATGAGCCTCTTCGGTCAGCATGAAGCGGCAAGTACGCGCAAGGGGATCAAAGCCGGATTCGGCGAGAGCGCAGAGCTGAAACTTGCCATCACGGTCGGTGAAAAACGTAAACATATAGAAGGCCAGCCAGTCCGGTGTAGGCTCATTGAAGGCGCCAAGAATGCGCGGATTATCGGCGTCGCCGGAGCGCCGCGCGAGAAGCGATTCGGCTTCCTCGCGACCATCGCGGCCAAAGTAACGGTGGAGCAAGTACACCATGGCCCACAAGTGACGTCCCTCTTCGACATTCACCTGAAAAATGTTTCTCAGGTCGTACATCGAGGGACAAGAAGATCCGAGCATGCGCTGCTGTTCAACGGAGGCTGGTTCGGTATCACCCTGAGTGACGATCACGCGGCGCAAAGTCGAGCGGTATTCGCCGGGGACTTCTTGCCAGGCCGGCTGTCCTTTGTGACTTCCGAAATTCACTTCGCGTTTTTCGTCGCGCGGCTGCAAGAAAATGCCCCAGCGGTATTCGGGCATCTTCACGTAGCCAAACTGCGCCCAGCCGTCGGGTTCCACACTGATGGCGGTTCGCAGATAGACTTCATAGTTGTGGCTTTCGTTGGGACCCATGTCATACCACCAACCCATGTAGGCGGGTTGCCAATGCTCCAGGGCACGCTGCAAAACACGGTCTCTTCCCAAATCGACGTTGTTGGGAATTTTATCCGTGTAGTTAATCATGACGATCTCCTCAGAAGTCCAGACTCGAGCCGGTCCATTAAACCCTTTCCCAGTTGAATTTCACGGGTGCACCCGTGCCGTACACCTTAAGCGCTCCGCTGGTGCCAACGGCATTCGGGCGGATAAATATCCAGTTTTGCCAGGCGGAGAGGCGGCCGAAGATGCGCGTCTCCAGCGTCTCGGACGGACCAAATCGAAGATTTGCTTCAAGCCCCGTCAAGGCATCCGGCGATTGCGCGGCGCGCGATTCGATGGCCTGGCGGAGTTCGTCTTCCCAGTCGAGATCATCGGGCGCGGCGGTGACCAGCCCGGCGTCAAGGGACTCGCGCGCGGAAAGCCTTTTTCCAACAACACCACGCAACGCTCCAATTTGCGCCTCATCTCCGTAGAAGCGCGCCGCCAGCCGCGAAAGTTTGTTCACCATCGGCAAAGGCCCGAAGTTCATCTTCGAAAGCGTCATGTTGACGATATTTCCTTGTTCCTGGGTGTCGCGCATGTAGACGCGGTCGGCGGCAAGCGCCAACTCGATAAGGGTGCCGGCAAAACAGGACCCCGGTTCAACAATCGCGTAGAGGGAGCGGGAGGTAACATCGATTCGCGCAAACGTGCGGCGCATCATTCCCAAAACTTCGCGCACGAACCAATTGTCCTGATGCTTAAAAATAAATTCGTCGGTGGCAAGAACGGCGTCGGGATTTCCTGCGGTCTTGAAAATCCAAAGACCCAAATCTAATTCGCTGACGCGCAAAGTCAGAATGGCATCATCCAGTTCTCGCGCCATTTGCAGCGGCCACCAGTTCGCGCCTGCCGCAATCGCTTTATCCAAGGTTTCTTCGGCAACGTGTTCCGGTGCGCGGACCCTGATGGTGGCCGTGCGAGCCCCGCGATCGCTGAGAACGTCTACGAATCCATAGTGCAAGCCGGCTTCATCACTAGTCTTATTTAGACTAGTTAGAATGACACCGTTTTCACCTGCCGGGCGATCGCTTTGCTTCGCAAGTTGCAAGGCGCGTTGCTTGATGTGCTCGGTGAACTGCTGCGTTTTGACCACGTCGTCGACCAGTCGCCAGTCCTTTGCCCTCTGGCCGCGAACCCCATCCGGATTGGTGCAAAACATGTCGGCATGGTCGCGACGAACTTTGCGCTTGTCGGTGACACGAGTGAGGCCGCCCGTTCCAGGCAGAACGCCCAATAAGGGCAGTTCTGGCAGACTCACCGCGGAAGAGCGGTCGTCCACGAGAATGATTTCATCGCAGGCGAGTGCCAACTCATAGCCGCCACCGGCAGTCGTTCCGTTACAGGCTGCGATGAATTTCAGGCCGGAATGGGCGCTCGCGTCTTCAATGCCGTTCCGGGTTTCGTTGGTGAATTTGCAGAAGTTCACTTTCCACGCGTGCGAGGAGAGCCCGAGCATATAAATATTGGCCCCAGAGCAAAAAATGCGATTCTTCGCGCTGGTGATAATGACCGAACGAATCTCCGGATGCTCGAATCGAATGCGCTGCAAGGCATCGTGAAGTTCGATATCCACGCCGAGGTCGTAGGAGTTCAATTTCAGCTTGTAGCCCGGGCGGAGGCCACCGTCTTCGGCGACATCCATGATCAAGGTCGCCACTGGGCCGTCAAACGTGAAGCGCCAATGCTTATATCGCGAAGGGTCGGTCTGGAAGTCGACGGCTTCCAGCCTGGCTTTGGATTCTTGAGTTGCGACTACATCCACGAGATCCTCCTACTGCAAGTTCGATTGCAACAGAGTCATCAATCTCGACAAGCTCGCTTCGACTGAACTGCCCGAGGTGTCCAACTCCAGGTCTGCCTGGCGGTAGAAAGGTTGTCGAGCTTCGAGTATGCGGCGCAAGTCTTCCATCGCCTGGTCGTTTCCGGCCATGGCGCGAAAATCACCTTGCTCCAGTACGCGCGACATGTGCTCTTCTGGCTGCGCTTTGATCCAAATGGTGTAGCAATGGGAGAGCAGGTGGTCAAAAGTATCTTTTTCCGATACCACGCCTCCTCCCACGGATATTACGGCGGACTCCTGCTCTGAGAGGACTTTCGTCAGGGTGCGGCGCTCGATGGCTCGATAGCCGGATTGTCCGTAGAGCGAGAAAATTTCCCCGAGGGGCATACCGGTGTCCTTCTCGATTTCTCCATCCAGTTCGATAAAGGGGACTTGCATCTCGATCGCGAGTTTGGATCCCAGAGTGGTCTTGCCTGCCCCACGAAGTCCGATTAGCGCAATGCGCTTACGGCGAAGTTTTTCTCCGGGACTGAAGTCTCGCATCAGGCGGAAGACTACGTCTTCGATACGGTGATTGGGGAGACGTTCGAGGAATCGCTGGATCATCTGCTTCTCGGAAGGCTCTTCCACTTCAGGGGCGAATAATTCGACAAGAGAAACATTAAGTGCGGCGGCAATTCTCCGCAGGAGAACGATAGAGACGTTTCCTTCGCCAGCTTCGAGCTGTGCCAGATGACGTTCCGACACGTCCGATTCGCGGGCCACTATCCTTCGGGTCATGCCGCGGAGATTGCGCAGATACCGGACGCGCTTTCCCAGGAAGAGCAGAAAATCGCCATCGGGAACGGGCGCGGCTCGATGTAAACTCGCGGTTTTGGAGTTGGTGCTTGCGGGTGTGTTCATGCGAGCATAGAACTGAGATGCATTATAATACATGTCATTCTGCCGCCGTCAAGAGTGCAGGGGGGGCCACTGAGGCCAATTTCTTGAGCTGGCTTCGAGCAGTCTGCGAACGCACTAACGCTTTTATAATCTTAATTTTACATGGGATACGTCGCTTCTATGTGGCCGGAAGACCCGGTTTTGATTTTGAGGGAGATGCAGTATTATTCACCCCTCGAAACTAGCCCTTAGCTGTTCAGCTCGCGCACTTGATTGTACGTTTCAGTCTAAGATGATGAGATCGACGGAGGATCCCCCATGAAGCTGGCTAACTACGTGAGCGGTCAGTGGAGTGAAGGCATGGGTCCTGGTGAACTGCTCGTCGATCCAGTCACTGGAGAAGAACTGGCGCATATATCTTCGCAAGGCGTTGACCTGAATGCCGCGCTCTCGTTTGCACGCACCCAAGGCGGCACTGCGCTGCGCCAACTCACTTATGCCCAGCGCGCCGAAATACTGGCCAAGATGGCAGATGTGCTGGCGGCAAATCGCGACGAATATTTTCGGCTATCTTTGCTGAACCTTGGAGCAAACCAGGCCGATGCCTCCTTCGACGTGGACGGCGCGATTTACACGATGAAGTACTACGCCAAAATCGGAAAGGCGCTGGCGGACGGGAAGATGCTGAAGGAAGGCGCCCAAATTCCGCTCTCAAAGACCGGCGTGTTTATGGGGCAGCACTTTTTGATGCCGTCGAAGGGCGCCGCTGTTTTCATCAACGCATTCAATTTTCCCGCGTGGGGTTTCTGTGAGAAGGCTGCGCCCGCGCTGCTCTCGGGCGTTCCGGTCGTGGTCAAGCCCGCTTCGCCCACGGCCTGGCTGGCGCACCGGATGGTGGAAGACATCGTAAAGGCGAATCTCTTGCCGCCAGGTGCAGTTTCGCTCATCTGCGGTGCAGCTCGCGACCTGTTGAGCCACGTTCGGGAGGAAGACATTGTTTCGTTTACTGGTTCGGCGGAGACCGCCACACGAATCCGCTCTCACGCGAACGTGCTGGGCCGTTCCGTTCGAGTGAATATAGAAGCCGACAGCATAAATTCCGCAATTCTAGGGCCTGATTGCGGTCCCGGCACGGATCTGTTCGATCTCCTCGTGAAAGAAGTTGTGCGCGAGATGACCCTGAAGGCTGGACAGAAATGCACAGCCATCCGGCGCGTCCTGGTTCCGCGCGAACAACTAAGAAGTCTTGGCGAAGCAGTCTCAGCGCACTTGAGTTCCATCAAAGTAGGGAATCCCCGGAACCCCGATGCAAAGATGGGTCCGGTGGTGAACAAAGCTCAACAGTCTTCTTGCCTGGAGGGACTGGCAAAATTGAAGGAAGAATGCGAGGTCCTGTTTGGTGACGAGAATAATTTTGAGCCGATCGATGCCGATCCGCAAAAATCATCCTTCGTGCAGCCGACGCTTCTCAGCTGCAAAAATGGACTAGCTGCAAAGTACGTTCATGACGTCGAGGTTTTTGGCCCGGCAGCCACGTTGGTGGCTTATGACGGCTTGGAAGATCTCAGCGCCATTGCCCGCCGGGGATTAGGTTCGCTGGTAGCCTCGATTTTTTCCAATGACGCAAGCTTCACCCGTGAGGCGATTCTGGGAATAGGCGATCTGCACGGAAGAATCCTGGCTATTAATTCTGCTGTTGGCGCCCAGCACACGGGACACGGCAACGTTGTGCCGAGTTGCTTGCACGGTGGCCCGGGAAGAGCGGGCGGAGGCGAGGAACTCGCTGGACTGCGCGCGCTTTCGCTTTACCATCGCCGGTTCGTCGTGCAGGGACCGGCCGAATGCATCATGGAATTGGCGGGATTGGGATCTGACTCTGCTTCCTTATATTCGTAGACCTCAACATGCTTCCGCGGGCCTGGAAGTCACCTCCTTAGCGACGTGGTTTGTAACCTTTTGTAACAACCCCCCACCAGACTTGGCCCTCCCTCATTCGAGGTAAACAACTTAATTTGAATAACTTAGGACAAGAAACTCGTTGGGTGCGAACGTGCTGTTCTATGGGTGCCCGGGGCGCCTCGACTGGGCTGCTTCTTTGGAGTGCACGAATGAAACAGTACTCGTACGGCTCTCAAAAAGGATTCACTCTACTGGAGATCCTGACTGCCCTCGCCATTATCTCCATCATTCTGGCGATGGCGATCATGAACTACGGAAGCATCCTGCCAAATTTTAAGGCCAATTCGGCCATGGACCAGCTGCTCTATCGGTTGCGCTCAGCGCGCGAGCAGGCCATCGCGCATCGCCGCCAGGTCCAAATCCAATTCGTGGGGAATAACCAAATCACGATTACAGAGATTTGGCTTATCGGCACACCGCCGGCGCCGACGACGTACACCTTTGAAGGCGGAGCGCAATACATAACTTTCAGCGGAATCCCTGACACGCCGATGGCTTTTGGAAACGGCTCGCCTATCTACTTTGAGGGAGTCTCCGGCGGGCCGCCGATCATGAAATTCACCACGAACGGATCGCTTATTGATGGCGGAAATACGCTGGTCAATGGAACGGTGTTTATGGGCATTCCGGGACGGGCTTCGACGGCTCGCGCGATCACAGTGCTTGGTTCCACGGGCCGCGTGCGTGAATACCACTGGGACGGCACCCAGTGGCAGGAATAGGGAGAATGCTCATGTCGCGAACCAATCGCAAACGGAGTAAACAGTCGGGATTCACGATCCTGGAAGCGATTATTGCCATCGCGATTCTGTCCTTTGGCATCTTGTCGCTGGCGGCGGTCTATGCGCAGGGCATCCAGGTAGCGAACATGACCCAGCTGGACTACATCGCCGAAAAGAAGGCGGAAGAGGCTGTGGAGACGATTTTCGCGGCCCGCGACGCCAAGCTACTCGCGTGGACAAACATTCGCAACGTAACTGGAACGGGTGGAGCGAACGACGGTGTTTTTGTTGTGGGACCGCAACCCCTGCTTGCCGCTGGCCCGGATGGGCTCTACGGCACGGCAGACGACGACACCGCTAACCCAGACACCGTGATCTTGGGCCCTGGCCCCGACAAGATTCTAGGAACTGCGGATGACATTGTGATGTCTTTGAAGAATATGACCCGCACGATCGCCATTGCAGACGTTGCCGGCGAATCGGGACTTCGGCAGATCACCATCACCATGACGTACACCGTGGGATCGATGTCGCGGCAGTACACCCTGGTCAGCTATGTCGCGCAGTTCTCGTGATCGAGGATTGAGGAGCAGCTCATGAAGAAGAACTCCGGATTCACGCTGGTGGAATTAATCATAGGAATGGGCATCACCATGGTGGCACTGGCGGCCGCGGTGATGATGTTCCGCGATTCCACCCGAGCGAACACCAATGTCACGCAGACCTCGGACATGAGCGACAACATGCGCGCGGGGCTCAACCTCATTGTCCAGGACCTTATCCAGACGGGCACGGGAATACCCACTGGCGGGATTAACATCCCCAACACCGCGAACGCAGCCGGCTGCAACACGGGTGGTAAGGTCAATCGCCCCCCCGCCGTCTTGAGCCTGACCTTCAATGGTCCCAATTCTGCAAACCCGGGCTGCAATACCATGCTGCCGGCTATTGAGCCCGGCGAGAATTTGGGTCCTACAGTCACGAGCCCTGATGGGACTTCTGGTCCTCAAACGGACATCGTCACCATGATGTATGCCGACAACACGCTTGCCTTGGACGCCAAGCAGATCAACGGTGCTTCCTGTCCGGGCGGATCGATTACCGCTTCGGGATCGGCGATCACCTTTGATTCCACCTGCGTGACGCTCGGCGCGGCCGGCATCCCTGTCAATCCGGGCGACCTGCTCATGATCTACAACAACAACGGTAGTGTCCTGCAGACCGTCACCAGCGTTTCTGGGCAGGTTTTGAATTTCGCCGCGGGCGATGCGTTCAATCTGAACGGCCGTACCTCATCCGAAGCCGCCGGAACCATCAAGCAACTTCAGAATGCATCCCCTGTCGGATCCTACCCTAATACAAGTTGCACCCGCATCTGGATGATTACTTACTACCTGGATACCACCACCGATCCAAAGCACCCGCGCCTCATGCGCGCTGTCAACTTCAACACGCCGCAACCGGTGGCGGAGACGTTCGAAAACCTCCAGTTTGCTTACAACTTTGACGATGGCGTCACAAATCCCGTGAACCAGGGCTCAGTACCAGCGGTTCCTGCCCCCACTGGGGATAACGAAAACCAGATTCGCTCGGTGAATATTTACCTGGGCGCGCGTTCCACGACCACCGCCGCAATCACCGGCCAATACGTGCGGACCAATCTAAAGACCCAAGTCGCCTTGCGCAGCATGGCGTATTTCAACACCTATAAGTAATGAGGAGCTTGACGATGAAACCCGTGAAAACAACCATGCGAAAACAATCAGGCATTGCGCTCATTACGACGATGCTTCTGCTCCTGCTGATGTCCGCCATGGTGGTGGGCTTCATGCTGCTGGTCACGGAAGGCCAACGGCTGTCGGGAATGGACCGTGACCAGATTCGAGCCTTCTATGGCGCGGAATCGGGCATGGAAAAGCTCACCGCGGATCTCGGCGCTCTCTTCGGCACAACCTACGCCCCAAGCGGGACGCAAGTGAATGCGATTGCCACGAATCCTCCGGTGCTTCCTTCCAGCAGCGGAGTTACCTACCTCGATGTGCTGGGAAACAGTACGTATAACATCACTTTTCCCACGGACAACAAAGGCAACCCCCTCGCTCAGTTCGCGCAGATCACTTCGGGTTCCAGCGCGTTTCAAGGGATGACCGCTCTGGAGACGACCTACACGATGACTGTCGCGGCTCGCACGGCCACCGGCGGGGAAGCAAAACTGGTGAGAACCACGCAGACCGTCGGTATCCCGCTCTTCCAGTTTGGCATTTATTCGGAAACAGATCTTAGCTTCTTCCCTGGCCCCAATTTCAACTTCGGCGGCCGCGTGCATACAAATGGCAACTTGTTCCTGAATAGTGGCGGACCGGCCGGCGCAACGCCCACGCAGACAACGACAACACAGCTTTGGCTGGCCAGCCCCGTCACGGTAGCCAAGGATATCTTCCGCGACTGCCTGTCAAATACGCATCCCGAATCCGCTTCCGCGCAGCACCCGGGTAGCGTGGAGATTACCAAGGGTGGCGGCGCATACCAGGCTCTCGGTTTCGGTCAAGGGAGCCTTACGAGTTGCCTTGGTTCTTCGAAGAACCCTAGCTGGCCCAGCATCTCCGCTTCTTTCAACGGCAATTTGCGAAGCGGCGTGAAACCATTGAACTTGACTATCACGCTTCTGGGCAACGGTACAACGCAGCCCATCGACATCATTCGTCGACCGATAGCAGGCGAAAACACTTCCAACCCTGGCGTGCTCGGTGAGCGCTACTTTTCTGAGGCGAGCTTGAGGGTTTTGCTCTCCGATAAAGCGGTCGACATTACCAGCTTGCCTTGCGTTAGCCCGGGTGCCCCGTTCAATTTGGCGTGGCTGGCTATGCCGGTTGCGAATTGGGACAACACGAATGCCAGTATCGTGACGTTGCTGGCCAATATGGCAGCGGCGACACCAAAGACTATCCCCTTGCCGCTAGCAGCCTCTGGTGCGGCAGGAACCGCTGCGGCTGGAAATTATACCCAAGGCATTAACGGAGGCGACGGCTATTGGCAGGCAGGTCCTACCCAGCTAGTTGGAACGCCGTTCACGTACGGTACACCGATCATCACCGGCTTCATCAAGATTGACGCTCAGACCTCTTACGGCAGCCCTTGCGGAACTCCCAAGGACGTCACGCTGGAAGTTCTCGGCCTAGGCTACGCTGGTAAGAACATCAATCCGCTACCCCAATCCTACGACGGAAGCAACCTCAGTCCGAATTGGGGAGGAACGAACGCGCTAATGCAGGGCGCAAGCACTCGAGTCGCGCCAATGGGGTTGACACCCCCGCTCCCAACTCTCCCGGAGATTGATCCCAATACCGGCGGAACGGTTCAGTTGATCTATCAAAATACAGCTAATTTTGCGACCACTGCCACGACGTTCACGACGGCTCTTTTCAACACTGCCAGCTGCCGCGACCCGCATCCAAACGCCATTATTCGCTTGGAGCGAATCCGTGACAATCCGTCTTCGGTCAACGTGCAGACCGGCACGCGCAAAACGACCGCGCCGACCAATCTCCCTGTGCAGTCCACTGTGGCGGAAGTCTGTGGCATAGACCCAGCCGTTGCCAATCCCACTCTGTCCAAACTCAGGACCTCGCCAACGGCGGCGGCTGCGACAGGTGCGACCTGGGTTCCGCAACCTTTCGACTTTTGGCCGAACGTGCTCTTCGATACGCGTGAAGGCTATAACCGTGAGCAGCCGCCCACGGGAACTTACACAGTTGGCGCCGCCACCCCCTCCTATGCCAACACTGTCACACTCGGCGGCGTGATGAACTACATCGAGTTGGACGTCAATAACCTTGCGAAATGGTTTTCCGGCACACTTGGATCCTCCGGTCCACTCACGCAGGATCCTAACGTAGCCCCCAACAACTTTGTCGTTTACATCTCAGACCGTCGCAGCAACTACGTTTTGCCGGGGGCGTTCACCGGCACTTGGCCGCCAGCCTCACCTTCCGGAAACGAGACGGGAGAATACGGCAACGGAGACTTTGTCAATTCAGGAACCGCCGCGGGTTGCCCGAACGGCACACTCGACACGGGTGAGGACCTGGATGGCACGGGAGTTCTCTACACCTACGGTGCGGTGACTTTCCCCAGAACTGCAACTACCGGGCTAAGTATGGTGGACGGCACAAATACCTTAAACTATGTCGCGGACACGCTGTTTACAGGCGGCGCTCCGGGCAGCCTGACAGCCCCAGGTAACACCCTCTTCGCGGTGACTCCGGATCCACTATGCCCGACCACCAACGGTGGATACCCATATCCCAGAAGCTTCGTAAAGATCCCCGACGAGGCGCGCGAGAATCCGCCATCGCTGTTCCGGCGGGCGGTGAAACTGGTCAACGGGAAGTCCATCCCCTTGCCCGCCTGCCCGGGTGGAGCCTCTTGCGGGCTGACGATTGCTATGGAGAATCCAGCGTATCTGCAAGGCGACTACAACGCCAATTCGGCAGGTAACGGTTTTGCTGATCCCAGCGTGGCGGCGTCTGTAGTTGCGGATGCATTTACGCTGCTGTCCGATGACTGGAACGATTTCAATACTTTCAATGCGCCGTTCAATACGAACGGCCGTCAGTCCAACACCGCCAACGACTATTTCCGCTTGGGGGTCGTTGCCGGCAAGGGTCTATCTTTCCCCATTCCCGGGTGGGACAGCACCACCATCGACGGAAGCCAGGACTTTGGAACGGATGGCGGCGTGCACAACTTCATGCGCTTCCTGGAGAACCACAACGGGACGTTGAACTACCAGGGATCGATTGTGAGCTTGTACTTCAATCGCCAGGGCGTCGGCCTCTTCAACTCCGGAGGCAATAACTACGCCCCGCCAAACCGCGGATATTCGTTCGATACCAACTTCCTGAATCCTTTGCTCCTGCCGCCGCGGACGCCGATGTTCCGCGATATCAACACGACAGGATTTACGCAGCTTCTTTTGCCGAACCAGTAATCTGCAGCCAAGTGCTGCACTGTGCGCGGCCCCGTGTCCCCGGGGCCGCGCTCTTTCGGTGGGATGAAGAACAGTCGGGAGGAACAGGCGAAGCGAGCCGCACCGAGTTTCGAGACACCGGGACAGATTTTTACCCATGTTGCTGAGGACCTCGTCAGCGTCCGTCGCTGCGGCATCTCCGGTGTCCGCGCCGAGGAAATGACCCGGAAGCCAGCGCGATTCGTTCACCGAGGGGGAGAGAAGCACGTTATGGCAAAGTCCAGTTCCGATTCCGGGGGAGCTCCATCTTCCAAGTCGTTGCTTTTCATGATGATCGCCATCACGTGCGGGTTCTGCGTTATGCTGGGAGTTGGATTGCTCATGGCCTCGCGCGTAATCGGCGCTCTCGGACTTCGCGCTGGAAGTGACAAGACCACCGTGCGAACTCCGCTCGGTGAATTCCGCGTGGAGAAAGCTAAGGAAGTTGGCCCGGGTCTGCCGGTCTATCCGGCGGCCACACTTGTGCTTCCCGGCGCGGCGGCGCACCTGCCGGCCAGCGACGAGCAACCCCAAGTCATCTCCAGCACGTACCATACAAATTCTTCCCGCGAATACGTTACCAACTGGTATGTCGAACACCTGAGCCCGGAATTCGCGCGCCAGGATACCGGCCCCAAGAAGTTGCCGGAAGCGTTCCGCGACTCCCGCGTTTCGGACGATGACATCGCGTTCGTCGGCGAACGGGGAGAGCAGGTTCGCGTGGTCGCCTTGGCCATCGACGAGATGGGAACCAAGATCACCCTTCTGCGTTCTTACACAAAGCCGCTTGCCCAGGCCCCAGCAGCGCCGCCAACCCAGTAAGAAGTTCGTTTAGCAATTCGCTGTAGCTTGATTGCTCTTCGCACGTGTCGGAACGGACACGTCCGCCTCAAGGAAGAATGCCTCCGCCGATAAAAAGTGCGACTATAGCCTGAACTTTCAGCAAAGGGCCATCCAACCATGCCTCGAATCCAGACCACCGAAGACCGCCGTCTCGAGGAAGCGCGCACCCGCAAGAGACACTGGAAGCGCTGGGGGCCTTACCTCTCCGAGCGCCAGTGGGGAACAGTTCGTGAGGACTACAGTCCCGGCGGCACAGCCTGGGAATTTTTTCCGCACGATCATGCGCGTTCGCGTGCTTACCGTTGGGGAGAAGACGGGATCGGAGGGATCAGCGACCGCCATCAGATGATGTGTTTTGGGCTGGCACTTTGGAACGGGCGCGATTCTATTTTGAAAGAGCGGCTCTTCGGCCTGACAGGAAATCAGGGCAATCACGGCGAAGACGTGAAGGAGTGCTACTTCTACCTTGATTCGACGCCGACGCACAGCTATATGCGAATGCTGTACAAATATCCGCAAGCCGCCTTTCCCTATGAATCGCTGGTGGAAGAGAGCCAGCGGCGCGGGCGTGGCCAGCCGGAATTCGAATTGCTCGACACGGGAGTTTTCTCCGAGAACCGCTATTTCGATATTTTCGTCGAGTACGCGAAGGCTGATGTCGAAGACATTTTGATTCGAATCACGGCCGTGAACCGTGGCCCGGAAGGCGCTACGTTGCACGTGCTCCCGCAATTCTGGTTTCGAAACACGTGGTCCTGGGGCAAAGATCTGCGCCGGCCCCTCGCGCGTACAGGTGCGAGTGTGCCAGGTAGCGCTTGCGTCGAATTGCAGCACTGGCAATATGGCAAGCGATGGCTGCTATGCGCGGGCCAGCCTGAGTTGCTGTTCACGGAGAACGAGACCAACAGCGCCCGGCTCTTTAGCGGACGAAATCGCTCCCCTTATGTGAAGGACGCTTTCCACGAGTATTTGATTTCCGGCAACAAGACCGCCGTCAATCCGGATCGTATGGGGACGAAAATGGCGGCGTACTATCCGTTGCAGCTTGATCCCGGCCAGTCCGTCACCATCAAGCTGCGGATTACTGACCTCGAGCCTCTCGGAGGAATGGATACAGCTGCGGGCATGGTGGGAGGGGCCGTCTCGCCAGGCATGCAGGAGCGCTCCGAGGGCGTCCCTGGGACAAACGACTTCGGCGCCGGATTTGACGGCTTGTTCACCACGCGCCAAAAGGAAGCGGAAGAGTTTTACGCCTCCCGAATTCCGAAAGAACTTTCTGAAGATGCCAAGGCGGTGATGCGCCAGTCATTTTCAGGGATGCTCTGGTCCAAACAGTTTTATCACTACGACGTGCGCACTTGGCTCGAAGGCGATCCAGCCGGCCCCAAGCCACCGGATGAGCGCTGGAACGGCCGCAACAAAGATTGGGCGCACCTCTACAACGACGACATTATTTCCATGCCGGACAAATGGGAGTATCCCTGGTACGCCGCATGGGACCTGGCGTTTCATTGCATTCCACTAGCGCTGGTTGACCCCGATTTTGCCAAAGAGCAGCTCATCCTTCTTTTGCGCGAATGGTATATGCATCCCAACGGGCAATTGCCGGCATACGAGTGGGCTTTTGGCGATGTGAATCCCCCGGTGCACGCCTGGGCGGCTTGGCGCGTGTACAAAATCGAGCGGCGTGTGCGTGGGGTCGCCGATCGCGGGTTCCTGGAGAAAGTCTTTCACAAGCTGCTGCTGAATTTCACCTGGTGGGTAAACCGCAAGGATCCGGACGGCGCGAACATCTTTCAGGGCGGATTCCTCGGACTCGACAACATCGGAGTTTTTGACCGCTCGGCGCCTCTCCCCACGGGAGGCCACCTGGAACAATCTGACGGCACGAGCTGGATGGGGATGTATTGCCTGAACATGTTGGCGATTGCCCTTGAACTGGCGAAAGAAGACCCTGCGTACGAAGACGTGGCCAGTAAATTCTTTGAGCATTTCGTGTACATCGCCCGCGCCATGAATGACTTCGGTCTAGGTGGGCGATCGCTCTGGGATGATGCGGACGGTTTTTTTTACGACGTTCTGAAGCTTCCCAACGGCGAAGAGCACTTCTTGAAAATCCGCTCGATGGTCGGGCTGATACCGCTATTCGCTGTGGAGACGCTCGAACCGGAAATCGTCGACCGGCTTCCCGGTTTCAAGCGCCGCATGCAATGGTTCATCGACAATCATCCGGACGTGCCCGAACATATTGAAATGACGCAGCGTTCCGCGCGCGGCGTGCGCCGGCTGCTCTCCCTTGTGAATCGCAAACAGCTGAAACGCGTCCTCTGTCGCATGCTGGACGAGACGGAATTTTTCTCGCCCTACGGCGTGCGCGCCCTCTCGCGTTTTCACAAGGATCATCCTTACGAAGTTCACGTGAACGGAAATGTGAACCGAGTCGACTACGAGCCGGCGGAATCCTCGACGGGCTTGTTCGGGGGCAATTCGAATTGGCGCGGGCCCATCTGGTTTCCGGTTAACTATCTACTGGTGGAATCGCTCCAGAAATTTCACCATTATTATGGTGAAGAT
>Ga0209698_10000373_pt1 | contig 50707 bp, 53 predicted proteins | sample LitLauG_LLR_2012_FD_187203 | JGI IMG/M metagenome (GOLD analysis project Ga0209698, IMG submission 187203) | Freshwater sediment microbial communities from Pennsylvania, USA - Little Laurel Run_MetaG_LLR_2012 (SPAdes) (version 2) | ecosystem: Environmental > Aquatic > Freshwater > Creek >...
TTCGTATTCTATTCGATGACCTATGAGAAGGATGCCGATTGACAGCTGTTCTATCATGTATTTGAGGGAGGTCATATGACGGAGAACAGTAAACCGGTACGCGGGTGGGCGACCGACGGAGTTTTGGAGAAAAATGTCTCGGACAACCGAAATCGCAAATTACAAGCCTTCGGTGCCCCCGAATTACAATCCGCCGCCTCCGGCTCAGGTTCCACCTCCGCCGGCGAAACAGGGGAAGTAGCAAGTGCCACAAGGTGTGCAAGCACTGGCGATTTTGCTTGTTTTGCTGCCCGGATTCTTCGCTGCCCAAATTGTTCAGATGCTCTGTGCGCGTCCGAAGCAGAGCGAACTGGACAAGATCGTTGAGGCCCTGCTCTTCAGTTTCTTCACTTATCTGTTGTTCGCCCTGACCGTCGGAGTCGAGCTTCCCCTATCGTGGTCTGCGACCAGTAACCCCAGCGGAGTCCACTATTCGATCGAGGTGCATAGCGGACGTCTAGCGCTGCTTGCACTCTATTCCGCTGTTCTGGGCTTTTCATGGGGCTAATCTCTGTCTGGAATGACATCTTTCACCTCCTTGGGGGAACCGTTCAGATCGGCCTGAAGGACGGAAGGATGGCGAAGGGGTGGCTTCGCTGCTATTCGGACGAAGCGGAAGACTCCAGCTTCTTCTTAGAAGCTGCCTCGTGGATCGACCAAGACGGCAAAGAGTTAAAGGTTGACGGGCCTGGAGTCCTAATCACGAAGCAATCAGAAGTACAGTTTGTTATCTTCCTAAATGACATCAAGCCGGGCGTATGAGACACAAGATGACAATCCGTATAAGCGACGAGCTTCTGCATTGGCTTAGGGAGAGATCAAGGCTCGCCAGAGTGTCCATGTCTCGTGTGGTTCGGGAACGCCTCGAAGCGGCGAAGGCAGCGGAAGGTAAACAGCGGTTTCTAGTCCATGTTGGCGAGATCAAGGGATGTGATCCGAATCTCTCCACCCGGAAAGGCTTCTCGCGCCAGTGATGCCCTAACTTGAGCCCAACCGTATAAAATTTCCCTTCCCTATGTGGGCTTTGCGTTCCTGAGGGCTCTGGTGCGGAGGTTGGACCACACCTTGGGATCGGGCAAGCCCTTGAAAAGTATATACTTAGGTGGGATAATAGCAGTTCAGAAAACTGGCATATCCCGTGCAAATGTAGAATGCGGGACTTGTTAGCATTCGGATTCCCAGGGTTTCAAGATTTGCATGCGGCGCGGGGCGACCCGACGCACGTGACGACAGGATGGACTAAGGAGCCTTATGACCCGCACTTCGTTAGTAATTTGCCTAGCTGCGAGCATGGCGGCCACTGTAGGCTGCACTTCCAAGAACTACGTGAAACAACAAACCACGCCGTTGATCAACAAGACCAACGAGCTCGACGACCTGACCGCGAAGAATTCCAAGGACATCAAGGACGTTGACGCCCGGGTGCAATCCGGACTGGCCGCCGTGAACGCGAAGACTGCCGATGTGGAGCAGAAGGCGCAAGCCGCCGGACAGAGCGCCGTACAGGCGCAGCAGGTGGCCGATGCCGCCAATACTCGCGTGGGCGTGCTGACCAATACGGTCGCGAATCTCGATAACTATCATGCCGTCGCCGAAACCTCGGTGAAGTTCGGCTTCAACAAAGACAGCCTGACGTCGAAGGCCATGGAAGCCCTCGATCAGCTGGCGGGAAGCATCGCCTCGACCAAGGGTTACATCATTGCTCTTGAAGGCGGGACGGACTCGGTAGGGTCGGCGGACTACAACTACGATCTCAGCCAGCGCCGCGCCAACTCAGTGATCCAGTACCTGGCCTCGAAATACAACGTGCCCGCGCACAAGATTTACGTGATTGGGCTGGGCAAGGACAAGCCGGTGGAGACGAACAAGACCTCCGCGGGCCGTGCCGACAACCGCCGCGTGGATGTTCGTCTGATGACGAACACGGTGGGCGGCAGCACGCCGGCCTCGACACCGACGGCGGGGAATAATCCGTCGTCCATGTAAGGAAGCGAGCCGGGCGCACGGTTATTGCGTCGCAAAGAACGCGACGCTTCGTGCGGCTCGCTCAGGTCCTTCGCAACGCAAAGGACGCGTTGCTCAGGATGACAACGAATTTACCCTCCTCCCCGGAGGACTTCGCCAACCAGGCCGCTCAACGCCTCCCCCTGAGCGGCCTGCTTTTTTAGCTTTTGGCTGTTGGCTCTTGGCTCCTAGCTTCTAGCTCGACTGTGGCCTTTCTTTGCGAACTTTGCGGTAAAAAGCTTTTGACCGCAAAGTACGCAAAGAAGAGCCACGAACGACGCTAAGAATACCGGTTGGTCGACTACGTGGGGTTTTAGTTTTTCTGGAGCGAATTGCTTCTCGCAAGTAGGATTGCAGGCATGCCTACCACATCTCTCTCGCGACGGTCGTTTCTCGCCATGTCTGCCACTTTGCCTTGGGCCTTGCGGGCATTTGCGGCCACCGGCTCGATTCCCGTTGGTTTGGAGCTGTATTCGGTGCGGGATGCGCTGAAGAGCGATCCTGAGGGCACGGTGCGGGCGGTTGCGAAGATGGGATATCAGGCGGTCGAGTTCTATGCGCCCTACTTTGAATGGACGGAGCCGCAGGCCAAGCAGATGCGGAAGTTGCTCGATGAGCTGGGCATCAAGTGCTACTCGACGCACAATGGCGAAGACTCTTTTAGCGCGAAGAATATTGAACGGGCGCGCGACCTGAATCTGATTCTGGGGACGAAGTACGTCGTCCAGGCGTGGAGCGATCCCAAGCCGGATCTGGATGGCTGGAAGGCGCTCGCGGCCAGTCTGAACGCGGCCGCGGAGAAACTCGAGCCAGCCGGACTCAAGGTCGGATACCACAACCATCAGGCGGAGTTCACACCAGTGGGCGGGCAGCGTCCGATCGAGATTCTGGCGGCGAACACCAGGCCTTCCGTGATGCTACAGTTGGACGTGGGGACTTGTCTGGAAGCGGGCGGCGATCCGGTGGCTTGGATTCGAGCCAACCCGGGGCGCATTCGGTCCATCCATTGTAAAGACTGGTCGCGCGATGCCGATAAGGGGTACAAGGTTCTGTTCGGGGAGGGCGTCGCGGATTGGAAGGGCATTTTTCAGGCCGCGGAGAGCGGCGGCGGAGTCGAATATTACCTGATCGAGCAGGAAGGGAGCCGGTTCCCGGAACTCGAGACTGCGCGGAGATGTCTGGAGGCGTACGGCGCTACGCGCGGCGGACGGTAGTAGAGAGCTGGAAGGGGTTTGCCGCCGTCGACTCGGCGGGCGAGACGCTCGTCGGACAGCCGGGACGGCGGCGCCACAAAGCTCCGGTGGCGATCGCGGTGTGGAATTGGCACTAGAATAAAATTATGCGAAAGTTGTTGCTAATCGTGATCCTTGGTTGTTGCCCGGGTGGGTGGGCACAGAGTTCTTCCGGTACGTCGAACTCCGCGCCGTCGAAGCAGGATTCGGGATCGTCTTCCACGCCGTCGCAGTCGTTGCCCTCGCCCTCCCGGTCAGATTCGGACTTGGGTCATCGCCCAAATCTGGATCCGCCGCGCTCGGACCGCGTCAGTGCGGATTCGCTCGAAGAGGGAGAGAGTTCGAGTAAAGACTCGCAGATCGATCTGAGTCCGCCTGCCGACGACACCAACGTGCATCCCAAGAGTTCGGACATACTAACGGATGCGGAAGGATCGTCAGGCAATGGCGATCTGAGCGAGTTCCATCCCTGGGATCCGCACAAGGCAGCGAAAGACATCGAGGTGGGCGACTTCTACTTCAAGCGGAAAAACTACCGCGCCGCCGAAGATCGCTATCGCGAGGCGCTGGTCTACAAAGACAATGATGCGCTGGCCACGTTTCGCCTGGCGGAGTGCCTGGAAAAAATGGATCGGCCCGTCGAAGCGCAGAAAGAGTACGAAGGATATTTGAAAATCCTTCCTTACGGGCCGGACGCAGGCGAGGCTAAGAAGGCGATCGAACGTTTGAAGGGGCAGGCTGCGAGCGCGAAGCCGGTGAAGTGAGAGGGCAGCAGGGCGTCAGGCGTCTCACCGAACAAGACAGAAAAAGCCTTTAACCGCAAAGGACGCTAAGAAAAGGCGCAAAGATCGCTAAGAAAACCAAGCATCAGGCAACTGCTCCATCGAGCAATCGGCTTTCTTCGCGATCTTTGCGGCACTTCCTAGCGTCCTTGGCGGTTAAGGGCTCTGGCTCGTGAAGCTAGAATCGACCGTCCTCCCGATCCGCGGCGATTGCCCGCAACATTCAGCGGCGTTTTCGTTTCTTTGATGGTCTTGGGCTGGGGCCGCCCTGGCCATTGCCCACCCGACTCTTCTTGCCCTCGCCGAGGATCAGATTGGCGGGCCACTTGGGGCCGGAGTGAGCGATCCGCTTGGATCGTGCGCATTCGATCATGGCGTCACAGAGATCGAGACACGCGTGAACCGTCTGGACGCGGAGGGCGCCCTCGAAGCGGCCGCGAATGATCAAAATGACGGCGCCGTGCATCAGTGACCAGAGGCCCAACATGAGGCGCGAGTGTTCGCGTGAAGATCCTCCGAGATCTTTGGCGAGCCGGTCGCGCAGCAGGTTGAACGAGGGCCAATGCTCGTGCAGGGAAGGCGGCTTGCCCACGCCATCGAACAGCACTTCATAGGCGAAACTGTGCTCGAGGGCGAACTGGATGTAGCGCTCGACGGATTCGCGCAGCGTGCGGGCCCGGCTGACGGCGGCAAACAGCTCGCGCCGGGCCTCGAGGCGCAGGGCACGCAGGATGTCGTCCCGGTCGCGGTAACGCCCGTAGACGGTGGGCGTGGTGGTGCCGGCCGCCTTGGCGACGGCGCGCATGGTGAGCGCTTTCTCGCCGCCGCGGGCCCACAGCCGCGAGGCCGCCTCGAGAATGCGCTGCTCCAGATCAGGATCGGGTTGACGGGGCACTTCTCCTCCAGGACTGCGGTGATTCCGAATGGGCCCAAACCAGGGAATAATTCCTTGCACAGCGTTTCGTTAACGCTGTATACTTAATACGCACTTGATGACTTCGCAGGGCGGGCTCGGTTGGAACCGAGAGAAGCAGTCCTCCCCAATATACGGATTCCCCGATCCCGCCTGCGTCGACATGCTCCGCAGGACATTGCTGCAGGTGAACCCCATACGCTGAAACGATTGATCACTTCGGCCGACGCTCTGTACCGTTTCTTTTCCCGATAGGGGCTCAAATCAAGCGGGCAGAAGAACCAGCCCCAGGGGAACGAATCAGCGCGTCCCGGGCAGATACTTCGGTCCCGGCGCAAGCGACGAACTGGCAGAACTACTTTTCCACCCGGATAAATTCGCCGGTTGAAGCGTTGACCGCGACGGTTAGTTTGGACTTGTCGCGGCCGGCTCCAAAGATGACATGCCACACCAGTTCGTTGGTGTTGTGGTTCCAATCGCAAACGTAGACGACCGGCGTATCGGGCTCCTTCTCCAAAATCTTGTCGCCGCCGTGTTTCTGCGCGGTGGCGAGAGCCTGGTCAGAATCGATTTTGAGGAACGCCATGTCAAACACCGCCGTGGACGCGTTGGACGGGCTGTAACTGTCTTCAATGCCGGGATTGACGCCGCGCTCCGGCGCCCCTTCGGCCGCGCTGCCCGACCAGGTATAGGACTTTTCCGAGCGCTTAGCTGCTGAGCCGAAGCTGCCGCGCCAGATCGCCGCCTTGCCGTCACGTCCGTTGCCATCGCTGGTGACGGTGGACTCGAGGCGGTAGGGCTTTGCGTCCTGATTCCAGCCGCGCGCCGCGACGTAAACCTTCTGGAAGGCGGAGCGCGCCGTGATCAGCTCGGGACCCTTGACTTCGGGTTTGGTTTCAGCGGGCTTGGTCGGCTCCGAGGTGCAGGCAGTCAGCAACCCGAGCAGTACTACGACCAGCAGTGCGGACAACCACACCTGTATGGTTCCAAGAACGGTGGGCTCCGTGTGGGCAAGGCTAGACGTCTTCATGACATCCTTCCTGTTATAACGTTGATAGGTTTTATCGCCGCGCAACATTCTACCCGAAGCGGCGGAAAAGGTAAGTGACTGACATGGACCGTCGTCTCAAAAAGCTGCAAAAGGAGATTGCGTCGGCGATCGCCGGGCTGTCGGCGGAGCAGTTGAGCTGGCATCCGCCGGGGAAGTGGTGCGCGGGTGAGATGCTGGAGCATCTGTATCTGACCTACACCGGAACGGTTCAGGGATTCAGCCGCGTGGCGGAGGCGGGTAAGTCGGAGGCGACGAAGTCTACCTGGAAGCATCGCGGGCGGAAGTGCGTGGTACTGGCTTTCAGTTACTTGCCGCCAGGCAGGGAAGCGCCGCCGGTGGCCCGTCCGCGCGGGGTGCCGGTGGAGAAGGTTCTGGCTGAGATTGCGCCCCAGATCGGGGAGAGGGACGAGATTATCTCGCGCTGCGAGCAGAAACTGCGCCGGGGGGAGCTTTTGGATCATCCGATTCTGGGGTCCCGAAGGCTGAGACCGGAGAAGCCCGAAAGCCGAGATCGGAGCTTCGAGCTCGCCGAACTAGTTTGAGCCTGACGCCTCCAGAAGAAGGACCCAGTCTCCGTCTCCGTCGTGATTCTTGCCGGGGGCGGTGAACTGCTTGGAGCTGCTGTTGGCGAACGGGCTTCCGGCAATCTCCTTGTAAGTTCCGTTCGAAGGATCAAACCATCTTGCTTTGGCGGGGCCACGCAAGGCTGCCATGTTGACGGTGATCGGGCGAACGGTGGGGACGTAAATCACGGCCAGAGATCCGTCAGGGGTCTTGGCGGCGGTGGCGTAATCGCTCTCGCTTACGCGGGTGTCGACGCTCCCAAATGTTCCTGCGCCCGCAGTGAGCAAGGATTGAGTCTGATCGGGAACCAGATCCTGCCAACGGAGGGAAGTGAAAAACTTCTTCCATATTTCCAATTGCTCGACGCCGGGAGTATCAATGTGGTTCTTCCATCCGTCCCTGAAGGACCAGGTGTACATATTCCCGTAGAACTGTCCGGTGCCACCGGCGAGCACGGTCCAATAGTCTTCCTTGCGAAGTATCAGGGGTGTACCGAAGTCAGTCGGATCGCCCACGTCTTCCAGTTCGTAGTGCGCCTCGACGAGGTAGGCGGGCGCAACCGGCTTCTGGTTGTAGCTGTGCAGCACCTGAATGTAGGTCGGCGAGTAGGTGTAGGTGCTGTTCAACTCGATGAGCGGGATCCAGCGGGGATCGTCGAACGACGAACTGGTTCGGACATGCAACTCAACCGTCTGCAGTTGTGACGGGCTTTCCGAACGGATACCCTTCGAGACCGCCTGCACAAGGTCGTCATCCGAAGATATAGTCCAGTTGTTGAAGTCGTTGCCGTTCAGCCAGAGAACATTAGGGTAGTCGCGATACCGGCGACCGAGGAACTGTCCGTAAGCGTAAGCGGCTTTGAGCCCGTTGTTGCGAAGCGTAGGCAGCCATCCGATGGTCTCAATCGGATCAAGGAACACCGCCAGATGATGCTTGGCGGCGAGTTGCAGAATGTGGTCGAGGCGAACGAAGTAAGCATCGTTCGGCCTGGAGAGGTCGTAATTCTTCCAGTCAGTGCCGCCGCCAACGAATCCTGTGAATGGGCGAATGCCGTCCGGAGTTTCAGCGTAGGTGTTCGATGGGTAGTCGTTGCCCGCGCAGGCGACGTCGATCCATCCCAGCGCATTGAAGCCGTGGGCTTCGCGGTCGGAAAAATAGTATTCCGCAGCTTCTTCGGTCAGGCGCCCCATCAAACCCTGCGGCGTGTCGCCCACGATCAGGAATGGTGCGCCGTTTTGATCGACAACGTAACGGTGGTTGTCGCTCACCTTGAGAGGATACGCCGCGGGTTTTGACTGGGACGAGTCGGCGGAGCGGGCCAGCAAAGAACCCAACCCTACGATTGCGATGATGATGGCGAGTCTCAGTGCTGTTGGTTGAATCGACTTCATCCACACATTCATGAAAGAACGACCTCCCGAATCGATGTTTTGAACGACCTATGTGCTCAACGCAGTGCTCACTGCGACGCCAAGCCAACCCAAACGTCTCTGCCACCGCAATACTCAGAAGATGGCGATGGGATTGAAGTACGACCCGGTGCCCCCGGGCAGTCGTAGCGGCGCGGCGACTACCAGGAACTCCCATCGTTTTTCGCTCGCGCAAACTTCGGAAACGTCCTCCAGGTTCAGGCTGTCGGCGCAGATCATTCCCATGGCAGCGAGTTGCAGTGCATGCACGGGGTAGACGACTCCCTCGACATTGGCGGGAACGGTTTCGCCATCACCGTCGGGGAAGAACGCGGCGACCTTGCGTTCGTGCAGCAGGCGCATGGCAGTGGCGTGCAAGCCGGCCTTGCCCTCTCCGTCGTAGCCGTTGTTCCAGGGGCCGAGTTCCAGACGGCGCCGATGATGCCCAGTTCGGAAAACGAAGATGTCACCCTGTTGCAGGCGGACACCTTGCGCCTTCTCACACTCCTCCAGTTCCTCAGGGGTGACAGCCTCGCCAGGCTCGAGCCACTTCACTCCGCGAAAACGGGCTAAGTCCAGCAGAATTCCTCGCCCGACGATGCCGTTGGCGTAGGCGGTGATGTCTTGAAAGCAGGGCCCGCGTGCCGTGATATCGGAGGCCCGCTTGCCGTTGTAGAGCTGGCCCTTGTAGGACACATGGCAGAGCGCATCGATGTGGGTGTGGCAATCGCCATGAACTTCACCGGCCATGAAATCAAGACAGAAGCCGGGCTCTCCTCCGCCGTCAAAAACCATCGTCATGTAGTGGGCGACCGGATGAGGATTGTCGGGCCCGGCCACTTTGTTGATCGGCACGGCCATGGAAACTGAGCGGCCGCTTCGTACCAGCGACGTAGCTTTCTTCACGCACTCCGGGGTGATGTAATTCAATGTTCCGCGGTCGTCGTTGTCTCCCCAGACTCCCCAATTGCAGACGCTCTTGAAGAGATCCTCGAATTCCTGCAAGCGAAGCGGTTTGGCTGCCGTCCTCATCAGAATTCCTCATGTACGTCGGCACCGGCTGGGTTTTCAGTTTTTATCCCGTCGAGCCGAAATGAATTACTTTTTCTTGCCGAGCTGAATCATACGCCGCGAACACCAGTTCGAGCGTCTTGTAGTTGTCTTCAGCGGTGGTCTCGGCCGAACCGTTGCGGCGCAGGGCACTCAGAAGATTCGCATTACAGTCGACGATGCTGGAGTGCACAACATGGTAGTCCGGATTGACCCATTTGTACGGCGCCGGCGGAACGCGCTTTGAATGGGTACCGGATGCAGTTGTGATTTTCACCCAGTAGTCGCGTGAGACCTCGATCGTGCCACGCGGCCCTTCGATAAACAGGAGCGTCTGCGGGAAGTAATCGGACTCCATGTGGTTCTCGGGATAACCCAACTCACATGTGACCGTCATGCCGCTGCCCATCAATAACATGACGGTCGCGACGTCTTCTCCACTGCAGTCCTCATGTACGCGATGGGTTTGGCAGTACAAGAGTTGTGCTTCGCCAAAAAGGAAGCGCGTGATGTCGAGAATGTGGGTCCCCATGTCAGTGAGAATGAACTCCTCCAGCTCTTTCAATTGGGGTTCATTGATAAATACCGGGTAGGTCGACACCATGGAGATGCGCGCGCGAAAAGGGGGGCCAATCATGCCTTCATTCAACAGGCGCTTGAGTTCGCGCAGTTGCGACTGCCAACGCCAGTTCTCATGGATCAGATAGGGCACGCCGGCCTCGCGACAGGCGCGGATGTTCTCGCGAGCGACGTCCAACGTGGGAGCCATCGGCTTCTGGCTGATAACGGGTACGCGGTGAGCGGCGGAGGTCTTCACAAGAGTGCTTAGGCTGGAAGGATGGGTCACGATATCCACGAAGTCTGGCCGTTCGCGCTCCAGCAATTCCTCGGGATTGTCGTATATGGCAGGAATGGAAAAATCGTGGGCAAATTTCGTTCCGGTGGAGCGCGTGCGATTGTAGGCGGCCACACAACGGGCCCCCTTCAATTCATTCCACGCCGACATTTGATAACGGGCCCAGAATCCAGTGCCGAAGATCGCAAACCTCAGATCGGACATTCCACCTTCCTCTCTTCTTGAAAACGAGCCCAGCCGCGCGACAGAAACCAGCTGCGTGCATTTCGTGCAGCAACGGATTACACGTCGGCGGTTTGGCCTCCATCAACGGCAATGATGGCGCCGGTGACGAACGAGGAGGCTTCCGACGCCAGGAACAACGCCACGTTTGCCAGTTCTTCCGGCTGCCCGAGTCGCTTCATTGGAAATGATGCGGCAAAGGCGCCGAGTTGCTCGGGCGACAGAACCGAGCGAAGCATCGGTGTATCCGTCGGTCCCGGCGCGATCGCATTGACGCGAACTTTTTGCTCCGCATGGTCGATGGCCAGTGACTTGGTCAGAAGCGTTACGCCTCCCTTCGATGTTACGTAGGCGACCGTGTTGCCTTTGGCATCGTGCGCACCGGTGGAGGACGAGATGTTGATAATGGAGCCTCCGCCCTGCCGGATCATGTGTGGGAGAACCTCTCGGCAGCACAAGAACGTGCCGGTCAGATTGATCGCCAAGACGCGGTTCCATTGCTTCTCGCTGGTCTCGAGCGCCGTGCCAATGAAGAGAATCGCGGCCGCATTGCAGAGAACGTCGATTCTGCCGTATCTGGCGGATGTCGCGGCTACCACCTGCTTTACCTGGCGGCTGTCGGAGACGTCCAGTTGCATGAAGGTCGCCTCGTTGCCTTGCCGGAGAATTCCGGCGGCTACACTCTCCCCGCCCTGCGGGTTGACGTCTGTCACTACCACCTTCGCGCCGGCACGGGCGAATAACCCTGCGATCGCCCCTCCGATTCCGGAGCCCGCGCCGGTAACGAGAGCTACCTTGCCTGCGAGGCTGAGTTCCATCTGTGGGGCCATAACCGGCTTCCTGCCGCTCAAATATTCGGGGCGAGAACCAACCGTCTGCAACGAACGCATAAGATTCACGTCGGCGAGCACTCGTTGTCTAGCGAGTTCGTGCCTAGTTTTGTTGGGAAACTACAGGGATCATCCTCTTCCTCACTGTCGAAGCGTTCCTGCGGCAATCTCCCGCCGATGCCGAGTCCGTTGAGCGGGTTTTGCAATACATTTTGGCAGGAAGTTAATAGACCTGAAGCGCACCATTGTAGTGAACTCTCACCAGTGGTCCTATGCTTGGGGCAGCTCAAGTGAAGAATCCGTAACACGGGGATTCTGCGCGATCCGATTCTCCCTTGGTGGCGAAAAGAAAGCGGACGGTGTCCTTTCTTGCCTGAGCTTGGAATGTCTCCGACCTCGCCAGCACAACCTCGGCTGCAGCGAGTGCTGTCGCTTTGGGATTTAGCCATTTACGGCATTGTCGCCGTCACACCTAGCGCGGCCGTCACCGTGTTTGGTTTGGTTTCGGTGAGGGCGCGCGGTCACACGGTCGACACCATTCTCATCGCAATGGTTGCCATGGTGTTGACGGCCATCAGTTACGGGCGAATGGCCGCGCTCTACCCGTCTGCCGGGTCAGCCTACACCTATGTGGGAAAGGGCCTGAATCCACATCTTGGGTTCTTGGCGGGGTGGGCGATGCTGCTGGACTATCTCGTCATCCCACTGTTTTGCGTGGTCTACGGATCGCTGATTGTGCAGAGGCTGATGCCAGGCGCGCCTTACATCGCGATTGCGGCCTTTTTCGCATGGGGAATGACCTACCTGAATATCAAAGGGATCCGGGCTACCGCGCGTGCCAACGAAGTCTTGATGGCCTTTATGGGCATCGTGTTGCTTGCCGTCATCGTGCTGGCCGTGCGTTATCTCGTGCTGCATCAGGGAGTGAAAGGGTTATTCTCCACGCTCCCGTTCTATGATCCGGCGGAATTTGATTTCTGGAACGTGCTGCATGCGACTTCCTTTGCCGCTCTTACCTACATCGGGTTCGATGCCGTTACAACTTTGGCGGAAGACGTCCATCAGCCCAAGAAGAACATACTGCTGGCTACAGTTTTTGTTTGCCTGTTCACGGGTTTGTTTGGAGGTCTGCTGACTTATCTCGGTCAACTGGTGTGGCCGGATTTCCGGGTGTTTCCAGATGTCGCTACCGCGTTTCTGGACGTGGCCCACAGAGTGGGCGGGAACTGGCTGTTTCAGGCAATGATCCTTCTGCTCGCCATCGCGAATATTGGAGCTGGGTTGACGGGGCAGGTTGGCGCTGCGCGATTGTTATTCGGGATGGGCCGCGACGACGTAATACCGTCCAAGTTCTTCGCTCACCTCGACCCGAAGCACAACACTCCGACTTACAACATCATTCTGATCGGCGCCCTTACTTTCGCGGGATCGTTGGGCAAGCGATATGACTTGATCGGCGAGTTGCTGAACTTTGGGGCTTTCCTGGGGTTCATGGGAGTGAACCTGGCAACAATTCGGCAGTTCTATTTTGTTCCCCATATTGGCAGAAAGCGCAACTTCATGGTTGATCTCGTAGCTCCAGCTCTGGGATTTGCCTTTTGTCTCGTCATCTGGCTTGGCCTGGGGAAGCTTGCGAAGATCGTCGGGGGAAGCTGGTTTGTAATTGGCTTGGTGTATGCGGCGGTGCGAACCGGCGGATTCCAGCGCACGCCCATCATGATTGACTTCAGCGAGTCTTAGAACCAGCCGTCCTGCACTATTATCAATATCCTACTGCAATTTGTCGTAAGAATGCGGTCGATGCCTCAGCCCAGCATAGCCATTGTGCCGCCGTGCAGACTTTCGATGTTTATGTAACCACATGAAATTCAAAGAGGAGATAGCTACGATCCGGAATTCTGTGGACTTGTAAATTTTCTAGTTGAAACTCGTTGCACTCTCACGATACTATTCGCCAGTTTTTGTTGACGGCGGGTGAGCTTACGGGGCCTCCTCGCAATCCCAAAAGCCGGTAGCGAGCGACATCCATGCAGCCTTCGAACACCATGTGGGTGGAGATGGTCTCGGTCGTCGAGCCGCAGATCAACGCGGAGGGAATTCACAACTACCCCTTTGATCCCTCTTTTCCGATCGATGTGAGGTTTTTCACGTCGGACAGCCGCTACAAAAAGCGGATGAATCGCCATCGCTACCTCGAGATATTCCATGTCACGGCCGGGGACACCAGCTTGCAGGTGCAGGACCGCATCTTGTCCGCGAGCGAGGGCGACCTAGTTGTGATCGGAAGTTACGTTTATCACCGGATTTTAGGTTTACCGGATATGGAGAATCAGTTCACGCTCCTGTTCTTCGAGCCAGAACTCATCAATTCCGGACGTGCCGACGACATGGAGTATCTGCTGCCGTTCTTCGGACAGAGCGTCACCTTCCCGCACGTAATTCCTGCAAGCACAGGCATTCCGCAGGAGATTCTGAGCCTTATGCTCCGGATCAGGCAGGAGTTGCCCGCATCCTCTGTGCTGGCGCGACTGGAAGTGAAGACCTGTCTGAAGATGGGCCTGATCCTGTTGGCAAAGTACTACGCGGAACTTGGAGTGAGGCAGGGCATCGATCGCAGGCGCAAAGGGCTAGAGCGTCTCGGGCCGCTCTTCAAATTTCTTGACGAGCGTTGCGAAGAACCCTTGCAGGTGAAGGATGCGGCGAAATTGGTGGACATGAGTGCGTCTCACTTTATGGGCTTCTTCAAGCGCGCCACCGGTCAGTCGTTTATCACATATGTAAATCATTTTCGGGTCGCTAAAGCCCAGGAGTTACTTGCCACCTCGGATAAGCAGATCGCAGAAATCAGCCGGGCCGTTGGGTTCTGCAATCACAGCTACTTCGGTATGGTGTTTCGTCAAACGGTCGGTTCAACGCCCCTGGCTTTCCGGCGAAATTGTGGAAGGCTGGCCAACGTTCGCCCGTCGCGCGGTTCAGTGCTGCACATGGGCGATGCGTTAGCGATCCAGCGTGGGGAAAGAACGAGCGCATAGCGGCAAGTAATGTTCACGACGGAGCGGTTAGGGCGGTTTTGATTTGTAATCTTATTCCTGGAGCAGGTCATGAACAGGACGAGGCACGCTGAATCAACTGGTAGCATGGGGAAGTGCGATGACCTAACCGCGAATGATTTCCGTGAAAGAGTGCGTTCGGTATCGCAACTAATTCACGTTCCCAAGGAGGCGTGTAAGGACAGCTTCGGCCTTGTCGAGCCACAAATCGATGCCAATGGCAATCACACCTGGCCCTTCGATCGTTTCTGCCCGGCGGACGTTCTGTTCCTGACCGTTGATAGCAGACGTCAGGTTCGGATGAACCGCCATGAGTACTTTGAAATTCTTTATCTGTGTTCGGGCTCAGCGATCTGCCACATCCATGACCGGCTTTTGCCGGTGAACGCGGGCGACCTCGTGATCGTGGGGAGCACGTTCTACCACCGCATTGAGGTCATGAGTTCTACTCCCATCATGATGGCAGCCCTGTTTTTTGAGCCGGACCTGATTCGTGGTGACGGAGGAAGTGATGCCGCGGAGTACCTGACTCCTTTTTTTTCCGAAGACCCAACCTTCCCGCATGTCGTGCCGGCAAAGACACAAGTGCCGCGGGAAGTCCTGGAGATGATGGTGAAGATTCGCACCCAACTCCCAGTCGGCTCGCAGCGGTCGCGTCTGGCGGTCAAGACTTATCTGAAAATGATCCTCATGCTGCTGGTCAATCACTTTGCCTCTCATACCGGATCGCTGGAGGCTCTGCTGCGCCACGAGCGTGCGCTCGAAAGGTTATCGCCGCTTTTTCTGCATATCAGCCAGAACTGCGGAACGCCGATATCGGTGCGGGATGCCGGGCGGATCTGCGGCATGAGCGCTTCCCACTTTATGAATTTCTTCAAACGGCTGACGGGAATGTCGTTCTCCCATTATTTGAATCAGTACCGGATCGTGCGAGCGCAAGCGCTCCTAACGGGCACAGAAGAACTGCTAACGGACATCGCGCAGGAACTGGGTTTCTGCGATCAAAGTTATTTCGGCAGCGTGTTCCGAAAGTACGTCGGCGTGACGCCGGCCGATTACCGGCGGCAATTCCGCAATCCTGAGGTTCCGACGGCTTCGTTGGAACCTCAACCGCACGAACCGCCCACCCATGTCGACGCGCGCCAGCAAATTTTTTGCCTACCGCGAAGTCCTGATGCGCGGGCTGACACTGCGGGCAGGTCCATGGCGATGTCCGCGGTTGTAGCGGGGCAGAACAGAAGTGCTAGCTTTGGTGGCAGACGGTTGAGCAGTGACCGGCCAATTTCTCGTCGCAAGACTGGCTACGAGGGGTCTGTAGTGTTTGCAACGTAACAATTTACCGACTGGTCCGGCCTACTGAAGTCCGCCGGGTTGCGGACGAGTTTCAAACGGCCGTCAACCCGCCGTCGCAGGTATAGACTCCGCCGGTGCAATAGGAAGACTCCTCCGAGGCCAGGAACACCGCGATGCCCTCGACATCTTCCGGCCGCCCCAGCCGGCCCATAGGTACGGCTTCACGATACTCCTCGCGCTTGACCGGGTTGGAAAGAAGAGCGCCATTCATTGGAGTATCCATTGTCCCTGGAACGATGGAATTGACGCGGATGTGCTTGCGCGCGTAAGCGGCGGCCATTACCCGGGTAAGTCCGAACACGCCTGCCTTGCTGATGCTGTAGGCGGTCAAATTGGGGGCACAGCCCATCATCCCAGTCGGCGAGCCCACGTTAATGATGGAGCCTCCTGACCTCTCTAACATCGAGGGTATGGCATATCTGGCGCACAAGAAATAGCCGCGCAGATTGACCGCCATCACGTAGTCCCAGGTTTCGATGCTTAATTCGTGGAGGACGACGTCGCGATCCGCGAGAAGGACAGCGGCGTTGTTGTGAAGAACATCCACGCGATTGAACTTGTGCAGGACGAAATCGAAGAGGGCTTTGACCGAATCATCCTGGGCGACGTCGGTTCGCACAAAAGCAGCGTCCAGGCCTTGCTCCTGCAGTTCCTGAGCGAGAAGCTGGCCATCTTTTTCATTGGTATCGGCAGCGATGACGCTGGCGCCTTCGCGGGCGAAGCGAGCGGCGACTGCACGCCCCAGTCCAACCGCTGCCCCGGTGACTATTGCCACTTTCCCGGAGAGCCTCATGTTCGACTCCGTATGAAACACTTGAACTTTGTCGGCATAAAGACGGGCAGGATTCTAAGCAATGGAGTGGGCCCGGTCTCTGAAGATGCAACCAAGTTTTGGTGAAGGAGTATTGCCGCGAAGGTCAGGAGGCGGTCCGACGGTAGTCTTCCAACAAACAATCATCGCAATTTTCTAGACCCGTGCGACAGGGCAGAGAGATTATCACTCCCCATTGGGATTTGGAAGCTGGCGAAGGTGTTTTCGTGATGTCAACGAACTCTTGGGAGGCGCGCGTGGCCCGAACATCATTTGGCAAAGGCTGTACTTGGCTTCGGCTTGATTTGGCGCTCGTAGCTTTGCTGGCGGCGTTCATTGCCGTGTTTCTGCTCAGCCTTGGGGCGCAAGCCCAGGTGGAGAACGGCATCCACGGGACCATCATGGATGCGAGCGGAGCGGTCATCACAGGGGCGCACGTGTCCGTGACAAATGCGTCCACGGGCGTAACCTCGACCGCAGTCACTTCGACGGAAGGCACGTACACCATTATTGGCCTGATCCCGGGTCACTACTCCTTGACCGTGGAAGCGACGCAGTTCAAGAAGGCGCAAACGGAGGCGACGGTCGAAGTCGCCAAGATGTCGAGCGTGGACATCAAGTTGCAGCCGGGATCCGCGAACGAAACCGTCAACGTGTCAGCCGCATCGATCTCGCTGGAAACATCGAACCCCTCCATCGGAGCGACGCTCGAACCGGAATTGGTCCGGGTCGCCCCGCTCGAGATCAGCGGACTGTCGCGGCAGATTGATGCTTTCATCTACCTCGCGCCCGGGGTCCAGGGCACCACCGGTTCCCACAACATCAACGGCGGTGTGACCTACGAGAATGAAGTGCAATTCAATGGTATCCCGGTCGCGTTTGTCGACTATTCCGGAAACCAGACCTACATCAACCCGCCGTACGAGGCGGTGAGTGAGTTCCGCGTCGACAGTTCGACATTCGATGCGCGATATGGAATCGGGCAGGGCTCGGTGACCTACAACATGGCGTCGGGCAGCAATAAGCTCCACGGCGACGTTTTCGAAATCGTGCGCAACCAGCTTTTTGATTCCAGCGGTTTCTTTCCCATTCGCTTCCAACACGGACACCCAGCTCCCCCCATCGATCACGAGAACGACTATGGCTTCACGCTGGGCGGCCCCGTCTACATTCCCCATGTCTATGACGGGCGTAGCCGTACGTTCTTCCATTTCAGCCTGGATTTGTTCAGGCAGAATCTGGCGCAGAACGGCATCGGAACCGTGCCCACCGCCGCCATGAAAAATGGGGACTTTAGCCAGTTCGTCGATGCTACGCCTCAGCACAATTTGATACCGATCTACGATCCCCAAACCGGACAGCCGTTCCCCGGTAACCGTATTCCAAAGGACCGCTTCAGTTCGTTGGCGCAGTCTCTGCTTCCGTCGATTCCCGACCCGGATACGGCGGGCACGAACGGCGGTTTGCAGAACAACAAGCTCCCGACGATCTCGTCCCTTCCCATCAGACAAAATCTGTGGGCTTTCACGATTGATCACAATCTCAGCCAGAAGCAGAGTCTGCATTTCAGCGAGTGGCGAAATACCGTGACTGCTCCGTACTTGACCTCGGCGCCGATTGTAACCGCCAGCAATCCATTGCAGAGCGAGGTGAGCAGCTCGCTTATCACCAATGCATTCCTGGTCAACTATGTAAATGCACTGCGCTCGAACCTTGTTGTCAGTGCAGGCATGGACTGGATCCAGTACAACACCAATCAGAGCAACGCCAATATGAAGGTGAGCTTCGGAGGTGTAACCGGCGGGAACACGTTGCCTTTGGTCGTGTTTGACGGCCAGAACACGCCCACGACTTGGGGCGTTGCTGGGGGAGCTTTCCTGGAATGTTGTTCTGCGGGAATGACCGTCAATCTCAACCACCGGCGCGGCATCGTACTGGTGAACAACTGGCTGTGGTCCAAGGGACGCCACACCTTTAATATTGGCGGGCAATTCCGGCTCACAGCACAGGACATCACGCCCTGCCAGTTCTGCAGCGGCACCTTCAATTTCAGCCAGCGAACCACATCTACTCCCAACTCCAGTGACCCCAACTTCGGTTCTTTCGGCAGCTCCTTTGCGAGCTTCCTGTTAGGTCAAGCGGATGCCGGGATTCGGATCTTTGCCAATCAGACCCAAATGCGGAACAAGGCATTCGCCGCCTATCTGCAAGATGACATCAAGGTGAACAAACGCCTTACCGTGAACGTGGGTGTGCGCTGGGATGTGATGGTTCCGTTCACCGAGAAACACGACAACATCGTCTACGTGAACCGTTCGGAGCCGAATCCCGCAGCGGGTGGTCTGCTGGGCACGCCCACTAAATTCGGATCTTGTGATGGCTGCTCGGGTATCCACCGGGCGGCGATTCACTGGAAGTACGTGCAACCGCGAATCGGATTTGCGTACTCGTTGAACCAAAAAACGGTAGTGCGTGGGGGTTTGTACGTGACCATGCTGGACGGCGGCGCCTACGAGTATGGAACGGCGCAGTCTGCATCGTTCATGTCGACCCTGCTGCAAGGCCAGTTCCTGCGAGCCTCAACGGGAGGCAGCAATCCGGGATATGGAAGCTGGGATGCCAGTGCAATCCCTCAGCCCTCCCCGACTCCTCTCAGTCCGGGGCTAGCCAATGCCAAGGTCATCTTTGATTTCCCTTCAACTCACGCCAATCGTTATCCGGAGTTGCCCACCACAGGGACCGTTGGGAAAGCGCCTTACGATACTGCGTGGAACCTCGGTGTTCAACGGGAACTCCCGTGGGACATGTTCTTCACAGCGTCGTACGTCGGCAACCGGGCAATTCACCTGCCCACTACGCTGGAGCTTTCAAACCAGCCGAACCCATCGGTTCTAAAATACGGATCGCTGTTGGGTGAAGCGGTGAATTCTCCGGATGCGATTGCCGCGGGAATCCAGATTCCGTATCCGAACTTCGTAAGCGACTTCGGCGGAGCCGCCACAGTCGAACAGGCGCTGGCCCCGTATCCGCAATTCGGCGGGTTTTTCCCCGTGTACGAAATGGACGGAACTGCCTTCTATAACGCGCTGCAAATGCAAGCGGAGAAGCGCTTCAAGGCCGGCCTGAGTTTCCTGCAGGGCGTGACTTTCTCCAGGAACACGGCGAATACCTCGATTGGGTCCGCGCCATTTTCGCCCAACGGCTTGAATGCCTATAATCCCGGGCCAGAGTATGTTCCGTCTTACTTAGACCAGTTCTATGTCGTCACGACAGCGGCAACTTATGAACTTCCCATAGGGTATGGAAAGAAGTATCTACACAGCAGAGGTTTGTTGGGACAACTGGCGGGCGGATGGCAGATCAGCGCCATTCTCAACTATGGTGGCGGAACCGCGATGGGTGCTTTCAACGGCTTCAACCCGTTGCTGGTGAACGGCTTTGATCGTCCAGACATCGATCCCAGCGTTCACCTCCAGACTTTCGACTACAACTTATCTAAGAAATACTTCAAGGGAGAGCTACCGACGCAGCCAGTGCAGTTCGCCACAAATGCCTTCACAAACACTGGAGCCTGGGGAGTCGGCAACTCGAAGCGCGCTTACTCTGCGCTGCGGAGCCCACCGCTGCGCTTGGAGAACATTGGCGTCAGCAAGTACTTCAACATTCGAGAAGGTGTCCGGGCAATCCTGAAGGTGGACTATTTCAACGTGTTCAACCGGACGCGCCTGCAGGCACCGGACACCAATTCGCTCGACAGTACTTTCGGGCAGATCGTCAACCTGAGTTCGCAGATCTCGAATCGTCAGGGGCAAGCGACCTTCCGTATCGAGTTCTAGGAACTCGCAGAGGAAATGGCGGACGCAGACTATCCAAACTGTCTGCGCCCGCATCGTCTTTTCGCTCGTTCTCTAACGGGATACTGGAGATTGGGTCTGGCAGGTAAGAAATGAGAGCAGCGGTTTGGCATGGCCGACAGGATGTCCGCATCGAGCGAGTCCCCGATCCGCCGGCCCCTCCGGCCGGGCAGGTGCAAGTCGCAGTCCAGTGGTGCGGCATCTGCGGGACTGACCTGCACGAATATGTCGGTGGGCCACTTTACATTCCACTGGAACGTCCGCACTCGCTAACCGGTGTGCAGGCGCCTGTGATCATCGGGCACGAGATGTCGGGCCGAGTGGTCGCAGTCGGCGATGGCGTCGAGAACTTCGCGGTTGGGGACCGGGTTGCAGCCTGTCCGATTGTTGGGTGCCAGAGGTGCCGGTGGTGCCGCTCGGATTCCATGGCGCAGTGCGATCAAGTCGCTTTTCTCGGCACTTCCTGGACCGGCGGAGCGCTCGCGGAGAGGCTGAACCTGAATGCATACCAGTGCTATCACTTGAGCGACTCGCTCAGCGACGAGATCGCGGCACTGGTCGAGCCATTCTCATCTACAGTGCGGGCGGTGGCCCAGGGGCGCCCGACAAGCGAAGACGTAGTGGCCATTGTTGGCGCAGGTCCCATTGGCCTTATGGCGCTGATGGCTGTGCGCCTGCGTGGAGTCAAGCGCGTGGTCGCCATCGAAACGGCGGAAGGGCGTATCGAGGCTGCGAAATCGTGCGGCGCCGACTACGTGATCAATCCAGCGCGCGAAGATGCCGAGAAGCGGGCGCGCGAACTTACCGACGGCGAAGGCTTCCGCCTCGTCGTCGAATGCGCGGGGCAGCCCGCTTCGGTTCTGATGGCAGCAAAGCTGACGCGCACCCGCGGCCATCTGGTGATCATGGGCGTCTTCGAGAAGCCAGCGGCGATCGATCTCACCGATGTTGTGTTCCGCGAGAAGATGATCACCGGTAGCATGAGCGGATACGGGCTCTATGACGAAACGATCCGCATGATGGCCGATCCGCGCTTTCGCGGAGAGTTGCTCATCACCGACCGGATTGGCCTGGACGACCTGATCGGCAAGGGATACCACGGCCTTCTTCACGAAAAAGAAAAGCACATCAAGATGCTGGTCCGGCCAGAATAGCCGACGTTTGTAGCCTTCAAGGTGTACTAGTTTTTCTTCGACAAATATTGAGACTAACGAAATCGGGCACAACTGACTTGGAAGTATCCGAGCGGCCCGCGGCTCCTAATTCCACTCCGTATGCTCAATCCGGAGCACCCGCTCCACCACGCTGTCGCGCACGCCGAACATCTGCCGGTGCAGTTGAATCGTTCCGTCGTGATACTGCACACGAATACGAAGCCGGTCCCCCACCTTGATGGCTTTCCCCGCGTCCGGTTCCACGATCTCGAGCGGCGCATGCTCGGCATGCAGCGCCTTCACCTTCAGGCTGCTGCATCCCACAATCGGAGGCAGCCCGCGCTCGCCACTGATCGCCTTGCAGCCGGCGTCGACCACGATTCTTTGTCCCTCCGTCTTGCTCACCACCGTACACAAGACGGAAAGCGCAGGCTGAAAATCCGGAGCATACGGGACGTACCACGAGTCCATGAACAGGTACGAGCCCGCCTGCACTTCCGTCACTCCCGGATAAGTGCCGCTGATCGTGTAGTCTCCCGTCCCGCCGCAACTCACGATCTCAGCCGGAATCCCCGCTTGCTCCACCAGTTTCTTCGCTTCGATCAGCTTGCTAAGTGCCTCGCGTATAGAGCGGTCTTTCTCCGGCCCCGGAATCTGCGGCTGCAGATGTCCCTCGTAGCCCATCAGCCCGCGAAAACGCAGTCCGCTGGCGACAACTTTCTTCGACAACTCCATCGCCGCCTCCGGAGTCGCCACGCCGCAGCGCTTCAGCCCCAGGTCAATGTCCACCAACACGTTCAGCAGACCGCGGTCCGGTCCGGCAGCCTCACCCAACTGCTCGACAATCACCGCGCAGTCCACCGCCACGATGACGGGAGCCCGGCGTGACAGTTCCACGAACTGCCGGATCATCCCGGGCCCGGCGATCTCATTGGCGATCAGAACATCCTTAATGCCGTGCTTGACCAGAAGTTCCGCCTGCCAAAGCCGCGCGCAAGTAATGCCCGCAGCGCCGGCCGCAATCTGTTCGTCAGCCAGCGCCAGGATCCTATGATTCTTGAAGTGAGGCCGCAGCTTCGCCGGCGCCGTGCGCAGCCACGCCTTCATCTTCGCCAGGTTCGCCTCCATGGCCGGCAAATCCAGCAGCAATGCGGGCGTTTCCAGGTCTTCAATCCGCATCCGTTTTCGTCCTCAGGCGCACTGCGTCTACGGCAAAATCTCTTCGTAGAGTTTGACCACGAACTCTTCTACGAGCTGCGGCCGCACGTCGTCGAAATAGTGGGTGATGTAGGGCATTGCACAATGCTTGTCGAACGTGGGCTTGTCGGTCCATTTCTCGATGAACGTGATCCAGCGCGGATCGTCGGTCCTCTGATTCAATTCGTACCGCAGACACCCCTTTTCCTTGTGCGTCGGCTCCATCAGAATGTGGAGCGCGTCGATCAGGTCGTCCGTCTTGCCTTCCCTCGCCCGGAATTCGGCCACGCACACCACCTGCACTTTATTTCTGGCAACCATGTCTTCACCTCGTGATTGTGGATGAATGCTCGTTCTTCATCGACAGATACAGTTCGTGCGCCTTCTCCGGCTTCTCCCCGTCGTGCACCACCGCCCGCACCGCCTGGAGCATGGCTGCTGGTGCTTCCGACTGGAAGATGTTGCGTCCCATATCCACGCCGGCCGCACCCTCCTGTACTGCCCGATATGCCATCGTGAGAGCGTCCAATTCCGGCAGCTTCTTCCCGCCCGCCATCACCACCGGGACGGGGCACGACGCAGTCACCGTCTCAAAGCCCTCGGCGACGTAATACGTCTTCACCACCTGTGCACCCAGTTCCGCGCAGATGCGGCACGCCAGCCGAATATACTGCGCGTCCCGCGTCAGGTTCTTACCCACCGCCGTCACGCCCAGCACAGGAATTCCCGCTCGGTTTCCCTGGTCCACCAGCCGGGTCATATTGTGCACTGACTGCGTTTCGAACTCGCCGCCGATAAATACCTGCACCGCCACTGCCGCCACGTTCAGCCGCGACGCGTCCTCCATATCCACGGCGATCTGTTCGTTCGAAAGTTCCTTCAGGATGCTTGGACCGCCACTCGCCCGCAGCACCACGCCTTGCCCGAACGCCGCCGGAATCGTCGTCCGCAGCATGCCCCGCGTTAACATCAGCGCATCGGCGTATGGAAGCAGGGGCACAATGTTTAGATCGACGCGCTCAAGGCCCGTAGTCGGGCCCTGGAAATACCCGTGATCGATGGCCAGCATCACCGCCTTGCCGCTTCTCGGTTGAAAAATGCGCGCCAGCCGGTTCTTCATGCCCCAGTCCAGCGAATCCGCGCCCTTCACGAAAAATGATTGCGTCTTGACTGGAATGCCCAGCCCGAAATCTTTGCCGCCACTCGGATCATCTTTATCAGCCACGACTCTCACCCTCCTTCTTTTTCAATCCCTCACAAAAACCCTCAAACATCAGCGCCACCGAGGTCGCGCCCGGATCCTGCACTCCCCGGCTGCGCTCTCCCAGATTCTTCGCTCGCCCGATCTTCGCGACGAGGTTGGTTGTCGAAGCAGCGCCTTGCTGCGCCGCCTGCGCCGCCTTCTCCAGGCAGTCTCTTGCGCTCGATCCCGCGTCCGCTGCGGACCGGAAACCGGCCACCGCCGGCAGCAGCGCATCCATCATTGTCTTGTCTCCGATGGCTGCCTTGGTATGCTTTTTGATCGCGGCTACACCCCCCTCGAACATCGCCGATAGCGCCTCCGCATTCAGTTCTGCATTGGTTGGGACCTTTTCCGACATGCCGAGAAACAGGCTTCCCAGCAGCGGCCCCGTCGCTCCGCCGTCAATCCCCGCCAGTCCCCAGCCGATGTCCGAGAGAAACTCCGCCAGCGGCTTGGCGCCGCACTCGGCAATCGCCTTCTCGATCACATTCGTGACTCGGAGCATCGTCGTTCCATGATCGCCGTCACCCACCGCCGAATCCAATTGCGAGAGGTATGCATTCTGCTCGCGGATTCTCGCAATCGCTCCTTCCAGCATTGCGATCACTTCCTTTTCGTCGATGATGACCATAGATTCCGCTGGCCCCAACCTCTACTCCGAGCCTTCAAACCGAGTCTCAACGGAAGGTCAGATACGGTGTGTCGCAGGGAGCATCCCATAGCCGCAGCAGTTCGTCGTCCATGCGCGCTATGAACATCTGGAAACCCGCCTGCTCCTGCGTCGTGATGTACTCCCCGACCAGACTACGCGCCACGTCGATCTTTTTTCCCGCAAGCATCTTCTTCACGCTCCGGAACACGATAAACAACTCCATCAGCGTGGTCGCGCCCGCCCCGTTCAGAATTACAAGCAGCTTCTCTCCGGCCTTTACTTCCAGGTCATCCAGCAGTTGCTGCAGCATGATGCCGGCCGTCTCGTCCGCCGTCTTCAGCTTCATGCGCCCGGTGCCCGCCTCTCCGTGTTGCCCCATGCCGATTTCCATTTCGTCATCGGGAAGGGAAAAGATCTCCTGCCCGGTCGACGGATGCGTCGCCGTCCGCACCGCCACTGCCAGTGTCCGCATGTTTCGCTCCATGCGCCCGGCGACCTTGTAGACTTGGTCCAGACTCTGACCTTCCTCCGCCGCCGCGCCTGCAATCTTGTACACCGGCAGGAAACCCACCAGCCCGCGGCGCTCCTCCGGCTTTTCCCGCGGACCGGACGAGATATCTTCGTGTGTCAGCAATTGCTTGACCTGGAGCCCTGCTTTCCGGGCCATTTCCATGGTCATGCTTGCCGCCAGCACGTCGCCTGCATGATTCAGTACAACAAACAGGATCCCCGCCCCGTGATCCGCCAGTTTCAAGGCCTCCAGGCAGCGCGGCGGGCCCGGGGCGGCAAAGATCTCTCCCGGCACGCTGATGTCCAGCATACCTTCGCCTACGAACCCGCTCAGCCCCGGCTCGTGCCCGCTGCCGCCCAGCGTGGCAATCCCGACCTTCCCCTTGGCCTTTGGCTTGGTCCGCGCCACCAGGTAATTTCCCGCCAGGCGCACCTGTTTCGGATAGGCCTGCGTGTACCCCTCGAGCAATTCATGTACGACGTTTTCAGGCTGGTTGATGAACTTCTTCATTTTCATTGGTATGGCCTCGATCTTTGTTCAAACGCCGAACGTTGTTGCAAATGGAGTCTTCGATAAGACAATACCCCGGGGAAAGTTCACAACGGAAGGTCGGAAGGAGTCTATAAACTTCCGCCCAAAATTTATCGCAAAACTCGCGGTAGTCGACCGCGTTTCAAAGGAGCCGCTCCATGTGCCCCTGGCGGTTTGCATCGTTCAAGGGGGGCCAGAGCTTTTCTACAAAATTTGTCTATATCTTTTCTAGATTGCGTTTACTCGAAGGTCTACTATCCGCGGCTGTTGAGGTTCCGCCCGAGAAATCGAGCGGTCGCGAGGACACGGGGATCGTAGCCGCCAAACCTTCCCCGGAGTTTTCGGGTATTTCATGGAGCTACGGCTCGCAGCATCCGATCTCAGCACACCCAGTCAAGAGTGGGAGGGAATCTTGATTGCATCGATTATCCCCAAGACCTCGGTGAAGAACAGTACGCATTGTAGTCTGACCCTATTTTTTGTGCTGCTACTATGGCCTGCCACAATGTTGGCCGAGCCGGGAATCGTGACCTTTTCCAAGGCTGCTGCTTCGGTCGAAGCCTACGATTACGTCGAGGTCACCGCCACCATCGAACAACCGGATGTAGCCAACCCGTTCACCGACGCATCCCTTTCCGGAACCTTCCAAGCGAAAGACGGCGCCAAGAGCTGGAAGGTTGATGGATTTTCCGACAGCAGCGACGGCAGCAGCTACCGCATTCGATTCATGCCCGCGCAGCCTGGCGACTACGCGTATACCGTCACGTATGCACAGGGGTCATACCAGCGAAGCGTCAAGGGCGAGTTCCATGCATCGGACGGACATCGGCGGGGTCCCATCGCCGATGATCCTAAGTATCCCTGGCATTTCATTTGGGCGGGTACCGGTGAGCACTACTTTTTTAACGGCACGACTGCATACTGGCTGGTAGGTTTTCGCGACGAGCACGTAATCCAATACAGTCTGGATCGACTGCATCGACTGAAGGTGAACCGGCTGCGTGTGACGATCGCGGGCCGCGAATGCATCACGTTCTTTGGCGAACCGCTGATGATCGGCCCGGAGTGGACGGCCTATCCCGCCGCCTGGCCAGCCAAGAACGCAGAGGATCCTCTCCATCCCGGATTCAACTATTCGCGTTTCAATGTCCCTTATTGGCAGAAGTTCGAGAGGATGCTGGAGTTCGCCCGCGAACACGACATGATCATTTCCCTCGTCCTCGACATGAACGACAGCAAAGTTCACCCGGACGCAGGCAGCGAGGATGAACGCCGGTTCATTCGGTATGCGGTGAATCGCTTTGGGGCATTCTCCAATATCACCTGGGACTTGGGCGACGATCTGGACTTCTACCGCGACGAGAAATGGACGCACGAGACGGGCACGCTAATTGTGGACCTTGACCCTTACAAACATTTGGCCACGAGTCATCCGGCGGCCAGCAACGATCACCAGGATCGAGCCTCTGCGTGGTTTGGATTCACTTCCTACCAGGAATGGTCGCGCGACCAGCACCGGCTTATGCTGGAATCCCGCAAGCTGCAGGAGAAGACCGGGCGCATTATCCCGCAGACGAATGAAGAATACGGCTACGAAGATCATTATCCTCGCTGGGCCGCTCCCGGTTCCGATTCGACCGATGCCCTGAGGCGCGCCGCTTGGGATATCGTGATGGCCGGCGGTTACCAGACGGCGGGTGAAACCGCACGCCGCGGAACAAATGTCGGCGCCGACATGGGCGGCGGATGGATGAATGGCCGTGGCGACGACACCATGACTATGTTTTTGGGTTACGGCCACATGGTCGACTTCTTCGAGGGGTTCGAGTGGTGGAAAACGAATCCACATGATGAACTGGTCAACAACGGAAACTATTGCCTTGCGGACTCAGGCAAGACTTATGCCGTATACATTCCCAAAGGAGGTCCGGTAACAGTGAAGCTTGAGCCCGGACACTACCAGGCCTACTGGTTCAGCGCGGCTACGGGCGAGAAGATTGACCTGCCAGATGTGCAGGAGTCGCAGTGGACCTCACCTGCGCCGCCAGACAAGAATGACTGGGCGATTCTTCTGACGGCGCGGTAATGCCGAGTCCCGGCCATAGAAGCAATATGCGCCGGGATAGTCACGGGTGACAGATCGCGTCCCAGCCTATAAGACTGATCCACGCGACAGCACCACGGCGCGCTCGATCACGTTCTGCAGTTCGCGAATATTTCGCGGCCAATCGGAGCGGCTGAGGATCTCCATGTTGTCCTGCGCCACGCCGGTGATCTGCTTGCCGAGTTGGCGGGCAACCCGCTCCACGAAAAATGTCGTCAGAAGCGTGTTGGAGGTTCCGCCGATCGGATCGTGCCAGCCAACCGTATCGGCGATGACCGAGCAAAGGATCCGGCCATATCGGAATACAGGACGAAGCCCGTGGTGAGCCGAGCGATGTGATGCGCCTTCAGCGTGTCGGGCATGTTGTAGCGCTCGACGGGCATTCGAAGTTGTAGAAAATTCCGCCGACATTCGCGCCGCCTTCCCGGTCAGTGACGCGCACTGCGGTTCCCCGCATCAACACATGAAACCAGGTGGCGTCTGGCTGAATGGTTTCTTCCGAGAGAATGGGTGTCTCGCCTCGGATGCTAAGGATCGTCGACTGTAAGACTCAGGAACCAGCAGGAAACTACCGAGAGGCGGGAGGGCCGCAGCAGACGCACATCTTCGTCAGGCGGAGGTACACGTCCAGCGTGATATTCGCCCGAGAGGCCCGCGCTGCAAATCCACACATGGGACGCGGTCTCACACGAGTGAGCCGGTTAGCGCCAAATACAATTTCAGCTGTGGATGATCGAGTTCTTCGATAGGGAAAGGATGGCGGGAGTACTCTCGCCTCCGAGACGCGGCTAAGGCGAGTCCGCAAAGCGAAGGGTGTAAGCCTTCGCCGGATCAAACGGTTTGTCGATCACTTTCAGCTCCAGAAGCTGGTTGTACATCGTCGTCCAACGTTCAGCCTCCATTGTTCCGAGCTGCCTATTCGATCGATCGTCGCCGGTCACGAAGCCTCCGTCACGCAATGCCTGCCAGGTGAACTGCATCCATTGCGGATTCAGGGCAGGGTTGACCTTCGAGATGGCGGCGTTGGCAGCCGCAGGGTCGGTCAGATATTCCTGCCATCCTTTGAGAGAGGCGCGGACGAATCTGGCTACGACATCCGGGTTCTGGCTCAGGAAATCGCGGGTTGTGAACATGACGCGATAGGGGTTGTAGCCGGCCTCAGCGGTGAGGAGCACGCGAGTTTCAATTCCAGCCTGCCGCGCGAAGTACGGTTCCGAGGTCGCGAAGGCTTGCTGGATGTATCGTGGGTCGGCGACGAAGTTGGCCACGCTAAACGTGGCGGGGATTTCGCGTACGCTGTCGAGCTTGTAGCGCTTCAATAAATACTCGAACCAGGTAGAGCCTGCCTTGACCGCAACGGTGTGCCCGTTCAAGTCTGCGAATGAGCGGATGGGGGAGTCCTTGCGGACCATAATCCCCTGGGGATCGCGTTGCATGGTGGCAGCGACGGCAACGAGGGGCTGGCCATCTGCCACCGCTTCCAGAATCTGATCGGAGCCGGCCAGACCGAACTGAGCTGAGCCTGAAGCCACCTGCTGGGGAACAACCACGTACGGCCCACCCGGTTGAATGCTCAGGTCGAGGCCTTCCTGCCTGTAGTAGCCTTTCACCAGTGCCGTGTAAAAGCCGCCATGTTCCGGCTGCGGGTACCAGTCGGCCTGCAATGTGACTTTCACCAGGCCCGAGCCCTGGCTGCGCTCTGCCGATGAACCGTGGCAACTTATCAGCAGCGCCGTCAGGAGGACCGCAAGGCAGGCGGTGGACATCCGGAATCTCGTCATGGTGATCTGCCTCGAAGCTGGGACTTCTGGGAGCAGCCTAGCACCCTTCCCGCACTGTTGGCGGTTAGACGTTATACAAGATTTACTGATAGGAGCGTGCGATTTTTTCGATTGTCGAGGGCCCGGCGCTGCTGCTAGAGTGCGCCAATGGCGAGCGCGGCAGCCGGACACATACGTGTGAGACGGCTGGACGAGGAGCGCATGCGCGAGCTGTACCGCTTCACAGCCCGCACGCTGGAGACGTCGCGCCCGGTGCCCTTCGGAGCGCTGATCGTTGACAGCGAGACCGGCGAGCGGCTGGTGAGGGCTACGAACGCGGTGATGCGCGAATCCGATCCAAGCTCGCACGCCGAGTTGCGCGCGGTGCGGTTGGCTTGTAAGAAGCTGAAGAGTCCAAGATTGGCCGGGTTTACGATGTACTCGACCTGCGAGCCGTGCCCGATGTGCGCGGCGAATGCGCTGTGGGCGCGATTGGATCGTATCGTATTTGGCGCGACCATCGCCGACGCCAGCCGCCATTGCCTGCAGATCTATATTCCGGCAAAAGAGATCGCGCGACGTTCCGATATGAGCTGTCGAGTGGAAGGACCCGTTCTACGAGAGCTTTTTAATACGCTTTTCACGCACCCGAATATGCAGAAAGCGTTTCGCAGTTGGAGCAACAGTAGAAACCGTCGCGACAATCGATAGACGGCATCCACAACTTTGATATGAGCCCAGACCACGCCAGCGCACTGGCTTCTATTCTCGGCGACGAGTCTCGAGTCCTGACTCATCCGCAAGTGGTCGAGCGGTTGTCGCGTGACTTTTACTGGTACTCGCCCGTGCTGCGCAAGCAGCTTGACGGCAAGGTTGGCGACCTGGTGGTGCAACCGCTGAGCACTCGCGAAATTCAAGACGTGCTGCGCTACTGTCGGACCGAGGGCGTCCCGGTAACGGCGCGTGGGGCGGGAACCGGCAACTATGGGCAAGCTGTTCCGCTGCAGGGCGGCGTGGTGCTCGATCTAGCGCGGATGGACCGGATCGAATCCATCGAGCCGGATGGAGTTGCAGTCTGCCAGCCTGGCGTGCGCTTGGGCGCATTGGAGACGGAGGCGCGAAGGTGTGGATGGGAACTCCGCTGTTATCCTTCGACAATCGTGAAGGCGTCGGTGGGCGGATTCCTGGGCGGCGGCTCAGGCGGAATCGGCTCGGTCGCGCACGGGGCCTTGCGCGACTTCAATACCGTGCGTGCTCTTGAAGTAGTTACCATGGAGGTGGAACCGCGTGTGGTGTTCCACGATGGCGAGGCGGTGCACGACATTCTTCACGCGTGGGGGACGAACGGCGTGATTTCGCGGATCTGGTTGGCGCTGGCCCCGGCAGTGGAGTGGTCGCAGTGCGTAGTCGCGTTCCATGCCTTCGCTGCGGCGTTCGACTTTAGTGAGCGCATCGCGACCGGCGCGTCCTGGACCAAACGGCTGGTCACCACGTTCGAGTGGCCAATCCCGTCGTTCTTCACACCGGTAAAACAGTATGCACCGCAGGGCAGGTCGCTGATCTTTTTCCTGATTGCTTCCGAACAACTCTCTATGCTGGAAGGAGCCGCTCGCGAGGCCGGCGGCGAAGTCACCTACTCGAGCGCATATGGCGGGTTGCGTACACTGCCGCTGCTCTCCGACTACACATGGAACCACACCACGCTGTGGGCATTGAAGACCGATCCCGCTTATACCTACCTGCAATGTGGATTCGATCCGGGCCAAGCGCGCGACCAGATGAAACAACTGCGCGAGCGCTTCGGCCATGAGATTCTCTTCCACATGGAATTTATGAAGAACGGAACGGGCCAGGTCTTTCCCGGGGCGATCCCGCTGGTCTATTACACGACGGAAGAGCGGCTGAATGACATGATCTCGTTCTGTCGCGAGATTGGAGTCTTCGTCGCCAATCCGCACGTGAACAACGTGGAAGGCGGCGGCCGGTACCGAGCCGACAACGTGCAACTGCTGGCCAAGACACGTTACGACCCGAAAGGGCTGCTGAATCCGGGGAAGATGATCACCTTTCGCGCACAAGAGGTGGCGGCAGCAACGGGCACAACGCGATGAAGACATGGATCCCCGACGGCCGCAACTTTGCCTATCTGAATTGGAAGCAAGTCGACGCGTTGCCGCGCGATTCGACCTTGCTTGTGCTGCCGACCGCGGCCATCGAGCAGCACGGCTACCACTTACCACTGGCGACTGACACGCTCATCAGCAATCTGCTGCTGGGCCACGCCATCAAGAAACTGCCGGCGGAGTTGCCCGTGTACGCGCTTCCTCCGGTGCACTATGGCAAGAGTAACGAGCACATTGGTTTCGCGGGGACGCTCGCGGTGAGCGCTTCTACGTTTATGGCGGTGCTGCGCGACCTGGGGGCGAGTCTGGCCAGCGCTGGATTTCAGAAACTCGTGCTCTACAACACGCACGGCGGCAATACGGCGCTGATCGATGTAATGGCCCGCGACCTGCGTGCGGAGTTCGGTCTGCGAACCTTCGCGCTGCACGGCACTGGGGGAATCTCGTTCGAGGGCCTGAGTCCGCAGGAGCGCGCCTATGGATTTCACGCTGGCGAGGTGGAGACCGCACTGCTGCTCGCCTCCGTGCCGGAGCTCGTGGATCGATCGGCATATACCGTCAATTACATTGCCGACATCGCGAACCCGGAACTGCTTCTGCCCGAGAACGCCCCCGCAACCTTTGCGTGGCTGACTCGCGACATTGCATCCAGCGGCGTGATGGGGGACCCGCGCCCCGCCACAGCGGAGAATGGCGCCCGCTGGCTGGAACAGGCCGCTACCCGATTGGCCGCCGCACTGGAGGCAATGTCAATCTACCCGAACAAGCGCCAACCATGAGCTCCCAAGGATGAGCGAATCGTACTGGTTCGATTGCGGCAACGGCGTGCGCCTGGAGCGGGGCGCGCGCTGTCGGATGTCTGACGGCGTGCATCTGGTGTCGGACCACTATCACCCTCCCCAGGCAGTTCCGCACCCCACGCTGCTGATGCGGCAGCCCTATGGTCGCGATATCGCATCGACCGTCGTCTATGCGCATCCCGCATGGTTCGCTCGACACGGGTATAACGTCGTCATCCAGGACGTGCGCGGCCGAGGACATTCAGAAGGCGAGTTCTATCCTTTTCGACACGAGGCGCGGGATGGCGCGGAGACCATTGCGTGGTTGCGTACTCGAGCTGAGTCGAACGGGCGTATCGGGATGTATGGGTTTTCTTACCAAGGGGCCACGCAGTTGTTGGCCGCTGCCGAACAACCGGAGGGCCTGCAATGCATTTCACCCGGTATGACTACCTGTGATCTTTATCACGGCTGGTTCTATCGGCAGGGAGCGCTGCGGTTCGCTTCGAGTCTCGGCTGGGGACTGCAAATGCTGAAGGCCGACGCGCGCCGCAGAAAATTGCGGGAAGCCAGTGATCGTGTTGAACGGGCGTGGGCCGCACTCGCCACGCAGACTGCGGTGCTTCCTTTCCGCGATCATCCAGCCCTGCAGAGTGAGGGCATGCCGGAATATGTGCTGCACTGGTTTGATCACGCAGAGCCTGGCGATTACTGGACGTCTCTGGATGCGAGCCAGTCGCTTCACCGCATATGCGTGCCGGCCTTGCATTTCTCGGGATGGTACGACACTTATGTGGAGGGCAGCGTTCAAGGCTTTGCGGATCTGTGCGGCAACGCCGGTAGCGAATTTGCACGTGCGCACCAATATTTAATCGCCGGGCCATGGCAGCACATTCCCTGGGGCGATCGAATTGGCGCGGCGGACTTCGGGCCCGAGGCTTTGCTGGACACGGATGCAATCCTACTGAGATGGTTCAATCATTGGCTGAAGGACTCAGGCGAGTTTGCGGGCGAGCCGAGGGTCCGCCATTTTGTGCTGGGGGAAAACTCCTGGCGGCAGGCTGAGACTTTTCATGCAACCGCCACTCACGCCTTCTATCTGCACAGTGCCGGCAAGGCTAATTCGCGCAAGGGCGACGGCGCGCTCACATCGGCTCCGCCTGCTTTCGAGGAGCCAGCCGATATCTTTGTCTATGATCCCGAGGTGCCCGTGCTGGCGCCGGGCGGGCCCGCGGCTCTGAGCGGGCAGTTTGACCAAGCCACATTGGAGTTGGGCAACAACGTTCTGGTCTACACGTCCGAGCGGCTCGCGCAGCCACTAACTGTATTTGGCACGCCACGCGTATCGCTTTCTTGCGCGACCTCTTCGGCGAATACAGACTTTGCTACGAAGTTAGTTCGGGTTCGGCCCAATGGCGCCGCGGAATTCATCTGTATCGGGATCGCCCGGTCCACCTGGCTGTTTGCTGGAACTGGCTACAGCGCAGGCACCATTCATCGGTGGGATTTCGACCTCGCGCCCACTTCCTGCCTTTTCGAGCCGGGCGACCGCGTCCGCCTGGAAGTCGCCAGCAGTGCGTTCCCGTTGTACGACCGGAATCCGGGAAGCGACGTGGGGTCGTGCCGAGCGACCTCATGGGATTGGCAGCGCTCGACCCAGATCGTCTATCACGACCTCGAACATTCGTCCGTGTTGTATCTGCCGGTGAGCGAGAGCGGCCGATGACAGAAACATTCGTTGCGCCGCAGGTTGAATTTGCCGGCGTGAGCAAGAGCTACGCAGACGGGCGGCGCGTGCTTGATGCGCTCGACGTCACAGTTGCCAAGGGAGAATTCGTCACTCTGCTTGGTTCTTCGGGGTGTGGCAAGTCCACGATATTGAAGTTGATCTCCGGGCTTACGCCACCGAGTTCAGGAACGATCCGGATCGACGGAATGTCACCCAAGAACGCTCGTGAGACTGTTTCCTATATCTTCCAGGATGCGACCCTGCTACCCTGGCGCACCGTGCGGCAGAACGTGGGTCTAGGCTTGGAGTTGGAAGGCGTTAACGGCGACCGGCGTGGGGAGAAGACGGCTTTCCTGCTCGATCGGGTGGGGCTTGGAACTGTTGGCGAAGCTTATCCACGGGAACTGTCGGGCGGAATGAAGATGCGTGTCTCCATCGCGCGAGCACTGGCGACGAGCCCGAGGCTTCTCCTGATGGACGAGCCATTCGCAGCACTGGACGAGATGACTCGCGACCGCCTGAATGAAGAGTTGCTGCGGTGGCGTGAAGAACAAGAATGGACTGGTGTCTTCGTTACCCACTCCGTGGCAGAGGCAGTTTTTCTATCCACACGAATCGTTGTACTCGCCTCAAATCCGGGACGCATCCACACCGTTATTCCCGTGGAACTGCCTTTCCCTCGAACCTCGGCTTTGCGGGCCTCTCCGGGGTTCGGCACGCTGGCCTTGGAGGTGTCGCGCACCTTGCGGGAGGCGACTCTGCCATGAGACGGCGACTGGTTCCGTTGGCAAACGCGCTGTGTGTGTTCGCGGCCATGCTTCTGTTGTGGCAGTTGATCCTATGGATGTTTCGGGTCCCGCCCTTCATGCTGCCTTCACCGTGGGCGGTGGCCCGCGCCGTGGTGGCGCGATTCCCGACACTCGTGACCTCGTTATCCATCACCGCCGGGGAAGCTGGCGGAGGATTGCTCGCGAGTATTGTGGCAGGAGTGATCGTCGCTTTGATCTTTGCACAGTCGCGGTGGGTGCGGCGGATGCTCTATCCGTATACGATTCTGCTGCAGACGGTCCCGATCGTCGCGATTGCCCCGCTCATTCTGATGTGGTTCGGCGCGGGGGCTGCGGCGGTAACGCTCATCGCGTTCATCATTTCCCTGGCTCCGGTCATTGCCAACACCACGCAAGGCCTGATTAGTGTCGACGAGAATCTGGTGCATCTTTTTTTGATGCACAATGCTTCGCCGCGACAATTGCTCTTCAAGCTGCGGCTGCCGCATGCGGTGCCGTCGCTGTTTGTCGGGATTCGCATCGCCAGCGGGATTTCCGTCATCGGCGCCATTACCGGAGAGTTGTATGCGGGATCAAGCCAGGTGGGCCAAGGCGGATTGGGCTACTCGATTCTGTACGCCTCGGCGCAATTGCAGACCGATTATCTTTTTGCCCTGGTGCTGGCGGCTACTGTGCTCGGCTTCGGTTTCTTCTTTATTGTGATGTTTCTGGAGTGGTATTTCCTGCATCACTGGCACGAGTCCGCGCGGACGCAAGAAAGTGACTGAGTGAGGACATGCTTATGCTACGACTGGAAACAAAAACGGGGTGGTGGCTGGTCACGCATCCCGACCATGCGCGCCTGGCTGGAGCTTTTGCCGAGCGTTGGGGTAATGATCACTTTCTGCCGCCGGAACCGCGCGCTCACGTACTGAAAGGAATTGCGCGCCACGACGACGGCTGGGCCGCCCGAGACGCCGCGCCCCAGATCACGCGCCAGGGCAAGCCGAGCGCGTTCTCCACCGAGCTTGTCGGCAAGTATTCTGCGTTCGAGGAAATCGACCTTGCAGACTACCTGGCGGTGCGGGAACGCGCCGTGCGCCTGATTGCCGCGGAGGACGCGTACGCGGCGGTGCTCATCTCGATGCACACTTACAGCCTGCTGACGGAACACGCGGACCGGTCGACCATCGTTGCCGAGCAGTTGCCACTGCTGGACGAATTCCTTTCACAACAGAAAGAACTTCAGCAGTCCCTGGTGAGCGATATTGAAGGGAGCGGAGCGTTTTCCCCGGAGCAAGCAAGTGAATCGGCAATCCGGGACCACTTCCGATTGCTGCAGGCGACGGATAACCTTTCCTTGCTCACGTGCGTGGACTTCCGTGCACCGGCTGACCTGCTGCATCCTCTGCGCCTGCGCGATGGAGGATACAACCGAGTCAAGGTGAAGGCCGTCGACTCGCGCCGTTTTGTTCTGAATCCTTACCCGTTCGACGAGCCGTCACTCACCTTTACTTTTCCGGCGCGGCACGTGGAGGGGAATGTTTTCGTGTCGTCGGAAGAGTTGCAGCAGCGATTCAACGCAGCGCCGGCAGCGACTCTATCGGTTACAGTGAGCGCGAATTGATCAGTATCACGGAAGCAACGATACGTGCGCGGCGACGATCCGCCAGCCCTCGGGCAGTCGCACCCAGGTCTGGCTTTGCCGTCCGCGGACCAGTTGTCCATTCACGGTTCGCTCGAATTCCAGGGTGATGCTGCCGCAGTCCCGCCCAAACGTGACGATGTCTAAGCGCTGGATCGTGCGTGCCAGATTTGCCGACAGGCGCCCCTTGCGGAAGGCCCTGATCTCATCGATGCCGTATAGGTTCTCGGCCAACCCCATGCGCACGGCGTGCGGGGAACTCCAGAACATGCGCACCAGGGTCGCGACATCGTTCCCCACCAGTGCCGCCTCGTATTGCGGATGCAGCTCTCGGAGTTCGGCCAGAACTTCAGGGTCGTTGATGCGCATGCTCAGAATATCGTCTTCTCAGGAAGCACTCGTTTCGGAAGCGCGGCGCTGACCGTGTACATGGGTTCGTTGACGACCTGGCTTAACCTCAGGTGCATCGCCACGCTGCAAAGCAGGTACGCATGAACTTCCGAGAGGCCCCAGCGCGCTGCGAGGAAGTCGATCATGCGCGATGTGGCTACGCGGGCGGCGGCTACTGCATCCGGCGCCGATTCCACCACGATCCACGCTTCAGATTCCTGCGCGTGCGAGCCTCGGGTTTCGACGAATGGCCCTGCGAGCCTCTTTTGTTTATGCAACTCGAAACGCAGGGTTACATCTGCCGGACACTCGATTCCATTGATGCACACTTCGCCATCGCCCTGCGCGGCATGAGCGTCGCCGGCGGAGAACAACGCGCCCGCATTCAGCACCGCCAGATACAGGGTGGCGCCGTTAGAAAGCTCGCGCACGTCCATGTTGCCGCCAAAAATTCCCGGCGGGCGAGTGCGGAACTCGCCGTCCTCGGCAGGAGCTACGCCCATCACTCCGCAAAACGGCCTCAGTGGGACCACGGCCGGTGCGAGCGACCGGCTGGCCGGGCCGTCGAGCTGCCAGTGAAACAGGTAAGGTTCGGCAAAGCGCTCTTTCAGGAAGCCAAGCCCTGTGACCACACTCGACCATCCCCAGCCCTTGTGTGCAACCTCAAGGACATCCACCTGCAGAACGTCGCCCGGCTCGGCGCCCATGATGAAGATCGGCCCCGTGAGCGCGTGAATGCGGCCTCGGTCGATCTTGAGGTATTCCTCCACCGACATACCGGGCCGAACCTGCGCACCACTGGAATCGACGCACTCCATGTGGACTGTGTCGCCTGGTGCAATGCGCAGCCGGGGAGCGAGAGCCCGGTTCCAGCGAGAATGCGTGGGCTCGGCCGAGAGGGTATATTCCGCCACCTCGTTACACCTCCACCGTCATCTGTACTTCCACCAGCGCATGCCGAGGCAGGGCTGAAACACCAATGGCAGCTCGCACATGACGTCCAGCGTCGCCCAGTACCTGGACCAGGAGGTCGGACGCACCATTAATGACTTTTGGAGAGTCCGGAAATCCGGCGATGGCGTTGACGTACCCGTTCACGCTGATCACACTTCGAACAGCGTCGAGTGACCCCAGATGCTTCTTCAGCATTGCCAACTGGGCAAGAGCGCAGGCACGCGCGGCGGCGTAGCCCTCGTCGATGGTGCGATCCGCACCCACGGTTCCCGTGATTACACCCTTGGCATCGCTCGAAATCACGCCCGAAAGATAAACTACGTTCCCTACCGTTTTGACCGGCACGTAGTTGCCGCCCGCGGTGGGCAAGTCAGGGAGCAGGATCCCTAATTCCCGCATTCGTGCTTCGGTTCCCGGTGGCATCGAAGCGCAACCCCTCCCAGAGCGTGAAGTGGAGTCACTTTACCACAGCAGACTTACATTCTTGCCTCCCTCCCGCGGCTCCGCTAACATGTGCCATGCGAAAGCTGTTCACGGCTGTGTTCTGCGCGACTGTGGTTACGACTGCGATCGCGCTTCGTTTCTCGATCTCAGGGCCAACGGAAGCCGCACCCCGCCTCATCGAGCGTGCACACACACAGCGCCTCTCGCCTACGGATCTCGAGATCAGCGGAGAGATAGCCGGGCTGCCTGCTGGAAGTACGCGCTTTCTCGCGCGCGAAGAGTTGCTGGGTCTTCCTCAAGTCACTTATACGGTGAGCGACGATGCGAACTTCACCGAACCAACCGAGATTAGCGGCGTTCTGCTGGAAGACTTGAGCCGCGTGCTCGCGAGCGCCCCTGATTCCGCTCTTGTGATTGCGATTTGCGACGACCAATACCGCGCACACTACCCGCGCGCGTATCTCGCCGCGCATCAGCCTGTGCTGGTTCTCAAAGTGAATGGCCAGTCGCCCGAGCGCTGGCCGAAGGACGCGGAGGGTCACGACCAGAACATGGGACCTTACATGATTTCGCATCGCCAGTTCGCTCCGAGCTTCAAGATCCTCGCACATGCGGACGAGCCACAAATCCCCTGGGGCGTTGTTCGTCTGGAGCTCCGCAACGAGAAGACAGTTTTCGGTGCAATTGCGCCCCGTGGTCCTGCTGCCTCAGACGCAGACGTCCAGGCCGGGTATCACATTGCCGAACAGAATTGTTTCCGCTGCCACAATCAGGGAGATGAGGGAGGACAAAAAGCGCGCCATCCCTGGCTTGTACTGTCTGCGTGGGCAATGGCCACTCCGAAGCATTTCGCGGCCTATGTTCGCTACCCGCAGGCACAGGATGCGCATGCGCAGATGCCTCCGAATCCGGGTTACGACGATGCCACAATCCAGGCGCTGATCGCTTACTTCCGAACCTTCGAGTCTCCGGGGAAACCATGACCTTGCGCGCCGCCAAACTTTCACTGGTGTTCGCTGTGGCCTTGTTTTACACGTTCGTCGTTCTCAACAACCTCACCGATTACAAGTCAAACTACCAGTTCGTCCGTCACGTGCTGATGATGGACTCCACACTCCCCGGCAACCGTGCCATGTGGCGCGCGCTCAACCCGCCGGGGTGGCACACGGCTTTCTACGTTTCGATCATCATCTGGGAATCGATCGTGATGTTGCTCAGTTGGTGGGGAGGAGTGCGTTTGGCCCGGGCAATCTCTGCGCCGGCCGTCACATTTAATCAAGCCAAACGCATTGGGGTAATAGCTCTAACGCTAGCTCTCCTGATGTGGCTGGTCGCATTTCTGGCGGTCGGTGGCGAGTGGTTTCTTATGTGGCAGTCGAAGACGTGGAATGGACAGGATGCCGCCTTCCGGATGTTTACGGTGATTGGTATTGTGCTCTTGCTGCTTGCCCAACCAGAGTCGGACACCCAGCGCTAGATCAGCGGACTCGGTGCGTCTTGAATGTGGTCATCCCTTGCGTCCCTACATCTGTGCGTTGGGATTAGCACGTGCCATGCCGACCTCTCGTTTCCAATTCGGGAGCACGTCGGCCAGCGTGAACACCGCCATCGACGTGGAGTACTCTCCGGTAACTTGAGATGCATCCGCCAGGTAGAGGACGGTGTCGACAACGTCGCTTACGTTTGCGATTCTCCGCATTGGCTGCCGCGCGTTAAGCGAGTCCTTGGAATCATCCTTGTGCACGGGCGTGTCCACGACGCCAGGGCCCACGGCGTTGAAGCGGATACCTTCTTTTGCATACTCGAGCGCAAGATTACGGCGGACCTCCGAATGGAACCTGTTGCTCCGACAACAACAAGAACTTTGGCGTGGTGACGAACACGGTCAACCTTCCGCGCCTCATTCAGTTTGGTTTGAAGTTGAACTTCTGAGTACGGCAAGATTACCTCTCCGGGCCGGAAGCTCCTTCCGGCCCGGTTTTCCTTCCCCGACCTCTGGTATGCTTGCCCCCCATGAGAACCATTGCAACGATTGACTACTCGGAGGCGAAGCGAGCGGTCGACCTGATCGTGGAGCATGCGCTTCAGATGCAGAAAGCTGTAGTAGTCGCCATCGCTGACTGCCGCGGCGAGCTCATCGCGTTTGCCCGCTTGGACACAGCACCGGTGTCATCCGTCATTATAGCCATGAACAAAGCCTGGACTGCCGCGCGTGCAGGCAAGCCTACACAAGAGATTGGAGAAAAAGTCAGGCATCCGGAAAAAGGCCACGACATCTCGTATTACGGCGACCCCCGATTTGTGGGCTGGGGTGGTGGCATTCCAGTCTGGAAAAATGGCGAGGTTGCCGGTGCCGTCGCCGTCAGCGGATTATCGTCCAGTGAAGACGCACGCCTGGCCAAGCTGGGCGCAGACCTGATAACGCAACTTAACAGATGATTCGGAGTCCTGAGATGCGTTGGTTCAATTGTGTCACCTTCGGATTCGCCGTCGTGACCGCTACCGTGATCAGCCGAAAAAGGGCACAGTCGAAGTTTTCGGAATTGCCGAGAATCCATCTATAGTCGGGCAGGAGAAATGGTGTGGCAGACACAGCCGAGTACCTCGCTCGCATTCGTCAGTTTGCACAAGGGGATGATCCGCTAGCGCTGCAAAGAGAAACGCCACGGCTTTTGGCGGAACTCGTATCCAATACATCCGACGAGCGGCTCAGAGTGCGGCCCGGCAAGGACAAGTGGTCCATCGGCGAGATCCTTGCGCACCTGGCGGAAGATGAGATTGCGACTGCGTGGCGCTATCGTCAGATGGTGGAGCACAACGGCATTGCGCTGGCCGGGTTTGACCAGGATATGTGGGCTCGAATGGGGGAATATGCCTCACGCGTGCCGCAGGAATCGCTTGAGCTGTTCCGACTAGTTCGCACCACAAATCTGCAATTCCTGCAGCAGTTGGGGCCAGAGCAGTGGAACTGCTTTGGGATCCATGCCGAGCGTGGCCGGATCACGGTTCGGGAATTAGCCGCACATATGGCGGGACATGACGCCAATCACGTCGAGCAAATCCGCAAGATCCTGGGATGACGCTGGAGCAGCAACGCACTGAGCGACCGTTGCCCAACCGGAAAGCGAGTACGGTGCTGCAAATAGTACACCTAGGCAGTCCGACTGCCGTTGGTGTTAAAATCACGGGACTGTGCCGCAATTCGTGATAGAACGCGAGATTCCTGGTGCCGGATCGCTGTCAGAATCCCAGATCCGGGAGGTGTCACTTCGTTCATTGCAAACCCTGAAGGAAATGGGACAGCAGATTCAGTGGCTGCACAGTTACGTCACCGAGGACAAGGTTTACTGCGTCTACCTGGCGCCGGACGAGAACAGCATTCGTGAACACGCCCGCAGGTCGGGCATTCCAGCCGATCGTGTTTCCGCCGTTCGCCGTCTCATTGACCCTGCTAAATTCGAATAGCCGGCCCCGGCTCTTCCAGGGAGTATTGGATAGCTTTTTCCAGGCTCATGGAAAAACCGAGTGCCCAGGCGTCCTTGCCCTCCCGCTCACTAAGCGATTTCCACGCAGGTTGCAGCGTAGAATCGAGCTTAAGCTGTTCCGCTTGAGGCAGAGGAGCGCTGATCAGCCGGCGTAAGTGCGCTGCGGCAGCGGCCAGCGTCAGCGCCCGTGTGGGGTGTTCTCGAGCCAGCGCCAGACAAGCGTAACCTTCCAATGCGCGTGCCGCGCCGCGACGGTGCCCCAACCCCGCGAAAATTTCGAGGGCCTCGCGGTAGGCTGCGTGAGCACCCGCGTAGTTTCCCTGCTCACAGTCGATGCAGCCCAGATCAGTCAAGGAGCGAGCCGAGCCCCACTGGTCCCCAACTTCGCGGAAAGCCAGAAGGGCGCGTTGATACAAGACCCAGGCGGAAGCCACGTTGCCACGTTCGCGTGCGATGTCACCCTGCTGGTTGAGAGACCAAGCGGCTCCGCTGCGATCGCCGAGTTCCTCAAAAAGTCTCGCCGCCTCCCGCAGGGCCACGAGGGCGCGAGGATAGTCGCCTCGTACTTTGACCACGTTGGCTAAGTTGTGTAGGCAACGCGCTACCGCCAACTGGTCCGACAGGGCGCGCCAGCAAGCAAGGCTGCGCTCAAAATTGCGCTCCGCCGAGGAGTAGTCACCCCGATCTCTCTCCGATATCGCCAGAGCGTTCAACGACGCGGCGATGCCCGATTGATCGCCCAATTCTTCATAGAGGCAGAGGCCCTGTTCCAGAAAACGCTCTGCCGTTGGATAATCGCCCTGCGCCGTTGCCAGGGCGCCAATAAAGTGCGACACGCGGGCTCGTTCTTTTAAGCGGTCCGTGCCAGCAAGGCGCAGAACCGTCTCCAGCCGGGCGCGCCCCTCGGTCAGGTGTTCGCGCATGTCCCAGAATCGAAACAGAGCCACGCAGAGACGCAAACCCCAGTCCAGATCGACGGTCTGAAACAGCCAATCGAGAGCGAAACGGAAGTTATCGATCTCAGGATCGCACTGAGCCAGCCAGCGAGCACGATCCGCCGCACTCAGCTCTGGGTTGCCCTCCTCGGCCAGGACCAGACAGTACGCCGCATGCGCCCGCCGCGCGGCAGGTTGCTCACCGCTCTCGGCGAGGCGTTCGAGGGCATATTCGCGAATCGTTTCCAACATCGCGAAACGCGGGTCGGCTTCGGCCCGGTCCACACGCTGTATCAAATTCTTGTCCACCAAGCAGGACAGTTCTTCGAAAAGGTCGCCACCGAGGTCTCGACTTGTGTTGCAGACGGCTTCCGCCGCCTCCAGTGTGCATCCGCCCACGAACACGGAAAGCCGTCGAAACAGTTTCCGCTCGGTCTCAGTCAAGAGATCGTGACTCCAATCGATGGTCTTGCGCAGCGTCTGTTGCCGTTCGGGCAGGTCGAGAGCGCCACCAGTCAGCAATTGCAGGCGGCTTTGTAGCCGATCCAGGATTGCACTGGGCGGCAGTACCTTGGTTCGTGCCGCCGCCAGTTCAATCGCCAAGGGCAGACCATCCAGCCGCGAACAGATTTCCCGGATGGCAGCTGCATTTTCGGAACTAATCGCAAAATCGGGCCAGACGGCGGCCGCGCGTTGCTTAAACAGTTCCATTGCGGAATCCTGCGCGAGGGGTGCTACAGGGAATTCCTGCTCGCCGTAAATGCGCAGGCAGGCCCGGCTGGTGACCAGGATTTTGAGAGAAGGGCATGCTTCTAGAGTTTCAGCCACCAGGGTCGCGGCGGGGAGCACCTGTTCGAAGTTGTCCAGCAGGAGCAGGAATGGTCCTGAGTTCTGCAGTTGATCTGCAATCAGTTGTGGGAGGGTGCGTTTGGAGACCCGCTGGATTTCGAGCGCGTCCGCGATGGCCGTTGTGACCAAGTCAGGCTGCGTAATCGAGGCCAAGCCTACAAACTGAACGCCCCCGCTAAACTGGTCCGCAATCGCCACGGCTATCGCTACCGCCAGCCTGGTCTTTCCAGCGCCTCCTGGCCCCGTCAGGCTCAACAGCCGAACGTCTGATCTGAGCAGCAGTTCGGTGGCTTCTGCCACGTGGCTTTCTCGTCCGATGAGCGAAGTCCGTGGGACCGGCAGGTCGCAGCGCTTCCTGGCAATCTTCGCCGAAGACAGTTCATGGTCCTCGGACAAGTCAAAGGGATCCTTGGCATGAACGGGATGTGGCTCGCTCGAGCGTTGGATTACGTCGGCAGTGAATAGGTATCCGCGGCGAGGTACAGTCTTGAGCAATTGTTGGCTTCGATCGTCCAGTGCGCGGCGCAACTCAAGGGTACACTGCACCAGCGAATCGTCGGTAACGAAGGCATCGGGCCACACCGCCTGCATCAATTCCTGCTTGCCGATCAGACGTCCGGGATGCTCCACCAGGTACTTGAGGGTTTCATATACCTTGGGGCGAAGCTTAATCTCCTCGCCAGCCCTGAGCACGCACCCTTTTTCGATGTCCAAGGTGAACTCGCCGAATTTGTAATTCAGGGGACTTGTCTCCAATTGCGTTCCCGTTTCCGCAGCGCCCAGCTAGCAACTTCAGCTCAGATTTTGGTTTTTTTTCGGCGTTGTTTCGTTACTTCTCGTTCTGATGCTTGTTACTTTCCATTTGCAGGGCGGGGCTCAGCATACCGTTGCGCGCATTCCCCGAAAACCCCAGGGTGGAAGACGCTCCACAGAGCGGATTCTAGCAAAAAGTGCTTGGCGAAGAAGCGGCAAGCGACCGCAGTAATAGCAAATGAGCAAAATTTACAAGAAGGAGACAAGTCCAGTGAGTACACAGCAGATTCCCATGAAAGTTAGCCAGTTCGCGACTCAATTGCAATATTCCCTGATCGCTCTGGTTCTTATGAGCGTTTGTCCCTTGCGCGCTCTGGCGCAGGGCGGCCACTCGCACACGATGACACCGCAACAACTAACGGTGGACCAGGAAAACCAGCAGGCCACACTCGTCAAAGTTGTCCGGGAAGCGACCGCGCGCTTCCAGAGCGTGAAGGAGGCCGAAAACGAGGGGTATCGTCTTGAATTCGGTTGCGTGAGCGGAGACGACTTTGGGGCAATGGGCCTCCACTATGTGAATGACACCCTTGTGGGCAATGGCATCGTGGACGCCACGCGTCCCCAAATCATTCTCTACGAGGCGCTGCCCAACGGAGGCAGGAAACTGACCGGTGCCGACTATCTTGTCATCGCCGACGCGTGGGATGCGAAGCATCCGGGTACACCGCCGGAACTCATGGGACAGATCTTTCATTATTTCGCGGCCCCCAATCGCTTCGGGCTCCCGGCTTTCTACACCCTGCACGTCTGGGCGTGGAAGGACAACCCCAAGGGCGCATTCGTGAACTGGCACCCCGATGTTTCGTGCCAGTCATTCGTCGGCCAAACCACCCCTTAGTCGAGTGAAGTGGCAGCCTCTTCGGATCTCCTGGCCGGAACGGAGGGGCTGCGCGGTAGCACAGCAAATGAGGATGACACAAATTCCAAAAAGGAGAGAGTCCAATGAGTACAGCACAGGTTCCTGCTATCGATATGAACAAACTGAACGCGTTTATCGGTCAATTCGTTACTGACCTCGGCGCCGCGGTTCATACCGGCATGGTCGTTATTGGCGAAAAGTTGGGGCTTTACAAAGCCCTTGCCGAGGGCCCAATGACCGCTGCACAACTCGCCGCTAAGACGAAAACGGACCAGCGCTACTTGCGCGAGTGGCTGGCTTCCCAAGCGGCAGGAGGCTACATCACGTACGATGAAAAGACCGAGAAGTTCAGCCTGAGTGAAGAACAAGCCTTCGCCCTGGCAACGGAAGACAGTCCCGCATATCTGCCCGGGGCATTTGAGCTAGCATTGGGCTCGCTGGCGGCAGTTCCACGGATCGCCGAATCCTTCCGGACTGGCGCCGGCATGGGCTGGCATGAACATGTTGACGGCGTCTTTCACGGGTGTGAGAAATTCTTTCGTCCAGGCTATGCCGCTAATCTTGTAAGTTCATGGATTCCTGCCTTGCATGATGTCACGGAGAAACTGGAGGCGGGGGCACGAGTCGCCGACGTTGGGTGCGGAAAAGGCGCCTCAACTTTATTGATGGCGAAAGCATTCCCGAAGTCTCGATTCTTTGGATTCGACTACCATGACAAGTCGATTGAAGCGGCCCGCGAGTCCGCCCGGCGTAACGGTGTCGCCGACCGCGTAACCTTCGATGTAGCAAAGGCCAAAGAGTTTCCTGGCAAGGATTACGACTTCGTGGCTGTGTTCGACTGCTTGCATGATATGGGAGATCCAGTCGGAGCGGCCGAGCACGTTCGGCAGTCCCTGACCAAGGATGGCACCTGGATGATCGTGGAGCCCTTTGCAAATGATCAGTTGAAGGACAATCTGAATCCCGTGGGCCGCGTTTACTATTCTTTTTCGACGCTGCTGTGCACGCCTTGCTCGCGATCGCAAGAAGTTGGATTATGCCTGGGGGCGCAAGCCGGCGAGACACGAATTCGCGAGGTTGTGAGTTCGGCCGGATTCAGTCGTTTCCGCCGTGCCACGGAAACTCCCTTCAACATTGTTTACGAAGCTCGGCCGTAATTTGCTTGCCTGCAGTTGCGAAATGGGGGACGCTAGCACAGCTCGGAAGCGTCCCCAAGGAATAGTGCGGCAAGGGTACCTGCCTGAATCAGGAGAGAGCCATGCGACAGGAAGATGTCACTGAATTCAAAGGTCAGCTCAGGGGCGATCTGATCGAACCCACCGACGCGCGCTACGACGAAGAGCGTAGAGTCTATAACGCCATGATCAGCCGCAAACCGCGTTTGATCGCGAAGTGCGCCGACGTAGCCGACGTGATGACCTCCGTTCGTTTCGGGCGGCAACATGATCTGAGGGTCTCGATTCGAGGCGGAGGCCATAACGCCGGCGGGCTGGGAGTCTGCGACGATGGCCTGGTCATCGATCTCTCTCGTATCAAGTACGTTCATGTCGATCCCGCGGCGAGGACTGTGCGCGTGGGCGGCGGTTGTACCTGGGGAGATGTTGACCACGCGACGCATGCCTTTGGACTCGCTGTGCCGTCCGGAATTATCTCGACCACCGGCGTCGGAGGCTTGACCCTGGGCGGCGGCATCGGACACCTGACGCGACAGTACGGCTTGACTATCGACAATCTGTTGGCTGCCGATGTTGTCCTGGCCGATGGGAGATTTGTGGTTGCGAGCGCCGGCGAGAATGCTGATCTGTTCTGGGCCATCCGCGGAGGCGGCGGCAACTTCGGCGTGGTGACGTCGTTCCTGTTTCGAGCACATCCGGTTCAAATGGTGTGCGCCGGCCCGATGTTGTGGGACCTGGATCAGGCCGTCGACATGATGAAGTGGTATCGCGAGTTCATTGTCCAGGCGCCGGAACAGATCAACGGTTTCTTTGCATTCCTTACCGTTCCACCCGGGCCGCCCTTCCCGGAAGCTTTGCACTTTAAAAAGATGTGCGGCTTGGTCTGGTGTTACAACGGCGCGTTGGAACACGCGAACGAGATTCTCGAGCCGCTGCGGATCTTCCGGCGTCCGGCCTTCGAATTCTTCGTGCCCATGCCGTTTCCCATGCTGCAAGGCATGTTCGACGGGCTTTATACACCGGGTCTGCAATGGTACTGGAAGGCGGACTTCGTGAAGGAACTGAGCGACCAGGCGGTCGCTCTTCACGTCAAGCATGGCTCGGAATTGCCAACACTACACTCCACGATGCATCTGTACCCCATCAACGGGGCTGCCCACAAAGCAGGAAACAACGACACACCGTGGAGCTATCGCGATGCCATCTGGAGCGAGGTGATCGTTGGGGTGGACCCAGATCCAAGCAATAAGGATCGCATTATCGCGTGGGCCAAAAACTACTGGGAAGCGCTGCATCCCTACGGGGCTGGCGGGGCCTACGTAAATTTTATGATGGAAGGCGAAGGCGAAGACCGTATTCGCGCGACGTACCGAAACAACTACGAGAAACTGGTCGAGCTAAAAGCGAAGTACGATCCAGGTAATTTCTTCCGCGTGAATCAGAACATCCGGCCGGACGGGGCAGTGAAGGAATCCGTGTGATCAGGCTATCAGCGCGCTTGAACTCCTTCATCGGAGGACGGCGAACCTTCATGAATCGAGGCATCGCGGATCAGTTCTGAGTCGAAGTCTAGCTCTCGATGGGCGGCGGTGCGTTCTGATATCCCACCTTGGCGCAGTAGCAGCTTTCATGCACCGCGCGTCCCTGTTCGTCGATCTTGCAGTCTTCTAGAGGGACAGGGGTTTCGCATATCGAGCAACACAGGGTAAGGTCGGTCGCCATTAACGGCCTCCTGGGCTCTTGAAACGAAGCGAGAGAGTCTCGATGACTCGGGCCCGGAGAATCGGTTGAGCGCGAACGATCACGAGGTGTACACAGATGGCCACGACGGTGAGAACAAATACCAGGATTCCGATCGCTCACCGCCAACTGCGGAGACGCCGGCGTGGCATGACCAAAACACGAGCGCCGGGGGGCGCAACGACGATGGAGATGCCGCAGCCAACTTTCTTGCCGTGGGGAGTGGCGAAATGGAATCAGGTCTTTCCTGCAAATGTGGTACTCCCCGTCTCTGGATGCAGCGAACTAAAGGACTTGTGCGGTATCCTTAAATGCTCCTGCGCGCCCAATATGATTTCGAGCAGTCCAACTAATCGAGGCTGCAGGCGGCGTCTCGGACGCTTCAACATCAAGTGGCACAACTAGAAAACTTTCGCCTAAAGGTGTTTCGTGCCGCCGCCGAGCACCTGAACTTTCGCAAGGCCGCGGAACATCTTTTTCTTACCCAGCCTGCAGTAACCCTGCAAATCAAAGCGCTCGAGAACGACCTTGGCGTGCGCCTCTTCGACCGAGCCGCGGGCCGGATCTCGCTAACGCGCCAGGGCTCAATTCTGCTCAGCTATGCCAAGAAAGTTGCGACCTTGATTTCCGAGGCCGAACGAGAGCTTGGCACCAACGATGGCAACGCATCCGGAGATCTGTCTCTTGGAGTGTCCACCACCATCGCACAATATGTTCTTCCTCGACTCCTCGGAGCCTTTCTCGACGAGCATCCGCGCGTACAGTTTTCGCTCCATAGCGGCAATACCAGCGAGATTGTGCAGCTCCTGCTCGACGGCAGGGTTTCTATCGGCCTGATCGAGGGGCCGGCACGCGACCGGGGTGTGCGTACGGAACCCTTCATGGAAGACGAGTTGGTCTTGATTACACCGAGGGATTTCGAGTTCGATCGCTTGTCCCAGAGTCAATTCGCGGCCTTCAGCCTGCTCATGCGCGAGCAGGGTTCGGGCTCGCGCCGTGTTGTGGAGATGGCTCTTGAAAAGGCGGGATTCAAACTCAAGTTGTTCAAGAAGGTTATGGAACTGGATTCCACTGAAGCCATCAAGTCTGCCGTGGAAGCGGGGCTGGGCCTCGGTTTCGTTTCGCGATGGGCGATCTCTAAGGAACTGGAGTTGGGGGCGCTGAAAGTCGCGCGGGTCAGTGGCGTCCGAGCCACGCGTCACTTTACGCTTATTTCACCAACAGGGCCGGAACCACAAGGCCCGGCCGGCGCCCTCCGCGCATTCGCTCTCGGGCGCGCCCGCCTTCTCTCCAAGGCACCACGAAAGCCGCTCCGGGTAGGCAGTTCCGGCCGATAAGACAATCTAATCGCCAATGACAATTACTGCTTGGACTCGCGTTCGGTCGCTGCGCCAGACTTTATCCTATGAGCAAGTTCCTCTTCCTCGTGGGACTGATTCTGGCGGCTAGCGGGTGGGTTTCGCCGCCCATTGCGCTCCTGGGAGGACTGATTTACGGGTTCGCGCTGACCCATCCCTTTCACGTCGAGAGCAAGCGCCTGGCAAAATCCCTTCTGCAAGCCTCTGTAGTAGCTCTCGGGTTTGGAATGAACCTCCACGAAGTTATTCGTGCAGGACGTTCGGGATTCTTCTATACGGCCGCCAGCATCACGATAGCGATGCTGCTCGGGCTCGGTCTCGGGTATTTCATTCGGGTTGGAAAGAAGTCGGCTTTCCTGATCAGTGCGGGTACGGCCATTTGCGGAGGCAGCGCCATCGCGGCCGTCGGCCCGATTGCTGACGCAAACGAGGAAGAAATGGCTGTAGCCCTGGGGACTGTGTTCATCCTCAACTCGGTAGCACTGTTCTTGTTTCCTCTGGTTGGGTACATGCTTCACATGACCCAGGAGCAGTTTGGCCTCTGGTCGGCGCTGGCCATTCATGACACCAGTTCAGTCGTTGGCGCAACCGCGAAGTACGGTCCGACAGCGTTGTCTGTCGGTACCACAATTAAACTGGCCCGGGCTCTTTGGATCGTTCCTCTATCCGTAGTAACGGCCGTAACGCTGAAGTCCAAAGCGCGCATTCAATGGCCGTGGTTCATTCTGTTCTTCTGTTTTGCCGCTCTGTTGAACAGCCTGCTCCCGGCGTTCAACTCAACCTTCGGTGTTGTCAACCACCTCGGCAAGATCGGGCTCACGGTGACGCTGTTTCTGATCGGCACCGGGCTCAATAAGCAGACGCTCGAGCGAGTTGGTTTTCGTCCCCTTCTCCAAGGGCTTGCTCTCTGGTTCATCGTAGGGACCGGCGCGCTGGTCCTTATTCTTTTGAACTGGATTCGCGTCTGAGGGTTTTTATTCACTCGTGTAGTCGATTTCCATGCGCCGAACCTGAACGCTCGAAACATAGAGCGCAACGAGCGCCACCATCACTAGACCCAGCACCGCAACCGGGGCGGAGACGGGATCGGGATTGGAAATCAGCAACGCCAGCAGGGGCGGCGTGCCATGCGCGCTTGGAATGTCCACAGGACACAGCGATTTGAGGTAATAGATAACGCTGATCTGCTTGAGCACTGCCGGCAAAAATGGATTTGCCGCTTCCCAGATCAAAATCGCCGCTGCCGGCAAGATCGGATTCCTGAAAAGCATTCCAGCAACCAGAAAGAACGATCCGTAGCCAACACAGGCCAGCACGGTTACTCCTGCGTAAACCGCGGCATGTTCAAGACCGTGATTGTGATAAAGGTAGATGTCACGCGCGCCTGGAGGGAAGTGCCACATGAAAGCAACAGTCTGGAGTAACGCGCTCGTTACGAAGATCGTGCAAGTGGCCAGCAAGCCGGCAAGAAACTTTCCGGCCATCAGGAC